>ERZ889217.93-NODE-93-length-55538-cov-28.948345_pt1 | contig 55538 bp, 64 predicted proteins | sample MGYA00521098_ERZ889217 | MGnify/ENA primary metagenome ERZ889217 (study PRJEB32303, sample SAMEA104408613) | aquatic metagenome | biome: Brackish water; feature: Pelagic; material: water | place: Baltic Sea | collected 2014-06-10T22:04:00 | depth 2,362 m ... | reverse complement strand
AAACTAATGCCACCGCCAGAACCTAAAAGAGATTCAATTGTGTCGTAACCAACCCCTAACACCTGTGGAAAGCCAAGCGCTAATAAACCAACTGCTAAACCGCCCGCACCAGTTAATAACCAAGGGGGCATTTTCCCTAACTGAACTTGCACAAATTCACTACGACCAAGCGCTAATAAACGCACCAAACCCAAAGACACAAAACTAGCTAATAAGCCCAAGCCTAAATATAAAGGTAGTTCTAATGGGGATCTAACTTCGTAGGCAGGCAATCGAAAAATCGGCGTATCACCAAGACCCAATTGCGTAACTAAAGTAGAACAAACTGCTGCTACGAGCACTGCCCGCAAACTGGGCCTGCCTGGGATTGTGCTGTAGGCGCCTTCAAAAGCAAAAAACACCCCTGCAATAGGCGCCCGAAAACCTGCAGCTAAACCAGCGGCAACTCCTGCACCCACAAGCGCTTTGAGAGAATCAGGGGGTAAGCCAGCCCGCTTGCCAAGCCATAAACCGATATTGCCGCCACCTTCAACACTTGGACCCTCTGGCCCAAGGGAAGCTCCACTGCCAAGACTGATGGAGGCACCCAGCAATCGCGCAAAGGGCAAGCGTGGCTCTGCCTGCATGCGGCCATCAGCCATCGCCATCAAACTGGGCAAACTAGGGCCGAGATCTTTAGTGATTAGCCTCAATAATCCAACTAATACGCCCCCAAGCAGTGGACCTAACACCACCGGCCAACTGCTCAACCAAGGTGGTGGTATTGGTATCGGTGGCAATACAGGTTCCGGAGGCAGCGCCACTGGAGGAGATAAAACTCCCAAACCGCCAAGGCCAATTTGCAACAAGGATTGCAATGGCGTGGAGGTAGCCGCTGGTGGCGGGGGGGGAAGCACCTCAGGCAACATCGGGTGCGGGCCAACCGCATCGATTACAAAAGCAACAAAAGGGCCATAAATTAAATTATTTATAAAGCCGAGTAAATAATGAAAACCAACAATTGCAAAGCCAGTTGATAAACCAACTAAAGCCGCCCAAGCTAATAACCCCCATTGGAATGGAGCCGCAGTAGCTTCAGCTTTGGGGTCTAACATTTGCAAATATCTCCTGGAGTATCTCTCCAGCACCCTGGCTACGTAATTTTTCAGCTAAGGCAATTCCTATTGATTCGGGATCTGATTCAGGCCCACTTGCCTGATCGCGAATCAAGCGCAATCCATCAAGGCTGGCCACCATACCGGTGAGATGCAAATTACCGTTTTCAAAACTTGAATTCACTCCAATTGGAACCTGGCAGCCCCCTTCAAGGTTGCGTAGAAATGAGCGTTCGGCTAAACAGCGCAACGCGGTTGGACGATGCTCAAGCACTTTTATCAGTGTCAATACTTCTGGATCTGCAACGCGACATTCGATCCCTAGAGCGCCCTGACCGACTGCATGAAGCGAAATATTTGGATCGATAAGTTCATGGATGCGATTACTAAGACCCAAACGCCCTAACCCGGCGGCAGCCAATATTAGACAGTCATAATCACCAGAATCTAACTTTTCCAAACGTGTAATCACATTACCTCTTACATCTTTAAAAAGAAGGTGAGGATAGTGATATTTTAATTGGGCTAAACGTCTTAATGAACTAGTTCCTACCACTGCACCTGCTGGCAAGCTAGCGAGGTTTTTATCCTGATGGCGTGCATGAACTACCAAAGCATCTGCAGGATCTTCCCGTTCAGTTACACAACCAAGCATCAAGCCATCGGGTAAGTTAGTTGGTAAATCCTTAAGACTATGGACGGCAATATCTGCTTGATTAACTAACATTTGAGCCTCTAATTCTTTTGTGAAAAGGCCCTTATCACCAATTTTAGCTAGTGCAACATCTAATATTTTATCGCCTTGAGTTGCCATCGCTTCAATGCTGATCTCTAGGCCTGGATGGGCTAGGAGCAACTGATCTCGCACCCATTCGGTTTGCACCATCGCAAGCTGACTGCGGCGGGAAGCGATTCTTAGGATGGTTGTGGTCATTTGTGCGCTGGTTAACTGTGCGGTGGTTAGTTGAAACTATTGAAAAGCCTACTTAGTAGACAATAAAACATTCGAGCTACTTGAAGAAATCAAGGGGTAAAGGCCCCCAGGTATCTTCTGCCGCGGGGTTGGAAGGGGCTTGGCCACTGATTAACAAACCCTCACCCAGGCCTTCTTCAAAACGCAGCATCAACTTTCCGGTGCGTTGATTACCTTTAAGGAAAACTGGCCCCTGGGGCAATGGGCTCGAATCCTGGAATTGGAGCGGAAGCCAATTCCAAAATGCCTCCATTTGACGCAAACTAATAAGTGCATCATTTGCAGTGGGCGCCATTACTCCAATGGTGAACCAATCGCACGCCGCGATGCGCTGCTTTAAATCAGTTGCAAGTTGTTGCTTTTCTTGCTGGGATAAAAATGGAGCGGATCGCAAGCCCCTGAGATCTTCTAAAATCACAATAATAATGTTATTTAATATACTCTTTTAATATGCCATTACGGTTGGGATGGCGCAATTTACGTAAAGCTTTTGCCTCTATTTGGCGAATGCGTTCACGTGTTACATCAAATATTTGTCCTATTTCTTCTAGTGTTTTCATCCTGCCATCATCTAGGCCGTAGCGCAAACGCAATACATCGCGTTCTCTAGGGCTAAGAGTTGCAAGTACACCCTCAAGATCTTCCCTAAGTAAGTTCTTTGCAACATCTTGATCAGGATTTTCGATATCAGCTTCGATAAAATCACCAAGTCGTGAATCTTCCTCCTTTCCAATTGGGGTTTCCAAAGAGATCGGAAGCTGAGCTGATTTAGCAATAAATCGCAACTTCTCAATGGTCATTTCCATTGATTCGGCGATCTCTTCTTCAGTGGGCTTACGGCCAAATTCCTGGCTAAGTATTTTTGTTGTTTTCTTAATCCGTGAGATTGTTTCGTATAGATGAACTGGCAAGCGAATTGTACGGCTTTGATCAGCGATAGCCCTAGTGATTGCTTGACGAATCCACCAAGTGGCGTATGTGGAGAATTTATAACCTTTTTCGTGGTCAAACTTTTCAGCTGCTCTAATCAAACCAAGACTGCCTTCCTGGATTAGATCTTGAAAAGATAAACCACGATTCATATATTTTTTAGCAATAGATACAACTAATCGGAGATTAGATTGCACCATTTTTTCCTTTGCCCGCCTGCCAAGCATTAAACGACGGCGGAATTTAATCAAAGGCATTTCAACTAATGCTGCCCATTCTTTATTGTCAGGATAATGACCATTATCCTCTTCGAATTGGTTAGCTAATTCCTCTAGTTGTAGTAAATCTGCAATTTTACGCGCCAATTCAATTTCTTCGTCTGCTCGGAGTAAGCGGATGCGGCCTATCTCTTGTAGATAAACCCTTATTGAATCCTCTGTATAAACTCCTTTAGGTCCGATTTTAATACTTGCGGCCTTTGCAGAGCCCTTAATTTCTTTTGAATCTGATGAAAGCGCATTGGCCATCTCCTGTAACTCTTCGGCGCTCACTTCGATGGTGGGTTCATTATCAGATAAAGCTTTTGACGCGCTTTTAGAGGCAGTCTTTACAGAGCTGGTGGCTATTTTTTTCGAAGATGGTTTAACTGAAGTTTTTGTAGTGGTTTTTGGAGCTGTTTTAGTTGTTGTTTTTAGGGTAGTTTTGGTATTTTTTGTGGCTGGCTTAGTAGCAGATTCTGCTTTTGGCTTTGCAACAGCTTTTGGCTTTGCGGCAGTTTCTGCCTTTGGCTTTGTCGCAGCTTTGGGTTTTGTAACAGCCTTTGGCTTAGTAGCAGTTTCTGCCTTTGGCTTTGTCGCAGCTTTTGGTTTTGCAACAGTTTCAAGTTTGGGCTTTGCTACAGCCTTTGCTTTTGCCGCAGTTTCTACTGTTGTTTTTGCAGCAACCTTTGTTTTGGCAGCAACTTTTGGCTTTGCAGCAGCCTTAACTGTGGTGGTTTTTTCTGAGGTTTTTGCCTTAACAGCAACTTTTTTTACAAGCTTTTCAGCCTTAGGCATAATTTCCGCAACTGCGGGAATTTCCAGCTCCAAAGGGGCCAAGGATTCAGAAACGGCAGTAGCAGTCATGCGAACAAAAATGCAAACAGGGGATGCAAACAAATGCATGCCTCAACCTGAATGATCAGACCAAGGCAATAAATTTCTACAGAAATTCCGCCATACTTAACTGGCGAAAGGGTTTAGCAGGGTTGTCAGGGGTGATCGCAGACCCGAAGCAAGCTTCCCAAGGTCTACCCGCTGGCTGAAGCTCCGCTGTGCTCCAGGAGCTGCTGAACAGCCCAACAAAATTATCTTAAGAAAAGATCAGAAGATCGGCAAGTAATCAATAAGTGGGTTTGGATAAGAGGTTGGGGTTTTAAAAACGGCAAATACCTAGTGGGCGGGAATTTAACGGCTGTAAGTGTGTGGGTGGAAGCGGGTAGAGAAGGCTTACTTCTCAGCTACAGCAATGGCTCTGGCATGGTCTTGGAAGTTGGTGATTTGGTAAGGGTGAAATTACGTGGAAAACTTCACAATGGGTTAGTAAATGAAACAAATGCGGCAATTCCCGAGGGCATCAGCCTTGAACCTGTACTGGAGCGACTCGAACCTGCGGCAATAAACGAAAAATGGCAGAAGTTACTTATTGCAGTGGCTAATCAATGCCATACAGCCCCTTTTCAGGTGCTTAAAACCGCCTTACCCAATGGCTGGTTAGGCAAGAAACAACAGGCTGCTGGTTTGGGTCGTAAGCAACTTGTAGCCAGGGCGATTCCAAAGCATGAACATAGTTTTCTAAACCTTGCCACTTCAACTTCTAAAACTTCAACTTCTAAACCTTCAACGGCACTAACTGCAAAGCAGCAACTTTTGCTCGAACTCTTGCGGCAACAAGGGCCCAAGCCGGTTCAAGAGCTTGTTCTCAATGGGTACAGCCGTTCGCTACTGAAACTGCTTGAGGCAAAGGCATTAGTTGAATTAAGCAATCAAACAAAACCGCCCCAGGGCTGGCCTTCTAGTCCGGCAAGAAACCTTGAAATTCCGCCAAATCTCAATCCAGATCAAGCCAATGTGCTGCAGCTCTTCCAGGATCAGCGCGAGCAAAAAGAATGGCTGCTTTGGGGAGTAACCGGTTCCGGTAAAACTGAGATCTATCTGCGTTGTTGCATTCCTGAACTGGAAGTCGGCAGGAGCGTGTTAATGCTTACGCCAGAAATTGGTTTAATCCCCCAATTACTGGAACGCTGCCAAAGGCGATTTGGTAATGCTGTAGTTCCTTATCACTCAGCATTAAGCGAAGGAGAGCGTTTGGCCACCTGGCGTTATTGCCGTTCGGGTAGTCCTTGCGTAGTGGTGGGAACCCGCTCAGCAATATTTTTGCCATTACCAAAACTTGGCTTGATCGTGCTTGATGAGGAACACGACAGTTCCTATAAACAAGAAGCGCCAATGCCCTGTTATCACACCCGTGATGTGGCTCGCTTAAGGCAGCAGCAGGAGGGTTGCAAGATCCTTTTAGGTAGTGCCACCCCATGCCTTGAAACCTGGCTCGCCTGCCAAAAGCCAAATAACAGCATTGGCTTACTGCGCTTACCTCAACGCATTGCAGCAAGGCCACTACCTCCAGTGCGAGTTGTGGATATGCGGCAGGAACTTGCAGATGGCAATCGACAGCTTTTAAGTAGGCCTCTTCTGGAGCGACTCAGTGGATTGGCTAAACGTAAACAACAGGCGGTAGTTCTGGTACCAAGACGCGGCTACAGCACTTTTTTAAGCTGTCGGAGTTGCGGGCAAGCAGTTACGTGCCCCCATTGCGATGTTTCTTTAACAGTGCATCGCAATTCCGATGGCCACAGCTGGCTGCGTTGTCATTGGTGCGACCACAGAGACGAAATAGCTACTAATTGCGGACAATGCGGTTCCACCGCTTTTAAGCCATTTGGGGCTGGCACCCAAAAAGTGCTGGAGCAGCTTGAGCTTGAACTTGAGGGAATACGTCTTTTACGTTTTGACAGAGACAGCACCAGAGGTCGTGATGGACATAAGCAACTTTTGGAGCGTTTTGCCGCTGGGGAAGCAGACGTTCTAGTTGGTACTCAAATGCTGGCAAAGGGAATGGACTTACCCAAAGTGACCTTGGCGGCAGTGTTAGCAGCCGATGGATTACTGCATCGCCCCGATCTAAGGGCCGCAGAACAAAGCTTGCAACTACTACTGCAATTGGCAGGGCGGGCCGGCAGAGGCGAACAACCTGGAGAGGTTTTGGTCCAAACCTACGACCCAGATCATCGTGTAATCCAACACTTGATTGCAGGCAGTTACGCTGAATTTTTAGAAGAGGAAGCGGCCGTTAGGCGAATAGCTCGCCTCGCGCCCTACAGCCGGGCCTGTTTGCTCAGATTTGCCGGCCCGCAGGCCAGCCTCACCGCCAGTGCCGCCGCTACTTTGCTGAACCATGTAGCCAATCTGCTAAGGGAAGCTGATTGGCTTGCGATTGGCCCGGCCCCTGCTCCACGGGCCCGAGTAGCTGGCTTAAGCCGCTGGCAACTTTTACTGCAAGGCCCTCCCGCCAGCCCAATCCCGCTGCCATCTGAACAAATCCTTAGACGATTATTACCAAAAGGAGTTCATCTAGCTATTGATCCCGACCCAATGGAGCTTTAGAGCTCAAATTTTGCAGTAGCAAGCTCAGCGCCAACAACAAGGAAATTAATATCGCCCCTAGACCCAAACCACTCCAACGCCAGCAAGAATAAGCAAAGCTATTTAGTTCACCTGGCAACAGCTGCCAATCCAACGTTGTTGAGTTTTCTTGTTGCACCGCAAGCGGCACTGCCAACTGAACAGCTTTGAGGGCCAAGGGTTTTAGATGTAGATGTAAAGACAAACCAGCCACTGGATCTAAATCATTTAGATCCCATTCCAAATTGAGCTGTTGTTGCGCCCCAATTAACCAGTTGCGTTCTTGCCACTGCAATTTTGGTGCTTGCACAGCGATGCCATAACGCTCTTCAAAGCTCTTCAGCTCAGCTTCAATTTGAGGCCCCAATTCCTGCAGCCTGATAACACTGCTGCGGCTGGAGTGTTGGCGCTCCCACTGCTGCTGAAACTGAAGCCTGCCAGGTCCGTGAAATTCAATAGTGCCATCAACCCTCACGCAACCAGACAATAAAAATGTAATGAAAACTAGAAAGAGACCAGCAACCAAGGCAAACCCGAGTGGCGCTCTGGTGCGACCCACAGGTGGTGCAGGGGGAGACTCTGTTTTACAAACAGGCTTTTTATTTGGCTTATTAACCCCTTTAGCTAATCCTTCAAGGGGCGGGCTATCACCGAGGCTGGGTAATTCAATGCACCATTCCTTCGGACGCTGCAATACCGGAGCTTCAATGATTGCCAATACAGCTTGGGCCTGGCGGCGTTGTTCACTCCCACCCATTAAAAACACCTCGCGGCAACAGGCAACTGCACTTGCTTGATCGTTTAAACCTTGATAAGCGGTGGCGAGCCAGAGCCTTAATTCGCTTCCTTCATTGCAAGATGCAGGCAATTGCGCTTTCAGTGGCAACAGCAAATCAACCACTTTGCGATATTCGCCGCAAGCAAGGGCAGTGCGCGCTTCAGGGTGCATTTGCCTTAACCCATACTGCTGCCTACCACCATCGTGCCAATTCCTTCTTTAGTAAAAATTTCAAGTAAAAGGGCATGGGGTACACGTCCATCAACGATGTGAGCAGCTCTAACCCCCTGCGCTAAAGCGCGAATGCAGCATTCAGTTTTTGGCACCATCCCACCAGCAACTACCCCAGTGGAAATAAGTTCTCTCGCTTCGGCCAAACTGCTATGGCGTATTAAAGAACCTTGATCATTGCGATCTCGCAAAATACCTTGGGTATCGGTGAGAAGTATGAGTTTTTCAGCATCAAGAGCGGCTGCTAATTCGCCGGCAACTGTATCTGCATTGATGTTGTAAGACTGACCTTCGCAATTTGGAGCAACGCTAGAAATTACAGGGATGTATCCCAAATCTAAAAGGGGAATAATCACAGCAGGATCCACCCTCGCCACATCACCCACCAAACCAAGGGAACCATCACCATGAGTTCGTGCCCTTACGAGGTCGCCATCAGCGCCGCTTAAACCCACAGCCTTTCCGCCAACTTGGTTTAAACCATTAACTATCTGCTTATTAACCCTGCCCACCAAAACCATCTCCACCACATCCATTGTGGCGGGATCCGTAACACGCAAACCCTCTTGAAACACTGCTTCAATTTCTAAGCGTTTTAACCATTGATTTATCTCTGGCCCGCCCCCATGAACTACTACGGGGCGCACGCCAACACTTGCTAGAAGCGCGATATCACGAAAAACCGCCTCACGAAGGTGTTGTTCCACCATCGCGGCACCGCCGTATTTAATAACTACCCTGCGGCCACTGAAACGTTGAATAAAAGGCAGTGCTTCACTCAGCACCTCCACCCGCAGGGCATCGTGGCTGGAAATCTGCGGATCTATTGGCATGGCTGAATGAAACAGATACTTAAGGCCCCGGGTCCCTCATCCTCCAAACGCGCCTCCAGGCCAGGCCCAAAAAATCTGCCAAGCCTTCCTTCTAAGGCCTGCCAGCGCTCCCTAGGCACTGAGTTCAAACTAACTCGTAGCCGCAAGGCGTAACGACCTTCATAGCTGTATTCCTCAATGGTTTCAATCTGGGGTGGGTTGTCGTCATCCCAAAGCTTGAGGGCTTCTAGGGAACTTTCCAAATGGGCTTTTTGGCCGTAACGCCAACGCACAACATCCTTAAGCAACTTCAGTTGGCCCTCGGTGGCGCTGGATTCCCTCAGTTCCTTGCATTGAGCCGCAGGTGTAATCCGGCGCACAGGGGGCAGTTCTGATGATTTAAGAGCGAGGCCCCCAAGAAAAATTGGAATGCCGTAAAAAATCGTTGGCAAACTCAAATTGGGGGCGTCTGTGGCGTACGCCACAGAACCAATAACCGTGAGAACCGAACCCAATACGGTTAGAACTGAACCAGGTGAGAAAAGACCTTGCATTTCGCTATCCTCTCTCAAAGCCCTACAAAGTGCGGGAGTTTATTTAAAAAATGAGCAGTATTGATATGGCTAATGAATGCAATGGTGCTACAGAACTGATCCAGGTCCTTGAGCAGGATCGCAGTTGGTTGCTAAGAGAACTCGATGCCGGCAAGTGGCCTGAATTGCGCCTGGATTTAGCGGCCCTAGAGAGGGAACTGGGTCAGCTATTGGAGCTGGCATCTGAAAAATCAAAGCCAAATTAATTTTTTAAGCCTCAGGCTTGGCTTAAAAAGGAATTTCGTCTTCTGGAAGATCAACTAGCGGGCCAGTATTCCAACTTGGTGCATCTGATGGGCGCGCAGCTGGTGTAGTTACCTTGGCTGGTGCCGATACAGGAATAGGAGCAGCAGGTATGGCTGCAACTGGGGAGGGTGAAACTGCAGATGAAACAGAAGACGCCCCCAAAGGATGCAACCGAGAAAGTGTGAATTCCACTTTTTTCTCTTTCACTCCATCAGGGCGGGCCACCGTATTCATCCGCAAGCGACCCTCTACAACTAAGCGTTGACCAACCACTACGCGATTCTGCAGATCTTGGGCCAAGCTGCCAAAACCCACCACTTTCAGTTCACCAGCGGGGTCTTCAGGTCGTAATCCCTCAAGCCGCACTGACATTTCAGCGATCGGAGTTTGGTTGTCTTGGGTGTATCTGATTTTTGGAGCTTCCAGCACTTCCACTTCCAGCAGGCATTGATTCACAACAAAAACGCAACCGTGGCTTTTATTCTCCCCCAATTAGGTACCAACCACCAGCGGCTCTGGCTACTAAGTGGTACCGGCGAAGGGCCGTTTCTCGCCACCAGCCTGCTGGAAAAGGGGTGGCATTTGAGGGTGAGTGTGGTTTCAGAAGCTGCAGCAAGGGTTTATCCGAGCCATCCGCGCCTTGAAATAAAGATCGGGGCATTAGGTGCCGGGGGAAAATTGAAGGCTGCCATAAGTTCTTGGCCTTGCCGCTGGGTAATAGATGCCACCCACCCTTTTGCTCGCCAAATCCATCGCGATTTAGATCAAGTCTGCGCTGATTTGCAACAGCCAATGCTGCACTACTGGCGGCCAGAGCTGGCTCCAGGAAAGGCCAAGCTTCTGCCAAATCTTGCCGCCCTAAACAATGAAGCTTTGGAGGGGAAGGTATTACTCCTAGCCCTTGGGGCCAGGGAATTGAGCAAAGCATTGCAGCACAGCAGAGCTAGCGATCACTGCGTGCGCCTATTGCCAAGCCCTGAAGCATTGAAAACTGCCCTCAAGCTTGGCTTATCAGCTGAAAAAATCGCTTGCCTCAGGCCCCACCAAAGCAAATGGTCAGTGGAAGCAGCCCTATGTCGTCAATGGGGTTGCGATGTGGTGCTCACCCGGCAATCGGGGGGGAACAATGAAGCCCATTGGCATGAACTTTGTGATGCCTTAAATCTGCAATTGTTTTTGCTCTCCCGCCCCCCAGGCGTTGGGCTTGCGGCAAAGGAATTACTACAACAAATAGGGTCAGTGAATTTAAAATAGTTAAAATTTGCAGGATTATAATTATTTAAAAGAAGCGAGATGATATTCAATTAAATCCTTTAGATCAACCTGCGATCGAGGGCCCATTTGGGTAACAATCTGGGCAGCACAAATCGAACCAGCATGGCCGCAACGTTTTGGATCCCAGCCTTGGCTGTAGCCATAAAGGAAGCCAGCGGCATAGCAATCGCCAGCACCAGTGGTATCAAGTAAATCTCCCAATTGGTAAGCAGGAATCACAAGGGTGGCATCTCCTGCTAGCACCAAAGAACCTTGGGAGCTTCGGGTTAGGCAGGCAAGTTTGCAATGACCTCTCACCAAATCAGTGGCTTGTTCAAATGAATCAGTTAAATAAAGGCTTTTAATTTCATCTTCATTAGCAAACAAAATATCAACATGACCCTCCACAAGCTCTTGGAAACTTGTTCTATGGCGATCAACACAGAAAGGATCTGAAAGACTAAGAGCAACTTCTCCTCCATGGGCTTTCACTTCAGCTGCAGCAGCTAAAAATGCTTTTTTTGCTGCTTCGGCATCCCACAAATATCCTTCTAAATACAACACTCTGGTTTGCCGCACCATCGAAAGATCTAAATCATTTGGATCTAGAGCAATCGAAGCCCCTAAAAATGTACCCATGGTGCGTTGCGCATCAGGGGTTACAAAAATCATGCAGCGCGCAGTGGCAGCACCAACTTCAGCGGCAGGGGTATCAAAACTGGCGCCGGTGGCCCTTAAATCATGCGCAAATATTTCCCCCAACTGATCGTTGCGAACCCGGCCAATAAAACCTGCCCTACCTCCCAATTGAGCAACGGCTGCGATTGTGTTTGCAGCAGAACCTCCGGAGCTTTCAATCCCTGAGCCCATGGATTTGTAAAGCTCTTCCGCCTCGACTTGATTGAGAAGGGCCATGGTGCCTTTCTTCAGGCCTTGTTCAATAAGAAATTGCTCGCTGGTCTGGGATAAAACATCAACGATTGCATTACCGATGGCAACCACATCAAAACGAGGGGATGTCATGCGCTTAATAGTGCTCGTTTAGGACCGTGGATGGGGTCTTCCACAACGATGGTTTGATCGCGGCTTGCTCCAAGCGAAACGATGGCGATTGGCACCTCCATTAATTCAGCTAGAAAACGCAGATAAGCCATAGCTGTGGGGGGCAACTCATCTAAACGGCGACAATCAGCCGTTGATGTTTGCCAACCAGGCAAGGTTTCATAAATTGGCTGACAGCGAGCAAAATCACCAGAACTGCTGGGGAAATGCATAATTCGCTCTCCATCCAGTTCATAAGCAACACAAACCTGAATTTGATCAAGCTCATCGAGCACATCCAACTTGGTAATCGCTAAACAATCGATTCCATTAACCTCCACCGCATACCTACCGATCACACCATCAAACCAGCCACAGCGGCGGCGGCGGCCAGTGGTGGTGCCGTATTCCCCACCGCGATCGCAAAGGTGATCAGACAAGCTTCCTTCTAATTCGGTAGGGAAAGGCCCTTCACCCACCCTGGTGGTGTAGGCCTTGGCGACGCCAATTACACGATCGATCAGTGTTGGACCCACTCCAGCACCAATGCAAGCGCCACCGGCCACCGGGTTTGAGGAAGTTACGTAGGGATAAGTGCCGTGATCTAAATCGAGCAGGGTTCCTTGGGCCCCTTCAAACAAAATATTTTTACGGGCCTTTGCCGCTCCGTGGATGCTACGAATGCAATCCACCACGTGGGGCGCCAACCTACGGCCATAGGCTGCATACTCCGCAATTACTTCATTTGCATCTAAAGGTTCAATGCCGTGAATCCGCTCCAATAGCAAATTTTTAGTTTTGATCGGCACTTCTAGGCGTTCACGCAGATGGGCCTCATCGAGCAGATCAATAACCCGAATGCCGTTGCGTTCAGCTTTATCTGAATACGTGGGGCCGATGCCGCGTCCGGTTGTACCAATACGTCCATTACCCCTTTGCACTTCAATCGCCTTATCCAGCAGGCGGTGGTAAGGCATGGTTACGTGGGCTGTAGAAGCCAGCTTTAAACCACTGGCATCAATGCCATTGCCGGCGAGCATCTCGAGCTCCCCAAGCAACACCTTTGGATCCACAACAGTGCCAGCGCCAATAAGGCACATGGTGTTTGGGTAAAGAATTCCTGATGGAATTAGGTGCAATTTGAGCACCTTTCCGTCTACAACAATCGTGTGACCAGCATTTACGCCCCCTTGATAACGCACCACCACATCGGCGGAACGGCTAAGCAAATCGGTAATTTTCCCTTTGCCTTCATCTCCCCACTGTGCCCCTATAACTACTACGTTTGCCAATGCACGGGCGGCACGGGGCCGCTTCTCTGAACAATCCGAAAGCTTCTCAGATCAAGGTGCCATGAGTCAAAGAAAATAATGGGGGCAATGGGCAAATTGCTTAAGAACCCCTGGTAACACTGATTTCTGCTTGATGTAATTCTTTATCAATCCGCTTTACCAATGCTTCTGGTAAAGGTCTATTGGCATAACTTGCGTAGTGGCCGGCGAGGGAATTCAAGGCTGTTTGCATCGTTGTGAAAGAAGCCAAGCCGTTCACTGAACTATTTGGGCGATAAAGAGCCACATAACTGTTGATTAAAGATCTTGCTTCCTTTTGCTGATTAGCCCTTTCAGGACCTTCAGCAGGGGTGGAGATAGTAGTTAATAGAGCTTCAGCTACTGCGACAGTGTCATCTGCATAGGAACCGGTGAGACCCGAGGCGGATTCACCACAAGCACTGAGGCCAAAAACCAAGCTAGTAATCAGCAGCAAGGCAAGCAATTGTTTGGTGAATTGCTTGTAGAACGGATTGAGGAGTGTTTGCAGCATTTTGATCAACATCGTTCCCCGGTTATTGCACTACTTTAAATGCTGCGCCAGCGAGGGGGCATTTTTGCAACTCCGCAATGGCTTTGAGAAAGCTGCCGCAACCAAACCGGAGGCAATGGCCCCTCAACACCCGACCAGCTGCGCTCCAAAGAAGAATCACGCCGATCAAGGCCTAGCAGGGGGTCTTGGCGACGCAGATTTATTAAACTGATAAGCCCGCTGCTGGGCTGAGCGGCATCGCATTCCAATTGAACCTCCAGGCTGATCTGTTCGCCACCGGGATTACTAATACGAAGCGGCAACTGCCAAAAACTACGGCTTGAGCTGAACTTGGTTTGTGTTTTGTTGTTACCAAGCCACACCTCTCGGCTGCCAAGCTGAGCCACTTTCTGCCCTGCAAAGTGCTGCTGGCAAGAAGAAATACAAACCAACATTGAAACTATCCCGGCTAGCGAAAATAGCTTCATACAGATCCAGCCCGTTGAGCAATCAAACGCTCCAGCAGCCAGCTCACTAAAGATTGGGCCTCCCCTTCCTGCTTGTTGCCACTGCAGCGCTCCACCAACTCCACCGCACCAGTTGAGGCCCCTCTGCCAATCACCATTCGCCAGGGAATCCCCAATAGTTCTGCATCCTTAAATTTCACACCCGCCCTTTCATTGCGATCATCCAACAACACATCAACTCCTGCTTTAAGGAATTGTTCGTAGAGGTTTTCGGCCAATTGCACCTGTTGCGAATCTTGGGCACTGGCAATAACAAGCACCAACTCAAAGGGTGCAATTGGCACAGGCCAGATGATTCCAGCGCCGTCGTGATGTTGTTCAACAGCCGCTTGGGCCAATCGCGACACCCCGATGCCGTAACAACCCATCCATAAAGCTTCTTCCTGCCCCTGTTCATTAGTGAATCGGGCCTCAAGTGCTTCGGAATATTTACGACCCAATTGAAAAATATGCCCCACCTCAATGCCCCGAGTGGCCTGCAAAATTTGGCTTGGATCATGCAAGCAACGGTCGCCAGCCTGAGCTGAACGCAAATCATGCACCTCTGGTAGTGGCATGGTGCTCGAATTCCATTCCGCCCCCACCAAATGTTGATCTAAACGATTGGCACCACAAACAAACCTCACTAACTCAGCAGCACTTTTATCGGCGTAGCGCAGAAAATTTGGTGCTAAGGATGAGCCATCTAATTTACTGCCAATCAGCACATTATCTGACAACTGAGGACCCACATAACCAAAGGGAATTAAACTGGCATCAGCAAGAGATGCAATATCTAGTGGATTGATTTGCAACAAGCTACCCCACTTGGTTGCATGGGCCCTTGTGAGTAAATTACTTAATTTCACATCATTTAATTGTTGATCACCCCGCAGGCTTAGTAGTAATGGTTGCAAATGTCCGCTGCTAAAACGGGCCACTAGCAACAACACTTTCACGGTTTGGTTTGGTTCAAACCCATTGCTGGAACAGATGCTTTCAATACTGGTTTGCCCGGGAGTATCAAGAAATCGACATTCAGCTTCAGGCAGAAGCTCAGCTTCTGGTGCAAGCGATTGGGCTTTTTCTTGATTAGCGGCATAGCTGTTGTCGGGGCTCATCAAGATCAGATCTTCCCCTGCAGCAGCGGAAACCATGAATTCCTTACTAGCTGAACCGCCGATGGCACCGCTATCTGCTTCCACTGCGAGCGACTGCACTCCGCATCTTGCAAAAATGCGTTTGTATGCGGCTTCCATAACTGCATAAGTGCTATCAAGATCACCGCTACTGGCATGAAATGAATAGGCATCTTTCATGATGAATTCGCGGCTGCGCATCAAGCCAAAGCGAGGACGAATTTCATCTCGAAATTTGGTTTGGATTTGATAGAGAGTGGCAGGTAATTGACGGTATGAACGCAATAGATCTGCCGCCAATGTGGTTACAACCTCTTCGTGGGTTGGGCCGAGCCCCAGGGCGCGATCTTGGCGATCACGCAAGTTGAACATGATTCCTTCACCATCTGTATAACCAGTCCAGCGGCCGCTGCGTTGCCAAAGTTCAGCCGGTTGAAGTTGCGGCAGCAGGGTTTCTAGCGCTCCGGTGGAATCCATCTCCTCTCGAACAATCGCTGAGATCTTGCGCAATACCCTCCACATCAAAGGCAGATATGCATATATGCCTGATGCCACCCGACGGATGTAACCAGCCCTTACCAAAAGGCGATGGGAGGGAATTTCAGCTTCAGCTGGATCGTCCCGCAACGTCACCAAAAGCAAACGGGAGACGCGCATGGGGAAATTAGATGCCAAATCGGAAGCTATCACCGAGCCGCGAAAGCAACAAAACAAAAGTCAATTATTTTTCGTTTTATAAGGTTCAATTCGGCACTAGACGAGCGAAAAACATCTGCTAAGGTCTGGCGAAATCCCACCTGTCTAAGAGCTGTCTCATGGTTGCCATATCTTCAGTGGCCTACGGCGTTGATAATTCAGAGGAGGTCATTGCCGCTCCTAGCAATGGCGATCAACTCACTTCAATCGACGATGTTCAGCGGGCACTTAATCGTTCAAGGGCATCTGTATACCGCTACACAAACACGGATCCACGCAACCTGAATCCTCCTTTTAACCCCCGCAAGCTAAATCCTGAATATCGCAGCGACCAAAAAGAGGCCCTGCTTTTTCATCCCAATGAAGTTGCCCGTTTTGCTCGCGATGTTTTGCGCATCAAAGAGGTAACAGTTGAAGTGCTGAATTCACCTTATTCAGCAACTCAGCAGCTCCTAGGCAGCATCCTTGAAGAGCTGCGAGATATCCGTCAACTACTCACAGAATCAACGGGCACTCCTGCTACCGAACTAAGTTCGCGACGGGATCTGAAGCGCAATGTTGCCTGATCCAAACCGAATGACTGCAGGAATCTGTTCTTGCTGCCATCATGGAATTGATCAAATCCGGCAATCGGAATTGATTGTTGTTGTTTTCTTTGTATGACTCTCGGTTTAGAAACGGATGGAGAACAAAATGGAGAACCCCACAGTGGGGGCTTTAATCCTTTTGCTGAATTAACCGGTTTAGGCATTGGTATTGCTTCATTAGTAATACCAATATTCTGTGTATTGGGGGACCAAATCATCCCGTTATCAACAAATGATTTATTTATTGGCGACGCATCGCCACCACTCCTTCGTATTGCAGCGCCTGAAAAACTCGGATTGGATCGCTAAATCCAGCAGCATTTAGTAAGGCGGATCGCCTGGCTTCACCGATTGGGAATACACCTTCACAATTGGGGCTCAGTTCAAGTTCCAGGCCACTGGCCAGCTGGAATTGATGTTGGGCTGCAAGGAATTGCTGCTCCATGGCGCCATTTAATCCACTACCCCCACCCATCAAATCAAGTAGCAAAAGAGGTGCTCCCGGTTGCAGTAATCGAGCTAGGGATACAAGAAATTGTAATTTTGAGCCGTCATCAGCCAGCTCCTGCAGCACTAGAACGGCAGTTGCAGCGGCAAACCGCTGCTTGCCAGGTAAGTCTTCCACTGGCCCCTGCACCCAATCCACATGATGGGCGTCGTCACCAAGCCGCTGACGCGCTGCCTCAAGCATTGCTAGGGAAGGATCCACTGCTGTGAGCTGCCAATCTTTCCTTTGCGCTCTTGCCTCAATTAACTCGTTGCCGGTGCCGCAACCAACCACCAGCACTGGGGCAGCTGCAATGGCGGCTGTAGGGAAACCACTTAGGAGCGCCACTGCAAGGCGAGCCAAGCTGCGATAGCCAGGAATTTGACGTTCCGCCTTGTCGTTTAAAGCTGGGCTTAGGGGAGGATTCTCCATATTTAAGAAGCAAAACAGAGTTTCTAAATGTTAGGCAGAGCAGGAAAGCTGGCCCTTATGGCCAAATAACAGCAGTCGGCCGGTTAAGTTGGCTTGCATCTAAACGATTTGCGCGCCGTGCCCACCATCCGATTTGAGCAAGAAGCCCAGCAGGTTGGTTGCATTGAAGGGGCAAACCTACGCAAAGCTGCTCTCGATGCTGGTATCAATCCTTATAAAGGCCTCAACAATCTGAATAATTGCGGTGGCGTGGGCCAATGCGGCACCTGTGTGATGGAAGTGGTGGAGGGCATGAACAACCTCTCGCCCCGCTCCGATGTTGAAGAGGTGTACTTGGCTGATCGTCCGGCCAGCTACCGGCTCAGCTGCCGCACCAGCGTTAACGGAGATATAACCGTTAGAACTCGCCCAGCCGACGGCGCCGGGCAAGGTTCAAACAGTTTGCTTGGTGCGCTTAAGGCTCTGTTACCAATTCTCCGTCGCTAAACTGTTCTAGTTTTTTTAACAAACCATCAACACCCGCACTATTGATACCCGATAGATAGGTAAGTTTTAGCTCTTCTAACATTTCAGCTAGAAGAGTTTGACTTTGCTCCAAAGTTGCAGACTCACCTAAGGCATTTCCCAATTCTTGCCAAAAAGCCTCACCTGCGCCTACCCATAAATCTTTTACCCGTTGATCGTCTCTACTTAATTCTGCAGCGGTACCTTTAGATAGATCTAGAAGCGCTTCTATTATTCCTGTTGCTAATTGCCGGCTAAATTCCCTTTCCGCCAATTGCACTGGTTGAAATTTTTGTAGCGGGGCAGAAAGGGGAGTCTTAACAAGGCTGCGTTGCAATCCATAAGCTAAAAGTTCCCGCCCTTGAGGAGCCAAACTTGGTAAAACCCTACCTAGCAATAAAGGAAGCCATATACGCAATAAACCTTCAAAATCTTGCTTTTCAGCATTTTGAAATCTATCTGGTGTACCCAAACGTTTTATTCGTTGTTTCCAATTCGGGGAGCGAATGAATGCCTGAATCCCCTCAACAATTTGAAGAGCGATTACTTCGATCAACTCCACAGCGAGAAGAGCAACTACCCCACGGCTCACCACCACCCGCACAGGCTCTGCATCGATTACGCCGCTACTGCGGAGGCGAGCCGCCACAGGGATCACCCGAGTTAAGCGCCAAAATGGCAACAGGAGTGGGAAATCAACCCAACGGCGAAGTATTGCATCCCGCCAAGAAAGGCCTGGGAAGCGGCGCTTTAACTGCAGCACTCGCAAAAGAATATCCAAGAAAAATACACTTTGAAACCACAAAAGATCAATGCGCCAAAACCGTTCTGTAGGCCTACCGGCTTCATCAATAGAACGCCAATAATTTGTTGCAATTAATGGCATAATCTCCTGCTGCCAAAATAAACGTTCTTGGCTCCAAGTATTCATCTTGATCCATTCAGGATTAAATAATTTGCTTGCCCCCTGAGCAGCTGATTCCAAGCCTGTGCGTTGCCGTAGACGATTTTTTATACGTTCAAGGGTGCCGGTTTTATTTGCCGCTAAAAAGGGATTTTCTGATATTAATTGATTTGTAAGCAAAAGCTGTTGCTCAAGAAGTTTTTTGCTTGCGGGGTTTGCAACACCTTTGCCAAGTAATTGCTGATCCAGTAATATCCATTTCTCAATAAAATTCTGAGTATCACGATGGGGCTCAATGCCTTTAATGGGGTCGTAAATTAATGTAAGGTCTGGTAAAAATGTGAGTGGTATCGCTAAAGAAACTCCCGGAAGGAGATATAATTGACGTTGTAACCAAAAATTACGCAAAGGCACATAACTAACATCAAAAATAACTAATAAGAGATTAATGCTGGCCCAAATCGCTACAAACTGATCCCAGCCATGCCCCAGGGGTCTGATCTGTAATTGGTTGCGCCAATTACGAGCTTTAAGCCAGCGGGGTCGCACCATTGAAATTTTTTCAATATCGCCAGGCTAGAGGTAGTAACTTGCCTTGATCTTGGTGACTACCGATGGCACTTAAACAGCTAGACGATTTTTTAAAACAGGCCCGTTTAGATCCAAACCTCACTCAGCAGCTAAGCAAGCCATTGGATCTTGAGGAATTTATAGAGCTTGCAGCTCAAGCGGGATACGATTTGAGTGAGCAGGATGTTTTGGCCGCCCAAGCAAGGCAAGAGGCATCCCTTAGCGACCAGGAGCTTCAGCAGCGGGCAGGAGAGGAAGCTCGCAAGTTGCGATCATTTATTCCTGGCTAGGGCTAGGCAATTTTGGCGTATTGCAACTGATTTCCCCTACAGGCTTCATTGAACTGCCCGCGCTCGTAGCCCACCACCCCTGCCACCACGGTGGCCACGGGCCAACCGATCAGCTCCCAACCTTCGAACGGGCTCCAGCCACAACGGCTCACCAGCTCCTCACGCAGTACAGGGCGAGAATGCTCCATGTCTACCAGCACCAGATCAGCGTCCCATCCTGGCTCCAGCACACCTTTACCTTTAATTCCATAGAGTTCCGCAGGTTTTTTGCTCATCCAACTGGAAACCTGCCCAATACTGCAGCGACCTAAAGCCACCTGGGTGAGCATTAAAGGTAATGCTGTTTCAACCCCCGGCATTCCAGAGGGGCTATGGGGATAAGGCTTAGCTTTTTCCTCAAGAGTGTGAGGGGCGTGATCAGTGGCGATGCAATCAATCACCCCATCCAGCAGGGCCTGCCAGAGCAATTCACGGTCTGCACTTGTGCGCAAAGGGGGATTCATTTGGGCATGGCTACCGATAAGTGCGTAAGCATTGCTATCTAGAAGCAGATGTTGGGGCGTTACCTCTGTACTAATCAGAGCTGTTTTGTGATGCCGCAACCATTCAGCCTCTGCTCCGGTAGTGAGATGCAACACGTGCAAGCGCCTTTTGTAGCGGTTGGAAAACTCCACAGCCCGCTTGGTAGCAAGCATTGCCGCTTCAGGGTCGTGCACTTGGGAATGCAGATCAGGGGGGCGCTCAGCAGGGTTGGGGTATTGCTTGAGAAGGGCTTCACGGCGTTGCAGCAAGCGTTCTTGATCTTCTGCATGCACTGCGATGAGGGCGTTGCCGGTGGCGAAAATTCGTTCTTGGCCATTGATATCACCACAATCAAGGCAACCTTTACCGCTACCCATAAACATTTTGATGCCGCAGGCATTGCCTGGATCCTTAAGCGCCTCAAGATTTGAGCAATCTCCGCATGCTCCAAAAAAGAAGCCGTAATGGACGCGGCTAACAGCTGCTGCCCGTGCCAGCTTCGCCTCAAGCGCTTCAGCTGAAATGGTTGGTGGAATTGTGTTTGGCATCTCTAGAAATGCCGTTACACCTCCCCGTAAACAAGCCCTGCTAGCACTAATTAGATCTTCCTTATGGGTTAAGCCAGGATCACGAAAATGAACCTGAGGATCAATAACTCCAGGAATAACGGTTAAGCCATGGGCTTCAAGCACCAAGCCATCCCAACTGGAGGGTGAAATTTCGTGGCAAGCCTTGATCAAACCAGCCTGGATTTCTAAATCAACCAATCTGAGGCTGCCATTGGCTTGCAGCACATTTCCACCGCGCACCAGCAGATTTCCTTCAGCCATAGCAAGCGTTCAGCGGCATTGCATCTAGTGTGGCTTAACGAATTTGGTTTGGCTTGAAAGATTTACTGTTGCTATTGGCGTTGGTTTTGGGCTTGAGGCAATTTTTGCTTGAAGCTCGCTATATCCCTTCAGGTTCAATGTTGCCTGGCTTGCAAGTTCACGACAGATTAATGGTAGATAAATTAACTAATCGTTTTCGCAGCCCGCAACGGGGTGAGATCATCGTTTTCAATGCGCCTCACGCATTTGATCCCGTCTTAAAAAGCACTTACCAAACCAGCCCAATTCAATGCTTTATTATTAACATACCTTTTGTAAGTGCCCTTACGGGCATACAAACACCCGCTTGCGATGCCTATATAAAAAGAGTGGTAGCGATAAGCGGGGATCGAGTGATAGTGGATCCGAAAGGTTTTGTGAAAGTTAATGGCATTGCGATTACTGAACCTTATGTAAATAATTTCTGTAGCCAAATTCCATGCAAACCGCTCCAAACAGTTGTGCCTCCTGAATCGGTATTGGTGCTCGGAGATAACCGAGCTAATAGTTGGGATGGGCGTTTATGGCCCGGCACAAATTTTGTTCCTCACGATCAAATAATTGGCAGAGCGTTATTCAGATTTTGGCCATTCAACAGTTTTGGATCTCTCTTAAGCCCGGATCCAGGCGCCAAGCCTCCGGCAACTGCAACCCCGTAGCAATTACCTGGCCAACAAGAGCTGCAGCAGGAAGAGGGCGATTAGCGGCAAAACTGCCGGGTTGATAATGAAAAGGATGGGTTGGATCGAATAACAACCAGCGGCTACATCCTGATTTAAGGGTTTCTGGTTCAATACCAAGGAAAGCGGCAGGTCCCCAACTCAAAGCTTGCCAAAGTTCAGTAACGCTCCAGCCAGCTTCGGTGATCAGAGCTTGCCAAAGGCTTGGTAAAACCGCTTGATAGCCAGCTACCCCTGGGCGGCGCTGATCAAGGGGTAGCAACTGTTCTTCAAGGTCAAGGGGGCAGTGATTCACAGCCACCGCTTGCAATAAACCGCAGCGCAATGCCTCTCGTAAAGAGCTGCGATCATTGGCGCCCCCTAAAGAAGGCTGCACCCGCCAACCTTCAGACAAAGGATGAAGCAAGGCATTGTGAGTTAACAAATGCCACCAACTCACGCTTGCCCTGGGCGCCGTTTTCGCTTGCTGCAACAAATCAATAGCCGCTGCAGTGGAGATATTCATTAATCGCAATGCAGCCACTTGAGCAGTTGTTGAAATGAGGGCCAAAACACTGGCAAGAGGCACGGTTTCACTCACATAAGGATCACCAGGCCAACCAAGCCGTAAGGCGGCAACCCCTTCCCGTACAAAACCTCCATGGCTTAATACTGGATCCCGCGGTGCCACTAAAAGGGGAGCTTGCAGGGCTTCTCCCAACAACAAAGCTCTCTCAAGTAGTGCCATAGGAAGGATTGCATTTGCTTCCGCCAAGCCAATGGCCCCAGCCTGCAATAAATCAGCATGGGGGGCAAATTGTTTTGCTTCTCCAGCAAGGCTGAGGGCTCCCCAGCAGTGCAACTGCATCGGATCTGGCCACTTTAATTGGAGTTGTTCAGGGCGATCACGCCAACAGCGCCCCTGGGGCAATAGGGCAACACTGCCGTAACCAGCAGCGGCACATTCAGTGCCAAGGCTTCCAAGTGTTTCGGCAGATCCCAATACGGGATCCTCAAGGGTGCTGTGGGGATCCACTAGCACTGGAGCCATTAACCATTGGCTTTGGGCCTGCTTTTGAAGCACCTCAGGATCGGCTTCCGCTAACACTTCCGCCTCGTGATCAAAAGCGATTAGCTGGCGATCTTTAATCAGAACAGAGCTGCATCTCAAGCTTGAATCGGGCCCCTGCAGTAACTGCAGATTGCGCAGCAGTAATTTCACAACGCGCCAGCGGCAGTGCTATCCAACACTCCACCAAGGTGACCGGTGAGATTTAAACCAGACACCACTGCTTCCCCCAGCCCATCAAGGCCGTAGTCGATCACACTCACCCCACCATTGCCCTGCTTCACCGCCCAAATATCAGCCGGAGACAAACCTAACAAATGACAAAGGATGGTTTTATTAACAGCGTCGTGGGCTACCACTAAGGCAGTTTCATTATTATTTAAACCTGCAACTATTAGTTTCCAGGTTTGCACCGATCGCTGCCATACCTGTTGAATAGATTCTCCGCTGGGCATCTCAACTGTATGGGGATCACTTTGCCAAGCAGCTAGCAGATCTGGCCAACCCGCCTTGATTTCCTCTTCTAAGCATCCCTCCCATTCTCCATGGGCTATTTCAATTAGTCCGGCACAGCTGGTAAGGGGCAAAGCTTTTGATTGGGCAGAAAGGATTGCTTCTGCTGTTTGCCTTGGCCGAGCCATGGAACTTGTGTAAGCACGATTTAATTCAAACTTTTTTAAAAACAAAGCGGCAGCCTGAGCTTGGGCTTGCCCCCTTGCATTTAGAGGAATATCGATTTGCCCCTGGAAACGACCCTCGCGATTCCAATTGGTTTCACCATGGCGCACAAGTAACAGCCTCGGTCCGCCGGAGCGCTGCGGCAGCGGATTTTCCAAATGGTTAATGGTATTAAGAGATTCGATTTGCACCAGGCCACCGGGGCGCAAATTTAAAACTGATAAAGAACAATTATTGACGCGATAGCGGTTGAAATTGCTAGCTGGAAGGCCAAGTGCAGCCAATAATAAACAACGTAAAATGCCGTTATGGGCAACAACTAAAACAGTGTGATCTAATTCGGGCGGATGCTGCTCTTGAAGCTTCTGCCAAAAGAGCAAAGCTTGGCTATGGAGTTCTTGAACAGGAAAATAAGAATTGCCATCTGGCTGCTGCAGTTGAAATTGGTGAGGAGCTTCCTTCCACTGTTGATAAGCAAGTGGATGCATTTCAGCAACCTGCTCGCGGGTTAAGCCAAACCAAGGGCTGAGATTTATTTCTAGTAAAAGTTCACTGCTGGTAATTGCATTGTTGCCGCCATGGGCTCCCAACAACAATTGGGCTGTGCGTTGGGCCCGTTGCAATGGTGAACACCAAACTGCGTCAAACTCAAGTTCATGCAGGGCAGCACCCAACAGGCGAGCTTGCTGTTCCCCTGCCTCACTAAGCACCGAAGCATCTTCACGCCCCTGAATGCGGCCTTCAATATTGAAGCTGCTCAGGCCGTGGCGTACCAGTAAAATCCTTGTTGCCACAGCGTTCTTTAGGATCTAAACAACATCGTAGAACGCACCGTTGCCAGTTAGCCATCAGCACAAGAGCACAGCCCTTGCTATCACACTGTTGGCTTGGCTTAGCCTGGTGCTGGCGGGCTTAATTTGGGGCTTTTCCTTACTTGATAGTTTGGATCGCCCCGGGGTGGGTAACGCTTTAGAGCAAAGGCAGCTGGAGCTAAACCTTTTAGCAAAACAAGGCGCGCAATTACCGATCGTTCAGCAATTAATTGAAAAAAATTCCGAACAATTGTTGCTTGAGGCAATACAAAAAAGCAGCGATTCTGGCAGCCCTAAAGGTTTGCTTGAGCAGGGTTTAATAGAGCAGAGATTAGGTAGAAAAAACGCTGCTAGGTCTCATTTTCAAGCTGTTCAAAACACCGGCAACCCTCAACAACAAAGCCTGGCAACTGCATTACTGGATCAGAATGCAGTTGCTGATTTAGCTAATAAGAAATTACCTATCCCACCTTTACCAGAACGTCCTATCTATCGGCTGTTGAGCTGCGAAGCACTTGGTTTGCCCTCAAATCTATGCGTGGCGCCAACAGTAATTAATCAGGCCAAAACCCGTTTAATGCTTGTAAGTCTTTTGCCGTTAGCGGGGGTAATTACTGGAGTGCTGTTGCTCGGTAGATTGCTGTGGCAAATATGGCGTAATCGGCTGGGGCAGGCCCCTGAATTAAGCGGACCTCAACTAACGCTCCTGGAAACACTTTTTATTGTTGCTGGCGGCTTCGTAGTGCTTGGCGAAGTTGTAGTTCCCCTGCTGGCACTACCTTTGGTTTCAAAAGCTATCGAATTATTGCCACTGGAACCAGCAGCCCGTGGTGGTGCATTAGTTATGGGTTTATATAGTTTTACGGCTGCTCCAGCCTTACTTTTAATTTGGGGTTTTAAAGCTTTCAACCTGCAATGGCGCCCCAGCTGGATCGCTCTATCGGAAGGAATAAAAGGTTTATTAATGGCGTTGCCACTGGTGGCCTTAGTGGGCTGGCTAGTTGAGAAATTTTGGCCCCAGGCCGGGGGAAGCAACCCTTTACTGGAACAGGTTTTAGATGGACGCAATGGCACAGCCCTAGCGCTGCTTGCTTTTACCGCCGTGGTACTAGCTCCACTGTTTGAAGAAATACTTTTTCGCGGGGTTTTAATGCCAGTGGTTGGCAGCTACTGGGGCAATTTTGCCGGGGTTGCAATCAGTGCTTTGGTGTTTGCGCTAGCTCACCTGAGCCTTAGCGAAGCGGCTCCACTAACAGTGCTTGGGCTCAGCCTGGGCTGGGTGCGGCTGCGCAGCGGCAGTTTATTTAGTTGTGTTGTGATGCATGGTTTATGGAACAGCCTTACCTTTTTCAACTTAATTATGTTGGGGAGCTAACTAAATAATGAAAACTTTCCTGAGGCCCCTTGCCACCACCTGGATTTGATGGTTCACTGGCGGAACAAGTGCGCGCTCCATAAATAGTGGCTGCATCGTTATCCACTCGTCATATTCAAGCTAGGCCGCAAGACCAGGAACTTGATTTACGTAGGGCTAAAGTGGCTCAACGAAAGGCCCAACGGCAGAAACGCAATCTTGAATTACTTCAAGGTTCGTTGTCGGCAAAACGGGTAGAACGGCAGGCGCCTTGGCTAGCCGGCCTGCATCGCGTTGCTGATGGAGGTTTAATTGCTACAGGAGTTGCAGCTGTTGTTTTTACAGGATTAACACTGCACTGGCAAAACCGTTGGGGCAATGATTTCCGTGATCTCAACTCGGCTCAAGAACTGCAACATCGAGTTCTGGAAACCACCTCATCTCTTGAACAATTTCATCTTTTAAAGGCGCAACAGCCCGGCGCGTTGGTAGCTACCCGCAGCGAAGATCTTGTGTTTATCCCCCAACCTCCGTCGGCGCGAGAAGCCGTAGATCAAATACATCGCCCTTTGAGTTTTTCTGTAATTGCCAGTGGTTACTAAAACTCTTCCCCGCAAATCTGCTGGTAACAGGCATAGGGTGTTGCATCTAAACCCTGTGCCAACAGCGCGTTTAATAGCTGTTGCTTCTCTTTTATTAATAGGTTTAGGGGGATTAGCCATCAGGTTGGGATGGTTGCAAGTAAGGGAGGGGCAAAAACTTGAGGCAAAGGCGCGCCAGGTTCAAACAGAAAAACTTGATCCGTTGGGTAGGCGCCGCAGCATCGTTGATCGTGAAGGTCGCCTTATAGCCATCGACGAGGAACGGGTAACTGTTTGGGCCCATCCCCGCTATTTTCATTTTCCAGGTGATGATCCAGGCCAACGCCGCAGCACAAAGGAGGTTGCTACTCGCCTCGCCCCGCTGCTGGGCCTGGATCCCGATCTGTTGGTGGCCCGAATGGGCAAACAACGTTCAGGTGTAAAACTTGCCACAAATCTGGAACCATCAATTAGCTCGAGGCTTAAAGCGCTTCGCATTGATGGGATCGATTTTGAGCACGGTCCGCAACGCATTTACCCCCAAGGGCCTTTATTTGCCAATGTGGTGGGTTTCTTAAACCTTGAACGCATACCCCAAGCTGGCCTTGAGCAAAGTCTTGAAAGAGATCTGCGCAGTCAAGAAAGCAGCATTGGTATCCGCCGAGGTGGTGATGGCACGCCTCTGCCGGATGGATTAAGAGCCGGCAGCATGTTTCGGGACGATTTAAAACTGCAACTTACCCTTGATACCCGTTTGCAACGAGTAGCTCAGATGGAGCTGGCGCGGCAGGTAAAAAAATGGAGCGCCAAACGCGGAGTTGCCATGGTGATGGATGCCAGGAATGGAGAATTATTAGCACTCACATCAGTGCCCACCTACGACCCAAACCAATTTTGGCGACATAAGCCTGGCTTATTTCGAGAGTGGTCGGTGCAGGATATCTACGAGCCCGGTTCAACTTTTAAACCAATAAATATAGCGATTGGATTGCAGGAAAAAGTGTTAAACGCGAGTACACGAATAAATGACACGGGATCTCTACAAATTGGCGGCTGGCCAATATTTAATAACGATAAATCGGTATATGGTTTGATTGATCTACCCACCACATTGCAGGTTTCAAGCAATGTGGCAATGGTGAAGGCAATGCAAAAACTGAAGCCAGCGATTTATTGGCAGTGGCTGGATCGCATTGGTATTGGTTCAGCGCCAGACACCGACCTGCCAGGAGCAGTGAGTGGTCAGCTCAAATCACGTTCCACCTTTATTGAAAATCCAATAGAAACTGCCACTGCAGCATTTGGCCAAGGCTTGGCTTTAACCCCCCTAAAAGTATTGCAGCTCCATGGAATGTTGGTGAATGGAGGCAAATTGGTGAGTCCTCACATAACCCGTGGCTTGCGTAGTGGCGATAATTTGGCTGCTGCTGGCCCTGCAAATGGCCTGCAAATGCTCGATCCAGCTGTATGTGCTCTTGTGTTGAATTGGCTTGAAACCGTTGTGGAGAAAGGGAGCGGAAAAGCAACCCAGGTGCCTGGCTATCGCATTGGAGGCAAAACCGGCACAGCCCAGAAAGCAGCCAATGGCGTTTATATCTCTGGAGCACGAATAACCAGTTTTGTGGCCCACCTGCCGATTAACGATCCTCGCTACGTGGTGTTGGTGGTAGTTGATGAACCGCAGGGGGGAAATGCCTATGGTTCAACTGTTGCAGCACCAGTTGCGAAAAGCATTATTGAAGCCTTGCTTGTAATTGAGCAAATTCCCCCTAACAAACCCAGAATTTCAAATAAAACCTTAAGCAAGGCTTGAACCGCAATTAAAAAGCGCAGCTACGGTAAAACCAATCGCACCAATACCTTGGCGACCTTGCTCGAGCAGCTTTCAGGCATGACTGTGGTGGTAGCCGACACCGGCGATCTCCAAGCAATACAACAATTCACCCCAAGAGATGCCACCACAAATCCATCCTTAATTTTGGCGGCAGCACAAATTCCTGCCTATCAGCACCTAATAGACGACACATTGAGGGCATCCCGCAGCCTGATCGGAGCAAATGCCCCTGCTGAAGAGGTTGTTGGTGAAGCCCTAGATGAAATCTGCGTGAGTTTTGGTAAGGAAATCCTTAAAATTGTTCCTGGCCGGGTTTCAACCGAGGTTGACGCTCGCCTCAGCTTTAACACCGAAGCAACAATTGCAAAAGCACACAAGTTGATCGGTTTATACAATGACGCTGGCATCACTAATGATCGAGTACTAATAAAAATTGCCTCTACATGGGAAGGGATCAAAGCAGCTGAATCCCTAGAGAAAGAAGGAATTCACTGCAACCTAACGCTCCTATTCGGCTTTGCTCAGGCCGTTGCTTGCGCGGAGGCAGGAATCACATTGATATCTCCTTTTGTTGGAAGAATTCTCGATTGGTACAAGAAAGATTCAGGCCGCGACAGCTATCCAGGCCCTGAGGATCCAGGTGTGATCTCAGTAACTAAAATATTCAATTATTTTAAAACCTATGGTTACAAAACAGAAGTGATGGGAGCTAGCTTCCGCAATTTAGATGAAATCATTGAATTAGCAGGTTGTGATCTACTTACAATTTCTCCAAAACTACTAGACCAATTACGCAACACTGAGGCTGAATTGAGCCGCAAACTAAATCCATCGGCTCCGGGTGCCACCATTGAAAAGTTCAGCATTGATGCCAATAATTTCAGCGAAATGATGCAGGAAGATCGCATGGCCCATGAAAAATTACATGAAGGAATTCAAGGCTTTAGCAAAGCAATTGATACCCTGGAAGCACAATTAGCCCATCGCTTGGCTGTACTTGAAGGCGGTGCTGCCTTTGCCCATGCTGCCCAAGAAATCTTTTTACTTAACGACCTTGATGGAGATGGTTGTATTACTCGAGAAGAATGGCTTGGTAGCGATGCGGTGTTTGATGCTCTTGATATTGATCACGACGGTCGCTTAATGCCAGAGGATGTAAGGGGCGGCCTAGGGGCGGCCCTTGCCACAAGCCGCTAATCGCAATGGTGCAAGCAAGGCAACACGATTTGCCTGCAGCGGATTGAAATTATCGTCGCTGGCAAGCAACAGGGTGGGACGGCCATCGCCTAGGCGTGGCCCTTCTCCCATAGCTTCCCAGTTGTCTGGCATTAAACCCAAGCCGATTAGATCCCAATGGGCAATCGGTTTCAGCGCTGCTTGTTTTGTTTCGGTTAATGGCACAGATGGGAAAAGTTCTAGCCGCGCCCACCATTTCTGCGGTTCTTGATATCCACGCCAAAGGGCAAGGAAACCACCATTTTTCAGAGCGATTAGATCCGTTAAGCCCCAATGAGCCTCCGCGCCAGCCTCGGGTTGGTAGCTAAGCGGTGTGCCGATGGGCCTGAATTCAACTTTGATTTTCTTTGCGGGCGTTGAAATTATTTGCGCCAACAGCAATCGCAATTCAGAGCTGGGATCTTGGCGAAGGGGACGCTCTGCCGCCAACAACAGCTGTTGGCCCGGCAAAGCCAACAACGCTTCCGGACCTTGATTTGGCAGCAAACCACTTTCAGCAGCCGGCTGCCATTGATCCGGCAGAGGAAATCTCTGAATTAAACCAAAACTAAAAGCTGCTGTTTTATCTAATTGCAGCAATTCAGCAGGTTGTGTTTCGCTGTTACGGGCTTCACTCGCCATCCACCAATAACCTGCAGATTGAACTATCGCCTCCCCATCAAAGGGTGTTGATGGAAGCCCTTGAATTGGTTCTGGCTCCCCCAATTTCCAGCGAGGATTCAAAAGGGATCCACGCCATTCAGCCGCGAGCGTGAAGCTGCGTTGAGCATCACTAAGTAAAAGAAGTTGGGGAAACTTATTTTTAATTTTAGCCATAGATTTATTTTCAAATTTAGTGAGAAGTTGTAGAGCAGAAAATCCACCGATCGGCTCCCCTTTAGCGGATAGCTTTGGCAATTCTTCTTGCCAAAGCAATTGCCATCCAGCGGATAATGGGCAAGGCAGCAACGCGGTATCTATCATTTCAAACCCAGCATGCTGCCACCAAGGCGACGAATTACCCGTTGGGCAATATCGCCATAACCCATCTCACCGCTAAGAATTTGAGCAATTCTTTGGGGAGCTGTGGGTCGTTTAATACCAAGTTGATAGCCAACTTTTGGAAATCGATAGAACACCTGGCCAATGCGCCGCCCCCATTGCATCGATTCGCCCCATTCAGCCCGCATTGTTGCTGTGTAATTAGCTAAAGCAGCGAGATCTCCCCCCAACCAACGGTGCAGGGCCTCGGCAGAGCGCACGCCTGAGAGCAAAGCTGGACGCAATCCCTCTGCGAGGAAAGGATCCGCAAGCGAAGCGGCATCTCCAACAGCAACTACACCATGCCCATGTAGGGGATGATGGCCATTCCAAACCCTTAGAGGCCAGGGGCGTCGCACGCCAGCATCGGCCTCAAAACCAAGTGCTGGCAATAATTTATTCAAAACTTTATCGTAATTAGTTGCATCATTTTTGGATGAATCACCCAAAAAAGTTCCTACGCCAATGCTGTAACCACCCTCTCTTGGAAAACACCAGCAAAAACCATGTTTAACAAGGCCAAATTCAAATCGAGCCGTTGATTCATCGAGCACTGGCCCCTCCAACTCCACAGCTAAAGCAGAGGCAAGTTTTGGTTTGGGATCACCTAAGCCCAGCTCTCGTGTGAGATCTCCTTTTGAGCCATGGGCTAAAACAAGGGCGCGGCAACAAAGATATTGGTCGCCGCCAGAAGCTCTCAATTGCAAACGCCATCCATTGGAATCGCGTTCAATCGCTTTTACACCAAAACCAAACAAACATTCAGCCCCATGGCTTTGGGCTTGCTCTAGGAGGAAAACATCTAGCTTTTTTCTTCTCACGATCCAAAAAGGGGATTCCCCTGGAAGTGGCGCTAGCACAGGATCATCCAGACACCAAGTGAAGCGCACTTGATCGATTACTCGATCCACCACCGGAGCAAGATCACAGGGAAACCAGCTTTGAACTGAGGCTGCCATTCCCCCTCCGCAAGGTTTTGCTTGGGGCCAGGGGCCAGGTTCAATTACCGCTACTGAATGTCCTAAACGGGCGAGGTGGTACGCGGCTGAGCTACCGGCGGCACCGGCGCCAATAACAGCCACATCCAGCCTGGAAGCACTCACACTTTCAAGATATCAACTTCTTTATCTGCTAATAATTTCTCGAGCTCAATTATAGATTTATCAGTAATTTTTTGTACTTTTTCTTGTTGATCATGGCTAAGATCTACCGACAATTCACCATCCTTTTCCTGCTTTTTTATTTGATCAATAGCATCGCGCCTGATATTACGTAAAGCAACCTTCCCCTCCTCTGCATATTTAGCTAGTAACTTACAAAACTCTTTGCGACGCTCGGTGGTTAAAGGTGGAATATTGATTCTTATTACCTTGCCATCATTATTAGTTGTTAGCCCTAAATCACTATTTGAGATTGATTTTTCGATCAGAGCCATCGCGCCACTATCAAACGGCTGAATCTGGATGGTTTGTGAATCTGGCGTAGAGATAGTTGCCAAAGATTTGAGAGGTGTTTCAGCTCCGTAATATTCAACAATGATTTTGTCTAACAGTGATGGATTCGCCCTACCTGTTCGAATTGTATTGAAAGTCCGTTGGGTTGAATCCAACGCTTTACGCATGCTTACTTCAAGGTCCATGGGATGCCAGCTATCGAAAGTGTTTAGAGATTAGGCCGAAGGGGTGATCCTGGTGCCGATTGCTTCACCGGCAACGGCACGGGAAATGTTGCCAGCACCAAATAAATCAAACACCACTATTGGAATTGAATTGTCTTTACAAAGTGCAATAGCTGTGGAATCCATTACACCTAGCTCGCCTGCCAACACATCTTGAAAAGTGAGGCTTTCATATCGCACAGCATCGGGATATTTCACTGGATCACGGTCGTAAACCCCATCCACTTTGGTGGCTTTAAGCACCACATTTGCACTGATCTCAGCTGCTCTTAGGGCTGCTGTGGTGTCTGTTGTGAAAAAGGGGTTGCCGCAACCGGCCCCAAAGATCACCACCCTTCCCTTTTCAAGATGACGAATTGCCTTGCGACGGATATACGGCTCTGCCACCTCCTGCATTGCTATAGCGCTTTGCACCCTGGTGGGAATGCCAGCACGCTCGAGCCCATCCTGCAATGTGATCGCATTCATCACCGTGGCGAGCATGCCCACGTAGTCGGCAGTGGCCCGATCCATGCCAGCAGCAGAACCCTTGAGGCCGCGGAAAATGTTGCCACCTCCCACCACAATTGCTAGCTCGGTGCCGCTTGCCACAACAGCAGCTACATCACAAGCAATCGCACTCACAATGGCTGGATCGATGCCGTACCCCTGAGACCCCATCAAGGCCTCACCACTGAGCTTGAGCAGAACCCTTTTGTAAGCCATCAATTACCTCTATCCGGCGAACAGTAGCAACCGCCCTAAAAAAAATTTGCTATTTAGTATCAAGCTGAAGCAACTTAAAAAAGAATTAAATTAGTTGGGTTATCAAAATTCAATTCCTTGCTGAGCTTTAACCCCTTGCTCTCGAAAAGGATGTTTAACCATCGTCATCTCAGTAACCAAATCAGCCCGTTCGATTAATCCGGGGGGAGCGCCCCTACCTGTTAACACCACATGGGTGCCAGCTGGCCGCTCAGCAATGCCTTCAAGAACCCACTCGAGAGGCAAGTAACCAAGCTTCATGGCCACATTTACCTCATCTAGCAAAACAAGCTGCATCTCTGGATCACGCAAATGCAGCAAAGACTGCTGCCACGCCGCTTCCACCAGCTCTTGATCTCGGGCGCGATCTTGGGTTTCCCAAGTAAAACCCTCACCTAAGGCATGCCAGCTGATTAAGTCGTTAAAGCGACGCAAGGCAAGAGCTTCACCTGGTTCCCAGGCGCCTTTTATGTATTGCACCACCGCCACCTTTTTGCCATGACCAAGGGTGCGAAGCACCATGCCAAGGGCTGCTGTGGTTTTGCCTTTGCCGAGACCGGTGTGTACTAGCACCAAACCTTTTTCTAGGTTTCGCTCCCCTACCCGCTGATCTTGCACCTGTTTGCGGCGTTCCATCCGCAAACGATGGGATTCCAGTTCCGCGTTAGCAGCTACAGGGTTTAGTTCACTCATGATTTCATTATTCAGGGGTGCAAAGCAATCGTTGCAGGGTGCCACCAGCCAGCAGATCTTTGCGTTCCACCTGCCAGCCGCGCTTTTTTAATTCCTGCTCCAAAGAAAGCGCCAGAAAATCAATTGCTGTTTCTGTTTCAAACATTGCGCAAAACAGATTTTGTAAAGGAGCCAGGCCTGCACCCGCCGGGTGTAGATCCACAATCACAAGCCACCCCCCAGGCAGCAGAAGGGTTTTAGCTGCTTCCAGCAAACACCAACGCTCCTCTGCTGGAAACTCATGGAGCGCCAAGCTGAGTTGGATGGCAGCAAAAGTTGATGCTTCTAATGGAGGCTTTTCGGCTAGCCCTTGCACCAACTTCAATGCTGGATAACGCTTAGCGGCAAGTTCAAGGGCCCTAGCTGATATATCCAACCCCGAAACATCAAATCCAGCAGCCATTAATGGCGCCGCCGCATCACCGCTGCCGCAACAAAGATCAAGCACGGCAGATCCCGGGGGTAAGCGATCAATCAATACCTCCGCCCCGAGAGATCGCAACCGCTGAACTCCACCTACGGCAACAGAAGAAACGGCTGTAACGCTGTCGTAGATCCAGCGATAGCGATAGGCCAACTGCCTGAGCGGACGGGATGTCATGCGCTGCGCCGCGCCAAGGCAGCATCCACCGCCATCTGTTGATCACGCCGTGTGATCCAGTGGTGATAAGTGCGGGTGTGGATTGCCACGGAGTGCCCCATCATGCGGGCTGCCACCGTATCGGGCAAACCCACATGAATGGTGCGCAAGGCCCAGGCATGGCGGAGGTCGTATGGGGTGAAGGGAAGCTGATAACGGCGAAATTGCTCAGCCACCCTTCTACCCACCTGCTGCAGGGTGGTGCGGCGAAGGTCTGTGGCAACAAGCGGTAACAAGCTGGAATCAGTTGCAAGCTGGCGCAAATTGAAATGTTCTACCCAATTCGGCTGAAAAGGCCACACCTGATGTTCGCCGGTTTTGGTGGTGGGAAGCACCCTCACAACAGCGGCAGGATCCTGATCAAAACCTGAAAAATCGCAAAAAAACAACTCGTGATTTCGCAACCCGTAGGTGGCCATCAAGCCGTAGGCCAGGCGCCAACGGGGATTTGGAATCAACTCAAAGCCTTTAAGGATTTGGGCATCACTGGGTAATTCACGAAACTGGGCCTGATGCAGGCCATAGCCTGCGGCCCTTTCCGACCAATCTGGCGGCAAGCTGACCCCTTCCTCTCGAGCCAACACCGCAAGCACCGTGCCGCATTGCTGCCGGGCTCTGCTTGCTAATGGATAGGTTTCCAATACCCGCTCTAGCAACTTTGCAGAGAGTTTTTCTTTTAAAGGTGTTTTGGAAATTTCCTCAAAAATGGTTTTTAAACGGTTGAGGTAGGGGCGATAGGCGGCTGTCCAAGTTGTGCGTGCACCAGCGGGATTACGGCGACGGCGGGGGTCATTAAAAAACCATTCTTCAAAGCGTTGCAGCTGAGAATGCAGAGAAGAATTGTCAACATCTATAGAACTTGAGGGCCACTGAAAAAGACCTTGATTTACCTCCATCTGCACCTGATGCAGTTGTTTTAGAGCCAATACCAAACCAGCCTGATTTGCGCTTAAGCCAGTGCTTAAGCGCTGCACCCGCAACCCCTCTGCGCCACTGCGTTGGGGTAATGGCCCGCGAAGACAAAGCAACTGCCCCCGCTGTTCAAGCCGTAAACGAATACCTGTGCAACGCAAGGCACTGTTGCTTTGGGCAAGTGTTGCTGCAAAGGGAACACCCATAGCAATAGCGGTTAAGCTCGAGGCAGTTTGAAAGAAATGAGCATGGGCCGGGTCGGCATTGTGCTCCTGAACCTTGGGGGCCCAGAGCGTATCCAAGATGTAGGGCCTTTTCTATACAACTTATTTGCGGATCCTGAAATTATTCGGTTGCCGCTTCCAGTGCTTCAAAAGCCACTTGCTTGGTTGATAAGCAGCTTGCGCAGCGGTAAGTCTCAGGAGGCCTACCGCTCTATTGGAGGGGGTTCCCCTTTGCGGCGCATCACAGATCACCAGGCCAGGGAATTACAAAGCCTGCTGCGCCAGAGGGGCATGGAGGCAACCACCTACGTGGCGATGCGTTATTGGCACCCATTTACAGAATCGGCCGTTGCCGACATGAAAGCAGATGAAATTGATCAAGTGGTGGTTTTGCCTCTTTACCCCCATTTTTCAATTAGCACAAGCGGTTCCAGTTTTCGGGAATTACAGCGGCTGCAACAGGCAGATGCCGATTTTGCCCAATTACCGCTGCGGGCAATTCGCAGTTGGTACGACCACCCTGGCTACCTCAAAGCGATGGTGCAATTAATAATTAAAGAATTAGACGCCTGCATAGATCCAGCCACAGCCCATGTGTTTTTTAGTGCCCATGGAGTTCCTAAAAGTTATGTAGAAGAAGCGGGTGATCCATATCAAAGCGAGATCCAAAATTGTGCGCGGCTGATAATGGAAACCCTTAATCGCAACAACCCTTGGACCCTTGCATACCAAAGCAGGGTGGGACCGGTGGAATGGCTGCAGCCTTATACAGAAGAAGCCCTAGAGGATCTTGGGGCTGCTGGAGTTAAAGAACTTGTGGTGGTGCCTATCAGCTTTGTAAGTGAACATATAGAAACCCTGGAAGAAATAGATATTGAGTACCGCGAAATAGCAACTGAAGCAGGGGTAAGTAATTTTCGCAGGGTGCCTGCCCTTGATACCGATCCAACCTTTATTGCCTGCCTTGCAGATTTGGTTGAAACTTCAATGGCAGGCCCTGAGGTGAATCTGGAGCGAGCTGCTGCGCTACCAGCGCGCACCAAGCTTTACCCCCAGGAAAAATGGGTGTGGGGCTGGAACAACACTTCCGAGGTGTGGAACGGCAGGCTTGCCATGCTCGGCTTTTCTGCATTTTTGCTGGAGCTACTCAGCGGCCACGGACCGCTGCACAACATGGGATTGCTTTAAGCAGAGTCATGCGGGCCCTTAGCCAACTAAGTTAATTAACCAATGAACAGCTAACTGGTGCTGCCGTGACTGCCACTACAGCTTCCCAAGCCACAGTGTCCCTGCAGCTGCCAGGGAAGGTGAGCGGCGCTTATGCCCTCATGGATGCATTACATCGCCATGGGGTTGAACACATATTTGGATATCCCGGTGGAGCAATCCTGCCGATCTACGACGAACTTCACCTAGCAGAGCAACGGGGCTGGCTTAAGCACTTATTGGTGCGCCATGAGCAGGGGGGAACCCATGCCGCTGATGCTTATGCGAGAGCCACCGGCAAAGTAGGAGTTTGTTTTGGCACATCTGGCCCTGGTGCAACGAATCTTGTAACAGGCATTGCTACAGCGCAGATGGACTCTGTGCCAATGGTTGTAATTACGGGCCAGGTGCCACGGCCAGCTATTGGCACTGATGCCTTTCAGGAAACAGATATTTTTGGCATCACCCTTCCAATCGTTAAACATTCCTGGGTGGTGCGGGATCCAGCTCAGATCGGCAGAATCGTGGCCGAAGCTTTTTTGATCGCCTCAAGCGGACGCCCAGGACCTGTTTTGATTGACGTGCCTAAAGATGTAGGGATTGAGCTTTTTGACTACGTACCAGTTGAGCCAGGTTCAGTTGTGCCAACTGGCTTCCATCTGCCTCGAGCGCCAAAACAGGCAAGCATTGAGAAAGCGCTGGAACTGATTCGTGAAGCAAGGCGTCCGCTGCTTTATGTGGGAGGAGGCAGCATCAGCGCCGGTGCCCACGCGGAACTGAAAGTTTTGGCGGAACGCTTTCAATTGCCCGTTACGACAACCTTAATGGGCAAGGGCAGCTTCAACGAAAACCATCCTTTAGCGGTGGGAATGCTTGGGATGCATGGCACAGCCTATGCAAACTTCGCTGTAACCGATTGCGATTTATTAATCGCAACTGGCGCAAGATTTGATGACAGGGTAACAGGAAGGCTTGATAGTTTTGCCCCTAGGGCAAGGGTGATTCATATTGATATTGATGCAGCTGAAGTTGGCAAGAACCGCTGCCCAGATGTTGCAATAGTGGCCGATGTAAAGCTTGCACTACAGGCGCTATTAAAGGCATCAGATCAAGAAACAGCAAGCTTCCGCACCGCAGCCTGGCTAGAGCGCATAAATGAATGGAAAAAAAATTATCCACTTAATATTCCTGAACCAATTGGTGCAATTGCCCCACAAGAAGTAATGCTTGCGCTGCGGGATCTTGCCCCCAATGCAACTATAACTACTGATGTTGGTCAACATCAAATGTGGGCTGCACAATACTTAAATAACGGTCCACGGCAATGGATTAGTAGTAGCGGGCTCGGCACAATGGGTTTTGGTTTACCTGCAGCGGTTGGAGCTCAAACAGCATTGGAAGGCCAACAAGTAATTTGCGTTGCAGGTGATGCCAGTGTGCTGATGAATATTCAGGAACTCGGAACGCTTGCTCAATATCAACTACCAGTTAAGTTGATAATAATAAACAATGGCTGGCAAGGTATGGTTCGCCAATGGCAGGAAAGTTTCTATGAAGAGCGTTATTCCGCCTCTGATATGAGTAAAGGAATGCCAGATTTCCCTGCACTTGCTGAAGCTTTTGGCGTTAAGGGTATGGCAGTAACTAACCGGGAAGCACTGCGCAGCAGCCTACAGGAAGCTTTTGATTTCCCCGGACCAGTTCTAGTGGATGTAAAAGTACGCCGAAATGAAAATTGTTATCCAATGGTGCCGCCCGGCAAGAGCAATGCCCAAATGGTTGGGTTACCAAGCCATCCTGAACTAGCCCTAAGCGAAAGACGTAATTGCGGTAACTGCGGCCATTCCAACCCAAGTGAACACATCTGTTGTTCAAATTGTGGCGAGCGCCTATAAAATTATCGGCTCAGGATAATAGTTTTTTACCTTTAGCCAGAGCATCATTCTGATTTTTTGTGAGGAGTGGATAGCGGAGTTTTAGATCATCAAGAGCAGCATTAATAGTTTTTGTAATTATCAAACGACCAAACCATTTGTTATTCATTGGCACGCAATACCAAGGTGCATGTCTGGTGCTTGTATTTTGCAACATTGCCTCAAAAGCATTTTGATAATCATCCCAGTAGCGCCTTTCCTCTAAATCGCTAAACGAAAATTTCCAATTTTTTTCTGGGGCATGCAGGCGCTTTAAGAAACGTTTGCGTTGCTCATCAGCGCTGATATGCAAGAAAAATTTAAGCACGATAATACCGTTGCGAAAAAGATGTTTCTCAAATGCATTAATATCTTCATAGCGATTTTTCCAGATGTCAGGCCCCAAGAGTGAATCAGGCAAGGATTGATTTGCCACAAGGTTATGAACCTTTACTACAAGCACTTCCTCATAGTAGGAACGATTAAATATACCGATTTCCCCTCTTTGCGGGAGCCCTAGATTGTAGCGCCACAACCAATTATGGCGCAAATCATCAACGGAAGGATGTTTAAAACTATGTACTCTTACCCCCTGAGGATTAACCCCACTCATAACATGCTTAATGGTTGAATCTTTTCCCGCAGCATCTATTGCTTGAAGCACTATCAATACACCCCAGCGTGCATCTGCATACAGCAGATCCTGGAATTTCGCCAGCTGTTGAACCCCCTCAAGAAGGAGTTCATTTGAGGCAGATTTATCTTTTAAGCTACCTGTAAAATTTGGATTTTGATCGGCCAAACAAAATGAACTACCGCTAGAAACCTTATAAAAACCGGGTTGATGCCACTCAGCTGCCACAGCACTTCCAGCAATAGACGATAATAGCAAGGGATTTAGGTTTTAAATGAATTGGTTTTGTCTTTGCTTTGTGCATGTTCTTATATTAATTACTTGTTTACTACAAATGCCAAGCTTTGCTTCAGCAGCTGAAGTGCTCCAGGTACGTGAAGCGGATCTACTACTGATTGGTGATCAAAATCGCACTTATAGCGTTCGCCTTGCATGCGCAGAGATCCAACCGGGCAAAGAGAAAGCTGCCATTGATTTCCTGCGCAAAACTCTACCGAGACGCCAACGGGTTAATTTGATGCCAATCGGCAGCGAAGAAGGATTATTACTAGCAAGAGTGAGAGCTTTAGGCAGTGATTCAGATTTAACTAATTTATTAGTGGAGCAACAGTTGGCTACAATTAGTTCAACGTGCGATAACAAAACCGAACCCGCCTAAACAAATGAGCCTTAATCGCACAGCTAAGGGTATTGTTTTGGTGCCTTGCCTACTGCTTGGAGCAGCTTTTATAAGTGCCGGTGTTTGGGGCGGAGAAACAAACCAAACAGTGGCCTACAGCCTTGGTGGTGCCCTTACGTTGGGAGGTATCTTAGCTCAACTGTTGCCAGATGGTAGCAATAAACCAGATGTTGAAGATAATAATTAAGAGTTTTCTTACGGTTTTTTAGCGCCTGCCTGGCCTTGTTCCTGCATCAATTTGAAAAATTCTGGTGTTGGGTAAAATACAAATTCATCAGCTTTTGTTTCAATCATCCGGCCCAAAGCAACGGTAATATCAGCCGCTAATAACTCAACTTTAGTTCCTGTTATTTTTGCAGCAGCGGTAGCAGCATCGTTGTAAGAAAGGAAGAAAACAGCCTTTGTCCCCTTGGGCGTGTTTACTGTTATGAAAGGTTTAGAGAAGAATACTGGCACCGAAATACCTTCGTTAATATCTTTTTCGCTAACACCTTGCTTGCGTAGCAGCTCAACAGCTTTCGACATATTTATTTCCGAACTAATAACAGGAGCCACAAGTTTTTTATCAGTAAGTTTTTTATTAATTTCATTTACTTTATCGTTGGCTATATTCATTGGTATTGGTATTACCCGCGCCTTAGCCGTTGGATTTGCCTTATTAAAAGCATCCAATTCCTTTAGGGCTTTAGCTTGATCAAGGAACATGGGCAGGAGCAAATTCTTATCACCCTGGGGAATTGGAATTGGCGCCCCTTGATCATTAGTGATTAGAAAAACTGGAATAACGGCTAATTTCCTAAGAGCATCAGCTTCTGGAATGGCATACACCGCCCCAGCACCTAGAACTAGGGGGAAGCAAGCTGCTGCACCCAAGAAAGCAGATCGAAAACCCGATACAACACGCTGCACAAAAATCCCACAACCGATTGCTAAAGCGTAAGCAGAAAACAAGCTCTAATCTCCATTGGCTGGACGGTATGCGTCATGACCACCAATAAAAACTTTGCTGCTCTACAGATTGCAGGCGTGTTGGCAGCACTTCTTGGCAGTCAAAGCCTTGTGGCATCTGAACCTCTAGCTGGCAATGCCTTAATTCTGCTTCCAAGCGAGGGGGCAATTGCCGGATTAGGCGACGGCCTAAGGCGTGGGTTTGGCTTAGCCCAAGAGCAAAGCCAGTTATGTGGTGCCCCCTCAACTCAGTGGTCTACTGGTTGGATAAAACCTGGCAGCGATCCAGCAAACCAATTAAACAAACGCAAATTACCTCCCTTATTGCTCGCTCCACCCGCAACACCATTAGTAGAAACTGGCTTATTGGCAGCTTCAGAACAACGACAAATAATTCTGCCGCTGCAAAGGGGGGCTTCATTGCAGCAGTTGGCGAGCCGCCGTGGATCAGATCAACTTTGGCCGATTACTCCTGCCCGCAGCCTAGAAATTGATGCCCTTGTAAAAACAATGGTTCAAGCCAACCTGCGAAGCTTCTTATTGATTAGTGATGGCAGCGCCGAACAGCAACTACTGGCAGATCGATTTTTGGAAACCATGCGTATAAATGGAGGCGTTTTACTTGGCACTGATATAAAGGCTCGCGTGATTGATCCAAACAAACCAAAAGATCTGCAATTACTAGTGTCTGATGCTGAGTGGTTTCAACCGGCAGCTTTGGTGGTTATGAGCCCACAAAACAGCGAATTAACGCTCGCTGTGCAGGCTCAATCCTGGCCACAAGATATGCGTTTAGCTTGGAATTTTCCGCCGAAATCAAGCAATAGACAGGTGCAAATTGGAGTGGCAGAAGCAAGCAGGGGGCCAGGCTGGAAAAGTTTTGAACTGGATTTCAAAAAACGTTTTGGTTACAAACCCGGAACCGTGGAGGCAGCTGGATACGACGCCGGCCAGCTTGTTGCTTTATCTGTGTTACCAGCAAAAGTTAGTGCGCGTAACGGCATGGGGGGCTTTAATGCTGCCCTAAAACCAAGGAGTGTTTGCGCAAATGTGAAAATCAGAAAAAACGGCGAAGCGGCAAGGCCCCTTGGGGCGATAAGCAATATGGATATGAAAGCAGCAACCCCGCCAACAGCTCAACTGGATGTGATCCAATTGGAAGTTAACGGGGTGCAACTGCTGAAGACCTTTAATTTAGGCGCTAATTAAAAGGATTAAAACCTATTAATCACTCTTCGCCTTCATCCTCAGCACCCACTGGTACTAAACGGATTTGTTTGCGGCCTAGCTTAATTTCAAACTCATCACCGGGTTTCAGGTTCAGCATCGCTGTGTAGGCCTTACCTATTAGCAGATTGCCATTTCCTTGAACAGTGGCCACATAGCTGAGCTTGCGACCGCCTTTACCAACGGAAGCACTGCCAATGTCAACACCCTTAGCATCCAACAAAGCCTCGTAAAAAGCTGTGAAATTTAAGCGCTCGCCACCATCTTTCTTAGTGGACACATATCCACAGGCACGAACGATATCTGATTTACTGGAGTCGCCAAGATCGCGCACCTTCGTTAAAAGGTCATTTCCGATGAGCATGAGAAGTAGAAGAAATTGATTACTTTGTAAACATACCAAAAAATTGACAGATTTGAAAACCTTTTGCCACAGGTTTGCTAATTGGTTTAGTAGATAGGCTGGAAATAACGAAGGAAGCCAACAGTGATGTCCAATAAATGGCCAATCAGGCCAATGTTGCTATTAGATCAGCCGATTGCTCGGGAGGTGTATGTAGATGCTGTGCTGAACTTGCCAGAAAAGATCTATAGCAAGGCTCAACTTGATGCCTGGGCTGCTGTTGCTCTTCTGCCTGGTGTGCTTGATACAACCTTGCAGAAAGGTTTTGGGTTGGTGAGTTGCAGCAAAACAGCAATTGAGGCTTTTGCTGTGCTGTATCCAGCAGATCGGGTGGCCTTGCTTTACTGCCGAGCCAGATCACATCGCCAAGGCCGTGGCAAACAATTACTACAAGCATTAGAGGAAGAGGCCATTAAGCAAGGGGTTAGGCAACTACGCACCGAGGCGAGCTACATCAGCCAGCCCCTCTTTGAAAGCCTCGGCTGGGTTACAGAGCAGAAGGAACACTTGCTGATTGCTGGAATTGCCTTTGAACGCTTTCGCATGGGCAAAACCCTTTAGCCCACAAAGCCGCTTTTTCCTAGCTAGAAGTTGAAGAGTGAAAGTAACTGCAGTGAAAAGGCGTTTCTTATTTTCTGCCTCAATAAAAGCTTTGTTAGCTGCATCAAGCTGGGCTGCGTTTGCAAACAGAGCACTGGCATTGGGTGGGGTGCTGCCAGCGCTTGGGGAAGCGGCACCAGATTTTGATCTGGAAGGAATAAACAAGCAAGGCCCCCTGCAACGGAAACTGGCCGATTTGCGCGGCAAATGGTTGGTTTTATATTTTTATCCGAAGGATTTCACCAGTGGTTGCACCCTTGAAGCGAGGGGATTCCAGAAAGATTTAGTGAGTTTTCGTAAAAAGGGAGCGGAGATAATCGGGATCAGCGCTGATGATCCCGACCAACACGCCTCCTTCTGCGGCAGCGAGGGGCTTACATACACATTGCTATCGGATCCAGATGGCAGTGTTAGCCGCGCCTATGGCTCTTGGTTGGCGCCGTTCTCGCAAAGGCACACATTTTTAATTGATACCAATGGAATACTCAAAGCCCGTTGGACAGCGGTACAACCATCAGGCCATAGCCAAGAAGTGCTGAAAGAGCTCGAAAAACTCCAAGCCTAGGAATTGTTTCTGGCAACAAAAGTTGCTGCTAATAAGCCGCCGATAAAACCACTGAAATGTCCAATCCAGCTCACCCCTGGTGCTGAAAAAATTGGCAACAAACTTGGCAAAATACCGCCGTAGCAAATCAATGCAAATACTGATAAACCTAGTGATAAAGGTTTCTTTTCAAACCAACCAATCACTAAAAGATATCCCAACAAACCGTAAACAACACCAGAAAGCCCATGGCTGCCACTTGGCCAAAACAGCCACACGGGAATTGCACAGCCATAAACCCCAAGCCACACAGCCAAGTAATCGCGACGACCGCGCAAAAGAACCATCCAAGAAAGTGGCAAAAAAGTAAGCGAATTTGCTAGAAGATGGGCAAAGCCGCTGTGGCTAAAAGGAGCAGTAAGCACTCCAAGAAATGAACCGCCAGGGATCATTGCAAGATTCCATTGGCCGCGGAAAGCAAGCTGATCTACAAGCTCCTGAATCCATGCAATCAGCAGGATTAGGAGCGGCAAGAGCATTCTCAAATGCGCAACTGCTCCAATTGACCACTGCTGTGCAGTTCAGCTAAGGCGCTGTAACCGCCAATTGCTACTTCATCTATAAATATCTGAGGAACTGAACTCTCTGCTAGTGGGGTGATTTCTGTAAATGGAATCCCAAGGGTGCGCAACATTCGCAGTGCGCGGCGAGAAAAAGGGCATTCAGGCAATCCTGCAATCGTTACCCGTGTTTGGGCGAGAGGTTTTTTAGCTACCTGTGGCTGTGGTGAAGGAGATATGTTCAACAATCCAATCAGTAAATCAGCTCCCCGCAACACAGTGGTGCCATGTTCTAGGTGGCCACCCCACACAGCGCATTCATTATCAGAAAAGCTCAGATGCAAATGCACCCCAGTTGCAGCAATAGTGCCTTGAAGGCTAATAATCTCTAATTCACCAGCCAAAACCATTGGAGAGTTGCGTCCCGGGCAAGCAAACGATGCCTGGGAGAGATTCCCCACAACACTCAGCACAAATCCACTCAAATTGCGCTCTCGGGCAAACTGCTCAAGGCTGCTGCGCACATCACTGCCGGCATCTAAATGAAGTGGCTCGGCTTGCATAACGGAACTTTTGAAAATGGACTACCCACAGAACAGGTTAAGCGTGCCCTTTACCGAACTAAAGCTTGCGGTGGTGGGCCACGTGGAATGGATGAGTTTTGTGGCGGTGGAGAACCTCCCTAAAGCTGGGAGCATCTGCCATGCAAGCGATTTTAGGGAAGAAGCAGCCGGCGGCGGTGCTGTTGCAGCGGTGCAGTTAGCAAGGCTAACGAAACAAAAGGTGATTTTTTTTACTGCCTTGGGCCGTGATGCAGTGGGAGAAAAGGCAGCTGCGCGCTTGCAGGAGCTGGGTCTTGATTTGCATGTGGCCTGGAGGGATGCCCCCACCCGCAAAGGGATCAGTTTTGTTGATAGCGAAGCGGAACGCACAATTACCGTGATTGGCGAAAGGCTGGCACCACTAGCAAGTGATCCGTTGCCTTGGAACCTTATTAGTGAATGTGATGGAGTTTTTGTAACGGCCACTGATGCCGCCGGCTTGAAACTATGCCGCCGTAGCGCCCTGCTAACAGCTACACCAAGGTTGCGCTTAACAGTGCTAGAGGCCAGTGGAATTTGTTGCGACGCTTTAATCGGTAGTGCCCTTGATGAGGCTGAGCAGGTGCCAGTTGGATCACTCAGCCAGATACCACGATTGCGAATTGCCACCGAAGGAGCGGCAGGGGGTTGGTATGAACCAGGGGAGCGCTACGAAGCAATAAAACTAACAAAAGCTTTGGTTGATAGTTATGGCTGCGGAGATAGTTTTGCAGCCGGGGTAACAGCAGCATTAGCAGCTGGTTTTAACACTTTGGACGCAATTAATTTAGGGGCCCGCTGCGGGGCTGAATGTGCCTCCATTTTTGGCCCCTTTTGTGATATTGGGTAAATTAACGGCGTCCGTTAACTATCACCGAGCTGCCTGATGTGCCAGCGGCTCCAGGAAGTGCAGGCACCACTGAGGTTTGGCCATCCCACTTATCTAGGAATAATTTGTATAGCACTTGATCATCAAGGCTTGAATTAAGGGTTTGATAGCGCTTTGCTTCTTGTTCAGCAATTAAAACTTCAGTTTGAGCACGAAGTAATTGTTGTTCAGCAATTTGCTTTTGCTCAATTGCTGCTCTGTATTCCTCTGCTATTTGCAATCCCGTAAGATCAAGCCCCTGCACAGTTACATAGTCAAATTTACGTAGCTCTTCTGCAACTTTATCCTGAACTAATTCAGATATTGAGTTCCATTCTGTAGCGATCGTAACAAGTTCGTACTGGGAGAAAACAGATTTAAGCGCTTTCAATAAAGAAGGTTGAATAACGCGGGGATAAATCTGTTGATCATCTGTGGCAATCGTTTCATATATACGACCAGCCTCGGTGGGCTTCATCGCATATTTAACTGTTGCCGTGGCTTGAATTACCTGAAGATCTTTAGTGAGGGTAGAAAACTGTTCAGGTCGCACTTGAGTGCGCACATCAAAAAACGAAGTGTTTTGCACTAAAGGAGCTTTTATGTTGGCGCCGGGGCTACGGGGAATCCCGGTTACCTTGCCAAGGGTAGTTACAACCGCCACATTGCCTGCGGGAACAATAAAAACTGTTTGGCTCAACAAAATCGCCAATGCCGCCACCACGGCAAGAATCAAGGTGAGAATTCCACCTGGCCCATCTGAGCCACCGGCAGAACGAAGTGGCGATTGCATTGGCATTTTCCTGGAGAGTATTTATCCTAGGCAGGCAGATCAAAGCGATCGAGATTCATAACCTTCGTCCAAGCGGAACAAAAATCCAACACAAACCTTTGAGCCCCATCGCTTTGGGCGTAGATCTCAGCAATGGCACGCAATTGGGAATTTGAGCCGAACAGCAAATCCACCCGGCTGGCAGTGAACCGTTTAAGGCCACTCTTGCGATCTCTACCTTCGTAACTACCAGCGTGCTCAGGGCTGGGCGCCCAAACAATTTGCATATCAAGCAAATTCACAAAGAAATCATTGCTTAGGCTTCCAACCCGTTCAGTGAAAACTCCATGGCCTGCGCTGTTGCTCACTCCAAGCACCCTTAACCCAGCCACTAAAACAGTCATTTCAGGGGCTGATAAACCAAGAAGTTGGGCGCGATCCACCAAAAGATGTTCTGCCATCTTTCCTGTAGTTATTTTTTCGTAGTTGCGAAAACCATCAGCCTGGGGTTCAAGAGCTGCAAATGAGGTCACATCTGTATCAGCCTGAGATGCATCATTGCGGCCAGGGCTAAAGGGCACTGTTAATTGAAAACCAGCAGCAGCTGCCGCCAGCTCCACCCCAACACCACCAGCTAACACAATTAGGTCTGCTAGCGATAGCAAACTGCCATTGCTGCGGTTGGAATTGAAAGCTGATTGGAGCTCAGATAAACGACCCAAAACAGCTTCAAGTTTTTGCGGTTGATTAACAGCCCAATTGCATTGCGGCTCAAGGCGTAGCCGTGCTCCATTTGCGCCTCCGCGTTTGTCAGAACCGCGAAAAGTAGAAGCTGATGCCCATGCAGTTTCTACAAGTTCAGATACCGTAAAACCAGAATTGCGTATTAATTGCTTTATTTCATCAATTGCAGCGGAATCCAGTAAAGGCAGATCCGCTGGAGGGATTGGATCCTGCCAAATTAAAATTTCAGCTGGCGCTTCAGGGCCAAGGTAATTAGATCGCGGACCTAAATCTCTGTGGGTGAGTTTGAACCATGCCCGCGCGAATGCATCAGCAAATGCATCAGGGTTTTGGTGATAGTGGCGAGAAATTGGCTCATAAAACGGAGAAAAGCGCAAAGAGAGGTCAGCGGTTGTCATTATCGGTGCATGCTTCAATCCAGGTATGTGGGCATCTGGAATTAGATGTTCTTCTTTTACATTTTTTGCTCGCCACTGCCAAGCATCAGCAGGGCTTTTAACTAGTTCCCATTCATAACCAAATAACATATCGAAATAACCCATATCCCAGCGGGTGGGATTCGGTTTCCAGGCACCTTCAATGCCACTGGTATTCGTATCTGCCCCCTTGCCACTGCCCAACTGGTTTTTCCATCCCAACCCCATTTCCTCAAGGGGCGCGCCTTCTGGAGCTGGTCCGATAAATTCCTTACTGCCAGCACCATGACATTTGCCAAAAGTGTGGCCGCCTGCAACTAGTGCAACGGTTTCAGCATCATCCATAGCCATGCGGGCAAAGGTTTCTCGCACATCGATGCCAGATGCCCCAGGGTTGGGATTACCGTTTGGACCCTCGGGGTTTACATAAATAAGCCCCATTTGCACTGCTGCAAGAGGAGCATCCAATTCTCGATTACCGCTGTAGCGCTCATCACCAAGCCAAACGGTTTCATTACCCCAATTGATATCTAATTCCGGTTCCCAGATATCAACGCGACCTGCTGCAAAGCCAAAAGTTTTGAACCCCATGGATTCAAGCGCAACATTACCGGTAAGGATGATTAAATCTGCCCAAGAAATTTTATTGCCATATTTTTGCTTTATTGGCCAAAGCAAACGGCGAGCTTTATCAAGGTTGTCGTTATCAGGCCAACTATTTAGGGGGGAAAAACGCTGATTACCAGTATTTGCACCACCGCGACCATCACCAATTCGATAGGTGCCAGCGCTGTGCCAAGCCATACGAATAAATAAACCACCGTAATGACCCCAATCAGCCGGCCACCAATCTTGCGAATCAGTCATTAAGGCAGTGAGATCGGCCTTAAGCGCTTGGTAGTTAAGTTGGGCAAATGATTCTGCATAGCTAAACTCTTCGGATAAAGGGTTTGCTTTCGGGTTGTGTTGATGAAGAATATTTAGATTTACAAGTTCCGGCCACCAATCTGAACTGGAGGTCCCCGCACCAGCCGTTGCAGTTAAACTCGAGAGACTGAAAGGGCATTTACCAGAACTTGTCACTGCTGTGCTTGAAAAATTGAATAAAACTAAATTAACTCAATAAAAAAAAATGAAGAGAATTTTTACATTCCCTTCATTTTTAAAATATATGAGTATATATACTAGTTATTATCTACTCTCACCGCAACCGGCTCAAGTGCTAGCTGTTCAGAATCATCAGCTGTTGGCAAAGGAGTACTTATATTTCTTACCACTAATGCATCAATTGAAAACAAACCTGGGCCTGTTAATAGGAGTGAAATACTTCCACCTAAATAAAGAGCAACTAGTTCCAAAACGTAAATATTGAAACCGCCAGTTAAAATATGCTGGTAGGCAGCAACAGCCATTGTTCCAGTGATTGCAAGAGCTCCTAGTGGTGCGAAGACACCAAAAATCAGGAGCCAACTACCAATCAATTCAGAAATGCCAGCTGCATAAGCAAAAAAGAGTGGGAAAGGCAGGTGAAGTGATGCAACATAAGTATTTGCAAACTGCTGAGGATCAGCAAGTTTTTCTTGTCCATGATGGATCATCATCACGCCAATTGCAAGCCTCAACAGCAATAAACCTGCAGAAGCGAAAAGATTCTGTTTTAAAAAATAGGCTTTAATGCGGGGAAGCAACCAGCCTGTAAAAGCTACAAAATTTAAATTTAGAGACCTTTTTGAGGCGAGAAAATAAAGGGCTGCGCAAGAGGCTAAAAACCCACCTGCTGATTCAAGTAAAAGAGGGGAAGCCATGGAAGAGGATAAATGTGAGGTTAAAAATTGGGAAATGAATGATTAAAGAAAATTTAATCACTAGGCATATCAGGCTGAGCAAGTGCACTCACAATCCAGGCTCCTATTAAAAGCACTGCGAGAGCGGCTGTTGGAGAAAAGTCCATCGGTCTACAAACTTTTGTTTCGCCAACTGTAACGGAATGTAACGGTGCGTGTGGACCTTATCCGGGTTGGATAACTTGAACAGATGAAGGCTCCAAAAGCGCTACTCGATCGCCTAGAAAAAATTGCAATTGAACTGCCTTCAATCGGCTTTAGCAAGCTGAAGCTGGTTGTATTGCTTTCTCAGTTGGGGGATTTCGACAGTATTGAATACGCGCAGGCGCTAGTTGTAGAGCTGCCGAAACTGCAAAAATCAAATATTGAGCTAATTGCCATTGGGATCGGCTCTAAAGAAAGCGCAGAACGTTTTTGTAGCTACACAGGATTTCCAAAGCAGTGCCTATTTGCAGATTCAGAACCGATAATTCATCAAGATCTGGGGTTGTATCCAGGTTTGAAAATTGCCGGTGGGCCTTGGCTTGGTCTTTTATTGATGTGCGCAGGGATCGGGTCGCCCGGCACTCTTAAAGAGGTTTTGAGGGGATATAGCGGCGACCGATCAGCGCCACAAAGATTAGATACAAAAATGTTTGAATTAGCCGGTGGCAATGGATTTCAAAGGCCATTTGAACTTGCAACTGTTCGATTGAAAAATATGGTTGAAGTTTTGGGTGCATGGTCTACATATGTAGAAACAGATAAGTTCCTCACTCAAAGAGGAGGAACTTATCTGTTGAATCAGAAAAATGAACTGATTTATGAATTTAAAGACAAAGGAATATTAGGATTTTCAGAAACAATGGCAAGTCCACTGAAATTCCTAGAAAACTTTTTAGTTAATTAGGTAAGCCGGCGACAACCCAAGTTAATAGATCCGGCATCCAGCATGCGCCCAAGCTTTAATGCTGTTGCCTCTTCTGCCCTGCTAAACCTGTATTGCTGCGAAGCAACCCAGCTTATTTCACTCTCTGTGATCACCCCTGTGCTGAGTGATTCCAAGAAAACCTCTCCAAGAGTCATTTGAATTTGTAACGAACTATTACATCTTGCCGCTTAAACGGCTTCGCAGTGGTTTGGAAGGAAAACTGGTAAGCCACGAAAACCAAGAGCAATGCGCCGGGCCAGCAACAAAATGGGATAAAAACGCTTTGCTCTAGCTGGTTCCATGAAAACAGCCTTAAGCAAAAACAGCAAAGGGTCGCTTGGTTTCATAAGTTTGGAAATCTCAGCAACAGCATCAGATCCATGCCATATCTTTTCTGGAGTTATAAGTGCAGCCCCGCGACCAAAATCAAAACCTTGAGCTAGAAGCTGAGCCCGAATCTTGTGATCAGCTCTGCCATCGCAGATAGTTAAAGAAGGAATCCCGCCCACAAGTTCAGCGCGAGCAGCAAAGGCTTGGCAAAATGGGCATCCTCCGTCGTATACAAGCAGCAGTGTTGAGCAGGATTTAATCATCAACCCATTCTGGCGGCAACTATTGCGAGCAGCGCAAAAAAGAGAAGGGAGATCGCCCCAAGCCCGTTGGTTGCAGCTAGCAACAGTGGCAGAAGACGGAACTGCAAGGGTTAGAACATTAGTTTTTCGTGGCTGGTGCGGCCCTGCAAGCTTGGAACTACTTAGCGACAACCGCAGCTCAAAGTTTAACGAGCTAGAAAAAAACCCAAGTATCGAAATTTGCTGGCTTCTGCCAAAAGCAAGATGTCAGTTCAGGCTTAGGGGCACCCGAATAGTGCTTGACGCGGGGATAAATCAAATGGCGCGAGAAATGAACTGGGAAAAACTCACACCGGAAGCTCGAGCCCTGTGGGCTTGGCCGCCACCAGGAGAAAAATTCGACACCACGGCAAGCTTCCCGAAAGAAATTGCAGATAATTGCCCGATTCCCAACTGTTTTGAGCTGATCCGAATTGAGTTATCTGAAGTGGAAATGCTGCAATTGGGTGAAAATCCCCACAACAGATTGCGATGGCGAGCAAATCAAAAATGGGCTGAAGAAAAACTTAACCCGTAACACCCTGCAGAAGCATCTTCACATCTGCAAGACGTTTTGCATTTACGCCAAGATCTGAATCGCCCAACCTTGATACGGAACGGGCCTGCACAAGCCCGCGGATCGGATCTGCATAAATCTCAAGATCATCAACAAAACCGAAAAAAGCACTGCTAACTGTTGCATGCAGATAACCTTCGGTTTGATCCACTAAATTTGTTCTAGGCATTAATTCAAGCAACGGCTGTAGAGCCTGCACAGCTGCAACCGGTTCTGCCACTTGCCAATTGGCACGAGCGCAGTGAGCAGGTGATGTACATGGAGAAAGTTCAGCATTGTGAATTCCCAAATCGGTGGGTTCAGGGCCGACAAATTGAAAAAAGCTCAGACCAAAAACCAAAATAAAATGCAAAACGATATTCATTTTTCCGTTGGAGAAGGGGGAGCACTTGGAGTGGCTGATGGGCTAAGAATGCCCTGCATGTCTAGATCTAGCTCGCCTATCCAGAGGAACAAACCAGCAATGCAGGCAAGGGCAGCCCCTAGTAAAAGCCAGTGGCGGCGGTCCATCGCTTGCTTCCATAGGATCCTTAGTGAATTGATTATGGCAAAACCATGTCTCTCGATCAACTTAAGGCTTTTTTGAAGAGGGTTCAGAACGACGAGAAAACCAAACAAGAAATACTTTCCGCTGCCACCGCAGACGATGTAGCCGTTATTGCGATGAAACTGGGATTTGAATTTTCCGGAGACGAATTACTACGAGTATCTGGAAAAAAATTCGACCGCGTAACAGTTCACAAACAGAATATTCCAGGAGAATACAACTAGCTAAACAGCTTCATTAGGGAATTTTTTCCATAAAGCTAAACCGCCGCCTCTTCCTCTAGCTGCTAGCCAGCCATTGCTATCTCTTGTAATCAGTGCAAAAAATGGCATTACACGAGTAGACATCGGTGCAGGCAATAAACGCTGAAACAGAACATACCTACCGAATTTAATTAATATATGGTTAAACTCAAATAATAAAAGCGGACGTTTGCCTTGCAATTTTGCTTTACCAATAAATCGCAATTCTAAATTGCCCAAATTCACAACATTGCATAGCTGAATCTCTTCAAGTGCTATTGCTATTTCAAGGCGTGCTCGAATCGCCTTTAAAACTGTGGAATTGATAACAGAAAAAGAATTACTACCCTTAGCCCAAACCTGTTGAAGAAGCCAGCAACCCACCAGGTCTTGTTCTTGAATACCAGTGCCCTGAGCTCGGGCTTGAATTTCAAGTTGCAGCAACTGTTCAGCGTTGCGAAAGGGTTGAACAAGCACGCATTCCACTCAGCAAAGCACCAGCATGGTGGTATTCAAGCCAAAACGCATGAACGGCTCAGATTTAAGCTACAAAAAGGTGTTAACCGCCTCCGATCGCCACAAACAAGACGAAACGGATGACAGTTTGTTTTATGCACAACCAAGATTTGTGCAACACCTCGATGGGAGCTTCCGCAAGCAGTTAACAAACCTCTACGAGGAAAAGCTTAAGCCAAATACAATTGTTCTGGATTTAATGAGCAGTTGGGTAAGCCATCTACCATCAAGCGTTAAGTTTAAGCAAGTAATTGGGCACGGCTTAAATAAACAAGAATTAGAAGCAAATCCACATTTCAATAAACACTGGGTTCAAAATTTAAATAGTAATCAAAAACTTCCAATTGAAAGCAATTTAGTTGATGCAGTTTTAATAGTGGCTGGATGGCAATATTTACAATATCCAGAAGCAGTAAGTTCTGAATTATTAAGAATTACGAGCCCTAATGGAATTATTATTGTTAGTTTTTCAAATCGGATGTTTTCAACAAAAGCACCAAGAGCATGGCTAGATGCAAATGATTCTGAACGCTTATTTGGTATTTCCAAAATCCTAAGCAATCAAGGCTGGATTGTTGAGCAAATTATTAACAAAAACTCACTAGCTGAAGGTCTACTTGGTTTATTTGGTGGCAAAGGCGACCCATTCCTATCGATTATTGCTCGAACAACCAAAAATAAAAAAAACAACTAGTATTAATGGATACACGCCTTGCAGCGGCCACCTCTGTGCCCTGAACCCAAATTTTAGCAAAAATTTATTTTAGCTAAAATAAAGGCCTGGATAATTTGACATTAACGATCCAAGCAAACCGCACAAGTTCATTAAAAAGTTTAGAAATCAAAGAACGGCCTCAAGTTGCATATATATACTGCGAAGGAAATTTTAAATCCCTAGATGGCAAAACAGCTCATGGCCTATTAAGGCAATCGGATGAATTTAAAATTAAAGCTATAATTGATAGCGAATCTGCGGGGTTAGATTCGGGAATGGTTCTAAATGGTATAAAAAATAATATCCCCATAGTAGCGAATCTTACTGAAGCAATCAATTTAAAAGGTTGCAAAGCAAACAATTTTATTTATGGAATGGCTCCTGCAAATGGTTTATATAGTATTGGAGATCGATCAGTTATTCTTGACGCATTAAGTGCAGGCCTTAATATAATTAGCGGTATGAGAGAATTTCTATCGGATGAAGCAGAGTTTGCACTAATGGCAGCTAGCCATAATGCAATAATTAAAGATGTACGACGTCCACCGGAATTAAAAGACCTACGCCTTTTCAACGGATCAATTGATACTGTTAAATGTATAAGAATTGCAATCCTTGGCACAGATGGGGCTATCGGCAAAAGAACAACTGCAACATTAATGGTGCAAGCACTTAATCAAAAAGGAATAACAACTGTATTAATTAGCACAGGCCAAACAGGATTAATGCAAGGTGGGCGCTACGGCGTAGCACTCGATGCAATTCCTTCACAATTTTGTTCAGGCGAGGTGGAAGCTGCCATTGTTAAAGCCTATAACGCCGAAAAACCAAAAGTTATCATAATTGAAGGCCAAGGTGCATTGAGCCATCCTGCATATCTCTCATCTGGATTCATACTTCGTGGTAGCAAACCCCATGCAGTTGTACTTCAACATGCGCCAAAACGCAAAAATTTAAGTGATTTCCCATTCATGGCAATGCCAACTCCCGGATCGGAAATCAAACTGATAGAGGCATTCGTGGAAACAGCAGTTATTGGAATAACAATAAATCATGAGGAAATGGATGATAATGAAGTTAGTTTAGTTATTTCGAGTTATGAGGCTGAATATAAAATACCAGTTACAGATGCGGTAAGCCGTGAACCTGAAGCACTAGTTGCGATGGTGCTAAAAGCATTTCCTGAACTGCATGGTTGTTTAAGTAACAACTTTTGAAAGCTCCAAGGTTAGAAATTAAACTCAAACAACTTCAGCACAATGCAGTAGAGTTATTAGAAAATCTTGCTTTGCAAGGTATTTCAATTACAGGTGTAAGCAAAGCAACAATGGCTATGCCAGAAATAATAAATATATGGATAAGTGCAGGAATTCATTCAATTGGCGAATCAAGAATTGAAAATATAGAATCTATAAATAAAGTAAATAACAGAGTACGCACCTTACTTACACGTATACCAATGCTTAGTCAAGTTGATCAGGTGGTTTCACAAGCAAGCATCAGTTGCAATAGTGAATTAACTGTATTAACTGCGCTAGCTGCGGCAGCAGCAAAACAAAACCTGCGCCACGGTGTGCTTTTAATGGTGGAATTAGGTGATCTGCGCGAAGGGATACTTCCAAAAGACCTTAACGAAGTAATAAAGCTGGTATTGAAATTACCAAATTTAGAATTAATCGGAATTGGTGCAAATTTAGGGTGTCAAAATGGCGTGGCACCTGATCAAAAAAATATGAATGAATTATCATCAATTATGAATAATATAGAAACAGATTTTAAAATTAAGCTGGAGTGGTGCTCGGGGGGAAATTCTGCAAATCTGCCTTGGCTTGCAGCGGGCGGGAAGCCGGATCGCCTTAATCATCTTCGTATTGGTGAAGCATTGCTGCTTGGCCGAGAACCATTAACAAGAACTAAAATAAAAGGTTTATATACAGATGCTATAACTCTTGTTGCAGAGGTTATAGAAATAAAACTAAAACCAACAACTCCATGGGGAATACAATATCAAACTAGTTTTAGCGATGCTCCAAGTGAACAGAATAAAGAATCTAATGCAAAACAAAATAAAATTTATGAATCGCGTATTTTATTTGCAATTGGTGAGCAGGATATAGACCCAAGCGGATTAAAAGCTGATGGGATTGAAATAAAAGGAGCATCGAGCGATTATCTAGTAGTATCGAGCTCACAAAATACCTTAAATGTTGGATATGAACAGCGATTTAGCCTGAATTACAGCGCCTTATTGCGCGCTATGACCTCGCCATATATAGCTAAGTGTTTTGTTAGTTAAGCTGATCAGGTAATATAATAAAACGATAGTTT
>ERZ889217.91-NODE-91-length-55631-cov-14.016896_pt1 | contig 55631 bp, 45 predicted proteins | sample MGYA00521098_ERZ889217 | MGnify/ENA primary metagenome ERZ889217 (study PRJEB32303, sample SAMEA104408613) | aquatic metagenome | biome: Brackish water; feature: Pelagic; material: water | place: Baltic Sea | collected 2014-06-10T22:04:00 | depth 2,362 m ... | reverse complement strand
ATTAGTTTGTCCCCGCTTGAGATCGCTCCTCGCCGCAGAAGCTCTTTCTCGGCTTCAGCGAAGGTTTCCTCGGGGTCGGTGTGGAAATCGAGCCTGAGGGCCTGTGTGCACCAATTGAGCGAGAGATGCCTGACAACTTCCTCTGCGGGGGCGAAGGCGAAGATGGTCGAGTGCGTGGGCCGCAAGCGCGATACGGTGTCTGCCATCTCTCCCTGTCTTGTGAAGACAACGATCTTTGAATTCTCGAGCGAGTTCGCCAACTTTACTGCAGCTAGGATCGTCTTCTTGCGTTGTGTATCGACAATCGCCTCAGCCGCGTACCCCGCACCGCCACTCAACCCGATTCTACGAGCAACCCGGTTGAGGACTTCGACACACGTCACTGGATATTTCCCTGTAGCAGTCTCGCCGCTCAACATCACGGCATCGGCCTCCTCAAATACCGCATTGGCAACATCCGTGATTTCGGCACGTGTTGGCACGGGGTTCTCTATCATGCTCTCCAGCATGTGGGTGGCCACTATCACCGGACGGCCGATTTGGATGCATTTCTTGATGATTCTCCGCTGGATAATCGGTAATTCCTCCATCCGGCACTCGATCCCCAGATCCCCGCGTGCGATCATGATGGCATCCGCCGCATAGATGATGTCCTTGATAAATTTTACAGCGTTCTGGTCCTCAATTTTCGCAATTGTCTTGGCCTTGCTTCCAAGACTTTCCAAGACCTGCTTCAATTCGAGAATATCGGTAGCCTCCCGGCAAAAACTCAACGCCACAAAATCCACGCCTAGTTCGGCGCCTAGACGGATGTCTGCGTGATCCTTCTCTGTGAGCGGCGGCAAGTTCACCTTCACCCCAGGCAGGTTGATGTGGCGCTTTGATCCTAGAATTCCCTCTGTCAGGACTTCGCATCTCACACGGCGCTGGTCCTTCTCAAGCACCTTCATGTGCAAAACCCCGTTATCCACAAGCACCGTGTCACCGACATGGATATCGTTCACAAAACCATCGTAATTCACATCAACCGAATACTTCTCCAGGCTTTTTGCTCCGCCCACGGTGAACTCGAAGATATCCCCGGGCTTCAGATTCAACTTGGCGGGTAAGTTTCCTGTCCGAATCGCAGGCCCCTGTGTGTCGAGCAGAATGCCACAATTCACTTTCATCGCCTTCGCCGCGGCCCGGATCCGCTTGACCACCACCCTCACCCACTCGTGCGGCGCATGGCTCATATTAAGACGAAAAATATCCGCGCCAGCCCCCAGCAATCCCTTAATTTTCTCCTCGGTTTCGGATGCCGGACCCAAGGTGCAAATGATTTTGGTTTTGCGCATCTTTCTTTCAAGCCGAGTCGCGCCTGAATGACAAGCCCGCCCACTCAAATAAAAAGAAGAAAATTTTCCGAGTTGACGCATTTTAATATACATTTATAATCATGTACGAATTTATGAAAACAATCCACCCGTCTGAACTTCACACCATACGCCAGCAAACCCCTGGAGCGCGCCTGCTGGACGTGCGCACACCCGCGGAGCATGCCCGCATGCATGTTCCAGGTGTGGAACTTGTCCCGCTCGATAAGCTCGATCCGGACTATCTCGTAACGCAATGGGGAATGTCGAAAGACGAGCCGGTGTACATTCTCTGCCACTCCGGTACACGGGCGAAAAAAGCGGCCGAAAAACTCGAGGCGGCAGGATTCCGAGCATGCCATGTGGTAGAGGGAGGCACGTCATTATGGGCTGAGACTGGTCTTCCGGTTAACCGTGGCGCCTCTCGCGTTCTTCCGCTCGACCGTCAAGTCAGGATCACCATCGGCTTGGTCGTCCTCTCCGGCGTGTTGCTTGGCTTTTTTGTCAATCCGGCGTTCTACCTCCTTTCGGGATTCATGGGAGCGGGCTTGATTTTCGCCGGAATCACTGACTGGTGCGGCCTGGCGATCCTTATGTCCAAACTTCCATGGAACCAATGCAGCAAAGGAGCCAGTTGCTCAACCAATCCATAGACACGACTAGTCCCATGTTTTTAAGACAAATCCCCGACCCCCATCTTGCCCAATACGCCTACATCATTGGCTGCCAAAGGTCAGGAGAAGCCATTGTGATCGATCCGGAGCGAGACATTCAGCGCTACCTCGAAATCGCATCACAGGAAGGATTGAAAATCACCGCCGTTGCCGAAACGCATATTCACGCTGATTTTGTCAGCGGGGCTAGGGAATTAGCGGCGGCAGACCCTAGCATCAGAATCTACCTTTCCGGAGAAGGCGGGCCGAATTGGCAAAGCGAATGGGCCATGCGGCTTCCGAGTCTTCAACTGCTGAAAGACGGCAATTCTTTCAACATAGGCAACATTGAGTTGAAAGCGATCCACACCCCTGGCCACACCCCAGAGCACATGGTTTATTTAGTCACCGATCATGGCGGCGGCGCAAACGAACCCATCGCACTCCTCAGCGGGGATTTCCTCTTTGTGGGGGACGCTGGGCGCCCCGATCTATTGGAGCAGGTAGCCGGCCTCGAAAATACCCAGGAACCCGGTGCCAGAGCCCTCTACCATAGTCTGCGCAAAGTTTCAGAGCTTCCCTGCCACGTGCAGATCCTGCCTGCCCATGGAGCTGGCAGCGCCTGCGGCAAGGCCCTCGGGTCGGTACCGAATTCAACCTTCGGATATGAGGAGAAATTCAATCCTGCTCTAAAGATCGCCTTGAATGACAGCGAGGACGCTTTTGTAAAATTTATCCTTAGCGGGCAACCCGAACCTCCAGCCTATTTTGCCAATATGAAGCATGTGAACAAGGTCGGGCCGGTCGTGCTGGGCGATTTTCCTGCTTTGCGAGAAACAAGCGTGGCGGAAATAATCCCCCGCCTCGTTGATCCTGGCTTCATCGTCCTTGACACCCGTTCGCGCGAGTCATTCCTCGCAGGCCATCTCAAGGGCAGTCTTTTTACTCCCCCAGAGAAATTCTCCGACTTCGCCGGCAGCTACCTTTCGCCAGATCAAGAGATCGTTGTCGTTGCCCACGACCCTCAAGAGGCGGAGAGTTTCGTGCATCAACTCGTGCGGATCGGGTTTGATAGAATCGTTGGGTTCCTGCCCGCAGATGCAGTTGCTGCAGCCACCGGGGAATCGATTCACACCACACCCACCATAACTTTCAAGGAAGTAGCCTCGTTTCTTTCGCGTGGCGTCCAATTACTGGATGTCCGCAAGGCAACCGAGTTTTCCGCAGGTCACCTCCGAGGAGCGATGAACCTTGCCCACACAAGGCTATTGCCTCACCTGGCAGAGATTCCAAAAGATAATCCCCTGCTGGTATCCTGCCAGAGCGGCATGCGGGCGGCCAGTGCCTGCGCATTTCTCGAGCGGAACGGACTCCAAGCGACCTGCATCGCGGATCGATTTGAGAATGCACCAACAGAACTGCTTGGGAGCTGAGAACTATAACCCCCTGAATCGATGGATGCTTTTACGAACCCTGCCACCCTAAGCTTGGGTTTTGGCCTGATCGTGGGCGTTTCCCTTGGAGTCACTGGAGGGGGCGGATCTATTTTTGCGGTACCACTCCTGATTTATGGGTTGGGCATCCCAGTCCGTACAGCCATTGGCCTGAGTCTCGCCGTCGTCGGCTTGACCGCTGGTTTCGGAGCGGCACTCCGTCTCAAGGCACATGAGATAGAATTCCAAGCTGGCCTAGTCTTCGCGGCGGGAGGCATGCTTTTCGCTCCGATGGGCACTTGGATCGGGCAATTTATTTCCCCTGCGGCGCTCATGACAATCTTCGCACTTCTCATGGCGTTTGTCGGTTGGCGCATGTGGAGCGGAAAAGCAGAAAACTCCGATGCGGTTGGGCCATGCGTCGCACAGGGGAATGGTCGCCTCCGCTCCGGCTGCTACACGCGATTGTCGTTGGCAGGCGCGGCAGCGGGGATTCTTTCGGGAATCTTTGGTATCGGTGGTGGATTCGTCATCGTGCCGGCGCTTCTTTACGTGACTGGCACAACCATCCACCGCGCCGTGGCAACCTCTTTGATGGTCATCTTTCTCATTGCCCTCTCAGGCGTGGGTGCGAACATTTTCTTGGGACAACTATTCCCCATGCCTGTATCCGCCATGTTTCTCTCAGGTGGCCTCATTGGCATGATTGCTGGAGCAGCTATCAGAAAAAAGTTGAGCGGCCCCTCTCTCCGCCAGACATTCGCAATCGCCATGTGGCTTGTTGGAGCTTATATAATCTTTAAAAATATTTCTTAAATAATTATTTATTCAACAGTTACGCTTTTAGCAAGGTTCCTTGGCTTGTCCACGTCGCAACCCAGTTCATTGGCGATATGGTAAGCCAACAATTGCAGTGGAATCGTTGCGAGAATTGGGGTGAGATAGTGCGGGGCTTCGGGTATCAGGATCACATCATCACAAATCTTGGCCAGCGACTTGTCCCCTTCCGTACCGATGGCAATGACAGGGCCCTTTCGCGCTTTTACCTCTTCGATATTACTAATGTTTTTTTCAAACACCGCATCATGCGGGGCGATGAACAGTGACGGGGTTTCCTCCGTGATTAGGGCGATGACGCCATGCTTGAGTTCCGCGCTGGGATAGCCTGACGCTGAAATATAGCTAATTTCCTTGAGCTTCAAAGCGCCCTCAAGCGCGATTGGATAATGCGCTTGTCGGCCCATAAATAGGAAGTTGTTAGCTTTCGCGTATTTTTTGGCGATGCCGGCGACCTGCGTCTCCAACTCGATCGTGCGGGCCACCAAGTCAGGGAGTTTTTCGAGTTCCGAAATAATATCTAACCCGTCGCTGTGGGAGAGATGCCTTATGCGGCCCATCAAGAGGCCAAGCAGAACAAAGATCGTCAACTGTGAGGTGAAGGACTTCGTCGCCGCGACACCGATCTCCGGTCCGGCATGCATGTAGACACCGCCATCGCTTTCACGCGCGATTGTGCTGGCCACATTGTTACAAATCCCAAGCGTGCGATGTCCCTTGCGCCTGCTCTCGCGCAATGCGGCCAAGGTATCGGCCGTCTCGCCGCTCTGGCTGATCACAAATACCAGCGTATCACGCTGGAGGGGGATGTTCCGGTAGCGGAATTCACTGGAAAATTCACATTCCACCGGAATATGGGCGAGCGATTCGATGATATATTCGCCTGCAAGAGCCGCATGGAATGCAGTCCCACAGCCGGCAAGAACGATTCGGTCGACCGCGCGGAGGTCGGCGTTTGTCATGTTCAGCCCACCAAGGATGGCTGTCGCCTCCTCAGTCGAAAGCCGACCACGCATCGCATCGCGCACCGTGTTTGGTTGCTCGTGGATTTCCTTGAGCATGTAGTGCGGGTAAGCTCCTTTTTCCACCGCTCCGGCATCGAACTCGACTGTGCTGACCTCGAAATCCGCCCCCAAACCGGACAGCGTGGAAATTTCAAATCCATCCGCCTGCAGGGCGACAATCTCGTAATCATTCAAGTACACCACCTCACGGGTATGTGAGACGATGGCGCTGATATCGCTGGCCAGAAAATGCTCTTTCTTGCCAATCCCTAAAACGAGGGGACTTCCCCGCCGGGCCCCAACAAGCACCCCGGGCACATCGGCATGAACCACAGAGATCCCATAGGTCCCAATCACCTGACGCAGGGCCGCCCTTACAGCCTCAACCAGTGCAGCGGAATCACGCGCAAGGCCCTTTTCAAAGGCCTCGCCAATCAGATGCGCCAGCACCTCGGTATCGGTCTGCGAATGAAACTCGTGACCCCGCTCCTGCAATTGCTCCCGGAGTGTCTGGTAGTTCTCGATCACCCCATTGTGTACAAGATACAATCTTCCGGACTTGTCAGTGTGCGGATGCGCGTTCTCCCGTGTCACCGCCCCGTGGGTGGCCCAGCGAGTATGACTGATCCCCAGAGATCCAGACAGTGGCGACTTTTTGATCTCGGTGGCTAGATTAGAAATCCGCCCCACCGACTTGCGCACATCGATTCCTCCTACCCCAAGCACAGCCATGCCTGCCGAGTCATATCCACGGTATTCCAATCGGTTCAGCCCATCCATTAGAACAGGGATGGCATTTGAGGAGCCTACGTAAGCTACAATTCCACACATAAATGCAACGTGACAATTTCGTCCACGCTGATCAAGCTTGCAACCGCGATGACCGTCCAACCTTCATCCTCTTTCAAGTCCACCACCCTTGCCATCATCATGGGCGGTGGAGCGGGATCCCGCCTCTTCCCGCTCACTAAGGAACGCGCCAAACCAGCAGTTCCACTTGGTGGAAAATATCGCCTAGTGGATATTCCGATCAGCAACTGCCTGAACTCCGGCCTCCGAGGCATTTATATTCTCACCCAGTTCAACAGCACATCGCTCCACCGCCATATCAACGAAACCTACAAGTTCGACGACTTCACCCCGAGCTTTGTGGAGATTCTCGCCGCCCAACAAACGCCAGAGGGCTCGAAGTGGTATCAGGGAACTGCCGATGCCGTTCGTCAGAACATGCGTTACTTTCTGGAGCACCCGGCGAAGTATTTCGTCATTCTCAGCGGGGACCAACTCTATCGCATGGACTATCGCGACATGCTCCAGCAACACATTGACAGCGATGCGGACATCACCATCGGCACGATCCCGGTGAACCGCGAGGCCGCGCCAGGGTTCGGCATCATGCTGACTGACGAGCGCCGAAACATCAGTGAGTTCGTCGAAAAACCCGAGGAGCCAGCCGTGCTGGAAACACTGAAGATCCCAGCTGACCTTCTTCAGTCCATCGGACACTCTGGCAACGAAGAACTCTTCCAAGCCTCCATGGGGATTTACGTCTTCAATAGAGAGGCCTTGGTTGCGTGTCTGGACAATGATCTTGTTGATTTCGGCAAAAACATCATTCCTGAAGCCATCCGCACCCGGAAGGTGATGGCTCATATTTTCCAAGGATATTGGGAGGATATCGGAACGATCCGCGCATTCTTCGAGGCAAACCTCGACATGGCCGACACCCAGCCTAAATACAGCTTTTACGAGCCTGGCGGCACCGTTTATACCCAGCCCCTCTGTCTCCCGGCTAGCGTCATCCACTCAGCCAACATGACCCGAGCAATGGTCTCCGATGGCTGCATTTTAGGTGATGTCACGCTTGAGCGCTGCGTGCTTGGCATCCGCTCGATTATCCAGTCGGGAACAACGCTCCGGAATACCGTAATGATGGGTGCTGACCTTTATGAATCTGATCAGGAAGTAGCCATCTCTGGAGTTCCCCCAATCGGAGTGGGCCGCGATTGCTCAATCGAAGGCGCCATCATTGATAAGAATGCCCGCATCGGGCACGGGGTGATTATTTCTTCAAAAAAAGGTCAGTCAAATAGCGATGCCGATGGATACTATGTCCGCGATGGCATCGTGGTTGTTCCGAAAAATAGTGTCATTCCGGATGGAACAAAGATATAGGGCAGGGCGATGAGGATACTTCTGCGATCGGTTCTAGCCATTCTTCCCCTCTTGCTGGCGGGGTGCTTTTTCGAAAATCCCCTTACCTCCAAACCTTCAGAAAACCTCAATACTTGGTTGCTCGGGGAATGGGAGCATCGTGATAAAAATGGCGCCGTCTCCCGAGCGGTCGTCACTCCACTCTCCGGTGACTCCTATAACGTCCAGGTATCCATCGCCAAACGAGGACTACGCCGCAGTTATCATTTTAAATCCTGGGGCTCTCGCATCGAGGGGTTCACCTTCCACACTCTTCAGAACTTGGAACTAGGCCCCGATCTTCCTCAAGGGGCATTTATTTTCTTGCACGTCCAATTAGTCGACCAAAACACCATCATCTTGCGCAAGCCAACCTTGGCTTCAGCTCAACACACTGACTCGAAACTCCTACGCGACGAAATCCGCGCCCGACTCAAAGAGAATTCACTTTATGTCGGTGGAGAGGAGCAATCGTGGAAGCGTACCTCTGAAGCTTTTTGGGAATGCGACGGCCAAACCGGCCTCTTCCGTCCACTCCGATACAACGTCCCTGACCCCAAGAAAAAAACTCAAATTCCTTGATCTTAGGCTCTGCCTGATTCCTAATCGTTGCTTCAACGGCATCTAATTCCGCTTCACAAGCGGTCTTCTTCGGGTTTTAATCCGTATGCTAATGAGGTCTTTCCTTTATCTTGTTGCTTTTGGGGTTACCACGTTCTTTTGCTGGCAATATTTTCAGCCCCAGCCTGAGTTGTCCTGGGAGCAACAAATACAGGCGATTGCCAATAGTGGCCATTCCAGTGCAGAGCAACTAGCTTCATTGGCTAAATCACATCCCGCGTTGCTGACCAAAACACTCCGGGGCCGTCGCCTCGCCGTTAGTGGGCTGCTACAAAAAGCGCTGGTGCGTGGCGTTGCGGCTGATGAACTATCATTGGATCTTGCAGGGCTTCCTGACAAAAAAATATTTTTTGCTTCAACCCACCCACGCTTGGCAAATAGAGGCAACTACAAGCCTGCTCATAAATTCGAAAAAATTGGTGTCACCATTTTTATGATCACCAAGAATAAAAAAGAGCCCTCGGCAAGCGGTGAAAGTCAAAATAATTTCGCTCAGTCTGTTATAGGAAAAATTGCCTCTATCAGTGGCTCGACAAGCAAGCAGCGCAACCCACCCGCAGAGCCAGTTGTCGAAAAAACCTTCCTTTTCAGAGAAGGTTCCTCAGCAACCCTTGAAGGCACCTTTAAATACGTCAACGCCTCCAGCGTGATGTTCGACTGGCATCCGCCAGAAATTTAGTTGCCCCACGCCTTGGGATATCTCCCCATCTGATTCCATGGCAGGAAGGCCATATATTTTCGGATGGCGTTGCCCATGGATTTCTACCTCAGGTCTGCGTTCGGCATTGCCCAAGCACTGCCTTGGTTAGGTGTCTGTCTTCTTTGTCTGACTGCATGCAGTAATAAAGTGCCCGCATTTTTTCAAGGATATATCGAGGGCGAGTTTGTGTATGTTGCGTCACCATTTGGGGGGCGCCTCGACCATCTTTGCGTATACCGAGGTGACCTTATTCCACAGGGGGCACTGCTGTTTGTGTTGGATGAAGCGCCCGAACGTGCTGCTCGCGATGAGGCGCGCAGGAGGGTCGATGAGGCGGGGGCGGAGCTGAGTGATGCTTTGGAGGGCCGCCGCCCCACAGAGATTGAGGCCATCGAAGCGCAACTCAAGCAGGCGCAGGCGGCATTGGCTCTTTCAAAGCTAGAACTCAATCGTCAAAACCAATTGCTCCAGGCGGATGTCACCTCACGGCGGGAATTCGACACCGCGCAGGCAACCCACGATGCCGACCGTCAGCGCGTTGCGGAACTCACGGCCGTTCTCCAGACAGCTCACCTCGGATCACGTGTTGGGGAGGTCAACGCCGCTCGCCAGAACCTCCTCGCTCAGGAGGCAGCCCTCGAGAGAGCCGAGTGGAATCTTTCGCAAAAATCCCAATTCTCGCCTGAAGCAGGGCTCATTTTTGACACGCTTTACCTAGAAGGTGAATGGGTGCCGCCCGGCAGTGCGGTGATTGTTCTTCTACCGCCAGATAACATCAAAGTACGCACCTTTATCCCGCAGGACCTCATCGGCCGTATTTACATTGGAACCCCTGCGTTGATTCATATCGATGGCGTCAAGGCGCCCGTTCCTGCAAAAGTTTCCTTCCTCTCACCGCAAGCAGAGTTCACTCCTCCGGTCATCTTCAGTCGCGAGATGCGGGAAAAATTCGTCTTCCTCATTGAGCTCTCCCTGGCCGCTGAAGAAGCTGCTACCCTTCACCCAGGCCAACCTGTGGATGTCGAGCTCCCCTCTGTCCATGGCCATTGAGGAATTTGTTATTAATGTGAAGGGCCTTACGAAGCACTTTGCCGGAATCCCAGTGGTCGACCACATCGATCTTCGGGTGCGAAAGGGACAAATCCACGGATTTCTTGGCCCGAATGGCAGCGGCAAGACCACCTTCATCCGCATCCTCTGCGGATTGCTGCGGGCTGATTCAGGAAGCGGCTTATGCCTTGGCCATGATGTCATTCATGAAAGCCGCGCCATCAAGCTTCAGGTAGGCTACATGACCCAACGATTTAGCTTTTACGAGGATCTTACTGTTGAGGAGAACCTCGCTTTTGTAGCACGAATTTACGATATCCCGAACCGCCGTAGGATAGTCGATGCGCATCTGAAGGAATTCGGTCTTGCTGACCGCAAATTCCAACTTGCCGGAGAGCTTTCAGGAGGCTGGAAGCAGCGCATGGCTCTCGTGTGCTGCCTGCTTCATCGCCCGAAATTGCTTCTTCTCGATGAACCCACCGCTGGAGTCGACCCCATGGCGCGCCGCGATTTTTGGGAAACCCTCCGCGCACTTGCCAGAAACGGACTCACCATTCTTGTTACAACCCACTACATGGATGAGGCTGAAAACTGTGACCGACTGGCCTGCATTTCCTCCGGACGCTTGCTGGTTGATGGCACAACCACTGAAGTAATAAATTCCGCAGGCTTATCCACATGGACAGTTAAAGGTCCCCACCTAGGCGAGCTCGCTAAAACCCTCCGCGCACTTCCCGGAGTTGATCAAGTCTCTTCTTTCGATAGCTCTCTCCGCATCAGTGGGCAGGATGCCTCATTGCTTGAGCGCTCCACCTCACCGCATCGCCGTGAACCTTATCAGTGGCACCTTGGGCAAACCAGCCTTGAGGAGGCTTTCATCCACCTTACACGCGGCTCGACCCCCCGCAGCCTGTGACTCCCAAGCTCTCTATTGCACGCCTCCAGGCCATGGTTGTGAAGGAATTCATCCAGATGGCACGTGACCGGATGACCTTTGCCATGATCCTCGGCATTCCCGTCCTCCAGCTTCTATTGTTCGGCTACGTTATCAACACCGACCCACGTCACATGCCCGCAGCGGTTCTCCTTGCCGACACCGGCCCTCAAGGCCGAACGCTTCTGCAAGGCCTTAAAAACAGCACCTACTTTGATTTCGAGCGCCAAGTGAAGACCGTTCATGAAGGACGGCGCCTTCTCATGCAGGGTCAAGTGCAGTTTCTTGTAACGATCCCTGAAAACTTCTCCCGTGACCTGCTTCGTGGTGAACGGCCAGCTATCCTCATCGAGGCCGATGCCAGCGACCCAACGGCCACAAGCGGTGGCCTCGCCGCACTTGGCGGGGTACTCCACACTGCCATGCAGGCTGACTTCAAAGGCCCTCTCAGCCACCTTTCAACCTCCTTTCCAGCAATCGACCTCCTTGTCCACCCGCTTTACAACCCTGAAGCTATCACACACTATAACATCGTCCCGGGCCTCATGGGGGTCGTACTGACGATGACCCTCGTTCTCATTACCGGCTTGGCAATCACCCGCGAAACGGAACGCGGCACCATGGAAAACCTCCTAGCCATGCCGCTGCATCCCTTGGAGGTACTTGTTGGAAAAATCATCCCCTACATTTTTGTTGGTTATATCCAAGTCGCCCTGATTCTCCTGGCGGCTCGCTATCTGTTTGATGTTCCCTTCCATGGCAACCTGCTGGTCCTCTTAATCGCGTCCCTATTTTTCATCGCCGCGAACCTTGCCTTGGGGATCACCTTTTCGACCCTTGCAAAAAATCAGCTTCAGGCGATTCAAATGTCCTCGTTCATCTTCCTTCCTTCCGTCATGCTGTCTGGGTACCTTTTTCCCTTCAGGGGAATGCCTCTCTGGGCACAGATCATTGGCGAAACGCTGCCAATCACCCATTTTTTGAGAATTGCCCGGGGGGTTATGCTCAAAGGCATGGATTCTGAAGACCTGGGTCGCGAACTGTGGCCTATCGCTCTTTTTGCTCTCGTGGTCCTCTGGGTTGGCATCAGGCGATATCGGCAAACGCTCGATTGAGCCAAACATGAGCCACAAAGACGCTTTTTATTGCGGCGGAATGAGTCATATCGTCGCCTTTTTAGCCCTTAGCACGATTCAATTTTACGATGATTCTTCATATCTCATTAATATAGAGACTTAGAATTTTGCAACAAAACCCGGCCCACCTCCTGCTTAAGGCAGGCCACTCGTTTAAATATTATGGGAAAAATTCTTGGAATTGATTTAGGAACCACTAACTCCTGCATGTCGGTCATGGAAGCCGGTGAACCCGTCGTGCTGGAAAACTCCGAAGGCGCGCGCACCACACCATCTGTTGTCGCCTTCACAAAATCCGGCGAACGCCTCGTTGGCCAAGCGGCAAAACGGCAGGCGATTACAAATCCCTCAAACACAATTTTTTCGGTTAAGCGTTTCATGGGAATGAAATATGAAGAGGCCCGCGCCGAAGAGCACCGCGTTCCCTATAAACTCGCCAAGGCCGCTAATGGCGACGCCCACATCCAAGTAGAAATCGACGGAAAACCAAAAACCTTTTCCCCTCAAGAGATTTCCGCCATGATCTTAGCGAAGCTGAAAGCGGACGCTGAGGCGAAGTTAGGCGAAAAAATCACCGAGGCGGTCATTACTGTTCCAGCTTATTTTAATGATTCCCAGCGTAATGCAACGAAGGATGCAGGGAAAATTGCGGGCTTGGAAGTCAAGCGTATTATTAATGAGCCCACCGCCGCCTCGCTGGCCTACGGACTCGACAAGAAATCAGACGAAAAAATTGCTGTCTATGACCTCGGAGGTGGCACCTTTGACATTTCAGCCCTAGAAATCGGCGATGGCGTCTTTGAAGTCCGCGCCACAAATGGAGATACCCACCTCGGTGGTGACGATTGGGATAATCGCATCATGGATTGGATCATTGCAGAGTTCAAAAACGACTCCGGCATCGACCTCTCCAAGCAGCCTGATGCAGTTCAGCGCATCAAAGAAGAGGCTGAGAAGGCCAAGATAACCCTTTCCTCCACGCAGGAATACGAGATCAATCTTCCATTCATCACCGCCGACGCCACCGGCCCAAAGCACATTCAGAAGAAACTCACCCGCTCGAAGCTCGAGCAGCTTACTGATGACCTCTTCGAGCGCACCATCAAGCCGGTCAAGGATTGTTTGAGTGACTCCAAGTGGGGCAAAACCGACATCGATGAACTCGTCCTTGTCGGCGGCATGACCCGCATGCCAAAGGTTGTCAATACCGCTCGCGAGCTGATCGGCAAAGAGCCTCACAAGGGCGTGAATCCGGATGAAGTCGTCGCCATCGGCGCAGCTATCCAAGGCGGTGTCTTGAAGGGTGATGTGAAGGACGTCCTTCTGCTCGATGTGACCCCACTCACCTTGGCGATCGAAACCGCTGGAGGCATTGCCACGCCGATGATCCCGCGCAACACCACGATTCCAACCAAGAAATCGAACGTCTTCTCGACCTACGCCGATAACCAGCCAGGCGTGGAAATCAAGGTTCTTCAAGGGGAGCGTCCGCTCAGCCGCGACAACAAAAACCTTGGCACCTTCCACCTCGACGGCATCCCGCCCGCCCAGCGGGGCGTTCCACAGATCGAGGTCACCTTTGACATCGATGCAAACGGCATCCTTAATGTTTCCGCGAAAGACCTTGGCACTGGCAAGGAACAAAAAATCTCCATCACCGGTTCAAGCGGCCTCTCCAAAGAGGAAGTCGAGAAAATGCAAAAGGAAGCCGAGGCCCATGCCGAGGACGACCGCATAGCAAAAGAAACAATCGAAATCCGAAATAACGCCGACAACCTCGCCTATCAAAGTGAGAAACAACTGAAAGACCTCGGTGACAAAATTGACGGCGCCTCCAAGAAATCCGTCGAGGATGCCATCGAGAAGGTCCGTGAGGCTCTCAAAGGCGATGACGCCGAAGCCATCAAGACCGCTTACGACGAACTCCAAGCAAAATTCCAGGAAGTGTCCGCCGAAGCTTACAAGCAGGCCGCTGCATCTGCTGGCGCCACACCAGAGCCTGCTCAGGAAGGCGCGGAGGAACCACAACCCAAGAAAGATGACGTCGTCGATGCCGAGTTCGAGGTCGTCGACGAGGACAAGAAGAAATAGTCCACGAAAAAACCCTTTAACAATCCGTTCTGGTCCGTACAGGGCCGGGGCATGTTAAAAACCAACCAACAAGAAAAACACACATGGCAAAAGCAAACATTAGACCCCTCGCCGATCGCGTGCTCGTAAAGCCGCTCGAGGCCGAGGAGCAAACCAAAGGTGGAATCATCATTCCTGATTCCGCAAAGGAAAAGCCTCAAGAAGCCGAGGTTGTTTCCCTCGGAACCGGCAAACGTGACGACGATGGCAAGCTCATCGAATTCACCGTCAAGGTCGGCGACAAGGTCCTCATCTCCAAATACGGGGGAACTGAGGTGAAAGTAGAGGGCGAAAGCTACCTCATCATGCGCGAGGACGACATCCTTGGCATCATCGGATAACCGAAAATTAAAACCTTAATTCTTAAAACTTAAAACTACTCACATGGCAGCAAAACAAATCTTATTCGACGAAGCCGCGCGACACGCTCTTCTTCGCGGCATCGAGAAACTCGCCTCTGCGGTCAAAGCCACGCTTGGACCATCCGGACGCAATGTCATTCTCGACAAAAAATTCGGCAGCCCGACTATCACTAAGGATGGCGTGACAGTCGCCAAAGAAATCGAGCTCGAATGCCCTTACGAAAACATGGGCGCCCAGCTCATCCGTGAGGTCTCAAGCAAAACCAGCGATACCGCTGGTGACGGCACGACCACAGCGACCGTTCTCGCCGAAGCGATCTATCGCGAAGGCCTCAAGAACGTCACTGCCGGCGCCAACCCAACGAACCTCAAGCGCGGCATCGACAAAGCTGTCGAAGCCATTACCGCCGAACTCGCAAATATCTCGAAAAAAGTGAGCAATAGCTCCGAGATCGCGCAAGTTGCCACCGTCTCCGCCAACTGGGACACCACAATCGGCCAAATCATCGCTGATGCGATGGACAAGGTCGGCAAGGATGGCACCATCACTGTCGAAGAGGCCAAGTCGATTGAAACCTCCCTTGATGTTGTTGAGGGCATGCAGTTCGACAAGGGCTACCTTTCGCCATACTTCGTGACGAACCCGGACAGCCTTGAGACCATCCAAGAGAGCGCTTACATCCTCATTCACGAGAAAAAGATCAGCAGCCTAAAAGACCTGCTCCCGATCCTCGAGAAGATCGCAAAAACCGGCAAACCCTTCCTCATTATTGCGGAAGATGTCGAAGGCGAAGCGCTTGCGACACTCGTCGTTAACAAGCTCCGTGGCACACTCCAAGTCTGCGCTGTTAAGGCTCCAGGCTTCGGCGACCGCCGCAAAGCCATGCTCGAAGACATCGCCGTCCTTACCGGTGGAAAGTGCATCACCGAAGACCTCGGCATCAAGCTCGAGAACCTCACCCTTGATGACCTCGGCAAAGCCAAGCGCCTTGTTATCGACAAGGAAAACACCACGATCATCGAAGGTGAAGGCAAGAGCAGTGACATCCAAGGCCGCGTGAGCCAAATCAAGCGCCAGATCGAAGAAACCACCAGCGATTACGACCGCGAGAAGCTCCAAGAGCGCCTTGCCAAGCTCGCCGGCGGTGTCGCCGTCATCAACGTCGGTGCAGCCACCGAGACCGAGATGAAAGAGAAAAAAGCCCGCGTCGAAGACGCCCTCCATGCCACCCGTGCAGCGGTGGAAGAAGGAATCGTCCCCGGCGGTGGTGTTGCTCTCATTCGCGCCCAGAAGGCACTCGATAGCCTCACCCTCTCGGGTGATGAAGCTATTGGCGCTGGAATTGTACGCCGCGCCATTGAGCAACCGCTCCGCACCCTCGCCGACAATGCCGGCCAGGAAGGCGCGCTCATCGTGCAGGAAGTCAAGAAACGCAGCGGCTCGGAAGGCTACAATGTGGCCACCGGCGATTACGTCGACCTCATAAAAGCCGGGGTCGTCGATCCCGCCAAAGTGACTCGTAGCGCCCTGCAAAATGCAGCATCCATCAGCGGACTCCTCCTCACCACAGAGGCTCTCATCACCGAGATCCCCGAGAAGGAAAAAGCTCCTGCCATGCCTCCTGGAGGCGGCATGGGTGGCATGGGCGGCATGGATTACTAAGTCCAAGCTTCACCAAGCCAAAACTCAACAACTCAGCCGGGTTCGCGTGAACCCGGCTGTTTTTGTTTTGAGATTAAACCATAAAGCATCGCTCAATCTTCCGGGTGACACTCTTCGCATCGCGGAGAACTAACAGCCGGAGCAGGGGTCGCAAAATGGTGGCAGATCCTCCAGACATGATACCCCACTCTGTCGAGCCAACGCATGGCATCAAGGTGGAGGAGGATTTCGTCCGGGGGGCTGGAGGTGCTTTTACCTTCATCCAATACACGAATCCGCCCCTGTTTTCTCAAATTTGCTAGAGATTTGGCGGACTCTCGCACTTGTTCATGCCAACCAATGCATGCCTCGCCTTCCAATCCCTCGATTGCGAGGTTCAGCAGATTGATTGTCACGTCGACCTCCTCGTGAAGCAATCGGGTTTGCAGCACCGTTCTTATGGCCTCATGCGGTAAGATTCTGGACTGAAGGCGCACTAGATGGTCAATCACGTGCAGTTGGGCAACAAAAGCCTGACGCCCGTTTGTTAAAGGGATTGCCGCCACAAACTCCTCAATTTTGCGGATGGCAGCGGATAATTGGACCGATTTGCTCTCAAGGGCACTTTCAGCGGGCTCTTCCAAAAGCTCCAATCGAATCAACCGGAGCATCTCTATTGAGACCTCGCGAAGTGCCCTGCCTGAGGCCTCGATGGCAACACTGGGGGTTTGCAATAGCAGTGAGTCGAGATGCCTTGTCAGGACAGGCCCCCTTTCTGGCAACAGGCGCTCGACGAGCCTTGCGTATGGACGAACAAATGGAAGAAAGACACCCACCCCAACGGCGATAAACAGGGTATGGAATGCCGCAAGGGCTTCGGGACCTGTGTTGAGCCCAAGGCATGGCAGCACCACTGGAATGACACTCAGGAATAGAGGCAATGCGACAAGAGCAATAAAGCCCGTGCAAAGATTGAACACCACAAACGCCAGGGCCGTGCGTTTTGCAGGCGACCCGGCTCCCAGCGCTGCTAGGCTGGCGCTAACCGTGGTGCCAACCGCCGCGCCGATCACAATTCCCGCTGCTTGTTCCAAGTTGAGCGTTCCAGCCTGTAGCGCGACCATGCAGGCCGCCACCGCAGCGCTTGACGATTGCATCACCAACGTCAAAACAAACCCAGTAAGCATTGCCGCCGCACGCCCACCAAATCCTCCGGAAGGAAAACCAGCCAAGGAAATTTGCTTCGATAAAGCCTCCATTCCATGCTGCAACGCATCCACCCCGACAAATATCAAACCGAACCCTGCCAGGGCCATTCCTGCCGGCTTCCATCTCGCGCTCCCGAACAAGCGCATGCCTGCTCCAGCAAAAACCAACAACAACGCATGTGCCCCAATATTTATTTTTAAGCCCAGAAGAGCGACCAGCCAGCCGGTGCCGGTTGTGCCGAGACTCGCCCCAAACACAACACCGATTGCCTGCGGAAAGGTCAGAATCCCTGCGCTGACAAATCCGATGACCGCCACTGTAGTCGCACTAGAAGATTGCACTAACAATGTGGCCAGCATCCCCGAAAAACAGGCCTTCGCCGGCGTGCCTGTGAAGCGTAGCAGGGCTTGTCTAAGCGACGAACCTGCGAATGATTTCACCCCCTCGGTTAAAAGCAGCATTCCAAGAAGGAATAATCCTGATCCTCCGAGCAGTGCGGAAAGCATCTGGAATAAAGACAAGGGCATCACCGGAGTTCGCTTGAATTCAGGAGACGCTTGATCCACCCGTTCCAGTCGTCAAGAACCGCATACAAACATGGGATGAGAACCAGCGTGATCAAGGTAGCGAAGGTAAGGCCAAAGACAATTGCCTGCGCCATGGGGGCAAGGAACTGTTCCTGACCGGATGTAGTAAATGCGAGGCTCATCAATCCGGCGACCGTTGTCGCGCTGGTCAGAAAGACGGGACGGAAGCGGAGAGCGGCGCTATGCATGATAGAACGCCAACGTGTGCCGGAGGCAATCGTGCCTGAACGTTTGATGTCGCCATGGGCACTTAACACGTTTGAGCGGTATTGATTGATAAAATCCACAAATACCACCGAGTTGTTCACCACAATACCGGCTAGGGCAACGGTTCCCATAATCGACATCAAGCCCATGGGTTGTCCGACCAACAACAATCCCAGAATAACCCCTACGATTCCAAAAGGGATCACGGACATAATGACAACGGGCTGGAGGAAGGAATTTGTGATCACTGCCAGCAGGCCGTAGATAAGCAACATCGCGACGATCGCAGCGAATTTCATGCTCTCAACGCTCCGCTCGCTGTCTTCATTTTCACCAGTGAGAGCCGCACGCACGCCGGGGTGTTGCGCTAGGATACCAGGCAGCCAGCCCGAAATAATACCGTTCGCCTCAGCGGATGTCGTAAGGCGGCTGTCCAGATCTGCTGACACTGTGACCACTCGCTCCTGGTTGGTGCGTTTGATCCTCGAAACACCTGTGACGCTTTGCATGGTAGCCACGCTTGAAAGTGCAACAGGAAGGCCTTCGTTGTTTATGAGCTTCAACCCGTAAAGCAATTCAGGATCTTGAGCAACGGACTCTGCCAGTTTGACGCGCAGGATAACCTCCTCATTCCCCCATCGCATGCGATCCGCCTCCAACCCAAAAAATCCCCCTTGGAGCGCCCGGGCTACACTTGTGGCATCGAGCCCCAGTTCGCCTGCACGGGCCGCATCCACACGCACGCGGAGCTCGGTTTTGCCCCGGGGAAAATCATTTCCTTCGTTGTAAACTCCCGGAATCTCCTCCAAACGGCCCCCGATCTTGTCGGCAACAAGTAACAACTCGGTGAAATCTGGTCCGCTCAATTCGACATTTACTGGACGCCCAACGGGGGGGCCACCCTCCTTGATATTTACCTCCAATTGCACGAATTCGGGAAATTCTTTAATGATGGAACGTAAACTGCGGGCGATCTCCGATGCTTTCCTGCACGCTGGGTTCTCCTCATCGAGATCGACCGTCACCAATGCAAGATTTGTTCCATATTCTAGAAAGTCATTGGTCGGATCGAAGCGGGCCCCGATGCGGGTGACCAACGCCAGAACATCATCGGCCGGCAATACCTCTGCAATCCGGCGCTCAAGGCGCGCGATGGCCAGCGAGGTTTGCTTCAGGCTGTAGTCTGCAGGCAGTTCAGCCTTCACAAAAATGAGGTCCGCGAAATCGGTGGAGAACAACTTAAATGGAACCAAACCCGCGCCCACGAGTCCCCCGGCTCCAACGAGCAACATCAAAAACATTCCAGCCGCCGCATATCGCCAGCGAAGAGCAATCGTCAACAAATGGAGATAGAGTTGGATAACCGCCTTCAGCATTATGTCCACTGTGTCCCGCATATCACGGTAGGTAACCCGCACCATGCGGGGGATGAGCGCCAATCCCTTCGCCGGCGGCAACGCGTCTAGCTCAGCAGCCGTTTTACCGCGCTTCACAAAGTCCGCCAGATGGCTCGGCAGGACGATGAATGCCTGTACCAGCGAGAAGACCAGCGCGGAAATCACGACAACAGGAACGATCATGAGAAACTTTCCGATGATGCCCTCGGCCCAGATCAACGGCAGAAAAGCTGCCACTGTCGTACTTACACTCCCAAGCACCGGCCAGAATACTTCAGAAGCTCCGCGAATCGCCGCATCGTGAGGGCTTACACCATTCTGTAAATGGCGATAAGCATTTTCGGCCATCACAACGGCGTCATCCACCACCATGCCTAGGGCCATGATCATCCCAAAGAGAGAGAGTAGATTGATGGTGAATCCGCCTGCTTGGAGGACAAGCATCGTGCCCGCGAAGGAAATGGGCAGACCGACTGCAACCAGCAGGGCAAGCCGCCAATTGAGCATCAGAAGCAGAAGCACAGTTACAAGCACGAGGGCCTGCACGCCATTCTGAACGACCGTATTGATTCGAACCTTTATGAAACGCGTCGTATCGCTGAGGGCGCGGGTCTCAACTTCGGGAGGAAGTTCTTTAGCGCCCTCAGCAAACACTTTCCGGCATGCTTGAACAGTTTTAATAGCATCGGCGCCCTTCTTCTTGATGATCGTGAATGTCACCGCCGACCGCATATCCGCACGCCCCATGGTGCGAGCTTCCTCGGTGGTGTCGCGGAATGTTGCCAGATCCCTTAAGAGCACCATCTCTCCTCCACGAACTGGTATGGCGGTGTCGGCAAGATCCTGGGCAGACGTGATCTCGCCGATCAGACGCACGATGCGCTGACCGCCGGAGGCATCAAGTCGTCCCCCAACGGCATTGATATTTTTTCGCCGCACCGCCTCGTTTACCTTTTCGATGGAAAGACCTGCGGCCTCAAGCTTGTGTGGGTCGAGCTCCACCCATACCTCGCGACGATCCAGGCCGTCGGCCAAAACTGCCGAGACCCCTGAAATGATGCGCAACTTCCGCTCCAGCCGCTCGAGCTGGGGACGGATCGACATAGGATCGAAGCCGGAAGGGTAGGACACCGTGAAAGTGATCAGGGGAAACGGAATATCAAATTCATCGATCACAGGAGGCTCGATCGTAGCCGGCAATCTTGACTTTGCTTTATCCACGGACTGCCGGACTTCGTTTAAAATGGGATCGATATTTGTAATTGAGGATTCGAGTTCGATGAAAATGTTCGAAAAGTTGTCCTCGGAAAATGAACGGATTTTTTTAATCCCCTCCACGCTCGCCAATTCGACCTCAATCGGCACCGTGATGGTTCTCTCGATCTCCTCGGATGAACTGGTCGCGGGATCCAGTGTTGTGACCTGAATGAAATTCGTTGAGACATCAGGAAAAAGGTCGAGCTTCAGGCGAGTGGTTGCGCTCATCCACCCGGCGATGAGCAAAAACACGCACAGCAAGTTTACCGCCACACGGTTGTTAACACTCCACTCGGAAAGTTTCACTGGATGTAGACCTTGTCACCCGGTTGAAGCCCCTCCAATACCGGAAACTTACCGCGAATCTCGGGACCAACTTTGATTTTCACAGGCAAGGGACCCTCTGGCATGTCCTTGATGACAATGGCATCCGCTCCAGCGAATCGAACCGCCACAGCAGGAATCACAGGTCCGGGGGAAAACTCCTGCACCGTGACATCAACACTGCCTTGGATTCCTCCAGGCAAACTGCTTTCAGCATTTTCCAATACCGCCTCAACCTTGAAGAGCCGCGTTGCAGGGTCCGCGGAACGGCTTACAAAACGCACCACTGGCTCGAGCTTCCCTCCCAAGCCGGAGGCAAGGCGCAATGGCAACTTGGTGCCCAGCGGGAACGCGGACAGGTCGTTCTCACTGACAAAAAGTTCTGCTCGTAATTTATTAAGATCCACCATATCGACCACAGGCTCGTTGACATTGACCGCATCACCCACATCCACCAGACGTGCATTTACGGTGCCGTCGAAGGGGGCTTTGACCGTATGACGCTGGACCGTATCACGGGCTTCGGCGAACACGGCTCTAGCGATCCTTGCCTCAGACAATGCTGATTCATAAGCCGTGGCGGAAATGGCTTTCACATCCCTCAAGCGCTCGGCCTCTTTTAACAACCGCTCTGTTTCAGACATGCGCAGCGATGCCGCATCGAGGAGGATCTGCGCGCGGGATGCATCAAGTTTGATCAATATTTTCCCCAAGGCGACACGGTCACCAGCTTCAACAAATGCCTCCACAACCCTGCCGGCAACCTCGGCAGGAACCCCGGCGCTCATCCAAGGCTCTAGGGTTGCTGTAAATTTCCGCATGCGCTCAAGTGCTGCCGATTCGATTATCACTGGCACTGGCGGTGGGGCCAAAAGCTCCTTCCGCTCCACCTCGCTGCGTCGCCGCTCCCTCTGCGCGTCAATATACCTATTCATGCCCGCAAGCACTCCTGCAACCAAAAGGCCAAGAGCAAGAAAGCCGAGCACGGCACGCTTTGTCCGTCGATGAAACATTGCCATGTCCCTAGGCAACACTGCCCTTCTTGGCAAGGATGGTTCATTTTTCAAAATCCCAGCTGGATATCTGGGCTAGTGTAAGAGTAGGGATATTATGTGGCCCAACTTCGCTCGCAACGCCGCCGCAAAACCGAACACTGGAAGAAGGCCAACCTCGCTCTTCAAGGGTTGATCGCCGCCGGCGTGGTTCTGCTGTGTGTTTTTATTTTCTATCCCCAAATTGAACGCCGCAACGCGTTGGCCCATCAATTGGAGAATGAGCGAGCCGCCCTGCGCGACGAGGAGAACCAGCGCGCTCTCCACCGCCGTGAAGTCCACCTGCTGGAGAACGATCCAGAATATGTCGAGATTATTGCCCGCGATCGAATTGGTGTAATGAAAGAAGGGGAAACAATTTTTCGCTTCGACACCCCCGCTCCGGACCTTGCTCCACGCGAATAGTAGTTCTTTGGAACTCCCAGATTGCATGCGCGTGCAACCGTATCTATTGTTCCTTTTTAATGACTGAGGAACTACAAAATTTGGACACCTCCGCGATCAAAGGCCGTCTGGCTTCGATGCGGAGGTTTCTTTGACTTGCCCGCATTGACCCTCCGCCTGTCCGAACTTGAATCGCGCATGGCGGCACCTGATTTCTGGGATCACCGCGAGCGGGCTCAGAAGGATGTCGCCGAGGTCTCTTCGATTCGGAATAAAATAACTCCTTTAGCTTCCCTCAAATCCCGTATCGAGGATCTTGATGTGCTCCGCGAAATAGCCCTCGAGGAACCTGATGAAAAACGCCCGGCAGCGGCGGCTGAGGTTCTGACTGAGCTCGACTCGATAGTGAAGGCTTTGGACAAATTCGAGATCGCTGCACTTCTCTCGGGAGAACATGACAACTGCCCCGCATTTCTATCCATCCAAGCCGGTGCTGGGGGCACCGAATCTTGCGACTGGGCTGATATGCTCTACCGCATGTATCAACGCTGGATGGAGCGGCATGGCCTCCAATTTGCCATCACGGATATTCAACTTGGCGACGAGGCAGGGGTGAAATCCGCCACGCTCCGCGTCACCGGTGAGAATGCCTACGGCTACCTTAAAACAGAAATTGGCGTGCACCGCTTGGTTCGCATCTCGCCATTTGATTCCAACAAGCGCCGCCACACTTCGTTCGCCGGTGTCGATGTCGTGCCGGAAATTGAGGATGTCCCGGTCGAAGTGAACGAAGCGGACATCAAGCTCGACACCTTCCGCTCCGGGGGAAAGGGTGGCCAGAACGTGAACAAGGTCGAGACCGCCGTACGCCTCACCCACATTCCCAGCGGAATCGTTGTCGGGTGCCAAGCCGAGCGCAGTCAGGGCCGCAACCGCGAAATGGCCATGCAAATGCTAAAGGCGAAACTTTACCAGATCGAAGCCGACAAAAAACGCGCTGAGATCGACCGCCATTATGGAGAGAAAGGCGATGTTGCCTGGGGCAACCAGATCCGGAGTTATGTCTTTCAGCCCTACCAGATGGTGAAAGATCTGCGCACTGGCGTGAAAACCGGCGATATTCAGGCCGTCATGGACGGCGACATTGATGCCTTTATCGAAGGCAAGCTCCGTGGACTCACATACAAAAAAGGCGCTGCAAACGACGAAAACGACGATTAGCCAGCAGGTCACCCCCTCCTGCTATGCCAAGGTTTCGCAGGAGGATAAAGAATCTGACTGGTTTGCCTCTTGCCAATGCGGCCTACACTCGCTTTTCTACACCCTTTTTCCAATTCACCCTACCTATGAGTTTAGATATTTCCTCACTTGAGTTAGCCTCCCGCGATGCCCGCGGGCTTGCGATGGATGCCATCGCCAAATGCAAATCCGGCCACCTCGGCCTTCCCTTGGGTGCTGCCGAGATCGGAGCCGTCCTTTTCGGCTCGGCAATGTCCTACAATCCCGCCGAACCCCGCTGGTTGAACCGTGACCGATTTATTCTCTCGGCCGGCCACGGCAGCATGTTCCTATACTCTTGGCTGCACCTATCGGGATATGCCCTATCACTCAACGATGTGAAGGCATTCCGTCAACTTCATAGCATTACCCCGGGGCACCCTGAATTCCATGAAACGCCGGGTGTTGAAGCCACGACTGGTCCTCTTGGGCAAGGCGTCGCGAATGCTGTAGGTTTTGCCATCTCGGGCAAAATGTGCGAGGCCCGCTTCAATACCTCGGAGCACCGGATTTTCGACAACCATATCATCGCCCTCGCTGGCGATGGATGTCTGCAGGAGGGGGTTGCTCAAGAGTCCAGCGCCCTGGCCGGTCATCTAGGCCTTGACAATCTGATCCTCATTTTTGACTCCAATAATGTCACCCTCGATGCCATGGCTCCTGTGTCACAGAGTGAGGACACCGCCGCCCGCTATGCCTCATATGGCTGGGAGGTCCACCAAGTGGATGGACACAATTTGGAAGCCATCGCGGGAGCCTTGTGCAAGGCCAAAGGGTCAACCAGCGGAAAGCCTCAGTTTATTATTGCTAAGACTCTTATTGGAAAAGGAATCCCCGAGGTTTCTGGCACCAACAAGGCCCATGGAGAGGCGGGAGTCAAGTTTACCACCGAGGCCCGCAAGGCGATGGGGCTTCCCGCCGAAGCCTTTCATGTTTCTGCAGAAACGACCGCCTATTTTGGAAAGCACAAAGCAGCGCTTCAATCAGCCCACGCGGAATGGGACAAAACCTACCAGGCTTGGCGCGCATCAAATGCCGACTTGGCCAAGGAAATCGATGATGCTCTTGCTGGAAAAACCCCTGCCCTTCTTCAAGCGATCCCTCCATTTGATCCCTCAGTGACCATTGCAACCCGCAAGGCGGGCAGTGAAGTGCTCCAGCATGTTGCGGCCGGCATGCCCCTCCTCGTCGGAGGCAGTGCCGATCTCTACGGCTCGACACTGAACTATATAAAGGACGGTGGGGATTTTAATCGCGACAATCGCAACGGCAGGAATATCCACTTCGGAATCCGCGAGCACGCCATGTGTGGCGTGATGAATGGCCTCGCTTACGATGGAATTTTCCGCCCGAGCGGTGCGACATTCCTCGTTTTCAGTGATTACGGACGCCCATCGATCCGCATCGCTGCATTATCTCACCTCCCTGCCGTCTACATTTTCACCCACGACTCCGTTGGCGTGGGCGAGGACGGGCCTACTCATGAACCCGTTGAAACTGTTGCCGCCTTGCGCGCCATTCCAGGGTTGGATGTCATCCGCCCGGCCGATCCGGAGGAAACAGCCGGAGCCTTTACCGCAGCATTCGAGAAGACGAATGGACCAACTTTACTTGTCCTCTCCCGTCAAAACCTTCCCACGCAAAACGACATTCCCGTCTCAGTGCGCCGTGAGGGTGTGTTAAAAGGCGGCTATATCGCCAAAAAGGAGACCGCTTCGCTGGATACAATCCTGCTCGCATCTGGAAGTGAACTCCAGCACGCCATGGTCGCTGCAGATGAGCTCGGCGCTGGCACACGCGTTGTCTCGATGCCCTGCTTCGAGCGCTTTGAGGGCCAGACAAGGGAATACAAGGAATCAGTCCTCCCCTCCTCATGCCGTAAACGCGTTTCGATTGAGGCCGGGGTCTCAGATCCGTGGTTTCGCTATGTAGGCTTGGATGGCAAAGTTGTTGCGATTGACCGCTTCGGCCTGAGCGCGCCTGGGAATATTGTTATGGAACTGCTCGGCATGACTGCGGCAAATGTTGTCGCAGCAGCAAAATCACTTTGATAAACCATTCCAAACAGAACTTCGGCGCGAAATGCGCCCTCTTTTAGCCAATGCCATCGCTCCACGACCGTGACATGGTTCGGAGTAAAGCCGAGGAGTTTGAGACATCTCCTCTCCGCGACATTCTTGCCTGGGCCTGGGAGACTTTTGGAGAGCGTGCAGCAATTGGCACAAGTTTCCAAGGGGCCGGATTGGTCGCGATGCATACAGCTTACTCCCATGGATTCCGGTTTCCTGTCTTCACAATTGATACCGGCCTCCTATTTCCTGAAACCCTTGCGCTGAAGCAACAGATCGAAACCCAGCTGGGCACCACCATCGAGTCGCTCCACCCTGATCAGACCCTCGCTGAGCAAGCCGCTGAACTTGGACCAGAGCTGTGGAAATCAAAGCCTGACCTCTGCTGCTCACTCCGAAAGGTCATTCCCCTCCAGAAAAAACTCTCAACCATCGATGTCTGGATCACAGGCCTGCGCCGCCAGCAGAACCAGAGCCGCGAATGCACGCAAATCGTCGAACTCTACCACTTCGATGTCCTCCGTGACCTCTACATCATCAAACTTAATCCGATGGCCACTTGGACGCGCGAACAGGTTCAAGATTACATCAAAGTCCACGACCTGCCGCTAAATGCCCTCACTGCGCAAGGTTATCGCTCGATTGGTTGCCAGCCCTGCACGCGCCCCGTTACAGAAGGCGAGAGCGAACGCGCTGGCCGTTGGACCGGATTCGATAAAAGCGAGTGCGGTATCCATACATTTTTGGGCAGCAACATTTGAAGCCTGCGGGCCAGACAAATGAAATGCCTTAGTTGATGTGGGGCATGTGGTGCCACTTTTAACCCGCCATCGCTCGGCCGGCAGCCCAAGCAGTTGTCCAAGCGGCTTGGAAGTTGAACCCGCCGGTGATACCATCAATATCAAGCGCTTCGCCGGCGAGGTGGAGGCCTTCAACGACGCGGCTTTGCATCGTTTTGAAATCGATCTCCGGAAGGGGAATTCCTCCACAAGTGACGAATTCCTCTTTGTTCATACTTTTGCCACTAACTGGCAACTCGGTTGCCTTGAGAAGGGAGACGAGTTTTAATGCCTCTGGCTTGGCGAGGCGAGCCCATTTGGTTTCAGGGGCGATTCCGGACTGCAGCACTAGTTGCTCCCAAAGCCGCGCTGGAAGAGGATTCAATCGGGAACGCAAGATGCTTTGTCCCCCGTGCGACTCACGCCGGCCTTGAAGATCATCAAGAATTGCGGCGGGCTTGTCGTCAGGCAACCAAGCGATGCGCAGAGTAAAGCGATAGTCTAAATTATAAAGTTCCCGTGCCCCCCAAGCCGACAAGCGCAGAATAGCAGGCCCGCTTACGCCGACATGGGTTATAAGCAGTGGCCCGCGTTGTTGAATAGGCGTGCCGGGAATGGATACTTGGACATTTTCGACAGAAACACCGGGCAGGGCGCTAAGCCACGGCGAGTCGATATGGAAGGTGAACAGGGATGGGACGGGTGGGATGAGCTTGTGCCCAAGAGGCACAAGCGGATGCCGTTCTGCACGGCAGCCACCGGCGGCCCACAAGATACGGTCAGACTCAAGCCTTGATCCATCTGTAAGATGAAGCAAAAAGCCCCCACCGGAACGGCATTCGATTGTCTCCACGCCCGTCTGGAGGCGAATGGCGATGCCGGCATTCTTTGCGGAGTCCATCAAACAATCGATAATGGATTGGGAGGAATCCGTAACAGGGAACATCCGACCATCTGCTTCGGTTTTCAAATTCACCCCCCGAAGACGGAACCACTCAATCGTTTCACGAGGACCAAAGCGGGTGAATGGGCCGATCAGGGCGCGCCCACCGCGTGGATATCGCTGGGCGAGATCACGCGCGTCAAAGCATGCGTGGGTCGTATTACAGCGCCCCCCCCCAGAGATTCGCACCTTCGCAAGAACATGGCGGGATTTTTCCAAAATAGTAACTGAAGCCCGTGGATTGGCTTCCGCAGCGGCGATAGCCCCGAAAAAGCCTGCCGCACCACCACCCACGACCACGATTTCAAGTGGAGCGCTCAAAGTGTCAGATGGGGTGAATAGTCACGGCTCAGAAGTTCCCGAAGCTCATGACTCCAGCGTCTGGAGCATAGGTCTCGGGCATTTCCAAACTCCTGAGATATGCAATGCGCTTATCCCCCTGCCTAAGAATGGGAACCTGCCCAGGCCCAAGCCACCCAGGCGGACGGGCCTCAAGGGAATAAACGATGTTGAGCACATCCCCTGGCTTGAGATCACTGGCCGTCCGGAAGACCTTCTCAACGGCAACAATCAGCAGAATATCCTGGGTGGATTCGGGTTGGGCTGGCTGAATATCTATACGTAAGACATGAATTTGGAGATGCTCAGGCGCTTTGGCCTGCATGCCCTCATAAGCGGACGGCGGCAATTCCGCTTTAGCAGTACAGACAGCAACTAGTAATAGGCAGAGGGTAGGCAGAAGACTCACATTCCTTTTCTTGCTCAACAGGCCAAGCCGTGCAAGTGAATCCACTAAGAAGAAAATGGAGTCACTTCAACCAGACCCTCTTTTACAACAACACGTTTTCAGATGACATTTGACTCAAAGATCTTTGTGGCCGGTCACTGCGGCATGGTCGGTAGCGCGATTGTGCGCCGATTGGAACGTGAGGGATTCTCGCGAATAATTGTGCGCTCAAGGCGTGAATTAGACCTGCGCGGGCGTGTTGCTGTAAGAGAATTTTTCGCGGAGGTTCGCCCGGATGTTGTGATAGATGCCGCCGCGCGGGTCGGAGGGATTATGGCCAACTCTGAAAAACCAGTTGAGTTTCTCCTCGAAAATCTTGCGATCCAGAACAACGTGATCGAAGCATCGGCCGACTATGGCGTTCAAAAACTGCTATTCCTCGGAAGTTCCTGCATTTACCCGAAGCTTGCTCCACAACCAATACGCGAGGAATCACTTCTTAGCGGCCCGCTTGAACCGACCAATGAGGCCTATGCGATCGCCAAAATTGCCGGTATCAAACTGTGCCAAGCCTATGCAAGGGAGTATGGAAAACCATTTATCTCCGCAATGCCCACTAATCTTTATGGGCCGAAGGATAATTTCGACCTCCACACCTCCCATGTCCTTCCCGCGTTGATCCGCAAGGTGCACGAAGCAAAAAAAAACGGCGCCAGCGAGATTGTCGTCTGGGGCTCAGGCTCTCCCCGACGCGAATTTCTCCATGCTGACGATCTTGCGGATGCCTCTCTCTTCCTTCTCCAAGCTCATGAACCTGTAGACTTGGTAAACATCGGCTGTGGCGAAGATCTTACCATCCGCGAACTGGCTGAAACCGTGTGTCGCGTTCTTGAATTCTCTGGACAGCCTGTGTTCGATACCTCCAAGCCTGATGGCACGCCTAGGAAGCTCCTTGATATCGGGAGGATTCGAGCGATGGGCTGGAAGCCCAGCATCCCTCTGGAGGTAGGGATCAAAAAGACTTATGAGTGGTTCATTGCGTTGTCCGAAGGCTTTTAACGCGTGCATCGCATTCCATCGCGTGAATGTTTTTCCAATGGCTACAGGATTGCTCTGTTGAAGCGATTCTGTTTGCTTCGGCTCAGCCTATGAAAAAGATCCTTACGTTTCTTGGAGTGGCACTGTCACTGGGCGCGATGCTTCACTCTCTTCGCTTGCAAGCGTGCACCGGTGGCGCCATTACGGCGAAGGATGGATCTGTTGTCGTGGGCCGCACCCTTGAGTTTGGCATGCCGCTCGATTCAAAAATTGCCATCTGGCCCGCAGGCTCGGAATTCACTGGCGCCGGAGTGAATGGTCCCGGCCTTAAATTCACTTCACAATTCGGCTTTTTAGGGGCTTCTGTGGGCGATTACCTCGATCAAATACTCGATGGGGTTAATGAAAAGGGCCTGAACGTTGGGCTTTTTTACTATCCGGGCTCCGCTCAATACCCTCTGCCAACCCCTGAAAGCGCCTCTAAGGCCTTGGCGCCGGGACAACTCGGCACTTGGATCCTTGCCAATTGCGCAAACGTAGCGGACGTGCGCGCAAAGATCGCCTCAGTTGCTGTGGAGCCTGTGGCATTGGATATTCTTAACTCCGTTCCGGAAGTGCATTTCAAGGTCCAGGACTCCAGTGGTGCTTGCATTGTGATTGAACCAGTCGCTGGGGAATTGAAAGTCCACGACAATCCCGTGCGCGTGCTCACAAACTCCCCGGAATTCCCTTGGCATCTCACAAACCTTAGAAATTACCTGCATCTCAGCGCCCATAATCCAGCAAATGCCGTAATCGGCGGATTGCCTCTATCACCTGTCGGGATGGGGGGTGGCGGCTTGGGGATCCCGGGCGATTTTACTCCTCCGTCACGCTTCGTGCGCATGTCATTCTTTCTTCATAATCTGGCTGAGCAACCCGATTCAGTAGCTGCAGTGTCGACGCTGTTCCATGTGCTCAACAATTTCGATATTCCTTTGGGCAGCGCGCATCCTTCCGCAGGAACTGCCGAGATCAACCCTGATTTCACATCTTGGACGGCAGTCAGCCAACTCAAAACCCCGGCATTCCACTGGAAAACATATGGCTCACAAACTGTGCGCGTCATCGATCTTGCTCAGGCTTTGAAAGCCGCTGCTGGCAAGCCGTTGTCTATTGAAATGGGCCCTCAGAAACCCTCAAGCATTTCAAATTCGGTTCCATTCATCGTTAAATAAAACTAGCGCGGAGCGTTAGGGATGGGCCTTCCTTCGCCAAACATCAGTCCTGCTGCGGAGGCATCACTTCTGGAGCGGCAGCATCTTCAGCCCGGGTGATTTCACAGTGCCCAAAAAACACCCCCCCCTTCTCAACAATCATCGATTTTGTTTTCACCTGTCCCTCCAAGCGACCACCGCTGTGAACTTGAACGGCACCTCGGCAGACAACATCGGCAAGCATGGTTCCTCTCACTGCCAAGTGATCGGTTTCCATCTGCTGCCCGCATGAAAAGGTAGTTTTTTTTTCGATCAGAACGGCCCCTGCAGTCACACGACCGGCACATGGTTTTACCATCGCAAGACGCACCTCCCCTTCACAACGGAGATGCCCATGGATTCCCCCCTCGATACGTGCTGACCCACAGACGATCCATTGGTTGTTCAGTGACCCCTTCTCGGAAATCCTTAATGCTCCGCGAGTATCAACCGCCCGAGATGAGGGTCCGGTGATTTTCACCTCAATCAACTCAATCGGAGCATAACAACCGGGACAGATCGTGCTCTGGGCTTTCTTGGAGACTCGGTGGGTGCGAGCACACTTGAGACACGCAACCTCCTTCCCTGCGTCCTGTTTGGCGCCGGCGAACGATGGTAGTTCGGTGACGCCGCCCGCACGCACCCCTTCTGCCGACGCCTCGTAATGCGCCCCGCAGGAGCGGCAATTTGTCGAGACAAGATGGGGTGGCTCAAGCTGCACGAAACCGCACACCGGACACCGGAAAGGTGTTTTCGGCGGGGTAGACGGCATGGGAACGCCTTAGGAGTTGTCCTCGCTCGAGTCGTTCTGACTGGAGATAGTCGGGGCAGTAGGCGTGGTCAGACGGGAGGTCGACTTGCCTGGCGTCACCTCGGAATGTCCGATAAATGTAGCTCCCTCTTCGATAATGATTCGCATCGCTTTGAGATCACCAAGAAGTTCGGCGTTGGATTTGAGCTCACAGCGTTCCTGCACAGTGACATTGCCGTTTACTGACCCATGAATCGTTACGGACTTGGTCCGGATTTCCCCTTTAACAACCGCGTTTTTTCCAAGCGTCAGCGTTCCTTCAGAGATAACCTCCCCATCAAGTTTGCCATCAAAAATCATGTCGGTATCGAATTTGATCGTCCCCTTCAGCTCTACGTCGCTGGTGAGGATGTTTTTAGAGGTGGACGCGGAGGGCGATTCTGAGACGAGCGAGGTGATGTTGTTGAGGTTCATGCTGCTTACCAAGCTACACGGACGATCCGTGCATGGTCAATCTGCGGAAATAGGAAACTTTCGGGGCTTCTTGACGATCCAAACCAGTCTGGAAATTGGCTTTGCAATTGACGCAATCGGGCATGGCGCATACGTTTGATGGCCGCCTTCACAACGGAATGTCGAAACCCTCAGCAGCTCCCTCCCACCTACGACATCACACGGTAAAGGCCCCCATAAATGGCGGTCATGCGTTAGATGTCAAACGGGATGAGTCACTTCACCTAGTTTGGGAAATGCTTCCAACCGTCTTTTGGAAATTGTCCCATCGCGGTGTTGTGCTCTCCGCAAACCGTGCCAGCGAGGAACTGATTGGCTTCCCCTCTTCTGAGTTTATCGGGCGTTCACTGGAGGATATCCTTATTGAGTCAATTGATCTGGATTTTCTTATTCACCGCCTTGATACATCCGGCACTATACGAAATCTCGAGACCTGCATTCGCCGCAAGGATGACTCTACTCGCAATATTTTGATCGATGCCGCATTGATCGATGATGGTGCTGGCTTGTTAACGATTCATTGCCTCGTCAGGGATAATTCCATCATTAAAAAAACCGATGTTCACCTCCGCGAACAGGCCGGCTATTTTACCAAGTCTGCGGAGGCCTTGATCATGCTTGATGATCAAGGGGTAGTGAGGCACTGGAACAAGGGGGCGGAGGAACTATATCAACTTCCTTCCGTCAATATTGTTGGACATCCCTATCCTGCGGGACTCAGTAGCAATCCCGACGCCGATGCGCTGGCCTTTAAATCCGTTCTTCAAGGCCTCGAGTGGACTGGCCGGTTGGCGCACACCACCTCCTTGGGAAACCCATTGGAGATCGAATGCCGTTGGGTGCGATTGCCGGGCGTGATTGCCGGGGCCGGCAGCATCCTTGTTATTGCAGAGGACGCTGCTGGCCTGCGCGAACTTGAGGAAGCCCGCCTCCGTGATCAGCGTCAGGAATGCCTTGGGACTCTTGCTGGAGGAATCGCCCATGATCTTAACAATATCCTTCAGCCGATTTCTATCGCGATTGACCTCTTCCGTGCCCGCACAGCAGACACCGAGAGCCAGGAAATGCTCGATGTTGTAGATGAAAACCTCCGCCGCGCCACCGACCTTGTAAGGCAGATTCTCTCTTTTACATCCGGCGTTGGCACCGAACGCCGCCGCATCGAGATAGCTATACTATTTAAGGACATTGCCAGCTTTATCCGGCAGGCTTTTCCAAAGACAATCCATCTTCATATGACCTTGGATGAGGGATTGGATCTGGTTCTGGCCGACCAAACGCAAATTGAACAGATTCTCATCAATCTCTGCGTCAACGCGCGCGATGCGATGCCAGAAGGGGGGCGACTCCGCTTAGAAGCCTGCAATTTTTATGTCGATGAGGGATTTTCCAGCCGCCAATCTGGCTGCAAGCCGGGCCCCTACGTGCGACTCACCGTGGGAGACACAGGCCTTGGCATTCCTCGTAAAATAAGAACAAAAATATTTGAGCCGTTCTTTACCACTAAAGGACCGGAAAAAGGAACCGGGCTGGGCTTGGCTACCACGCTCGGGATTGTGCGCAGTCATGAAGGCTTCATCACGCTTGAAACCGAGGAGGGATGTGGCACCTCATTCCATGTTTTCCTCCCTGCATTACACAGCCCCCCCCCCCAATCCACTTCAGTCCTCCCCTTCCAGCGCTCCACCGAGCTTTCCGGTGGAGGAGAATCTATCCTCCTCGTCGATGACGAGGCCACCGTTCTCAAGGTCATGCAGCGATCGCTCGAAAAATCCGGCTACAAGATTTTCACTGCGGAGGATGGCGAGCAAGGATTGGAAGTCTTCTCCCGACATGGTGATGAAATCCGCCTTGTCATCACAGACATGGCCATGCCTGGCATCGATGGACCTGGTATGATTTCCGCACTCCGGAAATTTGACAAGGATGTAAAAGTTATCTGCACAAGCGGCCTCACCACCCACTCAAGCATGGAATCCCTTGCGACGCTTGGAGTGGAAACCGTTCTATCAAAGCCCTGCACCTCAAAGACAATTCTCCAAGCCATCAAAAAAGCTCTTGGAGAGCAGCCCTTGGCCCATCCAACTGACCTGTGATGCTGCGCCGGCGCAAAAGCACATTCAAATTGCGTGACTTCCGCAGGCTCTTCGTGGGCATTTTTACCGGATTATTGCTACTTGAAACATTGCTGCTCGTGATTGCAATGCGTGAACGCCAAGTTCATGAAATTTCGCTTTCCGATCAATTGCTCCTACTGCAGGCCCGTGAAGCGATTGACACTGAGTTGGCAGTATTTTCCCAACTCTCGGACCTTGCGCTGACGGCAGCACGTTCCGGAGACAAAAAACAAGCGAAAGCCCATGAGGATCTCGCGGCGAGTCAATTTCGGAAAAATAGTGCATCCACTTCTCAGAACTCTTTTCAACTCATGGCTGCTGACATCCCGTTGCATCTCCAGCTATTGCAGGGAGGTGATGCCCATTTTCAACCCAAGGAGTTTTCGGCCCTTGAGATGGCGATCAAGGATGCCCAAGAACTCTTAAAATCGGATCGCAAGGCTCTCCATGCAATCCGTGGACTCTTTCCAGACACCGATGGAGAGTTTACCGTTCATGGTCAGGGCGATCAAACGCAGTTGTTGGCTTTACTGACGGATGAATCCTCAGCGAAAAAACGTGAGGTCGTTCGCAAAACTCTATCCGCCTTCATTGCCGCCCTCGATGTTCGGATGTATGCATCAGTCGAAAAAAACGCCTCGGCGATCAGGCAATATTCACGATTCCTTTCGGTGGTGCTCGGCATCCTGCTGCTCTCAACTGCATCATCGGGCTTCATCCTCTATCAGAATATCAGAGACCCTCTGCACTCGTTTAAAGTACATTCAAGAAAGATCAATGACGACCTGGCCCGGACACTTGCTCAACTGGAGACTGTGATCGCCGAGCGGGATATCCTTCGAAAAGGGGCTGGAATTGCAACATCTGATACTGATCTGCAGCCGCGCCCTACAGATAGCCTCACTGAAATGCCATAATTGTTATTAGGCATCCATGCACATGACATTCTATGCGCTGGCAACATTGTTACTTGAAGCCTTCGGTATTTTTTTTGCCCTGCGCGCGGTGTTGATCGCCCGCACTCCACAATCAGCCATCGCTTGGGCCGCAGTACTTGTCATCGTTCCACTTATTGGAATTCCTCTTTTTCTTGTGTTCGGAGAATCGCGCTTCGCCGGCTACACGCTCGCAGGAATTGGTCTCTCTAAGAAGCTGGATCAGGCTTTTCAATCAGTCATCAGACACTTGGATGGATATAGAGAGTCATTTACTGCAGCGTTTTTTGAGGCCTCTCGCATGGCCACCAACCTTTCACGCATTCCCTCCAGCGGAGGCAACAAGGTCGATCTGCTGATTGATGGAAAAGCCACTTTCACTGCAATTTTTGAGGCCATCGACGAGGCCCGGGAATCAGTATGGGTACAATTTTTTATTATTCATGATGACACACTCGGGCGTGAACTGGCTGATCGACTGACTTGCGCTGCCAAGCGCGGCGTGAAATGCCTTGTGCTCTACGACCAGGTCGGCTCAAAGGCCCTCCCCGCCAGCTGGGCTGCTGGTTTGCGATCTGCGGGAATCGACGTTGAATCGTTTGTCACAAACCGCCAGTTCGGCAGGCGCTTCCAAATCAATTTTCGCAATCACCGGAAACTTGTGGTGGTTGATGCACGCTTGGCTTTTCTTGGTGGCCTGAATGCCGGAGACGAATACATGGGCCGTACCGCCCGTTTCGGTGCATGGCGCGACACCCACATACGGATCGAGGGTCCCGCAGTCGCCGGGTTCCAGATGTCATTCCTTGAGGACTGGAACTATGTGACACGTCAAATGCTCGAATTCCGCCTTCCGCCGCCGGCGACTAGCCATGGTGGACGTGCTGTGGTCTTTCCCATCGCCTCTGGGCCTGCGGAGGCTTGGAGCCTGTGTCCGGCTGTCTACCTCTCGATCATCAACGCGTCCTCCCGCCGTCTATGGATTGCGAGCCCCTACTTTGTTCCATCAAGCCCATTGCTGTTTGCCATTTGCCATGCATCACTTCGGGGCGTCGATGTGCGCTTGATGTTGCCTCAATCGGCAGACCACAAGCTCCCGTGGCTCTCCTCCTTCACTTACTATCCGAAGCTTCTGGAGGCTGGAGTGAAAGTCTTCCGGTATCAAACCGGGTTTATGCATCAAAAGGTTCTTCTGGCAGACGAAGACATCGCTATCGTTGGCTCGATCAACCTAGACTATCGCTCGTTCATGTTGAATTTCGAGCTCTCTGCAGCTATCCAAGACAAGGAATTTGCCAGCCGGGTTGAGCACATGCTCCTTGCCGACTTCGACAACTGCCGCCAGGAAAACCTCCTCGCATTCGAGAAGGGATCACTTCTTTTTCGTCTCAAATGCCGTCTTGCGGCGCTAATGAGCCCTGAGCAGTAGGCTCTCCATGGCCCTCCAGCCAAGCTAGCGCCTTTAAATAACTCTGTCGCTCCAGATAATGGCGGATCATAGGATCCGCATCAGCAGGCAATAAAGCAACGCAGGCATCAAGCGCTGCGGCAGCGTCCTTGAGACTCTCGAGATGTGCGGCGGGGTCGCTTGTGCGTAGAGCCACATTAGCCACTACATCCAAGCGCCGCTTCAAGGCGTCCCGCAGAACAGGATATAATTTCTCGGCGCATCTCATGAAATCGCCGGCTCCCCGTTGCTAGGTTCTGGGATTACGGCCTTAGCTCCCTCTACATCCTCGCTGGCAAGATTTTCGGATTTCCCAAGAGCTTTTGCCACGCTTTCACTGGACTTTGCCTCATCATTTGATTTTCCGCTGAAGCGAACGCTGACGAGTTTGCTGACACCATGCTCCTCCATGGTGACGCCATACAGCATGTCTGCGCGCGAGATGGTACGCTTGTTGTGGGTGATGGTTACAAACTGGCTCTGATCCACAAACCGATCGAGGATTTTGATGAATCGAGTGATATTCGATTCGTCGAGCGGGGCATCCATTTCATCGAGGACACAAAACGGGCTGGGCTTTACCATATAGATGGCAAACAGCAGCGATACAGCGGTCATAGTGCGCTCGCCGCCCGAAAGGAGGCTCACGCTCTGAAGCTGCTTGCCAGGCGGCTTTGCAATGATCTCGATACCGCATTCGAGAGGGTCATTCTCATCAACCAGCATCAGGTTGGCACGACCGCCGCCGAAAAGCTCTGTGAACATGAATTGAAAGTTCTCACGGATTTTTTCGAATGTCTCGGCGAAGAGCGCCTTGGTGGTGTGATTTATTTTTGCGATGACCTCTAGAAGTTCCGCTTTTGATGAGACAAGGTCAGCATTCTGTTTTTCTAGAAAAATATATCTCTCTTCGAGTTCATCGTATTCTTGAATGGCGTCCATGTTGACAGGCCCCATGGAATCGATGCGCTCAGTGAGTTCAGCCACGAGTTCTTCGATTCGATCCCAAGGAATGCCTCCACCCTCGCCAGGCATGGTCTCTTCACTTGCCTGCATTTGCTGGGCAGCAGCATCTGACGTTTGGGCTGTGTCGGTCTGTGTATTCAAGCGTTTGTTCCGCTCGCGGAGAGCCACCATGAGCGCGTAGGAATCAGGCTCGAAAGCCTCTAGATCCGTCTGGTAACGCCTTGATACATGGTCACGGATATTTTCCATGCGCATCTCAGTCTGGGCTATACGCACCTCGAGGCGCCCACGCTGGTCTTGGAGAGTCGCCAATTGGTGTCTGGCGGACCGGAGAGCTGAATCGATAGCATCGGCGCTTTCGGTGACCTCCGACCGTTTTGCGAGAACGGTGGCGAGGCTGGATTCTTTGGATTCGAGTTCCTCACGCCATTCACTAATCGAAACCTCAAGGGCTGTATTTTCACCGGTTAGCGTCTCGATGCGGGACTCGTAGTTTGCAATGTCTGCACGTCGCGCATCGAGGAGTTCGTTGAGTTCGATCATGCGCGCTGCCATGGGGCCGCGCTGGCGGTGAAGACCCTCCTGCTGCTGCCTCTCGGTGGCGACCCGGACGCGAATTTCATTCAAGGCATCGGAGGCCGCACTCTCACTTTCGCGAACTACCTGAATGCGCGCTTCGCATTCCGATCGGGCTACACGCAAAGAATCGATGGCGCAAGTGGACTCGGCAATGCGGGATTCGAGTTCACCCAATTGTGCGAGACTGCCACGGAGTCCCTCCTCAATATTGGCCGCCTCGCGTTGGAACGAGGCGCGCTTGGCTTCGAAATCCGCACGTTGGCGTTCCGCATGCCGACGTTCGTTATCTACCGATGCGGATTCAATTTGGGCTACCTGCATCGATTCTCGAGCCAACTTGAGCCGTTCGGTCGCCTGATCCATGGCGCCGACGGCAGCAGCCTTTGTGGCTGCTAGAGTTTCAATGTTTGCCATCGCTGCAGCTAGTTCAACTTCGAGTTCCGTGATCTGTATTTTGCGTTGGAGGATGGATTGGCCTATATTTTCGCCCGTGGCGCCGCCTTGGATAATGCCCTCCTTGCCGATAAATGCGCCATCAAGGGAGGCAAATGCAAGCGAGGGATTCTGGGCACGTAGGCGAAAAGCACTTTCCAAGTTGTCGACAATGAATACCTCGCTCAACAGAGCCCTTGCCAATAAAACTGCCTCCCCTTCTCCTTGAACCATATCCGCCGCTTTTCCGAGGACTCCGAACGGCACTTCGGCGGCGGGTATTTCAGATTCTTTTATCCATTCTGCCGGGATTACTGACGCCTTTCCGAGTTTCTTGCCGGAAAGGGTCGCGAGGGCCGCCTCGGCAACGCTTGGATCCTTGAAGACAACCACCTGAAGAGCCTTACCCAAAGCGGCTTCTATAGCGGCGATGAATCTCTCTTCCACTCGGATGTGTTGGGCAAGCGTACCTTTGACTGCAGCTTGAAATAAGCTCGGATTGTCTAAGCCCTTCAGGATGGCTTGGGTGCCTTCATCCAGGCCCTCGCCTTGCTCTTGGAGTTGTCGAAGGATTTCCAGGCGGGATTCAATACCTGCCGCCTCCTTTCCGGCGGTATTTAGAATGGCTTCAGTATCCTGCCGTTGCAACTGGGCAGTCTCGTGATCTGACATGGCACCTGAGGTTTCGGCTTGGGAATGCTCCAGCGCCAGATGAGCAGAATCCGATCGCCGCTTTAGCTCATCGAGGTTGATAGAAATCGCTTCTGTCTCGCGGGAGGCCGCTTCGATTTCATTTTGGAGTAAATGGAGACGCGTCTCGCCCGACTCGCGCCGACTGGTGGCGCTGGAAATCTCCCCACGTAGCGAGTTCATTCTGGCCTCAGCGTTTGAGAGTTCCGAGGTTTGCAAGGTCAGTTTGCGCTCAGCGGCGAGGCGCTCCTCCTTCACGGCATTTAATCGAGCAACGTGTTCGTCGAGGGTCTCCTGGTGAGTACGCAGACTGTCGATCATTTGCTCGAGCAATGTTTCGGTTTGCTCAATTTGCTCCTGCTGAGTTCGGATTTTTTCTTCCGCCTGAATGATCTCTAGGCGGTGACGATTGATGAGATCCGATGCCTCAGTCGTGCGCTCGTGGTTGGTTGAGATTCTATTTTCGGCAGAAAAGATGCGGTTTCGCAGGGTTTGCATCCCATCGCGGACAGCCGCTGCTTCGCCTTCAAGTTCTTGCAGACTCAGGCGGTATCCAGCGAGTTCCGCCTCCTGCTGCGCAATCTCGATCTCATGAATTTGGCGGGCCTCATCGCCTTGCCCCAATTGCTGGCGCAGTTCCACGAGTTCAGAGGAGAGGGCGCTGTAGTTTTTATGGGAGATGTGCGTATCAAACACGCGCAAATCTTGAAGGATGGATTGGTATCGGTGCGCCTTCGCCGCTTGGCGCTGAAGCGATCCGATTTGCCTCTTCACTTCCTTGATAATATCCTGAACGCGCACGAGGTTCGCCTCGGTATATTCAAGTTTTCGGAGGGCTTCTTTTTTTTGTGCCTTGAACTTTGTGATTCCCGCCGCCTCCTCAAAGATTGCCCGCCGGTCCTCCGGACGGTTGCTCAAAATCTGGTCGATCTTACCCTGCTCCATGATCGAGTAAGCGCTACGGCCGATGCCGGTATCCATGAAAAGTTGATGAATATCACGCAGCCGGCAGGGGGTTTTATTAAGAAAATACTCGCTCTTCCCATCGCGGTGAACGCGGCGGGTAATGCGAACCTCATTCCACTCGGTGCCTAGTTCTTTTTCGCACTCGGAGAATGTCATCGATACCTCCGCCATGCCCAGCGCAGGACGGCTGTCTGTTCCGCTGAAAATGACGTCCGCCATTTCACCTCCGCGGAGAGCCTTAGCTGATTGCTCTCCGAGGACCCACCGCATGGCATCAAGGACGTTGGATTTTCCGCAACCATTCGGACCAACAATAGCGGTAACACCCCGGTGGAAGTTAAGAATGGTTTTTGCGGCGAAGGATTTGAAGCCGATGATTTCTAGGGATTGCAGATACATGGGAGACCGGATAAAGAAGTCTCCGAAGCGTAAAATTCGGGGTGGGTGCGACAAGAAAAAAATACTACATCCAGCGTATGCCCTCCTGTAAGACCACAAGATATTGTTTTTTATGATGAATGACCCTCGCATTGAAGAGTTATTGGATTTTGTCCGTTTTCCTACTGTATCCGCACAAAAGATTCATCGGACTGATATGCTTGCATGCGCCGACTGGTTGGTCGCAAAGTTCCGCCGGATGGGCTTGGATGCTCGGGCCGCATCAACGCCTGGCTTCCCTGTGGTGGTAGCAAAATCTCTGCGCGATCCAAACAAGAAGACGGTTCTGATATATGGTCATTATGACGTTCAACCTGCTGATCCTCTTGACCTTTGGTCATCGCCCCCTTTCAATCCTATTATTCGCAATGGGCGTATCATTGGGCGTGGCGCATCGGACAACAAAGGGCAAATACTTGCGCATATCTTTGGCGTCGAAGAGGCTATCAAGGAAGGAGAACTTCCTGTGAATGTGGTGTTTTTGATTGAAGGAGAAGAGGAGATTGGCAGTGCTCACCTTGGGACATTTTTGGAAGCTCACCGCGATGAATTGGTGTGCGATGCGATCGCGATTTCCGATACCGGCATGGCTGCAGAAGGGTATCCGACCTTAAGCTATGCACTCCGCGGAATAGCCACGCTGGAAGTGCAGGTGAAAGGACCGGCCATGGATTTGCACTCAGGAATTTATGGGGGCGCGGTGGCTAATCCGGTGACTGCAGCCGCACGCTTGGTAGCAAGTTTGCACGATGCCGATGGCCGCGTGGCGATCGAAGGGTTCTATGACACAGTCCAACCGATGGCAAATTGGGAGCGTGAAGCCGCCGCGGATTCTCCGGTGAGCGATGATGCAATTGCGGCGCAGGCCGGAGTGACTGTATTGTGGGGTGAGGCAGGGTATTCTGCTGTCGAGCGTGTTGGTGCCAGACCGACCGCCGAAATCAATGGATTTGGTGGCGGCTACCAAGGCGAGGGCAGCAAAACGGTGTTGCCTGCCGAGGCGTTTTTCAAGGTCTCATTCCGCCTCGTGCCAGACCAGCGTCCCGATACGGTGCTCGCCTTGGCTCGGCGACATTTTGAAAAGCACTGCCCGCCGGGAGTCACCCTAACGATCATCAACGGTCACGGAGGCGACCCATTTTTTTTGGATCCCACACTTCCCCAAGGAATGGCTGCTCAGCGTGCGCTGGAGGAGGTTTTTGGTAAAAAACCTGCGCTTACGCGTGAAGGGGGCTCAATTCCAATCCTCACCGAATTCCAGCGCACGCTGAGGCACCCCGCCTTGTTGCTAGCGCTGGCATCTCCGGATTGTCGAGCCCATGCACCTGATGAAAATTTCCCGATCGAGAATTTCCTGATGGGAATCCGCCTTAACAAGGCACTATTGCGTGAGTTGGCGAAGTCTTAGGAGCAACAGCCACCAGGGTTGCAGCCACACCCTGAAGCAGCCGCAGCGGGCAATTCCTCGTCAGTCGAAATGAGGATCGTTTCAAGATGAATCTGTTGGAGGGCGAGCTGTTCCTCCGCCTGCTGAAGGAGTCCCAAAGCCAGCGGGCTGGGCTGGTGGCGCGTGCGCAGCTGAATTTCCACTCCCTTGCCAAGAAATTGGGGAAATGCCTCTGCCATTTCGCCATCAAGAATAAACGATGCGTAGGCATTTAGTTTTTCCTGAAGTTGGAGGATTTGATCCTCACCGCCAGTCCATGGGCGAGTCTCATACATGGCAAGCACAAGAAGGTCACGCCGCTTGTCGTGGGCGAATGCATCGAGGACGGATGGGTGGGCGACCCCCATTGGTCGGGAAGATGTTTCTGACGGGCTCATGGTTTTATTAGCGGCGGGTTGAGTGGTTGAGGCATGGTCTCATACGACTTTAGGGAACCATTGGTAGAGCATGAAATAAACGAGCACTCCTGTTATGGACACATAAAACCAAAGAGGGAATGTCCACCTCGCCCAAGAGCGGTGGCGTTCGAAGCGGCCTTTGAGTGCATGTGTCATGGTTACTAGGATCAGCGGCACAATCACGATGGCCAGAATGATATGCGACACGAGCATGCCATAGTAAAAGGTCCGCCAAATCCCCTCCCCTCCGAAGGGCGTGTGGACGCCTTGGACGAGGTATTTGTGGAGAACGTAAAAGAACAAAAAGACGCATGACACAGCAAATGCCCCGAGCATGCAAAAACGATGCGCGATCTTACGCTCAATTTTGATGCAGATGAACCCCGCTAGGAGAAGAACCGTCGCAATAGCGTTCAACCCAGCATTCAACGCCGGAAGATCCGTGACCGTCATGGATTATTGCGCACGCGGTCCAATTGCCTGCAGGTAGAAATTATATAAAACGTCATGCCTCCGACTATCATCAACACGATCGCTAGCATTCCCAAGACTCCCCATGAGAGGGCGATGCCAGCGGTGATGGTTTGCGGCTCCACCGGCCCACTGGAGCCAGGTTGACGACACCCAACGCACCCAGCGGCTTCATGAATGAGTGAAAAGAGAATCGCGAAAACAATGGCTGGAATGTGCTTCATTTTATAATTGTATCTTTTTCCTGCAAGAGGCCCCCGATATCGACCATGAGCTTTTGGACGACCTCTGGATCTACTCCGTCTTGATAGCTGCGAAGCCAGCCATCTGCATCAACGAGAACAAAGCGCGTGGAGTGGGCGGGCGTGCCGTCTGGTTCCTTGGCAACAGGTTGCAGAAGACCTTTCACGACGATTTTATCAATGTCCTCCTGAGACGTGGATAAAAGCTTCCAAGAGGCTGGATCCGCTCCTTGGGCGAAGCCATATTTCGCAAGGACCTCTGGTGTGTCGTATTCGGGATCCACCGTAAAAGATACCAGCACCACTTGATCGCGAACTTTCCCCAGCTTGGCGTTTAGGTCCGCCATGCGTGTGGTGATAAGCGGGCAGGGGCCCTTGCACCTCGTAAAGATAAAATTAGCAACCCAGATTTTTCCTTTTAGATCATCAAGAGTGAGCGCTTTTCCGGTCTGGTCTTTGATGTTGAACGGAGGAACTTTTGCAATTTTTTCCAGCTGCGGCTGATGCGTTCTCGGCGTAATGGATTTAAGGCTGATATAGGCGGCCGTGAGCAAGGATGCAGCAACAGCAAATGCAACAACCCAACCGAGAGGTGAAATCCCCCGGCGCGGCACGCGATCAGACATAGTAAAGGAGCGTCAGGACAACGATCCAGACGACATCCACGAAGTGCCAGTAGAGGGCCACATTCGCCAGGGCTGGATGGTGTGACGGGGTGAAGCAGCGGGTAAAGAGTTGGCGCAGGAAACACCACAAGATCAGCAACACGCCGATAGCAACGTGCAAGCCGTGGAATCCAGTGATAACAAAGAAGCCTGAACCGTAGACGCCACCGGTATTGAACCAAAGACCTTCATGGTGGAGGTGCCACCACTCATAGCATTGGATACCGACGAATAGAGCACCTAGGCAGATGGTGACAAATAACCAGCCCAAGCCTGATTTTCCCTTCATGACGGCTCCTTCGGCCAAGTGGAAGGTTACACTGCTCGCGAGGAGAAAGATCGTGTTAACAGAGGTTAAGAAAACAGGCAATGCTGGGATTCCAGCATCAGGGGGCCACGCATGATTTTCCTGCCAAGGAAATCCATTTTCCGACCAGCGAAGGATGAAATATCCGCCAAGCAGACCCGCAAAGAGCATGGCTTCCGACAAAAGGAACATGATCATACCAAATTTGGCGACTGCGGGTGAGGCCCCCTCGTGGCCGTGGGAATCGTGGGCTATGGCTGCTGTGGACATGGAGCGTTTGTGTTGGTTGTAAAATCGGGTCAGGGCACTTGGTAAGACCCGCGCATATTCATGAGTATCAGAACAAGTGCCGTAAGTGAAATAGCAAAAACCCACAGGATCACCATAAGGCGCAAATTTTTTGAACGCGGGGTCTTTTTCATTTTTTTGTTAGCACCAGCAGACCAAGGAGCAGCGGCAAATAGAGGATTGAAGCAAAAAATAACGCCCTTGCAGAGGGGACGTCACGCCGGCGCATGAACACAAAAGCAAATCCGGCAAAGGCAAGGCCCATACCAAGCGCGCAGAAAAACCAGACGGCAGAATTAAATCCAAGCACTCCAGGAAGGAGCGTGATTACCAGCAGGAAAAGCGCGTAGAAAAAGGCCTGCCGGGAAGTAGCATACCCATTAGGGTCAGCGGCGGTAAGCATGATGCATCCACCTTTGGCGTAATCCTCGCGATACATCCAAGCGATCGCCAAAAAGTGAGGCATTTGCCAAAACCAAAGAATCGCAAAGAGAAGCCCCCCCTCAAGCTCGTAGTGACCACGGGAGGCCATCCAACCAATCAATGGCGGCAGCGCTCCAGGCACCGCACCCACCAATGTATTCAGCGAACTAATCCGCTTCATCGGGGTGTAAACCAGGATGTAAATAGCGATTGTCGCGAAGGCAAGAAATGCGGCTCCGGAATTCGTGAATAGCGCAAGAATGGCAATTCCAGTTAGGGAAAAGAAAAGGCCGAACATGAGCGCATCGGAAGGCTGAATCCTGCCGGCAGGCACCGGCCTAGAACTCGTGCGCTTCATTTTCGCATCACCATCGCGTTCCCACCACTGGTTGAGTGCTGCCGCACCCGCCGCGCAAAGCGCGGTTCCAATCAAAGTGGCTCCCAGTAGAAGCCAGTCGATAGGTCCCCTCCAGCCCAAGAGGAATCCAACCAAGGTGGTGATGAGCACTAAAAATGACAACCGTGCCTTGACTAGGACAAGCACGTCATCCACCAACCCTTGCTCACGGGACTCAGAAATGGCGACGGTCGTTTTCATGCCACATTAGAGTAGACTTTCGCCAGTGGCGCATCCGGAGCAATAAACCGGGAGGCCTGAACGCCGCGGCACAACCGGAAGCTCAAAAGAACCCCCACGAGAAGGGAAAGTGCCCCAACCGCCATGTGGGCCGTGGCAATATCAGCTGCCTTGTTCGACCAGATCGTCCACGCTCCCAGCGCCGCTTGTATAAGAATCATGGCGAACCAAATAGTGCACAAGACTGCTGCACTCCTACAGGAAATACCTCCCCATGAGCGAACGGAAACACCCGCCACAAGAGCGATAATAACAACCGCCATGCCTCTGTGGGCCACTTGGATCCAGATATGTTCAGCCGTTGTGGGAACCTGATTGTTTATAACGCGCGCTTTATTGATCTCAGCAAGCCGGTCCGAGGAGGTGTTCGGTATTATTTGTCCGTAAGCCAGAGGAAAATCGGGGATAGACAACCCGGCATGTTCATGCCTCATCGTGGCTCCTAGGCCGAGTTGAAAGAAAATAAGAATCGTCCCCGCCACAGCTAGATTTCTTAAAACAATGTCGGGAAGAAAGACATCCCACCCGCCTCGAATGAAACGTGGGCTGGTGACGATTGTAATGATCCCTAACAAGCAAAAAAACGACTGGGCCAGCATGCCGTGGAAAATTCCTATCTCGTCTTTGTAGAGAGACACCCGCATGCCTCCGAGTAGGCCTTGAATACAAACCCCAATAAATGCCGCAACCCCTAGCATTTTTACCCAGCGGCGGGTTTCACAATTGAGCATCGATGCGGCAAGAATCATGGTCATCAGACCCACTCCAGAGGCGATCAACCGGTGGCTGTGCTCGTAAAAAATCCCCCCGACCCACCCGGAAATTGGGAATAGAAACATATTGTAACCATAGGTGGTCGGCCAATCAGGCACTGACATGCCTACCCCCTTTGATGTAACGATCCCCCCGCTACAGAGTAAGAGGAACGTCGCACCAAGCGTGCAAACCGCCCACGCGTGGAGAGCCACCCGCTGCATGGAGACGCTTTGTGTTCCTTCTGCCATGCAATCGCGAATCAATGCGACTCTAGACGCGCTGAAGCCGGAGCGGGCTCGGTTTGCGGCAGGTAGTCCTTGTCGATACCTGGCACACTGTATTCGTACGGACCATGGTAGACGACAGGGGTTTTAGGGAAGTTTCCGTGCCCGGGAGGCGATGGCACAGTCCACTCAAGCGTGTTGGCATTCCAAGGATTCATTGGTGCCTTTTCACCGCTTCTCAACGAACGGATCACGTTCCAGATGAAGACGAATGTGGTAAAGCCAAGGCCGATTGCTCCAATAGTGCAGAGTTGGTTCAGCGGTTGAAGTTGGCGGAGATGCTCATAGACTGTGGGGTCCGCAATACGACGCATCATTCCTCCAAGGCCCAGGTTATGCATCGGGAAAAAAGTCAGGTTGAAAAAGATCAACGTCAAAAAGAAGTGCCACTTGCCGAGAGTCTCATCAAGCATGCGTCCAAACATTTTAGGGAACCAGAAGTAAAGAGCCCCGAAAATTGCGAAGATGCTCCCGCCAAACAGCACATAGTGGAAGTGGGCAACAATAAAGTAGGTGTGGTGCACGAACAGGTCGATCGGGGTCGATGCCATGAAAATACCACTCAACCCGCCGATCACGAACATTGATACGAAGGAAAGAGCGAAGCACATCGCGGTGGTAAACTCAATCGAGCCTCGCCAGATGGTTCCCATCCAGTTGAAGGTCTTAATGGCTGAGGGAACAGCGATGACCATGGTTGACACTGAGAACGCTGCGCTGAGCGTAAGGCTCATGCCGCTGACAAACATGTGGTGACCCCATACAATAAACCCAAGAAATCCAATGGCGATCATCGCGTAGACCATGGCCTTGTACCCGAAGATCGGCTTGCGGGAGAAGACAGCTAGAATTTCTGAGGTCAGACCCATTGCCGGAAGGATCATGATGTAGACTTCTGGATGACCAAAGAACCAAAATAGATGCTGCCAAAGGAGCGGTTGGCCGCCTCCGGCCGGCGAGAAAAAGCTGGTGCCGAGGTTCAAATCAGCGAACAGCATCGCTGCAGCTGCTGAGAGAATTGGCACAGCAAGAATCAGAAGGATCGCTGTGATGAATAGCGACCACACCGTGAGCGGCATGCGGAACATCGACATGCCGGGCGCACGCATATTCACTACTGTGGTGATGTAGTTTGTTGCTCCAGCTATAGAGGACAAACCATTAACAAAAAGGGCTATCCCCCAAAGGCTTTGACCAATCTTTACGCCATTGTAAGCTGCCACTGAACTCAATGGCGCGTAAGCGGTCCAACCCGTACCTGGAGCCCCTCCCGGGACAAAGAAGGCAGCCATCAAAATTACACCGGAGAGCACATACAGCCAGTAGCTCAATTCGTTCAGCAAAGGAAACGCCATGTCCCCAGCGCCGATTTGAAGAGGAATGAGGTAATTGCCAAAGGCACCAATCAACAACGGCATGACTACGAAAAAGACCATCACTGTGGCGTGCATCGTCACAAGCATGTTGTAGCCACCTGGAATGATCGAACCGTCTACCGCCACGGTCTCCGGCAAAAACTGGCCGATGATTGGCACTGCCGCGCCTGGGTAGCCGAGTTGCCAGCGGACGCCAAGCGCGAGAGCACCGCCGATGAAAAGAAAGGCGAGGGCCGTCCAGAGGTATTGAAGCCCGATCATTTTGTGATCAAAGGTCCAAAGGTATTTATGGAAGAAGCCAACCTCGTGTTCGTGGTGGGCGGCTTGCTCTGTGGCGTGAGAGTCTGCGGTGGTAGCTGTCATGACAGTGTGCTGATTGGAAAGTGAGAGCGGATATTTAAGAGTATTTCCCTACCTGTGAACATGAAAATTTTTGCCCTCTGACGTTTCAGCGGAACAACCTCACCGCTGCAAAGCGGCAATCTGGCGTGGCCCATTGGCAACGAATTGCGGGTGCAAACGGACGAGCTCTTCAAAAGAAGGCCTCTCGGTCATGGGCAGGTCATTGGGAAATTTTGCAGCTGAACGCTCCCACTTGGCCAACCAATCAGCTCCTAATACCTCACGACCGCGTTTGTGGGCCAGATCCAGCGAAGTGCAGGCGATGGTCGTCTCCCGTTTCTCCCCAGCATTTCGTCCGCGTGCAACATAAAATCCAGCAGAGAGCATCGCCACGCGCGAGGCGGTTGAGCAGGTATAAGTGAACAGCTCGACATCCTTTTCTCCAAATGCGGCGCGGATTTTATGGAACGCCTCAATAGTCCACGCCGAGGCACATGTTTTTCCCGAGAACATATCGTAAAAGACAATGTCCGGAGCTGGACTTCTTCCAATTTGATCAAGGAAATCACCCTCGAGAAGTTCCCAAGATAAGCCTTCATGGGTTTTTGAACGCCAGATGCCTGATTTTAGAATTTCTGCAGGTCCCCCATGGCGTAAGTAGGGAAAGAGATCGTTGTTTTTAAAAGCAAGCCGCAAGGAATCGAGATCGTTCTCGAAACTGATGATGCGCATCTGACGGCAGCCCACTGCAGCAACAGCGGAGTGCTCATAGCAAAAAACCGCCGCCATCGCATTTGCTGCGGCACCAAGACCGACATCCCAAAGCACCAACTCGCCCCCGCCATCCATGCAAGTCAACCGCTCAGCTAACTCCGATTGTTCGACGTAGAGACGCTGGGCCTCCTCCATCGGCGGAGTGCGTGAGTGCATGATCTCGCCAGAGGCATCGTGGAGAATGCTAGAAAAACCCTCTACCGCTGTGTGGATGCGATAAGCCCCGCGAGTCAACCGCCTCGGAGGATTTCTTCGCATCGGTACTACCGGATTATCGATATCGTCTAGCATCAGCGTCTCGCGTGCCTCCCTGTGGTAGGTAGCGAACGTTCCTGCGAGAATACGCGCCCGGATTTTCTCCATGAGCCGGTGGTAAAAGAAAATATTGTGTTGCCCCAGGAGTTGCCAACCGAGCGTCTCCTTGCATTTAGTAAGGTGGTGCAGGTAGGCGCGGCTGTAACGGGCACACGTCAGGCAAGCACACACGGGGTCGAGCGGTTCCTCGGATGTTTTATAAACACCGCGCCTCAACTGCAAATAGCCGCGAGAGGTGAACGCCCCCCCCCGCTGCGCGACTTGCGTGGGAATAATGCAGTCGAACATGTCCACGCCTCGGTGGACGGCTTCGAGAATATCAAGTGGCGTGCCGACACCCATGAGGTATCGAGGAAGATCCCTCGGCAGAAGAGCAGTGGTGAGTTCGCAGGTGTCCTCGCGTTCACTTTTTCCCTCGCCTACCGCAAGGCCGCCGATCGCAAATCCGTCAAACTCCATTGCGCAAAGCGCCGCAGCGCTGGCTTGGCGCAATCGAGGATGCAATGCCCCTTGGACAATGCCGAAGATTGCCTGCCGCGAATCCCCGCGCGCCGCGAGACTGCGGGCCGCCCAGCGGTGCGTGAGCTCCATGGCGGCTAGGGCGGTGGGTTCGTCCACTGTTGATGGCACACACTGGTCGAGCGCCATCATGATATCGCTGCCAATTGCCATCTGGGTTTCGATACTTGTTTCGGGGCTCAACAAGATTGACCGGCCGTCGATGTAGCTTTGGAAAACAGCCCCCTCCTCCTGCATGCTTCTTGAGTGGGGAAGCGAAAAAATCTGGAACCCTCCGGAGTCGGTCAGCACCGCATGCGGCCATGACATGAACTGGTGGATTCCACCCGTCTTCCGAAATACCTCGGCTCCCGGCCGCAGCAAGAGGTGGTAGGTGTTGGCCAGAAGTATGCGGGACCCGCTCGCATCAAGCGATACTGGATCTTGCGCTTTGACCGTGGCTTGCGTGCCAACGGGCATGAAAATGGGTGTCTGCACCGTCCCGTGAAGCGTATGAAAAGTTGCTGCGCGGGCACGCGAATCCAAGGCCTCTGCCTCGATGCGGAAGGAAAGTCGCTTGGATGTAGACATGCTTTTGTGCGTGAAAGATCGGACACTAAACACGCGTCCCGATGCTTCTCAAAGCGCATTCTGGCCTTAAACACTTCATCCAGCTTTTACCATTGCATGTCCGCCTTATTTTTACGTGACAGGAGCCTGCATCTTTGGAATAGGGAATCACGTTTTTTCCATGTCGCGGATAACAAACAAACTCGCCTGCACTAATCTAACCCGATGAAAAATATTTCTTACGGTGTGGGAGATATTTTGTTCCGGGAAGGCGAAAAAAGCTCCGAGGTTTACCGCATCCTTCGTGGTCGGGTAGAAATTTCAATCGATGGGAATCAGAAAGCCGTAACGCTCGCCCAATTAGGGGAAGGCGACATCTTCGGCGAGATGGCCATGATCGATGAGCGCCCGCGTTCATCCACTGCTCGAGCCACGACCCCCGTGGAGTGCGAGGTTATGTCTCCAGAGGATTTTCAACATGCCATTTTCGAAAATCCCCGTAGCCTGATACCGTATCTGGCGAGTTTTTTTGAGCGACTTCGCACGCTTAATGATCGCCTGCAGCTTGAAACCAGACTCCGCGTGACCGAACAAGCCTCGTCTCCAGCACTTCAAAAACAACACTCTTTACGCGCTCCACACCACCCAGAGCGCTCCCGATTTCCTTTACAAATGGACACTATTCACATCGAACCACCTGCTGGAGCTCGCACAGCGATTATCCACCCCATGACGCCCCTCTGTGCCTCAAAAATCGATTCCGATGGCTCCCCTGTTCAGATAGAAAAGTTCCCCTTCCGCATCGGACGCCAGTCGGAACATGTCGATAAAACAGTGAACATTTTTTCGGCAAACGATTTTCCTCTCCTCGATCAAGAGCCCTATCAGATTTCTAGGAGCCATTGCTCTATCGAGCGCGAAGGCGACTCATTTTTTGTTCGAGACCGCGGGAGCAAGCTTGGCACGATTGTTAACGGCAACCCTATCGGAATACACCATTCCACCCTCACCTGCGACCTTCGCGAAGGAGTCAACACCGTGATCTTGGGCTCCATCCGGAGCCCTTTCAAATTCCAAGTTGAACTGGAATAGGCTTCCCTCTGTGAGTGCTTCCCGAACAGAATGTCGGGTGGCAAAAAACCCCATGCCGTGTCATATTCAGCCATGTCCTTGCTCGAGGTAGAAAATCTCTGCACATGGTTCCCGGTCCACGGGGGCCTTCTGCGCCGCAAAACCGGCGATATTCGTGCTGTTGATGGCGTGACATTTCATGTGGAAGCAGGTCGTACAGTTGGCCTTGTCGGGGAAAGCGGGAGCGGAAAAACTACTGTGGGTCGTACAATCCTCAAACTCGCACAGGCAACATCCGGAAGCGTCAGGCTCGATGGCCGTGAGATCCTTCCACTTGCTGAACGCGAATTCCGCCCGCTCCGTCGCGAGATGCAAATGATTTTCCAAGATCCCTACGGGTCGCTAAATCCCCGCTTTACGATCGGCGCAATTATCTCCGAGGCATTGGAAATTCATTTTCCTCGAATGACGCGATCTGACCGATCTGACCGCGTCGCGGAACTTCTGCGACTGGTCGGCTTAAATCCAGACATGATGCGTCGCTACCCTCACGAATTCAGCGGGGGGCAGAGACAACGCATTGGCATTGCCCGCGCGCTTGCCGTGAAGCCCCGCTTTATCGTGTGTGACGAACCGGTTAGCGCACTTGATGTGAGCGTCCAAGCACAGATCGTGAATCTCCTCCAAGATCTCCAAGAACAATTTGGCATAGCCTACCTCTTCATAGCCCATGATCTCGCAGTGGTTGAGCACATCAGCGACCATGTGCTCGTCATGCACTGTGGAAAAATTGTCGAGTCTGCCAGTGCCGAGGCTATCTACCGCGATCCACAGAACGACTACACCAAATCACTTCTTGCCGCTGTTCCGGCTATTGGCTGATGCATCCATTGCTCCGAAATTTCCTTCGCATGAACTGGGCGCTGAACGTCCTTGTGGTATTGTTGCTGGCTTACGGCATCTATGCGATCCAAAGCGCCACATGGATGCGTGACCAGGATTTCGCCAAGTCCCAAAGCCTTTGGATTTTACTCAGCTTTCCCATCTTCATGATCGTCTCGCTCATTGATTACCGGTGGGTGCGTTTTGGAGCGATCCCCCTGTATGTCATTTCGATTCTTGCACTCACGGCCACCATGTTCTTTGGGGCAAAACGCTATGGAGCGAGGAGCTGGATCGATCTCGGCCCAATGAGCTTCCAACCTTCACAGTTGGCGATTATCGCGGGCATTATGACCCTTGCGCTTTTCCTTTCCAACACGCGCGCGATGCCTCCGGTTTTGAGGCTTCTATGCTGCGGAGCAATCGTTGGAGCCCCATGGCTAATGATCCTCCTCCAACCTGACCTCGGATCCTGTATTGTCTGGATTCCTGTCCTCCTCACCATGCTATTTGTCGGACATATTCCGAAACGTTGGCTAATTCTCATGCTGGTAATCGGACTGGCGCTCATCCCGCTGGTCGTGCACTTCGGCCTGAAACCCTACCAGTTTTCACGCATTACCACGTTTTTGAACCCAGAGGGCGACCCGCTTGGCGATGGTTGGAATATCACCCAATCACTCATCGCAATCGGTTCTGGGGGCCTTACCGGCAAGGGATTCATGGCTCCGAACTCCCAAAATGCGCTTGGGTTTCTTCCCTATACCATCGTGCATAACGATTTTATTTTTTCCGTTATGGGAGAGCAGCACGGCTTCCTCGGCGGCGTGCTTCTAATTTCCGCATTTACACTTCTTTTTCTAGTCATGCTCGGGATTGCGATGAATGCCGAAGACGATATTGGCCGCCTGCTTGCCATTGGGATAACCATGCTCTTTTTCACTCACACCTTTATGAATCTTGGCATGACAATTTCACTGACGCCGATAACAGGATTGCCACTTCCACTGGTCAGTTACGGAGGGTCATTTCTCCTCATCACGATGCTCAGCTTAGGGATGCTCCAGAGCATTTGGATTCACCGCCGGTCGACGCGATAGCGCTCGAGGGATTTCATTGATTCCACCGACTGACTGGCAATAAGCTGGTTCACAATGATGAAGATTTTAGTGACCGGTGGCGCAGGCTACATTGGGAGCATCTGTGTCGAGGAAATGCTCAATAAAGGCTACGAAGTAGCTGTATTTGACAACCTCAGCGAAGGGCATGCGGGTTCTGTGGACCCGCGGGCAGTGTTTTTTCAAGGCGACTTGGCTGATAGAACCGTCCTTCGCCATGCCTTTGGTGAAGCCAAGCCTGATGCCATCATGCATTTTGCTGCGAATGCGCTTGTGGGTGAATCGATGCAAAACCCGTCGAAATATTTCCGCAACAATGTTGCCTCAGGAATCAACCTCCTCGACATGGCCGTGGAGTTCGATGTCAAAAAATTCGTCTTCTCCTCGACATGCGCGACCTTTGGCATTCCAGACCGCATGCCTTTAGACGAATCGCTGCCACAAAACCCTATCAATCCCTATGGAGAATCGAAGCTCATGTTTGAAACGATTCTTCGCTGGTATCGTCAGATCCATAATCTATCGTTCGTTGCCCTGCGCTACTTTAATGCCGCAGGTGCCTCAGCGAAATATGGTGAGGACCACCGCATCGAAACGCATCTCATCCCGAATGTTCTAAAAGTCGCCTTAGGCCAAAAAGACCACGTTGAGATTTACGGCACCGACTACCCAACGCCCGACGGCACTTGCATCCGCGACTACATTCACATTCTCGATCTGGCTCAAGCGCACATTCTTGCCCTTCATACCGACCGTAGCGACTTCTACAACATTGGCACCGGTGGCGGCACCTCAGTTCGCGAGGTCATCGAGACTTGTAAAAAAGTCACCGGCCGCGAGATCAAGGCTGTGGAAAAACCCCGCCGCCCTGGTGACCCGCCCCGCCTCATCGCCGCCTCCGAAAAAATTCGCGCCGAACTAGGCTGGGAACCGAAATTCCAAAATATCCTGCCAATCGTTGAAAGCGCCTGGGAATGGCATGTTAAGCGCCCGCGCGGCTATGGCGATTAGTGTTTGCTGCCCCACGCAGACCCTCCAAAAGCCCAATTCCACCCTTGATATAGCAAAAAGCTCCCGCTAGCGTCGGCCGCCCATGAGGAAGTTCCTGCCAACCCTTTTTGTAGCGGTGTCGCTGATCTCTGCGCACGCCCAATTCGGGAGCTTCGGGGATGCGCCGGTCGAGATCACGGCAGATGGAGAAACAAAGCTTAATCAAGGCGTCGCGATCGCCGAAGACAATGTCCAGATCCACTATGGGGACTACAGCATTTTCTGTGACTATGCTGAATATAACCCAGAAACGCGGGATGTTCTTCTCGTGGGCAACATCCGCGTCTACACTCCCGATCAAATCCTTACGGGACAGCGGGCGCTGTTTAATTTGGAAACCAAGCAGATGCGTGCGCTCGAGTTCTCCGGATCGGAATACCCTATGTATTTTCGCGCATTCAATTTTCGCTCAGTCAACCCTAAGGAGTTCCATATTCGGCGCGCATCAGTTACCTCCCACGACTCGTCACAGCCGGATTTCCGCGTCCGTCCTCGATCCATGCGATTTTATCCCAACAGCCGTGTCATCCTGACAAATTCTATACTGTATGTCGGCCAGACGCCTGTGTTCTGGCTACCATACCTCTATTCGAACATGAACAACTCGGGTTTCCAGTTTCTGCCGGGTTATGATTCCCGCTGGGGAGCTTATCTCCTTCTCGGCTATAGCTTTCCCGTAACCGATGGCGTCGATGGCACGTTTCGCCTCGAGGAACGCACCGAATTAGGGCCATCGGCAGGATTGGATCTCGATATGGCTTATGGTTTGGAAAACAGAAATTATGGAACGCTCAGTACCGACTATGTTTTTGAAACCACAGATTTCAAGACCATTGAAGCCCCTGGCGAACCTCCCGAAACCCGAACCACGAACCGCTATCGTGTTTCGTTCCAACAACGCCTTTTTGTTACAGATGACATCTACGGCACAGCGGATATCAATCTCCTTAGTGATGTAGATTTTCTGGAGGATTTCTACCCCAGCATTTACCGCACTGATCCGCAGCCGGACAACTCTCTATCACTCACCAAATGGGACGAAGATTATACACTAAGCCTCATTGGACGCTGGCAGGCTAATGACTTCCAGGAAGTCACTGAGCGCAAACCTGAATTCGTTGTTGACTTCAAACAGCAGCCCTTCATGGGGCTTCCAGTGCAATATGATGGTGAGACTGGAGTGGCATCACTTTCTCGTGCTTTCTCGAATAATCCCTCTTTTGGGCAAGCCGACTATCCCGACTATTCAGCAACTCGCTTCGATACTTATCACCAATGGTCTCTACCAACGAAGCTCTTTGAATGGCTGAACATCAGCCCGAAGGCCGGTGTCCGTGGAACTTACTA
>ERZ889217.90-NODE-90-length-55757-cov-10.936860_pt1 | contig 55757 bp, 57 predicted proteins | sample MGYA00521098_ERZ889217 | MGnify/ENA primary metagenome ERZ889217 (study PRJEB32303, sample SAMEA104408613) | aquatic metagenome | biome: Brackish water; feature: Pelagic; material: water | place: Baltic Sea | collected 2014-06-10T22:04:00 | depth 2,362 m ... | reverse complement strand
GCCGATGGCATCGGTGTCGGATCCGAAGTCGTGGCCGGACAAGTCATTGGATATGTCGGCAGTACCGGTAGCAGTTCAACACCCCACTTACACTTCGAATATCATCCCTACGGTGGAGCAGCAGTCAACCCGTATCCCCCGGTCAAAGCCATTGACGGATGCAAGATCACAACTCCTCCGACGACTATTCCTCCGACGACAACTATTGCCCCTTGATACTGAGCCTTTCTTCTAGTGCATCAAACAGTGCTTGCCCCACGAGATGAGCATCAAGAGAAATGTCGCTACCACAGTGAAAAATGTCCTCAAGATTCGGTTTGGGCACATTGAGTAGAGCCAACAAAATCTCTGGTCTCCAAGCAAGCGATACAACTATTTGAAAGCGCACCCACTCGCGAGTTCTGCGCTGACTGATGCCGACGATTTTACACCCATCGTTCGTAAAGACTTCTCCTGGACCCCGGCCCGCAAAACAAATAAGCGTCGACCAGTCAGTTTTCTCCATCGCTGTTTCATGAAGAGTCAGATCAGCCACGCCAAGATCGGTCAGAACTTGTTGAAACAACTTCCCTAACCACAACGGAGCCTGACCGATATCGCTGACGGACAGTTCATGTGTAGCAGGCAGCACAACATCAATCCACACTGTTGTCTCGCTTGAGAGCAGCACTGCCCCGCCGCCACTGCGACGCTTCACTATTTCAATGCCACGTTTGCGACATTCCGTTGAATCGACAATTGAAAGATTCTGCGTCGATCCCAAGACCAACGCCGATTGATTCGGTGTGAACCACCAGATATGAGGATGAGGATCAGTCGGCAATGGTCGAGCGTGAAAATCTACCGCCGAGCCAAGGACAATCTCTGTCACAATGCCAGTCATCACTGCGCCAGATATGGTTTCCACAGATCAGGCACGCTTCCTGCAGCAACGGTCACCCACGCTAATTCCTTGGGAATCAGCGGTGTTTTCGCCAATTTCATTCCAGCCTCATCCGGAGTCCGATCTCGCTTACCTAGATTGCATTTGCGACAGGCGGCAACCACATTTTCCCAAATATGCAGACCTCCTCGCGAACGGGGCATGACATGATCAAGTGAATCGGCGATTCCAGCGCAGTACTGACAGCGATTGTCATCGCGTGCGAAAACGGCGCGTCGCGATAACGAGGTACGACGGTGATACGGCACCTTGACTACATAGCGCAGACGAATGACCGATGGATTTGGCAAAGACAAGCGCTCCGAACGAAGAAAACTTTCATCGTGTTCAACGAGGTCAGCCTTATCGCCCAAAACAAGACAAATAGCGCGACGCGACGACACCACACTCAGCGGCTCATAAGTTGCGTTTAGAACGAGGGCGCTTTGCATCAGTGATTAACGGCCTTGCGCGCAATGAAACAAGAAAAAATTCACGATTGTGCATCCCATTCGCGCACCCAACGCAAATACCTCAGGACATCAGGCAAGTTTGCCTGCGGCGAATGACCGCCGTATTGCGTCTCAAGGCGAAACTTCAGGTAGTCCTTTCGAGGAATTGGCAGATACGGCCAATGAGCCCACCACCTCTGTGGAATCATCCGAGCACCGACGCTGAGTGCTATGAGCCAATAATGCGGGCGCAGCAACAGTCCGAGAATGATCATCATCATGCTCTGCGTGCGACGAAAAATAGACATACCTAGCGCGGTTCCTTTGGAAGTCCAAGCACCATTTCACCAATGATATTCGACTGAACCTGTGAGGATCCTGCGTAAATAGTTCCTGCCCGAGCATTGAGAAATGCACCAGTCCAACTGGCGCTTGAGTTCGGAGCACTGCGATCATCGGGTTGGAAAGCATTTAATGGTTGGCGTCCCTCAGGACACATCGCTGCTGCGCCAAGAATTTCTAGAGATATCTCGGTCACTGCCTGATGATATTCACTCCAATAGCGCTTAAAGATTCCACCATCTGGACCCGGATGACCGCCCTGCAAAAACTTAGTCAGCGTTCGCAAACCGAGATAACGCATGATTTGCACCTGCGAATAAGCCCATGCCAACTTCTGACGCATACGTGGATCTTGGTCGACTCCGTATTCTTTGGCCAACAACAACAGACGATCCAGTTCAGCCTGGAAACGCACCGGCACAGTAGCTGCACCTTCACCACGTTCGTATCCCAACAATGTCATCGCTACCGCCCAGCCATTATTCAGTCCACCGATGACATTTTCTTTCGGGCACACCGCATCGGTATAGAAAACCTCATTAAATTCGCTGTCACCGTTGATCATTTTGATGGGGCGAACTTCAATTCCTGGCTGGCGCATATCGACGAGAAGAAAGGAGATCCCCTTATGCTTCGGGCTGTCTGGGTCTGTACGTGCCAAAGTAAAAATGTGATCAGCCAAATGTCCCGCCGATGTCCAAATCTTCTGACCATTGAGGATCCACTGATCTCCGTCAAGAGTGGCCCGAAGCCCCAAACTTCCTAAATCGCTTCCTGCATTGGGTTCGCTATAACCCTGGCACCAGACATCTTCGTTCGACAAAATCCGCGGCAAGTAATACTCTTTTTGCTCCTCAGTGCCCCACGCCAGCAGAGTGTTGCCGAGCATCGTGATACCAAAAGCATCGTTACTTCCACCTGTCGGCACACCGGCCTTGGCGAATTCCTCTGCCAAAATCACCTGCTCAAGAGCCGACATTCCGCCGCCGCCATAAATCGCTGGCCAACCAGGGGCTAAATAGCACTGGTGATAGAGAATCTTGCGCCACTCGGTGACCCACGCTTGGGCTTCATCGGCGGGCAAGGTGCCAATGCCCTGCCAATCATCGGAAAGATTGGCCTTCAAAAATAACTGTACTTGCCCTCGAAAAACCTCTACTTCGGAGTCGTAAATCGGACGCACAGGTGTGAACCTAGTCGCGATCCTCAGGTTTCGCCGATCTTGCGACGCGCAATTGCTGCCGCGCCAATCAAAGCAGAGCTATTGCCGAGTCCCACTGGGACAATATCCACCCCAGCCAAGAAGGACAGTTTGGATCGCAGGACGAATTCAGTGTTGGCCGCCTGAAAAAATGCTTCTCCCCATCCGAGAGCGACACTGCCTCCCACAACAACCCGCGAAATATCGGCCACTGCCGCCACGCTGGCACATGCACGACCTAAAAGTTGTCCACTCCGTTGGACCACATTGGCGGGCGCGTACATTGGGTCACGACCAGTCTGTAAAAGAATGGCGGGCCCTGAGATATACGCCTCAAGACACCCAAAACCCCCACATAAGCAGGCGCGCCCATCGGGTTCAACAATGATGTGACCAATATGCCCAGCATTACCTTGACGCCCATCGAGAAGCTGTGACTCCAGCACTAATCCTGCTCCCACCCCAGTACCGACAACCACTGCCATGAAGTTTTGTAGGTGCGCTGTAGCCCCCATCCAACCCTCAGAGAGAGCCAATGCTTTGGCATCGTTATCCACGAAAGTTGGCAGAGCAGTGATTTCAGCCACCATCGAGCACAACTCAAAGTCATGCCATGCCGCAATGTGCAACGGCGACACCTTCTCGCCGTTGAGGGTCATCGGCCCACCGCATGCCACGCCGCAAGCCAGCAACTCAACATCTGAAATTGAAGCCTGAACTCTTTTGATCAGGTTTGCCAACGTTGTCCACGGGTCACGCGCTGGCGTCGGCACCCGATCTCTCAGAATGATCTTCCCATCAAGGTCTACCACCGCCGCCGCCAACTTGGTTCCCCCAATATCAACAGCCAAAATTGCAGCAACTCTTTCTTGCTCTTTGACGCTGCCTAACACTGTTGACATGTATCCCTCGACACAACTATTCGGTGTCAGTGCTAAGGAAGTCGACGACCTGCAGAAGCTCGGGCTTTGCGAATCGCTCCCGCAACATCTTGAAGTCCCGCTTTACCCATTGCCCGCGCATTGCGTTCAATAACAGCTGTCAGCGCCAACATCGCCACAAAGGCTACGAAGGCGGCCATGAAGTGCACTTGTAAAAGGGCGACAAGAAGCGCCAGTCCGATAACTAAACCAAAGATCGCTCGACGGACAGTTCGCGCCGAATGGGAGTACAAACCGGATGGGGACACTGCTTGGGCAAACTTTGAGTCATTTTGTAGTTCTTGTTCGATTTGTCGCAGTATGCGCTGTTCATCATCTGACAAAGACATGGGTCACCTCCTGGTTATTGCTGGAATGTCACTGAGTAGATCCTTAGTCTTACAGCCCCGCCACCTGAAATCAAAGCATGGGCAATCATTTCGCGTCATTGCCGTTCGGCCCCCATGGCGATTCTCCAAGTTTGCGTCTGTCGGGTCGCGCAAGCGCGCTGAACGGGTTGATCGCATCGCGTCCAAACCTTTTTCGTATCTCATCAATCGCCGCACTTGCTGAACTCCAGTGACCATCAATATCAGCCGCCGTCTGACCCCCACCCGAATCGCTCTCTTGAGCGAGCGCGTCAAACCCAAGTAATGAAAGTTGCTCAACTGGTTCCACCAAACCACTCACGCTAAAACCGATCAAACGCACTCCGACGGAGGGATCGATGAGTTCCAAAACTGACTCCAAGGCCTTGACCATCGCTGGCGCCGAGGACAGAGGTGATCCTGGAGTCGTTGAACGAGTAATCGTCTCAAAGTTCGCATAGCGGATCTTTAATGTCAAAGTGCGAGCAGCGCAGCCGTGAGCACGCAAGCGACTAGCGACTGCATCAGCCAGTCGCACAACCTCACGGCGCATCCCATCGCGATCGGTGATGTCATGAGAGAAGGTCTCTTCGTGACCGATAGATTTCAGATCTCGCTCAACTTCAACAGGGCGATCATCAACTCCCTTGGCTAACGCAAACAAATGGCGGCCATGCGATTTTCCTAGCGCATGTTCCAAATTCGTTGCGCCCAGAGTGATCAAATCACCAACAACTCGAATTCCTAGTCGTTCCAATTTCGCCAAGGTTGCTGGGCCCACACCCCATAAGGATTTCACTGGAAGGGGATGCAAAAATTCCAATTCGTGACCAGGCGTGATGCACAACACTCCATGACCGGCTTCGATGCCCGTTGCCGTAGGTATCGGCTTGGCTTTTTTTGAGGCCAACTTGGCAATGAATTTTGAACTAGCAACTCCTACTGCACAAGCGAGATCAAGTTCCTCGGCAATCTGTTGTTTGATTTTCCAACCAATCATCGTGCCATTACCAAAAAGATTGACCGAGCCGGTCACATCAAGAAATGCCTCGTCAAGACCTATCGGCTCAATGAACGGGGTGTACCTTGCAAAAATTTCGTGTACCTGAGCGCTGACCGACGAATATTCTGCGTAGTCACCGGCAAGAAAAACTGCATCTGGACACAGTCGCCGAGCTTTTGCAGAAGCCATCGCTGAGAACACCCCATATCGGCGTGCTTCATAGTTCGCTGCCGCTACTACTCCTCGTGCCCCCGAACCACCTACGACAACTGGTTGACCCGCTAGTTCTGGATGCCGTCGCATTTCTACGGAGACAAAAAATGCGTCCATATCGACGTGAAGAATGGTTCGAGTTGAAGATGGCGAGCGGTCCACTGCAGGTATCACCGACGTCGACGGCGGTGCCACAGTCGATCCCTGAACCACAACTGCGTGACAAGCGTGAAAGCCTCACCAATAATGTGATGATTTAGTTTCGATTCGCCAACAATGCGGTCTGTAAATAGGATGGGGACTTCGATCATGCGTGCGCCACTGCGCACTGCGCGATGGGTCATTTCAATTTGGAATCCGTAACCCTCAGCTCGCACAGTGGAAAAATCCATCTTCCGCAAAACCGAGGCCGAATAAGCCCGGTATCCACTAGTGGCGTCATTGATCGCCAAACCCAACATGCCCGCCGCGAATCGATTCCCCCAGCGTGAGAGAAAACGCCGTAAAGGTGGCCAATTATCGATCTGACCACCCGGTGTGTAGCGACTTCCTAGGGCGGCATCAGCACCCATCTCGACGGCGGAGACAATCGCTGGCAGATACATCGGATCATGGGATAGATCGGCGTCCATCTGCACGCAGATCTCTGCACCCATTGACAAGGCTGTCGTAAATCCCGCACGATAAGCCGCCCCTAAACCCGTCTTGCCGGCGCGACGCAAAACAGCAACTTCTCCTAGACCATCTGTCTGATGGGAGGCTTGATAGCGCTCAACAATGTCACCTGTGCCGTCGGGACTGTTGTCATCTACGACCAACAATCTGGCCTGCGGGAGGGCGGCACGAACTCCATTGAGAACTTTCTCGATGTTTCCAGCCTCGTTATAGGTGGGGATCACCACAACTATTTGACTGGTAAACAAACCTTGGCTCACGTTGTGAGCCTACGATGTTTACGTGCCCGAAGAACGACCACTCTCAGCCCTGCCATCTCGTGGCGCTCGCTCGGCGGCCTTTATCTCTATTATTTTTGGGGGCTTCATCGGCTCATTGATTGGTTACGCCCTCGTTGACATTCAATACGACGGGCAAAGTTCAGTGCCACTCGGACTCGGGCTATTGATCGGTGCAGTCTTGACCTCAGGTGGCACTTCAATCGTGGCTGTTCTTAGCCTAAGGGCGCTCGGTGAGTGGCGCGATCTCTCTGACCGCGCATAATTATTTATGTCCCCTCTCGTGCCGAACAATGCTCTTGAGTTGATGAATATCGCTGCCAGCATTGCGCGCCAGGCAGGTGATCTTGTCGCCACTGGACGCGGTCGAGGAATAGGCAATGTTGACGCCAAATCCTCGCCCACCGATGTCGTCACTCAGTGGGATCGGGCAAGTGAAAGTCTTATTGTTGGGCGACTAGGACACTTCCGCCCCAACGACTCGGTGCTCGGTGAAGAAGGAACTCGGGCACCTGGCACATCAGGCATTACTTGGTTAGTCGATCCCATTGATGGCACGACGAATTTTTTATACAACCTTTCTGGCTATGCCGTCTCCATCGCCGCCACCGACACCGCGGGAACTTTGGCTGCTGCGGTCTATCTACCCGTCACTCGCGAACTTTTTGTCGCCGCTCGAGGCTATGGGGCGTGGCTCGGTGCACGGAAATTAAAATGTTCACCCTGCCAAGACCTCAGCATGGCGCTGATTGGTACCGGGTTCTCCTATTCGCCACAACGCCGTGATGCGCAAGGCGCGCGGATTGCGAAAATACTCCCCCAGGTTCGCGATATCAGGCGATGTGGCGCTGCCGCAGCAGATCTCTGCTACGTCGCCGATGGTCGCCTTGACGCCTATTTCGAAGAGTTTCTGCAACCATGGGATGTAGCCGCAGGCCTTCTGATCGCCATCGAGGCTGGGGCTATCTCCTCTGATTTTTCAGGTTCCCCTATTCGATCTGAGCAAATACTGCTCAGCGCTCCCGGGATTCACCAAGCCATTTTGGCGATTCTTGACTCGTAAAGATAAAAAACAATTCCAGTTAGCCAACTACTACGCCTTCCATCAGGCAAGATGTAAGCGTGGGAACCAGAATTCTGGCTGTAGAGGATGACGAGCGGATACGCGCTGCAGTCAAATTGGCTTTAGAAGATGAAGGCTGGACTGTTGATGAGGCCGCAAGCGGTGAAGAAGCCGTCATTTTGTTCTTACGCCAACCAGCCGATGTCGTACTGATCGACATCATGTTGCCCGGTATTGACGGCTTTGAACTGTGTCGAACAATCCGTCGCCACAGTGATGTGCCCATTGTGATGGTCACCGCCAGATCCGACACTCATGATGTTGTCGCTGGCCTCGAGGCAGGTGCTGATGACTATCTCACTAAACCATTTGCCCCTAAAGAGTTATCAGCGCGCATCCGTGCGCTGCTTCGACGGGCTCGCCCTGCGCATCCAGCTCACCCGAAACTCATCTTCGGCGACCTTGAGATCATTCCTGATGAAGGCAAAGTGTTACGAAATGGCGCGGAACTGGGTCTCACAAAAACTGAGTTTCGACTGCTCTGTGAACTCGCCCAAAATCCCGGTCGTGTTTTCAGTCGCGAACAACTGCTTGACGATGTCTGGGGCTACGGATATTTCGGCGATGGTCGCTTAGTCGATGTGCACATTCGTCGACTGCGCACAAAAGTAGAAAAAGATCCCGCCAACCCTCGTCACGTGGTAACTGTTCGCGGTCTCGGTTATCGACTTCAGGCCTGATTCTTCGTGGCCAAAAAATCTGTCATCTCTGAACCAGTCAGTGGGAAGTCGCCGAAAGTTCATCGAACACAGCGCACTCGCCCGCGAATACTCAAACCCATAGGATTGCGCTCGCGGATTCTGATTACTTTCGGCTTAGGGAGTTTCGCCCTATCGCTTTTCCTTGCTCTAGGGACATACAACTTCACCCGTTCGAACTTGGTTGAAAACCGCGAAAAAAATGTCATCGGGCAGGCTTATGAAAATGCCGCTCAATTAGCCATTGATCTTCGCTCAAATCCATCAAATACCCAGACGGTCATCGAACGCCTCACAGCCAATCGCCCTTTGTTGTATTTCCGTGGCACATGGACAGGTGATAACGCTCGATTTTCATCCAATGTCATTGATCGAGAAATGCTCGTGGCAATCATCGACAACCGAGAACCTCGGACCATGCGCATTGAAGTTGACAAGGAATTGGTCTTGGCAATTGGCATCCCCTTGAATTCAGCCGACGCTGCTTATTTCGAATTTCCCTCAATGAAAGAGGTGCGCTCAACCCTCAACAGCATCAATTTCGCCCTCACCTTGGCCGCAATCATCACCACTCTCTTAGGCGTTTTTCTGGGTGCAATCCTTGCCTCTCGCGCCGTTCGACCGCTCACCGCCGCAAGTCAGGCGGCCCAAGCGATCGCTGGAGGGCGTCTTGACACTCGACTTGAAGAAACAGACGATCCGGATTTGTCGGTCCTCACTTCTTCGTTCAACAACATGGCTGCTGCTCTGGAATTACGTGTGGAACGCGACTCTCGCTTCACGTCTGACGTCAGTCACGAATTGCGCTCACCATTAATGACCCTCGCGGCATCTGTTGAAGTCATGCACGCTCGTCGCGAAGAGATGCCCGAACGCGCCCAAGTTGCTCTCGATCTTCTCATCGCTGACGTGGCCCGTTTCCAAGGGCTAGTTGAAGATCTCTTGGAGATTTCGCGCTTTGATGCTGGGGCCATTCGACTGAACGTTGAGGAGTTGCTCGTGGGTGAATTTGTCCGCCAGGCCATCGCTATCAGCAGTCTCCCGACGACAAGCGTCTTGGTCACCTCAACAGCCGATCAAATCATCATTCGCGGTGACCGTCGTCGGCTCGCACGCGTCATCGCCAACCTTGTTGATAATGGTCGCGCTTACGGGGGTGGAGAACTAGAGATCTCCGTCTTCGTACCAGATGATGAGGATCCACCATCGCAGGTATGGATCACTGTGGAAGATCACGGTCTCGGCGTGCCTCTTGAAGAACGCGATCTCATCTTTGAACGCTTCGCGCGAGGCGTTGTCGCAGGAAGACGAAGCGGATCTGATGGCGCCGGCTTGGGTCTCTCTCTTGTGGACGAGCACGTCAAACTTCACCGTGGCAGAGTGTGGGTTGAAGAGCGACAAGACGGTAGCGAAGGCGCCTGCTTTATCATCGAACTACCAGTGGAGAGGGTCTAGCACTATGCGCACGCCTAGCCGCACTTTGCTTTTATCAATCATCGTCATACTTGCTGGCGCTTGTTCGTATGGGGCCCAAGATTCTTCGCGAGTCATTGGACGCGATCTGCAAAGCGACATGAACGAGTCATCATCTTCTGATTCAAGCGAATCGGGCATTGGGCGCATCTACTTACAACGCTCCGATAATGAGAGCACCCAACGCTTGGTCGTGGTTCAACGTGATGTTCTCAATGAACCGCCCCAGATCATCAATGCCTTGTTTGACGGCCCGACGAACAGTGAACAAGACCAGAGTTTGCGATCAGCCATACCGCAAGGTACGAAACTAATTTCTGCGCGCTACGTGGCAACAGACATCGTTAAGGTTGATATTTCAGAAAATATCTTTCAGGCCACAGGTGATGACTTGATTTCCGCTGTGGCTCAAATTGTTTTGACACTCAGCGAAATTCAAGGCGTTGAACGAATCCTCATTGCTGTGCAAGGCAAAACCCAAGAATGGCCACGAGGCGACGGATCGCTCACATCGGAACCATTGACGTCTTTTGATTATCCCGGGCGCGCCGCCAGTAGTCAGCCCGCCTTTCCCGCCATCGTCGATCCACTTCTCTAAAAATTCTTTTTAGGGTCTGACCTAGCCAAAAAAGACATCACCAATTTCGTGGAAGAATTCGAGGTCAACGGTACGAATCTTGCCCACTACATCGCTCAACGGGACCCGACTAATTTTTGTGGCATCAAGCGACACCATGTACCCAAATGCTCCTTCGTGGACAGCGTCAACAGCAGCCAGACCAAAGCGAGTGCACAAAATACGATCGAAAGCAGTTGGTGTACCGCCCCTTTGCACATGACCGATTTGCACTACACGGGCTTCAAACCCTGTGCGCTTTTCAATTTCTTCAGCGATTCCCACACATACCCCGCCATAACGCGGTCGACCAAGATGATCTGTGGCGTAGTCAATTGGAGTCATCGTTCCGACTATGGGTTGTGCTCCCTCGGCGACAACGACGATTGACGCAAAACGTCCACCTTGATGGCGACTTGCGACTTCGGCGCAGACTTCGGCGATGTCAAAAGGTTCTTCGGGTATCAAAATGACGGTTGCTCCTCCGGCGAGACCGGCGTACACCGCAATCCATCCAGTATCTCGACCCATCAACTCGACGACCATGACACGATCATGACTTTCGGCCGTGGTGTGTAGTCGATCAATTGCATCCGTGGCAATTTGTACCGCAGTATGAAATCCAAAAGAAAGCTCAGTTCCAAAAACATCATTGTCAATTGTTTTCGGGACACCAACAATCGGCAAATGAGTTTCAGCAAACAACAAAGAGGAGACAGTCAGCGAGCCATTTCCACCAATCACTATTAAGGCATCAAGACGTTGTTCGCTAAAGCATTTCTGTACTTCCTGAACTCCATCTTTCGAATCGTATGGGCTTCCACGCCGGGTACCGAGAATCGTTCCACCGCGTGGCAATAAGCCGCGCACTGCCGATGCCGGCAACTCAATGAAGCGTTGCGCCATGACCCCATCCCAAGAATCCAGGAATCCAATGAACTCGTCGCCATAAACTGCATCGCCTTTTCGCACAATGGCACGAATGACAGCATTGAGTCCCGGACAATCTCCGCCGCCAGTCATGATTCCAATGCGCATCATGTCAGCCTAGACATGAAACAATGGGGAGATGCCTTGGGATTCGTCGAGAACTGTTAACTGGCAAAGGCTGATCCGTGAATGGTTGGTGTACGTCGGCGTTATGGCCGTCATATTCACTATTTTTCTACGCGACAAGGTGACCACTGGCTCAGTCATTGGGCTACTGGCATCTCTGCCAATGTATTTGTTGTTCGGTTGGGTTCTGGCCAAGATCGGTTATCAACGTCAGACATATCGGGCCTTGCGCGAGCAAACACTGGCTCGTAAAAATGCTCCCCCATCTGCTCCCGAGACGCGCTCGAAGCCTGCAGCCACGCGACGTACAAGTTCTGGACCATCCTCGCGACGTCCGACTAACAAGCCAAAGAAACGCTAGTCGTGGCGCAGGCCGAGGCGTATGTCCTAGCGATTGACGCTGGTACGACGGGAGTTCGTTGCCGCGCAGTGTTTCAAGATGATCGACCGAGCATTGCCTCCTACCAAGAATTCACGCAGTACTTCCCCGAACCAGGCTGGGTCGAACACGATGCTGAAGAAATTTGGCGAGCTGTCGTAGCCACCTTCAATGATGTCGTGAAACAGGCTGGTCTACCGCGCGCCATCGGTATCACCAATCAACGCGAGACAGTCGTAGCGTGGAATCGAGTGACTGGGCAAGTGTACGGTCGAGCAATCGTCTGGCAAGACCGCCGCACCGCTCAACACTGTCAAGACCTTGACCAGGCTGGCCATCTTGCGACCGTGCGTGCCCTCACGGGTCTTGTCCTCGACCCGTACTTTTCAGGCACGAAGATGTCATGGATGTTGCAACACGGGGTTCCCAAGTCCCCCGATCTTGCTCTGGCGACGATAGACACCTGGCTGCTATGGAAGTTGACCGATGGCGCAGTGTTCGCAACTGATCCCTCCAACGCCAGCCGCACCATGCTGTTTGATATCACGACCCTCATGTGGAGCCCAACGATGAGTGAGATTCTCGGAGTTCCACTTGAGTATTTGGCTGAGGTCAGACCCTCTAGCGGTCGCTTCGGCATCACCGCTACCTCAGAACTTCCCCTCGGTATCGCGATCTCAGGAATCGCCGGCGATCAACAAGCAGCCCTTTTTGGACAAGCTTGTTTCGACGATGGGATGGCTAAAAATACTTACGGCACCGGCAGTTTCATCCTCATGAATGTTGGAGATTCCTGTCCTCCGGCATCACAAGGTTTACTGACCACAGTGGCCTGGTCGATCAAAAATAGTGATGGCACAGTAACCACTGCTTACGCCCTTGAGGGGGCAATCTTTGTGACTGGAGCGGCGGTGCAGTGGTTGCGCGATGCTCTCGGGATCATCTCCTCATCAGAGGAAATTGGTCCTCTCGCCGAATCAGTAGTCGATAACGGTGGAGTCTTTGTCGTGCCAGCATTCACAGGGCTGGGAAGCCCTTGGTGGGATCCATATGCCAGAGGCACCGTCGTGGGAATTACTCGCGGCACTACTCGTGCTCATATTGCGCGTGCAGTTGTTGAAGCCATGGCCCTCCAAACACGTGATGCTATTGAAGCCATGAGCACTGCGAGTGGTCAAACGATCGCTGAACTACGCGTTGACGGAGGAGCATCGGTGATGGATCTTCTTCTAGAAATCCAAGCTGACCAACTTGGTATTCCCGTACGTCGTCCAGTCGATCAAGAGACCACCGCCCTTGGGGCGGCTTTCTTGGCTGGTCTTGCCGAAAATGTTTGGCCATCCCTTGAAGCTTTGAGGACACGTTGGAAGACCGATCTCTTGGTCACTCCACATGACGCCGAGTCTGGCGAACGCAAGGCCGCTGATATCTTGCACGCCACATGGCTACGCGCTGTGCAACGTTCTCTGCAATGGGCTGAGCATTAGTTCTTCAGTCAAAACCGACAAAAGCAGAACTGACGATACGCGCAATTAACGTGACGTGTTGGCGCTCACGCAAACGAAAGGCCCCGCGAATGCGACCAATCACTATCACTGCATCCAAAAGATCTAACGGTGCCCAAGCAATGTCTGCTGGAGTGTGTTCGTGAGCGGCGTCACCGGCAAGATGAGTTGTGCCAGCCAAAAATGCAATAACCCATGGCAAGTCTGGGACATCACCTGATACTGCTAAAGGAATCGCAGCGTCCCTTCGCATGATCGTGCACCAATCAGATTCCAGCATCTCACGCACCAGCTCGCAGGTCGCCTCTAGACGTTCATCTCGTGGAGACTCCATGATCCGCGCCGCAGTATCAAGAGCCAAAACACTTTGGTCTGGTCGGTCAAGGGCCACGGTGTGAATATCTTCAACGGCCACACCCTCCACCTGACTCACTTCAGCAATCAATTGCTCCATTGCATTTTCTGCGTCGGAAGGAATGACAACGATCAATTCGTCAATCGCCATACCCGCGCCACGCTCTAAAATCTCGATGCCAATCACATCTCCACCGGCCTGACCAATGGCCGCCGCGACGCGACCTAGAGTTCCGGGAAAGTCTGGCAGCCAGAGTCGAAGCACGAAGGTTTGCACGTCAGCAGACTAACCACTCTGATGTCACGAGATCGTGAACGAGAGGTGTCCTTTTAGTGCGTTTGAGTCGCCAACAGCGCAGCCCCGATGGCGCCGGCTTGCTCGCCAAAGTGCGCGACGACAACTTTAGGGTGGGGCCGCAAGGTTGGTGCATACAAAATCTCGCTGAAGGCGCGCCGAACAGGGTCAAGAAATACATCCCCTGAAGCTGCTACACCGCCACCAATGACAAACATCTCAGGGTCAAGAGCATTAGTCAGGTTGGCGAGACCAAGGGCGATCCAATGGGCGAATTCATCAATGATCAATAAGGCTTCGGCATCCCCCATGGTGACGGCACGAACGACATGCTCCCCACGTATCAGTTCAATCGATCCAGCGAGTTCAAGAATGCACTTTTGCTTGCCCCCTTCGGCAGCCTGCCGCGCAATGTGAGCCAATCCATTGCCCGAGGCGTAACGCTCCCAACAACCTCGCCGACCGCACGGACACAAAGGGCCATCAGGTTCGACAATCATGTGTCCGATTTCGCCAGCGAAACCATTAGCGCCACGAATCAACTGACCGCCGGCGATAATACCGCCGCCGTTTCCCGTTCCGAGGGCGACAACAACGACATCTTGACAACCCATTGCCGCACCAGCGGACCATTCGGCGACTGTGGCGCATGTGGCATCGTTATCCACCCAAACTTGAGTCCCCAGTCGCTCGCTCAATAAGGCCCCAATAGGGAAATCAGTAATTCCCTGCAGATTTGGCGAAGCACGTAGAACCCCACCGCGAGCAACAAGTCCACATATTCCAACGCCAACCGAATCAACCTCGCCAAAGTCGTTGACAATTGATGTCAAAACATCAGTTAGCGCATCTGCTCCGTCTGGGGTCATTCGGCGAACTTCGTCGACAATTCGACCCTCACTCCAAACAACGCCCAAACATTTGGTCCCGCCGACATCAATGCCAACTCGCCGCGATGTGTCTACAGTCGAACTCACGGGTTCACCCCTGAGATTCAGCTTGAACCTTCAATTGCTTGACGGTATTCAAGATACGCACTTCAGCGCGTCGCTTCACGAAGCCAGGCAGCGGTACTACAAGTTCAATGGACAAGTTGTAGGTCAAGACCACCCCTCCACTCGACTCGGGAGAAAACATAAATGCTCCATCAACGGCGCGCATAATGTCACCCGAAACCATGTGCCACGCCAATCGTGCAGGTGCGGCGCTGTAGTCATAGGACAAGGTGTAATGCGTGCTGCGGCCAAGAGCCGAGGTACGAAATTCAACCTGAGTTGCTCGACCTTGATCATCACGGGCAAGAACAACTGCCGACTTAATATCGTGGGCCCACTCAGGGTATTGCTCAAATGCTGTTGCGATATCCCAACATTTGTCATGAGGGGCATTGATAGTGATCGTCAAAGACGCCGTGTCGGCCATTACTTAGTTCTAGCCGATCGGATCAGTGTCAGGGTGGCAAACAGCGACCTCAGTCCCATGTTTTAGTCGTCGCGGAGCAAATTTTCCGTGACTGGCCGCCCATAAACCGTTGAGTCCAAGACCCAAGACGGGCACCAGTACGCCAAAGGCCAAGGTGGAACCAGGCTTGCTACCCAGTCCATCGCTGCTCGGACTGTTTGGCCGCGAGAGCGCCGTGCCCAGGGCAACCAAAATTTGCGTTGCTAAGCAGGAATGCATGGCGATTTTGACGCTTCGCGGGATGACCGGACCCATGAGGAAATACAGTTCGGCGACAGAGATCTCTTCTTGCCGACTGCGCTGGACAGCAGTCCAATAGCCCCACAGAAAAACCCCTGTCCCGATAGCAAACAGCACGAGCGCCACGACAACTCCTTGCGACTTGGCGAGGCCATCAAAAACTATTCCTGCCCACAGAGCCGACACCGAAAAAATCAGTGTTCCCAAAATATTGAAACGAATAATTCTGAGACCGTTCATGACCACACTCCAAAAACATTACCGAGGCGCTTGGCAAGCATCTCATACGAAAACTCGGTGATCGCCCTCTGACGCGAGGCCATACCCATCTGCTGTCGGAGTTCGGGATCGTCCAAAAGGTCAGCGATATGTTGTGCCACAGTGTTCACATCAGTGGAATCATTGACCACATAACCAGTTTCTTCATGCGCCACAGCATCGGCGGCTCCACCACTTAAACCAGCAATCTGGGCAATGCCACAGGCAGCAGCCTCAACAAAGACGATGCCGAAACCTTCTTGTTCAAGTCCTCCCCAACGATTACGACACAACATTGTGTATACGTCCGCACAGCCGTACAAACGAGGTAGATCTTCATCAGCGACTCGACCTAAAAACTTCACTGGTGCATCTAGTTCACGTGCAAGTTTTTCCAGACGTTGGCGATCTCGACCCGAACCAGCAATGGCTAAGACAAGATGCGGACGCGATTTCTTGAGTCGCGCCACAGCACGAATTGCCGTATCAAATCCTTTGCGCGGTACCAAACGGCTAATGCCGAGCACAAGTTCAGTTTCGTCACTGAAACCAAAATCTTGACGAGCTAATGATCGCTGTTCACCACTCAACGGGGTGAAGCGGTCAATGTCCACCCCTGGTGGAACGATAGTCATCGGCAATGCCCTACCAGCCGCACGCTCTGCTTCAGCAGCGGGGTATTGTCCCGCGGCCACAACATGGCGCGCTCCACGAAGGACATGAGCAAGAACTTGTTTTGACCCTGGTATACGACCAGGCACTGTCACCTCGGCACCGTGTAACACCACGTCATAAGGCAAAGCCAAACGAGGTCCGATGATGCCGAGAGGAACAGCAGGGTCGAGCACCACCAAGTCCGCTCCAACGCGCTTCGCCATTTCATTGACACGCCTCACCATCCACGGGTGCGGCAACAAAACCGGTTCCCGAGTGCGCTCAATATGAAATGGTTGAGCTGCGTCAAATTCCTCTGAACCTTTATAGGGGCTAGTGAGAACAGCGAAAGAATCTGCGGGGAGTCGACGCCACCATTCCCAAAGCAAGGACTGAATCCCGCCAATTTTTGGGGGGAAGTCATTGGTCACCAGGAGATGCTTCATAGCGTTACTGTTCGGATAGGTACCGATGACTGATTATTCAATTCGTCCTGCACAAGACTGTCTGCATCACGCTCGACCAGACTCACTAGGTCTTGGCGTCCCAGGCGAATCGCCGCCCATAGGGCATGAGCACGAAGTAGAGGGTCGATGTCTCCAAGATACTTGCGTAGCATCCGCTCGACTGAATCGCTGGGATCATTGGTCATCGTCAGAGGCGCGATATTGCCCAAAATAATCAGGGCGTTGCGCCTCAACCATTTCGGATTTCGCTCAGCCAAGTACCAACTACCGAATCGCTCAAGCAATTCTTGATCAGTGGAATCCAAGATCCCCAAAACATCGACAAAAGCCCCTGGACCGATCGCTGGTGGCGTTGATGCGGTGTGTCGGCGACCGAGTCGCACAGTGGGAGGACAACTGGTTTGACAGTCATCGCAACCATAGAGACGATCGTGCAGAGCAACTCGGAACTGGCGTGGGAATACTCCCGGCTTTTGCACCAACCAAGCCAAACAGCGACGTGCATCAATGACCCCTTCAGCCACGATGGCCTGCGTTGGACAATCATCAAAACAGGATCGACATGTACCACAACCGTCAGGAGCAGGTTGCTTGGCTGGGCTCAAAACCGCATTAGTCACTATTGACCCGAGACTGAAAAAACTTCCTGCGCCCGGCAAGAGCAAATTGGCATTCTTACCAAACCAACCCAAACCGGCACGATGAGCAACCTCGCGATCAACAATCGCATTTTCATCAGCAAACACGACAGCGCGAAATCCGTCAGCGCGCAAACGCACAGCCACCTGCTGCAGTGACTGCCGTAGCGGCGTGTAGTGGTCGGCCTGAGCGTAACGAGCCACGCGTCCCACAAGTCCGCCTGGATGATCGGGTTGTTCGCTGTAATAACTCCGCGCTCCAACGATGATTGAACGAGCTCCGCTGACAGAGCGGTCGGGATCAGTAGATCGACTTGGATTACGAAAAGTGAAACCCATAGTGTCACTCAGACCGCGTTCATTGCGATCGTCAATTGCTGAACGAGCACGGTCTAAAACCGTGGCATCACAAACACCAACGCGATCCAGACCCGCCGATGCGGCCAACTGAAACAATGACTCAAGGTACGCTGGGTCCGTTGAGTCAACAAGGATCTGATTTCGTTTAACCCGACTCACAATGACGAAGCGTAGGCACTAAACCTGCCTCTGCGAGGGCACGCATCGCTCTAATCTCTGCGATATCGAACACAATGGCCCCAGTTTGCCTATCCGAGCCACTATCTGGCTCCTCGTCACGGCATAAAAAGGTCACCACACAGTCGCTGCAGACAGTGGTCTGATGCATCACACAGGTTCCGCAGTCAATCAGTGTGGACTCCATGGGAATGGGTATTTTTCGTGAATGGGGATTCAGATTGGTCATACTTGGACTGTGCCAAGGGGGTATGGCAGAGACAGCGAGGGGGGGGTCTTACCAGCGGTCAGCGATGACCTCAGCTGCCATCATCACGGGGAAATGCGTATTAGCACGGGGCACTTGGGGGAAAATCGACGCATCACACACCCGTAAGCCAGTGACCCCGATGACTCGACCAAAGCAATCCACCACAGAATTCTCCGAGCCAGGATCTCCCATGGCACAGGTTCCTGAGGCATGGACATAATCACCTGTGTACGCCCGTAACCATTCACCGAGCGCATCGGGCGATTGATCAAGGGCTTCGACTGGCGTACCGAGATCATCAATGAACACCCCGTTGGACATATCTTTGAGAGGGGAAGATTGAACAAGTTGACGCGCCACATTGACACCAACTTTCAAGGCTTCAACATCGCGTTCATCTGACAACATTTGGAAATCAACGATCGGATCAACTGTTGGGTCCTGCGATGCCAACGTCACCTGACCGCGAGATCTCGGGTGCATTAAAGCCACAGCCAACTGACCAAATCCATTGGCCCCCTCACCGAAATGGTCAAGCGCGAGAATCTGTAGATCCGCAGGTTCAAAACCAGAACTCAATCGGGCCAGAGTGGTAGCCGCCACCGAATCTGTAGGGCATGATTCGCGTAGCGCCAAAGTCAACGGCGCCGAAGCATGATCTTGCAGTCCCTGGCCGATAGCAGGGCGCTCAATCTTGCTGCGCAACAAGATGGCAGGACTGTGAATAGCCCCCGCACAAATCACTGTCTCTTTTGACTCAATCAGGGTGCCATCCGCCAAAATCACGCCAATCGCATGTGTGCCTTGCATCGCCACACGATCAACCAAGGTGTCGCAAAGAATACGTACATGACTGCGTTCACGGGCCCGTTCCAAATAAATATCTGAGGCTGTCACTCGACGTCCGTCTGTTGAACGAGTCAACATCACCGGACCCACATCACGACCAACGCCACCCAATGGAAATGGGCCGCGATGCCACGTCCACCCTTCAAGGCGACACGCTTCAAACAGCGCCGCTCCCACTCGCGTGGGGCTTCCTGGATCCACCTTCGTCAAAGGAATGTCAATGCGCCGAAAATACGGTTCAACATCGCGCCACGACCATCCCTGACAGCCAAAATCACTTTCCCATGTGTCATAGTCTTCAACTTCGCCCCATAAGCCAATCATTGCGTTGACCGCCGATGAGCCTCCGATACCTCGCCCTCGTGCGTACGGGCGTCGTGCTTGGCCTGCAACACGTTGTGCCTCAACTTGCGACCAAACCCGACCTGGCTCACTCATTGCAGCGAAAAATGATGGACCGGAAATGCCACTCGGTGCGGCCCCGAACCGTAGATCAGGTCCAGCCTCAATCACAAGAACTGAGCGGCCAGACTGCGAGAGCCGATCAGCCAATACACATCCAGCAGAACCTGCACCAACCACGATGACATCGGGACGCTGCAAGATGTTCATGGTTTACTGTGATTCGTCCGAACTCAAGCCATGATTCGTGGACACTGGCAAGCCGACCAGATGGGCTGAATCGTTGTAACGAATCACCCGCCAACGCCCCGGCTTCACCAACAACAATTCTGTGATTGAGGTATTGACCGTATAAATCTCGAATACTCCAGTACCTGCAGCGCGCATTGACTGACGCAACGCCGTGTCAACAACCCCACCATGGCAAAAGATCACTGCGCTACCGTCGCCTAAGCGATCCACTAGCGAGCGAACAGCAGTGCCAATACGAAATTGAAATTCGGCAATCGTTTCCCCACCTGGAAATGTCATTCCAAATGGATCGTTCTCCCAATCGGGATCTCCGAATCGAGCCGTAAAGTCCGTGTACAAAAGTCCATCACATTGTGGACCTGGATCATGTTCACCAAATTCGCTGATGACTTCAATAGGTGCAGCACCGAAAGCTGGAGCGACGATGGCCGCTGTCTCTCTTGCACGCGGATAGGCACTGGAAATCACTAGGTCGGGAGAAAAATTCTCTGCACTACTCCATCGCTCAAATAAGCGTTGAGATTGTTGACGACCGAGGTCTGAAAGTCCGATACATGAACGGGGTCCACCGACCACACGATTTACTGACACTTGCGATTCACCGTGGCGGACAAAAATTAAGCGCGCCATGATCTCTTAGGCTAATTTCTCGACGAACGCTTCAAGTTGTCGCAGATTGCGACATTCGTAGGCTCCATCGGTATGACCTGCGTACTCTCCCACGATGGAGTCTCCAGTGTTCCAATATGACTTGGGTTCCGGATTCAACCAATACACCTGACGCGCCTTCTTGCGCACTTCCTGAACTACCCAGGCTTGTGAGGCGTGATAGTTATTACGTGCATCACCCAAGAAAAGCACCGTTGTTTTAGGCCCGATACTTTTCCCGTAACGATCCCAGAAAACCTCAAAGGCATGACCGTAATCGCTATGACCGTCAACCCACACCACGTCGGCTTCGGTATTGACACGATGAATTGCTTCGCCGATATCTTCGGTGCCCTTGAAATACTCAGTGACTTCATCAATCCCATCGATGAACACGAAGGAACGAACTTTAGAAAACTGGTTCTGCATGGCGTACACCAACATCAAAGTGAAACGAGCAAAAGCAGCGACACTGCCAGAAATGTCAGCCACAACCATCAGTTCTGGCTTTGATGGCCGTGGTTGTTTAAACTTCGGCTCGGCAGGAATACCACCGTAAGACAGCGAGTGGCGCACAGTATTGCGAAAATCTAAGGGTCCCTTGCGACCATGACGACGCTTACGCGCCAAACGCGCAGCCAATTTACGCGTCAGCGGGTACAAGGACTTTTTCAGCAACTGCATTTCGTCGCGACTGGCATGCATGAACTCAACATCTTCTGGCAATGGCTTACGCAATGTTTTCGCCATTGCTTCGGCACCCCTGTCAGCCACAAGACGGCGGCGAATCTCGGCTTCGATCTCTTTTTTGAAGGAATCGATTCGACTTTCGTATTCATCTTTTTCGAGGCGTTCCTCAAGAGCTGTCAGATCACTGCCAGTTTCTTGTTTGCTGGCCTCCATGAGTTTTTGCAGCATGTTGTCCAGATCAAGATTTCTCAGCGTGCGGTACAAGTAATACGTACCTCCGACTGGACGACCTGGCTCCATCCCAGCAAAGCGTTGCACGGATTGTTTGGCTAAGGCACGCATCATGGCCTGGTCGCCATTCATCAAGGCTTTCATCAGCATCTGCGCTATTTCCTCGGGGGTCAGGCTATCCATCCCGCCCGATGACCCTTTGCCTTCGCCTTGTTGCATTTGCTCTTGCATCTCGCGCCACATCTGCTCGAGTTCGTCCTCTGTCCCCTCAACGATCTTGTACTCCGGTCCGCGCAACGAGAAGTACACCTCGAATACAGTCTCAAATGAACGCCAATGAGCGCTGTTCTTGACCATCGTGGCACCTAACGCATACTTGAATGCGTCACGATCTTCAAGAGGAATGTGTCGCACCGCCTCCATGGCGTCAAGGTTCTCCGTTAGCGAGACCGGAAGCCCTGCATTGCGGAGTTCCTGAACAAAACCAGAGAGTAAGTCGAGCACGTTATGGATTCCAGTTTTCCTGGTTAAACCAGGTCGACGGAAAGTTCCTTGGAAGCCTTGGCGATATCAGACTGATACTTCAACAGAACATGCAAAGTTTCTTTAGCTGTCTGAGCATCAATTGAGTCGATATTTAGCAGCATCATGGTTCGCGCCCAGTCCAAAGTTTCGCTCACGCTCGGTGACTTTTTGAGATCCAGCATGCGGATACTGCGAACGATACGAGCAACCTGATCAGCTAAATGCTCGGTAATATCGGGCACTTTAGCCAACACGATTTCCTTCTCGCGCTCAAGTGATGGGTAGTCAACATGCAAGTACAGGCATCGGCGCTTGAGAGCTTCTGATAGTTCGCGAGTGTTATTCGATGTCAAAAAAACCATCGGAATCTGAGTGGCGGTGATTGTTCCCAGTTCGGGAATCGAGACTTGGTACTCCGAGAGAATCTCTAACAACAGCGCTTCGGTTTCAACCTCCACGCGGTCGACTTCGTCAATCAGTAAGACCACTGGGTCTGGAGCACTAATGGCCTCTAATAGGGGTCGGGTCAACAAGAACTCTTTGCTGAAAATATCGTCATGGACTTCATTCCACGAATCACTGTTGCGGTCGGCTTGAATGCGCAACAATTGCTTCTTGTAGTTCCATTCATATAAGGCCTTTGACTCATCAAGACCCTCGTAACACTGCAGACGAATGAGTCGAGCCCCCAACATGTCCGCCACGCTCTTGGCAAGTTGGGTCTTACCCGTACCAGCAGGACCTTCAACTAAAATCGGCTTGGCCAGACGGTCAGCCAAAAATGCGACTCCGGCGATGCCATCATCCGCCAAATAATTGACGTTACGCAAGCCATCACGCACTTGTTGAACTGACGAAAAACGGTGTTCCATGCCTTTTATCTTACAAGTTCACCACCATTCACAAGAATTGAGACCCCTCAATAGAGCCAGCGGAGTGGACTGAGGACCTACTGTGTACATCAATGAGTTCTGCCAATGCCGATCCGCAGCCCGCGCCCGAACCATTAGCGGACGCCGCAGGCTCACAGTTGTTGCGCAGCAACGCAATTGTGGCGCTTGGCACAGGACTCTCGCGTCTGACCGGAATGCTGCGCGTCATCGTCTTTGGTGTTGTCATTGGGCAAACCGCTTTAGCCGATGTCTACGACGGCGCCAACAACTCCCCTAACGCTATTTATGAATTGTTACTCGGCGGGGTTTTATCAGCCACCTTGGTTCCCATGTTTAGCCGCATGCTTGAAAATGATGACCGCGAATCTGCTGAGGCCGTTGTCGGCACCTCAGTTATTCTCTTGGCCTTTATCACCGCAATTTCTGTTCTTTGTGCTCCTTTGATTTTTCGGCTCTTTTCCTTGAACCCCGCCGACGGAATTGACGTCAACCAATTCCGTACAGTTGGCACGGCGCTCACCCGAATCTTTTTGTTGCAGATTTTTTTCTACGGTCTTTCAGCAGTCTTGGGATCTTTACTCAATGCACAACGACGCTTCTTTGCAGCTGCCTGGTCACCTGTGCTGGCAAATATTGTGATCATTTGTACATTGCTGTATGTCCCGATTTTGTTACATAACCCTGGCCAAGAAATAGCACTATCAGAGGTCTTGCTGAGACCATCCTTCAAGTGGCTACTCGGCATCGGGGCAACTGGCGGTATCGCTCTCCAGGCTCTCATCTTGCTGCCTGCGATCCGTCGCTCAGGGCTAGATCTTCGCTTTCGCTTTCAACCCCGACATCCTGCGGTGAAGCGTCTTGTTTCGTTATCAGCGTGGACCTTCGGTTATGTATTGGCAAATCAAGTCACGATCATCGTTGTTAAAAATCTTGCCAGACCCGGCAGCGGTGGACAGGATGCGTTCACTAAGGCGACCACCTTTTTCTATTTCCCTCATGGCCTTTTGGCAATGAGTATCGCCACTACATTCATCCCAGAAATGGCACGCGCCGTCGCCCGTCGCGACCAACGGGCCTTTGTTGAGCGCACAACACTCGGCCTGCGCCTCGTTGGACTCATGACCTTGCCTGCAGCGTTCGGATTCTTGGTGATGTCACGACCCATCATCGGGGCTCTTTTGCAACACGGAAAATTTACCGCAGCAAACGCCGATCTCACGGCGCGTGCCCTCACTGGATTATCGCTCGGCCTCGTCGGTTACTCGATTTATCTCTTTGCCTTGCGCGGCTTCTACGCTCACCAGGATACGCGCACGCCATTTCTCATCAATGTCGTACAAAATATCATCAACATCATTCTGGCTTTTGCCCTTGTCTCAAAGTACGACGTACTCGGTCTCGGTATTGCCTTCGCTGTTTCGTACCTAGTCGGATCCGTCATTGCTCTATTGACCCTGCAGATCAAGGTCAGAACTTTCCCCGCCGTTACTCTGCTCATGGATTTAATGCGGATGTTCTTGGCTGCAATAGTGATGGGGATTGTGCTGTGGTTCATCATCAAACCGGTGGGTGCAGATAGCGGTTTCGGAGCAGCCCTGCGCATTGCTTTTGGAACAGTCAGCGGAGCAGTTATTTATTTCGCTGCGCTGACCTTACTCAAAGTTCCTGAGGCGAGTTATTGGCGCACACTAACCGGCGGCTTGTTTCCACCGCGCTCTGTGCCACAGAATGATGATCTAACCCGGCAGGATGACTAATCCGTCGCGGTGAATCACCAATTGCGGAAAATGCTCATCTAGATCTGCTGTTCGTCGTCCAGCTGAAACTTGTACTTGTTGCAAAGACATCAGGGAACTACCGCGGGCAATGATTCCTCCATCGGGATCAATCACTTCCACTGTGTCTCCCACTTCAAAATCACCTGTAGCGCTGACAACACCGGCGGGCAACAAAGATACTGCTTGGCGACGTAAGGCAAGAGCGGCACCCGCATCAACAACTACTCGCCCGCGTACCTCACTAGCGAAAGCGACCCACAGTTGACGCGAGGACAAATGACGATCAGAGCCGTGGAAGGTTGTACCGATCATTGAAGACCCAGCCACGATCTTATTCAGAACAGAGTCGATCTGGGCTTGGGCGATGACCGCGCGCACACCAGACCAAGAAGCGATACGGGCTGCCGACAATTTTGAGGCCATACCGCCACTACCACGATTCGAACTCGAAGATCCCGCATCGACACTCATCAAAGGGTCACCCTCGAAGACATCAGTGATCAGTGCGGCTCGTGCATCAGAACGGGGGTCTGCGGTGTACAGACCGTCAGTATCAGTCAACAAAATCAAGATATCTGCTTTGAGTAAATGAGAAAGCAAAGCTGCAATGTGGTCGTTGTCGCCGAAACGAATCTCATCGTTAGCAATTGCGTCATTTTCATTGACGACTGGAATACATCCCAACTCAAGCAAACGCTCAAGGGTGTCCCGCGCGTGGAGATATTGAGATCGGTCAACGAAATCATGGGGCACCAACAACACTTGGGCTGCAACTAAAGAGTGGCTGGCGAACTCGGCGTTGTAGACCTCCATCAAACGACTTTGTCCAGCTGCTGCTAAGGCTTGCAGGGTTCGCATATCGGTCGGACGTTGCGTCAGCCCCAGTGCTGATACGCCTGCCGAGACGGCCCCTGAAGTCACGAGTACGACTTCGTGACCGTCACGACGCAACTGTGCAATTTGCCGACAGATGCTCGCAATCATGACGCGATCGATCACACCGACATTGTCGGTGAGCGAGGATGTCCCAATCTTGGCTACGACGCGCATCTCAGATATCCGGCGCGTAGTCGAAGGAGAAATCACCGATCCACACCACATCACCTGCAACAGCTCCAGCACGCGATAAGAGACGCGGTACACCCAACTTTTTGAGCCGTTCCTCGATGTATGTCATCGCCTCAGGAGTCGTGACATCGTTGAGGTGCACAGCGCGTTCAGCTTTGCGACCGTGGACGCGAAACCCGCCACCGGCAGCTATTTTTTCAACCCACGAACCGTCCGACTCAGGCTTGAGAATGACACGACCTTCAAGTACGGGCAAATCTGCTCGCGCCGAGTGCACCAGGCTCGCCAGGCGACCAACTAACTCACGTAAACCCTGATTGGTGATAGCCGAAATCAGCATTCCTTCCCATTCATCAACCATGGCAACAGTCGCTGAGTCAGTCTTCGTGCCGACGATGACTCGCGGGCGTTCGAGAAGACGGGGATCATATGATTCCAATTCGCGCAACAAAATATTTAGTTGATCCTCGGGTGATGTGTCGTCAACTGGCGCTAAGTCAATCAAAATACACAACACCCGTGCCCGCTCAACATGACGTAAGAATCGGTGACCGAGTCCCTTTCCCTCTGCTGCACCTTCAATCAGACCTGGGATGTCGGCCACGATAAATTCGGTGACATTGTCAATCCGTACGACTCCCAAGTTTGGTTCAAGAGTTGTAAATGGATAAGCCGCGATTTTTGGTTTAGCCGCAGAAATGACGCTAATCAATGTGCTTTTTCCAGCGTTGGGAAAGCCAACTAAAGCCACATCAGCGATGAGTTTAAGTTCGAGTTTCAGCCACCGATCAACGCCACTTTCACCTTGCTCGGCAAAGTTCGGAGCGCGCCGACGGTTCGCCATGAAACGTGCATTGCCGCGTCCCCCACGACCACCGTGAGCAGCCAACCAACGATCCCCATGAAGAGTGAGGTCGGCAAGAATTTCCCCCGAGTACATATCCTTGATCAAAGTGCCTTCGGGAACCCTGATTTCCATGACATCGCCGCGCTTGCCGTGAAGGTCTTTACCTTTTCCGTGGACGCCGTTGCCAGCAATACGGTGAGGATGATCACGAAAAGCCAGGAGGGAGGCCACATTACGGTCTGCGATCATCCACACATCGCCACCTTGCCCACCGTCGCCGCCATTTGGGCCACCCATAGCCTCAGGACCTTCGCGACGAAAAGACACACAGCCTGCTCCGCCGTCACCGGCCCGCACATTTAGTTGGCATTCATCAACAAACTGGCTCATTGCGACCTCTCACTGTGAACTTCTACGATACCTCCGCCAGCACCCACACCCCCGACGTATTGTTGTGGCGTGAGCGACGATCCATTGACATCACCTAACCCCAGCCCTCATACGGATCCAGATATGCAAGAACGGGCCGAACGCTGGGCCAGCACAATGGCCGGCTCAGACTCTGGATCTGGGGTGACCTTGGCCCATGCTGACTCGTGGGCAGGTACTGGCTCAGTTCAACATCGCTCCCGCTCAGAACGAGAAGAGGCCGAGGACTCGACTTTAAGTCGCTTGGCGACGCGTTCATTTGCTGCTGGCAATCGGGCCGCTGCCGAACAAGCCGATCCATTTCGCACATGTTTTGAACGCGATCGCGATCGTATTCTGCATGCTCCGGCCTTTCGCCGACTGGCGGGCAAAACACAAGTATTCGTATTCCCCGATGATCACCAACGGACGCGTCTCACACATGCCATCGAAGTCGCTCAGGTGGCCGCCTCTGTTGCCCGCCCACTCGGGCTCAATGTCACGCTGACTGAAGCCATCGCCCTCGGCCATGATTGCGGTCATGGACCTGGTGGCCATGCCAGTGAGGATGCATTAGCGCCGTACATTGAGGGTGGCTTTGATCACGCGGTGTGGGGTGCCGACGTGACCCTCGTACCACTCAATCTGTGTATCGAGACCCTCAACGGAATCCGCAACCATTCGTGGAGTCGCCCCGCACCGGCAACTCCTGAAGGCGAAGTAGTCAGTTGGGCTGATCGCATTGCTTATGTTTGTCATGACTTTGAGGATGCAGTTGATGCTGGGATCGTTACTCCCGACCAATTACCACCATTAGTAAAATCACGTTGCGGTACCACTCGTTCGCAGCAACTCGGTACTTTCATTACCTCAATGGTGCAGGCCGCGATGAAGACTGGACGCATCGGCATGGAGCCAGATATTGCCGAAGCTCTCGCTGCCTTTCGCAAGTTCAACTACGAAGAGGTGTATCTGCGACCCGAAAGTCGTCACCAAGCAGATCAAGTCATCGCACTCCTACGTGCTCTCGTGGAGTTCTACACCGGTTCGCCAGACCATCTCCCCGAAGACCTGCGTTTCACAAGTGGTTCAACCCAAGCCCAGCACTCCGCTGTGGCATATGTGGCTGGCATGACTGACCGTTTCGCATGCCGTCAAGGAGCCGTGCTCCTTGGATGGAGCGAGGATCGCCTCCCGCAAGGCATTGACGTCTGACATGTCCTGAGATACAAAATGACCGCCCGAAGGCGGTCATTTAAAAAAATAGAAAATGTGCAGTCCTATTCGGCTGGAACCACATCAATCACACGGCGTCCTTTACGGCTACCGAACTGAACAGTTCCATCAACTAAAGCGAACAATGTGTCATCGCCGCCACGGCCTACATTTTTACCTGCATGGAAAGTGGTGCCACGCTGGCGGATCAAAATCGTTCCGGCAGTAATTAAAGTTCCACCAAAAGATTTCACGCCGAGGCGTTGTGCGTTTGAGTCACGGCCGTTCCTTGTAGAACCGCCGCCTTTAGTCTTGGACATGTGTCAGCCTTTCACGATTGAGGTGATCTCGACCACCTGATAGTGCTGGCGGTGACCATAACGACGGCGCTGATTAGTGCGGCGCTTATAGACAAAGCCGTTAATTTTAGGACCAGAGGCCGAGCCGACAATGCGACCCGAAACTTTTGATCCGGCGAGTTGGGTAGGTGTGGCGAGAACGGTACTGCCGTCGACGACCAGCACGGGCGTGAAGTCCACCGCGGCACCCTGTTCGAGGCCGAGAAGTTCTACATGCACTTGCTGGCCCTCGGCCACTCGGACCTGTTTGCCACCGGTTGCGATCACTGCGTACATAGCGAATTGCGACTCTACCTGCAATAATGACCCAATCACAACGCCACCGTCAGGACTCCTCATCAGTTCAGTAAATCGTGGTTCACTTGAATCCCACGACCCTCACAATTAGGGCACTGATCAGCGAAATTGGTGAGCAATCCCTCGCCGATCCGCTTGCGAGTCATTTCCACTAGACCGAGTTCAGAAATGTCGAAAACCTGAGTTCTGGTCTTATCGCGTGACAGAGCAGACTTGAAGGCATCGACCACCTTGCGGCGGTTTTCCTTGATCTCCATGTCAATGAAGTCAATGACGATGATGCCGCCAATATCGCGTAACCGCAGTTGATGGGCGACCTCCTCGGCCGCCTCAAGGTTGTTGGCGAAGACTGTGGCCTCCAGGTTCGAGGTCCCTACATTGCGACCCGTATTGACGTCAATGACGGTGAGGGCTTCGGTGTGCTCGATAATTAATGAGCCCCCAGAGGGCAACCAAACTTTGCGATCCAAAGCTTTGTGGATCTGCTCATGCACATGGTTCTTCTCAAAAATCGGCAATCCCTCGACGGCTGGATCAAAATATTCGACACGATCAGCAAGCTCCGGATTAAAAGCCGAAACATAAGAATGCACATCTTCAAAGAGTTGATGATCGTCAATAATGACCCCGCGGTAATCCGAGTTGAACTCTTCGCGAATCACTCGCACAGCAAGTGGAGGTTCGCGATACAACAGCGTGGGCCCACCAGCTTTAGCGGCCTTGGCTTCAATCGCCGCCCACTGATCCAATAGGCGCGTCATATCGGCCTGTAATTCATGTTCAGTAGCGGCTTCGGCTGCCGTTCGCACAATCAGCCCATGCTGTTCTGGTTTGACACGGTCAAGAATGCTGCGCAATCGTTTACGCACATCATCGGGTAAACGCTTTGAGATGCCGTAGGTCCTTGAGTTCGGAATCAAAACGACAAAACGACCAGCCAAGGAGACTTCTTGTGTCAGACGTGCCCCCTTCAGACCGATTGGGTTCTTAGTGATCTGACACACGATAAGTTGCTTACCCTTGAGGATCTGCTCAATACGTGGCTCACTATCCACAATGTCCTCGGCGTCATATTGCACATCGCCGCGATAAAGAACCGCGTTTTTCTGCGTGCCAATGTCGACAAACGCCGCTTCCATACCAGGCAAGATATTTTGCACTTTTCCGACATAAATATTTCCGTGAATCTGCGATTCATCGTCTGCGGGACGACTCACATAATGCTCAATCAGGCTGCGCCCTTCCATGACCGCCACTTGGGTAATGTCGGCACGCACTTGCACCGCCATAAAGTAACGCCCGATCGGACGCCCATTGCGTTCGCGACCTCGGCGGCGCTCAACGACATCAGCATCGGTTCGGTCGTTTTGACGAATATCTGCCCCACCGCGAGGTTTATTGTTGCGCTTACGCTTTTTCTTTGCGGGTGGAGTTGTACCTAAACCTTCAACCGCAGCACCATCACCTGGGTTCTCCACCGTTTCACCGGCAACCTCGGAAGAGTTTTTGGGCGCTGCCACTCGACCCTTGGCGCGACGCTCCCCCGGACGAGGTCCACCGGCGCGAGTGCCTCCAGGCATCGTGACGCCACGCGGGCCTTGAGCCGATAGCGGCGGAGTCGCGGGAACTGAACTTGATCGAGTGTCCCCGATTTTCGGCCGTTGAACCAAAGCTGCTTCGGCGACATCTGCGTCAGCCCGCCCCTCGCTCATACGCTCTGGTAGTTCGAAATCAAGTGCCACACCGGGCAACTCTGCTGGTTCATCAACAGTTACATGATCTTCAAGATCGCCGTCTTCAAGATCATCATCCTCAAAATCATCGCCATCTTCAGCAGACTCAGGAGCACCCGCAGGACGTGTTCGCCCACGCCCCCCACGTGATCCGCGACGACGCTTTTTCCGTGGACTATCGGACGTCAAAGATGATTCAGATAATTCTGGCGATTCAGATGACTGCGAAACCGCTTCTGGCTCGTGAGTGTCGTCGGGGAATAGTGACTCGTTCATGGGAAGTTTCCTCTCTTAAGCGCACTCGAAGGTGCGCTTTGCGGGTCACGGGCACAGAACTATGCTCCGTATCTCGCTCAATTCGATGGTGAAGGGGTATTAGCCCCGCGCTGGGAAGCGCTGGAATATCCAAGACATCTTGCCGAGACAGATCAATGTGCCACGCGACCGCACAAGCAGTCAGGGCAGTGGAGCGCTCGTCCAGATTCTCAACGAGGATCTCAGGCCCTTGTCGGTTGGCTAGTTGGCGCACCCTTACCAGGAACGGTTCAAGCCGCGACCAGAGCGATGTCATGTGAGACAGATTCTACCGCCACCCCTGGCCGAAGGGATACTTATCGGCCTGTGAGCCTGTGGATAAGTCTCTATCGTGGCACTTCTGACGGGATTTTCAGCGCATCCGACGCATATGGACATTCTCAACAAGCGCAATCATGATAGCGAAAGAAACAAGTGAAGACCCTCCGTAACTGACAAAGGGCAGAGGCACCCCCGTCACGGGCATAATCCCCATGGTCATCCCAACATTTTGGAAAACATGCCATAGCAGAACTCCGAAAACCCCTGCGCAGATATACGCCCCAAAGAGGTCTTTACTGAGGTGTCCAACCCTCCAGATTCGAAACAGCAACAGAGCGAAGAGACCCAAAACGATTCCCCCGCCGAGCATGCCGAATTGTTCACCGATAGCGGAAAAAATGAAATCGCTTTGCTGCACTGGAATGAATTTGCCATTTGTCAGCGGAGCCTGAAGGTACCCTTTACCAAACCAGCCACCCGTAGCCACCGCCCTTTTGGCGTAGCGCACCTGAAAGACATAGCGAGCCAAATCTTCGTCCGTGGAGTTCTGCTTGATGAAGGCCGTAATTCGCTTCAACTGATAGCGGTCCACGATTCCCGACAAGACTGCTGCTGCCACCGTCGTCACAGTTAAAAAACTGATCAAAAGCAAATAACGCAAACGCGCTCCAGCCATGATCATGATGCTCAAAGCTCCAACGATCAAAACAAAAGCCGACCCTAAGTCGGGTTGAACAATGATCAAGACCGTCGGCGCGCCGAGGAGTACAAGTCCAGTGATGAATTTGGAATAGCTCATGGAGTCTTCACGAGAGTCGCTATAGAACGCTGCGAGCGCTATCAGCACCGCCGGTTTTGCGAACTCGGCTGGCTGAAAAGCAATGGGTCCAAAGTCAAACGACAATCGTGCTCCGCCTTTCAACGCCCCAACCGACAAAACAAGGAGCAAAGCTATTAAAGATAAGCCGTAGAGAAAATACGCCCGCTCGCGCAACATTTGATAGTCAAACGACATCACGACTACGGCAGCCAGTGCGGACGCGATTAGGAACTCAACCTGGCGAATAGCAAACCAATAGGGGTCACTGTCGACCTTCCAAAAAGTGGCACTATAAATCGCAAAGACCCCGATAATCCCCAGCGTCAAAATTGAGCCCAACATCACCCAGTCGATATTGCGCTGAGGATCGCTTGGTCCAGATCGAATATTGCCAAGCCCTGAATTCGGTCGCCTATTCAAGAATGGCAGGCTCATCAGTCACGACCGCCATACGCCGCGCCGCCCAAACAACTTTTGTTGGAAAGCAACCTTTGCGGAGCGGCAACAGTGGCAGTGATATCAAGTGGGTTGGACGGCAAAACCTCGCCCATCTTGGCCGCGCCTGCTACGGCCATGAACATGCATTTCACTACAGGGGCTGCGGCTTTTGCTCCATAGCCACTTTTCTCCAAGTACGCAGTGACAACGATCGGCCGAGCGGGATCAAGACTAAAAGCACCAAATGCTGATGAGTCGTTCCACGGAAGTCCCGCGCGTCCTTGAGCGGTACCGGTTTTTCCAGCAATCGGGAGGATGTCATACGGATAAGTCTTAAACAAACGCTCTCCCGTTGTGGAGTGATACGACCCAAAGGTCACCCCAGGACCGGTAATCACCCGAGTCAGTCCTCTGATGATCGGACCACGAATTTCGTCAGGAATATTCAGACTACGAATGGTGTCTTTGTTAGCCAAGAAAGTGTCAACGACGGCCTGACTCATATCGGCGTAACCAACTATGTCGGAATTCGGAGTTCCAGGTTGCAATAAGGCCCGTCCCACGAGTGGGCGGTTGACATCTCCGCCATTGGCTAGGGCGCCGTATGCCTGTGCCAACTGCAACGGTGACGCCGCCAAAAGCCCCTGACCCACCGCAAGTTGCACATTGTCACCCACTAGATAGTCAGTACTTTCGCCTGCCATCAAAACACCATCTTCAACCAACTTTTTCTTACTCACTTTGTCGGGCACTCTGCCCGCCGTTTCAAAGGGAAGATCAATGCCAGTTCTGCTACCAAAGCCAAACTTTCTCACTTCGTCTTGGAGAATAGGCTGACCACCTCGTTGGGCGAAAATTTCTTCCCCAATTTTATAAAAGAAGGCATCGCTCGATACCGCTAGCGCATCTTCAACCGTGACGTCGCCATATTGACACGCGTAGTTACCTCCTGCACACAACGCATTTCGATAAATACATTTCACCACTAAACACGTTTCCTCGTCGATGCTCGTGAGTTGGTAAGAACCCCGATCGGAATACTCGTATTCGCTACCTCCCACAAGTTGCCCTGAGTCAAGAGCGGCGTAAGCCACGAAGGGCTTGAAACTAGAACCCAGGTTGTACTGACCCTGAATCGCACGGTTGACCAAAAGAGATTTGTCGGGGTCATCGGTCTTGGGGAAAATTTCGCGAAATTTGTCGCTCGAGATCCCCGAATTGAACCAGCGGTTATCAAAGGTTGGATAACTCGCCAATGCCAGGACTTCACCCGTCGAGTAATCCATCATCACCACCGAACCCGCTGGGCTTTTCAAGTTTTCGCATTCCGCAAACTGCGGCTTCACAACTTGCTGCTTACTGTCTTTGGCTTGGCATGTTTCGACGAATCGTCGTAACAACAATTGCGTTTCTAAAGCCTGCTCTGCGTATTGCTGATAGTCAAGATCAATCGCTAATTCCAGATCATTCCCCGCTATTGGTTCAATTCTCTCAACTACTTTCAAAATTGTTCCGCGTGAGTCAATTTCATATTTTACGTAGCCGGGTTTCCCTCGCAAATAGCGTTCATAAATCTTCTCAACCCCGAATTGCCCGACCCGTTCGTTGAGGTCGTACCCGACATCAAGATATTGCGCTACGTCGTTCTCGGTAATTGATCCAAGGTAACCAATGACATGGGCGGCGAGTGGCGCTAAGGGATATTCGCGTTTCCATTGCGCAACGAAATCAATACCAGGGAAATCCTCATTACGCTCAATGAGATATGCCACCGTCTCTTCGCTGACGCCTTCTGCTAGGGGCATAGGTAATAAGGGACTGTATTTATTACTTGTGAAGCGTTCTTCCATATCGCTCACGCTCATGTCAAGCACTTTTGACAAACGACCAAATAGCTCCAGTCGATCCTTGGTATCTACGACACTGCCCTCACTCCCCATTGCCTCCCAGGCCACAGTAATCGTCAAGATACGTTCATTGTCGGCCATGATCCGGCCTTGGCGGTCGAAAATTCTGCCTCGCTCAGGTAGCAACTTCACGGTTCTGGTTTTGTTGGCTTGAACGCGTTGCTCCAGCGCAGGTGAATCGACAACCTGCAAAAACCACATCCGCATACCGAGTGCAGTAAACAGCACAAGGGCAACCGCCCCAAGAGACGCCAAACGACTTGAACGTCTGTCAACAGCCACGAAGCAACTCTGTCATACGATCCATCATCATTATCTTCAGCATTACAAAAATAGTTCTGCTGGAGGCGAAATCCGCTGTTTACGACGAATGGCTAGGCACCACTGAGATACTGGAATAAAGACCAACGCCGAGAGCGCATTGACACAAGCTACGACGATGATGACCTTGATGATGCGCCCCGAAAGCCACCCCTCAATACCGATCACATTCGCCACGACGGCTAAGGCGAAAGTCGCAACGCCGCTCAGTATCCCCGTCACAACACAATCCAACCATTTTGGATTTGCCAAGGTGCGCGAATGAAAGTATCCAGCTCCCCAACCGGCACAGGCGTAGACCAGTGCTGACAGACCAAGTGGGCTGGTCAAGACAAGATCAAACATCAGACCTAAAACAAAACCTGCCAGTGCTCCACTTTCTGAACCACCCACCAACCCAGCGGTGATTGAAAGCGCCAGAAGCAGTTGGGCAATGATCCCAAAAAACTTCATCTCTGTCAGCAAGGTTGTTTGCACTGCTAAGAGCAAAAGCCCAACTAAAAATAAACGCATCACCGGACGATTCAAAAGATTGATCATGGAATCGCCGTCGCTACTGGTTGATAAAGCAGGACTCGGACAAAGTTCAACGACTGTAAACGTGCCGACAAGCGTACCTCAAGCACTGCCCCTGAAGTTCCTGTGCGTTCAACAATCTTGATCACGCGCCCGATAACGATTCCACGAGGAGCCAAACTGCTTGACCCACCTGATGTAAATATCAAAGCCCCGACGCGAACTTCACCAAATCTGGAGTTCTGATCGATAAATTCAACAATCGGTGCAGCGTCTAAACCGCGCCCACGGAAAATTCCCGTTTCGGCGGCCGACAAATTATTGATGTCGATGGTCGTTGATGGCCCAGCGGATGTTGACCCTGGGGCAATCGTCACGATGGTGCCGATAGTCGTCGTACTCAAGCGATCAAAATCAATGGCTGAAAAGTCCACAGTTGTTGGTGAAGCAACGAGAGTTGACGTCACCGATCCGAATAACGTCGTTCCCGTCACGGGGATCGTTGTCGTGCTCGTCGTTGTCGTTGTACTGGAGGTTGTTGTCGTACTACTCGTCGTTGAGGTCGTCGTGCTTGTCGTAGGCGATACCACCTCTGGCTGATTCACGACCTGCACTGGAGCCCCAAAGAGGACATCATTTGCCAGCAGCACAATGGCCCGATTTTCCTCAACCCAAGTGATCTTGCCCACCAAACCAGCTGCATTCACCACGGGCATCCCAACCCGCAAACCACGCTTTGAACCCTGATTAATTTCCACGGTCTGCGAGAAATTAGAGGCCGAATCTCCAATGACTTGAGCTGTTACCGATGAAATATCAGCCAAGTTATCGATGCCGTTTAAGGCAAGTAACTCTTGAGCATCACGAACTGTTGCCAACGCGGCGATGAATGAACCCTCTTGTTGATCAAGTTGATCTTGCAATCGCTGATTCTCCGCCTCGAGATCGCCGTAGTTAGTGATTCCATTCCAGGCGTTTTCTATCGGTCGTGTGACAACTCGGACAGAACCTTGTACTGGTTCAAAAATCACACCGAATAAACGTCTCACCCCACCGACTATTGAGTTCCCTTGAAGGTCCAAGGTCATCAACAAAAGTGAAGTCAACGCCAGGATTGCTATTGACCGACGACGACTGACGGAATAAACCGGCATAGTCCTAGCCCACCCACCTAGTCATCACTCTGGGACTGAAAGCCGCCCAGCATCTCGATGTTCTCCAAAGCGCGTCCAGAACCAATGACCACGGAGAACAAAGGGTCATTAGCAATATTGATCGGCATCCCCGTTTCATGGGCTAAGCGACGATCAATGCCATACAGGAGGGAACCACCACCCGTGATAGTGACACCCTTATACATAATGTCGGCAGCCAATTCCGGAGGCGTCTTATCAAGAGTGGTACGCACTGCGTCTACAATTGCCGCAACCGGCTCAGCGACTGCTTCACGCACCTGCCCAGAGGTCAGAGTAATCGTCCGAGGTAACCCGCTGATCAAATCTCTTCCACGAATCTCGCTGGTGATTTCCTGAGCAAAAGGCCAAGCCGACCCCATTTGAATTTTGATGTCTTCGGCTGTTTGCTCACCGACAGCAAGGGAAAACTCCCTTTTCAGATAAGCCATAATGGCCTCATCAAGTTCGTCGCCAGCAATTCGCAAAGACTGCGAAGTGACGATTCCGCCTAAAGAAATCACTGCTACCTCAGTGGTCCCGCCACCGATATCGACAATCATGTTTCCACTGGCCTCGTTGATCGCCAGATCAGCACCGATTGCCGCTGCTATCGGCTCTTCAATAATGTGAACTGGCTTACGTGCACCGGCATACTCGGCCGCATCCTGCACTGCCCGAGTTTCAACTCCAGTAATTCCAGACGGCACACACACGACCATGCGGGGTTTACTCCAGCGACTGCTATGCACTTTTTGGATGAAGTACCGCAACATTTTTTCACAGACTTCAAAATCGGCGATGACTCCATCTTTCAGAGGACGAATGGCACGAATATGGCTCGGGGTGCGGCCCATCATTCGCTTGGCTTCATAACCAACAGCTATCGGTCGACCATCGGAAACATCCAATGCCACCACCGAAGGTTCGTTCAACACAATGCCCTGACCGCGCACATAAATCAATGTGTTGGCAGTTCCCAAGTCAATCGCTATGTCTCGCCCGAGGGCTAGCGGATTATTTCGCGCCATAGCCAAAGCCTCCTCAGACGTGTTGCCCGTAGGAACGGGCGAGTGATTACCGAAATGTTACAGTTTCGGGAAGAAAATACTGATCTCTCGCTCAGCAGAGGCCAACGAGTCGCTGCCATGAACAAGGTTTTCGGTGAATAGGAGACCCAAATCGCCACGAATTGTTCCTGGTGCAGCCGACCGAGGGTTTGTGGCTCCCATCATGTTGCGCACGACTTCCCAGGTGTTCTCTGGGCTTTCGAGCACCAAGGCTACGACTGGACCCCGGGACATAAAAGCCACGAGTTCACCGTAAAAACCTTTGCCGACGTGCTCCTCGTAGTGACGAGCCAAGGTGTCAGCATCCAGTTGGCGCAGTTCAAGAGCCACGACCTTGAGCCCTTTGGCCTCAAATCGCGACAAAACCGATCCGATCAGGCCGCGTTCAACGGTATCGGGCTTTAAAAGGACAAGAGTACGGTCAGACATAGCGTTAAATCCTACCGCCTAGGCGAGTTCTCAGGGCAGAACTCGACGCAGATATGACCGAGCAGCTCCAACGACATATAAAGATCCGGTAATCAACAGGGCGTCATCAGGTCCAATGTGCTCAAGGGCACGACCGATCGCAGAACCAACGCTGTCCACGGTCTGGACATCATCGCAACCCATACGTCGAGCCGCCTGGGCCACTTCTTGGGCAGGTAGGCCCCGAGGAGATGGAGCTGTGCAGCACACCACGAGGTCAAAATCGTCGGCCCGCAAGGCCGCCAGCATCGCGTCTGGATCCCTGCCTTGTAGGCAACCCACAAGCAACAGGCGTCGTCCCGCAGGGTCAAAATCTTCAAAAAACACCGAAGCACAAACATCAGCACCCGCCGGATTGTGGGCTCCATCAACGATGACCAACGGTTGATGCCCTAAGACCTCAAAACGCCCCGGCATGGTCACAGCAGCGAAGGCTTCATCAATAACATCAGACTCCAATGCACGGGCGAAGAATGCTTCAACTGCCGTGATCGCCACAATCGCATTGTCGGCTTGATGGCGCCCATGCAAAGGCACAAGAACTTCTGGATAGATAGTCGTTGGAGTGCGCACATCGATGACTCGTCCGCCGAGCGCAAGTTGATTGGAGTCGACTTCAAAATCAGTTTTACGGACTAACAGCGAGGCTCCATCCGCAGCAGCAAAAATGGCCACCATCTCGGCGTCGCTCTCTCCGCACACAACAACACTCTGCGGTTTGATGATTCCTGCTTTTTCGCGGGCGATATCAGCCCGCGTCGGTCCAGCAAATTCCATATGGTCCAAACCAATGTTGGTAATTACTGCCACGTGAGCATTGACCACATTGGTTGCGTCCCAGCGACCGAGTAGCCCAACTTCAATAACCATGACATCCACGGCCTCATCGGCGAACCACCGAAAAGCGGCCGCTGTACAAATATCAAAATAGCCAGGGCGCATCCCAGCGAGAACCTCAAGGTCAGCAATCGCAGAAATCTGTTCGCCGAAAGACTCGTCGCTGATGACTTCACAATCAATCGTGAAGCGTTCATTAACTCGCTCGAGATGTGGACTGGTGTAGGTCCCCACGCGTAACCCACTAGCCATCAACAAACGAGTAATCATCTGTGCTGTGGAACCTTTTCCATTTGTCCCAGTGATGTGAATAACGGGAGCACAATGTTGCGGTTCGCCTAACAGTTCACACAGTCGCGAAATCGTTGCGGTTGAGGGAGAGTCAATCCTGCCCGTCTTGTCATACGAGGCGTGATGGTCAAGATAATCAAGAGCCTGTTGATAGGTCATGGCATTACCTTGTTTGTACGGCGCAGGTCAACTGGCAGCACGACGCGGGCGGGCCGCCCGAGGAGCAGATCGCAGAACTAATGTGGGCGCCGCCTTTGTACGTACTGAATCAGCATTGATGATCACCTTGGCGACATCGGTACGACCTGGCAAGTCGAACATCACATTCAGAAGTGTCTCTTCTAAAATCGCTCGCAATCCACGGGCTCCAGTTCCGCGTGCCAAAGCCTGTTCGGCGATGGCATCCAGAGCTTCATCTGTGAGTTCAAGTTCAACATCTTCAAACTCAAAGAACTTTTGGAACTGCTTGACCAAGGCATTTTTCGGTTCTGTTAAAATCTGAATCAATGCACTGCGGTCCAAACTGTGGACAGCACCAATCATCGGCAAGCGACCGACAAATTCCGGAATCAAGCCGTAGGCCAAGAGATCCTCAGGAAGAACTTGGCTGAATAAATCGCCAGCAGCTCTTTCGGCCTTCGTACGAACCGTGGCATGAAATCCCACGCCCTTATGCCCCACACGCTGTTCAATAATTTTGTCTAAACCAGCGAATGCACCACCACAGATGAACAGCACATTGGTGGTGTCAATTTGAATGAACTCTTGATGCGGATGCTTGCGGCCACCCTGGGGTGGAACCGAAGCCACGGTCCCCTCAAGGATCTTCAGCAACGCTTGCTGCACTCCCTCACCAGAAACATCACGGGTAATTGACGGATTTTCACTTTTACGTGCAATCTTGTCGATCTCGTCAATATAGATAATTCCAGTTTCAGCTTTTTTGACATCAAAATCAGCAGCCTGAATCAGTTTCAGCAAAATGTTTTCAACATCTTCACCGACATAACCAGCCTCGGTGAGTGCAGTTGCGTCAGCGATAGCAAACGGAACGTTGAGCATCCGTGCCAAAGTCTGCGCCAAGTGAGTCTTACCGCATCCGGTTGGCCCGAGAAGTAGGATATTGCTCTTTGCTAATTCGACTTCATCGCGACGCGACAGTCCAATATCTTTTTGATACTGCAAGCGGCGATAGTGGTTGTAGACCGAAACTGCTAAAACCTTTTTCGCTTGTACCTGTCCCACGACATACTCATCCAAAAAGGAACAAATCTCACGAGGCTTGGGCAACTCTTCAAGCCGCAGGTCGGTTGCTTCACCAACTTCTTCTTCGATGATCTCGTTACACAGGTCGATGCACTCATCGCAGATATAGACAGCTGGCCCAGCAATAAGTTTCTTGACCTGCTTTTGCGATTTACCGCAAAAAGAACATTTCAAAGTCTCACTTGTCTCACCAAACTTAGCCACGTCTACCCAACCTTTCGCCTCACAGCCTTACACATCCACAAACCTTATCGGTTGGATGCCCTGTGGACTTGAGGGCCTTCTCGGGGTGAAATTCAGCGAATGGGACCGCTACGGTCAACGATGGCGCGAGAGGAAATCACTTCATCAATGATTCCGTAGGCCACGGCCTCATTGGCTTCCATCACGAAGTCGCGATCCGTGTCAGCATGGATGCGCTCACGGGGCTGCCCAGTGTGCTCAGACAAGATGTCCTCAAGAATGTCGCGCATCCGGAAGATTTCTTTAGCAGCGATCTCAAGATCAGTGACCTGACCGTAGCCGACCTGTCCGTATGGCTGATGTAACAAAACTCGACTGTGTGGAAGAGCTAGACGCTTGCCTTTCGTACCAGCGGCAAGTAGCACCGCAGCGGCACTGGCAGCCTGACCGAGACAAATCGTAGCGATGTCATTTTTGATGAACTGCATGGTGTCGTAAATCGCGAATAGAGCAGTGATGTCGCCACCAGGACTATTGATATAGATGTTGATGTCCTTATCTGGGTTTTCGCTTTCAAGGTGAATCAACTGCGCACAAACCAAGTTGGCGATGGTGTCATCTATCGGGGTTCCCAAGAAAAGAATGTTTTCTTTCAGCAAGCGACTGTAGAGGTCATAGGCGCGCTCACCGCGACTGGTCTGCTCGACCACCGTTGGCACATAGTAGTTAAAGGCATCAAGATTCATGGCATTCCTATCAGTGGTCGTGTTCAGTGGATTCGGTGTCTGAGGAGGTTTCATCGTGCTCGTGGTCATCGTGGTCGTGTTGATGATCCGACTCTGCATGTCCAATCACTGCATCACGATCAAGCACATTGCCACTTGGGTCAACATATTCAACACGGTGTATCAACCAATCAAGAGCCTTTGATTTGCTGATCTCGGCAGCCAAATCAACGACAGCATCATTGGCTTGGTAGGCCGCACGAATTTGCTCAACGCTGACAAATTTAATTTTCTTATTTTTCGGCGAACCAGCCATCTGATGCTCACGGAAAGCAGCTTCATTGCTGCGGTCAGCCATTGACTCAAATTCGTTCTCAACTTCTTCGTCAGTCGCTTCAAGATTTTCGGCCTTGACGACGGCGCGCAGAGCCAAGTCAACCTTGACGGCTTTTTGGCTTTGTGGGCGAAGACCTTCAACGAAGGACTGCGCATCTTGACCAGTTGCTTGAAGCCACTGATCAATGTTGATTCCCTGACCTTGGAATTGACGAATCGTATTTTCGACTCGCCGTTGAAGATCAGCAGCAACCATGACCTCTGGCGTTTCTATGTCAGCTAATTCAATAAGTGCATCGGTCACTTTTTCCACTACGACATTGCGAACTTGATTGAGACGATTCGTCGTGAGGCGATCAACTACTGACTCGCGCCATTCGGCGACATTCTCAAAATCTTCAATGTTTTCAGCAACCCAGGCGTCGCTCAGTTCAGGCACAACGAGTTCTTGTACCGAGGTCAAAGTGACAGCGAAATCGGCTGCCTCTTGAGTGCCAGAAGGGGTATCGCTGAAAGTAAACGAAGCGCCCGCAACTTGACCGATGAGATTCTCATCAAACGAAGGGGCTACCCACTTTTTACCAATCTCATAGGACCATTCTTCAACGGCCAAGCCAACAACTGGCTCGCCGTCACGAGTGCCCACTAAATCAACAATGACGAAGTCGCCCTCTTTGGCGGCACGATCAACGGTCTCCAACTTGCCAAGACGGCGTCGTTCCGCATCGAGGACATCATCAATTTCTTGATCGGGCACTTCGATCGCTGGCACTTCGGCGCGTAGCCCCGCGTAACCAGGCAACAAAATCACCGGACGAATTTCGCAGGTGGCATCAAATGACACGGGCCCGTCCTCTTGGCCGCCAGTGATATCAATCTGAGGTGTGGCGATGATGTCCACATTGTGCTCGCGCACCGCCAAACCGAGATACTGGGGAACGGCATCACGTAAGGCCTGCTCGCGAGCGGCCCCAATGCCTATCCGAGCCTCAAGTACTTTGCGTGGGGCTTTTCCAGCACGAAAGCCGGGTAAGCGCACCTCCAAGGCAATCTTGGCAAATGCAGCGTCAATGTCACGGGCAAAATCAGTCTCGTCTACTTCGACGGAGAGCTTGACTTTGTTGCCCTCTAGGGGTTCGCAGGTCGTCTTCACAGAGTGCCGAGTGTATCGGCGATGTCGCACTGAGGACTCGTCATAAGGCATAGTTGGTGTATGTCGTTTTACACTTACTTTGGAGAGACCCGATGAAAGCCACCTGGAAGCCCCGATGGAAGCCCCATGCCTTGGCCACTCCGCATAGCGATCAGTTGCAACTTCGCCTTCGGGACAAGGTGGTCGCGATTGTTGATTTGGCCGATGTCCCCAACGGCACTGAGGGCAAAGTTCTCTTGGCCAATGGCTTTAATTGGGAGCGATATCGCGTGCTTTTTAATAACGGCATTGAACTTGGGGACCTTGACGGACGCAATATTGCACCCATTGGACGCACCGCCAAGCGTCTCGCCAAAGCCGCAGCGCGCCGCTAATCACTATCGTGTCGGGCTCGTTACAGCATCGTTTTCCTGCACTTGCTGGACCAACGGGCGTGTGGGCGAGATTTGACGGCCCATCGGGTACACAAATGGTCGATTCGGCCATTTCCGCAGTCCACGATTGGATGTTGTCAGGTCAGACCGCTGCCGTCGGAGGGCCTTTCGAGGCCGCCCAACAATGCCAAGACCTGCTCGACATCACCCGAGTGACTCTCGGTCAGTTATTCAATGCTGATCCGAGGGGTTTCAGTTTTGGTCCCAACACGACGACCAACAACATGGCCATGGCCAATGCCATTTCCGAAACCCTGCGTCCAGGTGATCGAGTCGTGGGCACCAAACTCGACCACGACTCCAACGTCATGCCCTGGCGTCGGGCCTGCGAAAGATCTGGAGCCGAGCAAGTATTGGCAGATTTTGATCCCCGCACGGGAGTCCTTGACGCAGCCAGCGTGATTGCCCTGATTGACGAACGCACGCGCTGGGTGACATTGCCAGCAGCATCGAACTTGCTCGGCACAATGCCTAATTTGGAGCCGATCATTAGCCGTGCTCATGCCGTCGGCGCATATGTCTATGTTGATGCCGTTGCCGCCGCACCACATCACGCCATTGATATTGCCAGCCTTGATTGCGATGTATTAGTAACCTCGCCATACAAATGGTATGGACCGCACTGTGGAGTCATCTGGTGTCGCCCAGAATTGATGGCCGAACTTGATATCTGGCGTGTGCGTCCCGCAGGCGACAGTGGCCCTCGCAAATTTGAAACTGGAATGCCAAATTTTGAAGCCATCGCTGGAACGCAAGCCGCCGCCCGATTTTTAATCGAAGAAGGCATGGACCAATTGGCCGAATATGAGTCACAAGTTTTCTCACGCTTGTGGGACGGCCTCGGCAATATCGATGGGGTTCGACGCATCGGACCCAGCGATGGACAGCTGCGAGCACCCACCGCGGCTTTTGTCATTGCCGATCTTGACCCGGCGCAGATCAGTGCCCGCCTGGCTACGGAGAAAATCGCCCTATGGGATGGCCATGCCTACGCAGTTGAGGTGGTTGAACACCTCGGTCTTGCCGATCGTGGCGGAGTTATTCGCGCTGGCGTGGTGCGCTACATCGAAAACGACGATGTAGATCGTCTCCTCAATGCCATCGAGCGTTGCTGTCACTCAAAAAAATAGTTCTGACGCTCGAAATGGACAAGAAATTGGCAGTCATGCGCCACTACCTCTAGACTCACGGAGTGCCCTCCAATACAACCTCCGCGACAGACCGCCTCGCGACAACACAAGGCAACGATTCCCCTTCGGCACTTCAAACTGACGGGCGGCGCGAGCGAGGCAACCGCAATAAGGCGGCAGTCGTCGCGGCCTTACTTGATCTTTACGCACAAGGCGAGATTCAACCTCCGGCAGCACGAATCGCAGAGATAGCCAAAGTTTCCGAACGGTCCGTCTTTCGCTACTTCGACGACATGGAAGACCTCTCAGCCTTCGCAGTTGAGTTGCAATGGTCGCGCGTTAAAGATCTTTACGAAAATCTGGTATCAGACGGAAACTTCAGCGAACGCCTCGCCGCTATCGTCGAACAACGTCTGCATCTCTACGACAAGGTCGAGAGCGTCTACCAAGTTGCGGTTCTCGCGGCGCGCAAGAACACAGTTGTCGCATCTGCTCTCAAGAAACGGCGCTCGATATTGCGCCATCAAACAATGAAACAGTTCGCCCAAGAACTCGACAATCATCCTGACTCTGCCAACGCACGACGAATTTTGGACTTCACCTTGAGTCTCGAAAATGTCGATTACCTGAAATCCGCGATGGGTCTCTCCAGCGCGAAAAGTTCCGAAACTTTACAGGCAGCAGTTGCAATCTTGTTTCATCTTCAACATTAGGACAAATACTCAAACTTGCGACGCCATTCGTCAAGGGCCGCATCAATCTGTACTGGCACCACTGGCGGCGAGATGAGATAACCCTGTGCCGCATCACAGCCGAGATCACGCACCATACGAAACTGATCCGCTGTTTCAACGCCTTCGGCAACCACTTGCATATTGAGTGAATGCCCCACGTCGATACCCGATCGCACCATCGGGTCTGGCTCCACAGCAGCAATATCTAAACGACTCACCATCGCTCGATCAATTTTTAGTTCCGTAAATGGGGCTACTAACAGTCGCTCATAGTTGCTAGTGCCAGTACCAAAATCATCAACCGATAAACGAAAACCTGCGATGCGCAAGCGGGTCAAGATGGCCAAGGCAGGCGCGACATCAGTAATTGGCGCAGTTTCAGTGACCTCAAATGTCCATCTCTCACTAGGTGCCGCCTCAAGAAGGACGCGTTGCGCTCGTCGCGGCAATTCCTCGTCGTTGAGGTCCAACACGGAAATATTGATTGAGATATCAGCAAGCGATGCCAAAGCGCGATAGCGCTTTCGATCACGAGCAGCCATCGTCATCACTAAATCCAATAACTCGCTGGTGCGGGCCTCTTGTTCAATGAGGGCGACCAAAATCGCTGGCGAAACATCTCCGTGGTCTTTGTGGCGCCAACGAACGAGCGCTTCAACACCGAGCGCTTCACCTGTCTGCGTGGAGACCTTGGGTTGATAGGCGAGATGTAAAAGATCTGGATCCAATAACAAATCGGCATTGATGATCACCTTGGGTCCGGTCGGATCCAAGCCCTGATCAATCACCTGCGACCATTCCGTCATCGCCGTTTTCAACACATCCAGCGAAAATGGCTTGGCGAAGGTCCCGATGACGCGGAGTTTGTGCATCTCGGCAATTCGACCAGCTGTATCCAGCAGTGTTTGATCTGCCCCACTCACCAGAATCACGGGCATGCCACGATGAGTTGCGCCCAACTTGCTCATGATCTCAATGCCATCTATTTCGCCAAGTGACAGATCAAGGACAACCAAGTCAAAACGACCACCGATGGCATCCTCAATATCTCTGGGAAGACTGGCCGATGTCGCTTCAAAGCCAGCCGACTCGGCCACAGCCACGATCAGTTCACAAATCGCTTCTTCGTCATCAATAACCAAAACTTTGGGTGTATCACTCATAGTGAATTTTCACCGCCACCCAATTGGTCGACAGATGTATCTCCATCGCGATGGGCGATGAAGGGCGACAAGGCGCTGTACAGATCTTCGCGGGAAAAAGGTTTCGCCAGAGTACGTTCTCCGAGTTCTTGCAAGTTTCTCATCTGCTCTGAATAACCAGTCATGAAAATAACTGCCAGATCGGGCACAATCGCTACAGCCAGGCGAGCGAGTTGAATCCCGTCAACTTCTTCTCCAAAATTTGCATCTGAGACAAGGACATCAGGTTCAAAAATCTCAATCATTTCTAAGGCTGCCTTCGGTGAGGTGGCAAACCGCGCATCAATGCCCATGTCAATCAGCCAGGAGGCCACCATCTCCGCTAAAGATTGCTCATCATCGGCCACCACAACACGACGACCTGAACGGCGTTGCACCACTGTCGCCGTGCGAGTTTGCTGACCTGAGTAAATCGGCAAACTGAGCGTCACCGTCGTACCGATACCGAGGCGACTCTCCAGAGATGCCGATCCCCCACTTTGCTGAGCAAAGGCATAAACAGTTGCCAGACCAAGTCCAGTGCCTCGACCTACTCCTTTAGTGGTGAAGAAGGGCTCAAAGGCGCGTGACACAACATCTGCTGGCATTCCCTTGCCGTCATCTGCCACCGAGAGCTCCAGAAAGCCACTGTCTGAGTTAGTGCGCGCAGAAATTCGCAGCGTTCCTGTGGGGCCCATGGCATCTCGTGAATTGAATGCGAGATTCAAAATACAACTTGATAAGCGACCGGCGTCCACCATCAACTGGACAGTGGGATCAGCGAAATCAACTGTCACTTGGCGACCCTCACCGAGCGCTTGGCGAACAAGAGGAAGTAGACCCTTAATCAATTCTGAAAGCGTCACCGCGCTTTCTTCGAGAGGCTGGCTGCGAGCGACTGCCAACAACGATTTCGTAATCTCTGCGCCGCGTTCAACAGCGGTAATTGAGCGGGAAACAAACTTTGACAACTTCTCATCGCCGGTGACTTTTTCATGTATCGCCATCAACTGCAGGTTGCCAAGCGTGACGAATAAAAGATTGTTGAAGTCATGGGCCAAGCCACCAGCCAAAGCACCCAAAGATTCCATTCGCTCTGACTGCGCCGAACGCATCGCCAAGTTGCGGCGCTCAGTTGCGTCTAAAGAATGCAACAGACCGAGTGGATTGATTGTGTTCGGACCAATTGGTCTGGCTTCAAGTTCAAAGATGCGCATTGTGCTTTCGGTGTCATCTTCAGCCAACTCGGCGTATCCCGGTCCGCCGTCCAGGGCCTGCTGCAACAAATCGGTGACTAATCGGGCCCGACCAGATTGTGCATTCAGGTCAAAGAGTTCAATCACTGGTAAGCCAGGAATTTTTGTCGAAAACTTCTCTCGCACCTCTTTATTGGCAATCACCACGCGAAAATCTGCATCAAAAACAACCGACATGCCAGGAGTCGTGTCAAGAGCTGCTTCTAGAAGTGATTCACGGCGTAGCGCTTGTACTTCCATTGCGAAGTGAGCGTTGGCCGAACGCAAACAAAAAAGTAAAAGCAGCGCCGTAAAAATTAATTCAATGCCATAGACAATGAAAATAACTGGGTCACCTGAAGCAAGATCGGTGCCAGCGACATCTGTCAAACGTGCCCATACTTGGCGCGTCACTTGGGCTGCCACGAATGACACCAGAATGATCATCAGTGGTGTGATCAGTTTTGTGGCCGAGGATCGGTCATATGTAAACCAATGGGCGGCTCGTCGCGTGGCTACCATCGCCGCCAGGCATGAAGCAATGCCCAAGCCGAGAGCGCAATCAAAAAATGAAACTGCTTCACCTTGACCTGCCACATGAAGCACCAATACTTCAAGACCTGCGCCGACTACCCCAAGGACACCGACACCTAATAGAAATGTCAAGATGCGCCGCGAGGGGGCATGCGATGACATCGCCGCTGTCGTGCGTTGCAGAACCGTGGCCAGCATCACGATCTCAATGATTCCGACACAGCCCAGCACAAGCAGTGCCAGCATCGATACTCCACCGAGTTCATCGCCTATACGGGAACCTAAAAATGCGTATCCCAATAGCAAACCAACTGAGGCACTTGCCCCACAAACCCATCCCTTGAAGATCCATGCAATCGCCGCTACCGCCACGGCAAAGCGCACGTCCACCCAACCGCCAACCGTCGGCCACACTGCAGCACATGTTGCTAGGCACGATCCAACGCACCAAGTTGCTGCGGGCTGAGAAGAGTGGCGAGGCGATTTCATAAGTTTTTCCAATCCAAGTTGACTCGGATGAGAACAAAGATGGCGTTACCTGATCGTACGCCGATTGACCCTCCTACTCAGGGCATATCAACATCTCCGCGGGCGGCCTTGGATCAAGCAGTGAGTTTCGCGGTTCGATACTTGCTCTAACTGAAAGATCTCGCCGAGTTTGTGAGATTATGAACTATGAGCCTGATCAATACACCAATCAATACCCTGTCCGGTCAAGAAACAACTTTGGGAGGACTTGGAGCCGACCTGATGCTGGTCGTCAATGTCGCCAGCAAGTGTGGACTCACGCCGCAATACACGGGTCTTGAAGCGTTACACGAGAAGTATGCCAACCGTGGTTTCAGCGTTGTCGGTGTTCCGTGTAATCAGTTCATGGGTCAAGAGCCGGGTACCGCCGAAGAGATCGCGACGTTTTGTTCGACGTCATACGGTGTCACTTTCCCGCTTCTTGAAAAGATTGAAGTCAACGGTGAAGGCAGCCATGCCATCTACACGGAACTCACAGCCTCGGCCGATGCCGAAGGCCACACGGGTGACATCCGCTGGAACTTTGAAAAGTTTCTTGTGAGCAAGTCGGGCGACATCATCGGGCGATTTGCTCCCATGGTCCAGCCAGATGACGCGACTTTGGTTGCCGCCATTGAGGCACACCTTTCGCGCTAAGTTTTTCATGTGAGTGCCCGAGAGTTACCTCGGGGATCAAGGGGGAATCATGTCGCATACGCATCAAAGTGAACGCGTCGCTATTGTCACTGGGGCCGCCGATGGAATTGGTGCAGGCATTGTTCGTCGATTAGTGGAAGACGGCGTTCGTGTTGTGGCTGCAGATATTGATGTTGAGTCAGGTGCAGCACTGCAGGCTCAATTCGGCGAGCGGGTGCGATTCGTGCGAACAGATGTCACCAGTGAGCAAGACATCGTTGCCTTAGTCGCCAGCGCCATGTCTGTCTTTGGCAAGGTAGACATTTTGGTCAACAATGCTTGGGGTGGCGGCGGCATGGGACGCGTCGAACATAAAACTAATGAGTTACTTCAACATGGCTTAGATATGGCCTTCTATGCCGCTTTTTGGGCAATGCGCGAATGTTTCCCAATCATGAGAGCACAGTCGTGGGGTCGAGTCATCAACATGTGCTCACTCAATGGAGTCAACGCTCACATGGGAACTCTCGAGTACAACGTCGGTAAAGAAGCCTTGCGCTCGTTGACGAGAACGGCCGCCCGTGAATGGGCGGCAACGGGCATCGTCGTCAACGCTCTCTGTCCGGCGGCCAAGAGCGCTGCTTTTCGCCGGGTCATGAGCCAGCACCCGGAATTAGTTGCTTCCGCCGATGCTCACAATCCAACGGGGCGAATTGGCGACCCGTACGACGACATCGCTCCCGTTGTCTCTTTTCTCGCCAGTGAAGATTGTCGATATATGACAGGGAACACGCTTTTTGTGGATGGTGGCACACATATCAACGGTTCGTCATGGGCCCCAGATCTTGGTGATCACTGACCTGCGGTTTAGGAAAAGGGTGAAACCTGTCTAAATTCGACTTGACAAGATCTGCCTGTCCAGATTTTCTGGGCTCGTGTCTCCACTGATCTCGTTCAGTCTTCGGATGTCTCACCTAGTTGTGCAATGAATTGTGCAACAGCTGAGAAGGATCTCATGGGAAGTAGCCGCTGACATCAACCAACAGATCGGTGTTTCCGTACACATTGAAACACACATAACCATCAGCCGACACCGGAGCAATCACCGCATTTGGAATTGTCTGACCACCAGCAAAATTCAGATTCGATGCATCAGGAACAGCAGTACTCAACGAATCACACGGATACACAGTCACAAACCCGTAACCACCCGCATCAAACCCTTCAACAGCAGTCACGTTCAAAGCAACCGCACCAATACCAGACGACGGCAAACCAGTCGCCCCACCAGTCGTAGTCGTCGCACCAGCAATCTTGACCCGCTTCACCCTCTTTGTTGCCGGACACCATTTTCTGGCTGCTTCAGCACACCATCCCCTCAACAGTCCCCATTTGAGCCACGATTACCACGCCGCTACAGACGGTATGTCATCGATCTTCCGGCTTTTGTGGGATAGAGCCCTTTATTGACGTGCTAAAGCGGCACGTTGTTCACCTTCTGGGTCACGGTACGCACGACCAATTGCATCAATCACTACTCGATGAAGAACTCCCTCGGGCATCTCGAATTTGCCTGGGAGATCAGACGAAATTGAACCCATCCGTTGGTAACCCACTGAGAACGGATCAACTCCGTACGTGATTGGGGTGGTGATGGGAATGTCGCCACTGCCCATTGGCACATCGCCGTAATACAAATTCATCTCACCGCGGAAACGTCCTGTTGCATTGAATACAGCACGTACAAGAATGTCACCGGCAGGAAGCTCTTCGCTTGCAGACACCGTTGTTGCACTTGAACCAAGAAAGTTATGCACGTAGTGAAGTCGACGACCTTTGATATAGAGCGCATATCCACCTGCATGACCTCCATGACAGACGATGATTCCGTCACAGTTGGCACCTGCGGTAATCGTGAGTTCTGCATTGATGTGAAATGAGCGATTGCGCAAGTTAGGTGCAGTGGTTTCCGGAATAGATGCGATGCCGTGGTGATAGATATATCGCTGACGTTGCCAACGACGATCTCTGAATCTCATCGGAGTGTTATTCAGCGGCAACACCTGGTTCTTCTCTGCTTCTTGCCACCACAGTTTTTTCATTTCTTCCAACTTGTCGGGGAGCTGTGCTGCGACATCGTGACATTCCGAAAAATCCTCGGCAACGTGGTAGAGCTCCCACACATCTTCTTCAAATGAGCGTGTGGAGATGCCTCGATCTTCGTAGTTCGACATCATGGGTGGGTGAAATACCACTGCTTTCCACCCATCGTGATAAATCGCACGTGACCCCATCATTTCGTAGTACTGCGTGAGGTGACGTTGAGGGGCTGCGGCGTCATTCATGGTGTACGCAAAGCTTGTTCCCTCTATTGGGCTTTGAGTAACCCCCTTTATTTCCTTCGGCATCTCTATGCCAATGAGTTCCAGAAGAGTGGGAGCAAGATCGATTGCATGCACATACTGGCGGCGCGTTTGTCCAGGTGTTCCGAGGCCAGCTGGCCAATGCACAATCATGGGATCACACACGCCTCCCTCGTGGGTATCACGCTTGAATCTCTTCAAAGGAGTATTGCCAGCCCATGCCCAACCCCACGGGTAGTGGTTATTGGAGTGTTGCGTACCGATGTCATCAATGTGCTTGAGATTCTCTTCAAGACTTTCTGGAACAAAGTTGAAGAAGTACTTCTCGTTGTGGCTTCCAGAAGGGCCACCTTCGGCAGATGCACCGTTGTCGCTCATGATGACAACAATCGTGTTGTCAAGTTCTCCCAATGAATCAATGAACTGTAAGAGACGACCTACTTGTTCATCGGTGTGTGTCATGAAGCCTGCGAACGCTTCCATTAATCGAGTGAAGAGACGTCGCTGGTCATCGCTGAGTGTGTCCCATGCAGGGACCCACGAAGGACGTTCAGACAACTCTGTGCCATCGGGCAATAAGCCACTATCTACTTGTCGCGTGAAAACTTCCTCGCGCCATGCATCCCAACCTTTGTCGAACTTGCCTTTGTAAGCGTCAATATATTTTTTGGGTGCTTGATGTGGCGCGTGACATGCACCTGGTGCGTAATACATAAAGAAAGGCTTCACTGGGGAGAAGGCTCGTAGATCTTTGATGTATTGAATGGCGCGATCAGTCATGTCTTCTGTGATGTGGTACCCCTCTTCTGGAGTTTTGGGTGGTTCCACTTGATGATTGTCGTGAATGAGGTCCGGATGATACTGATCTGTCTCGCCCGCAAGAAATCCATAGAAGCGATCAAAGCCTTTGCTCAATGGCCAGTGAGTACGTGGACCACCGTCATTGTTTTCATATGCAGGGGCTAAGTGCCATTTACCCAATGCAAATGTTGCATAGCCATTCATATTCAGTACTTCGGAAAGAAAGCCATTTTCGGGTGGAATGTTTGCGTCGTAGCCCGGAAATCCCTGTGCTAAATCCACTACACATGCCATGCCAGAGGCGTGGTGATTGCGTCCGGTGAGCAAACATGCACGCGTAGGTGAGCACAACGCTGTGGTGTGATAGTTCGAATAACGAAGACCTTTATCTGCGAGAGCATCAAAGGTTGGCGTATCTAGGTCTGAGCCATAGCAACCGAACTGGGCATACCCCACATCGTCAAGCAACACAACAACAACATTGGGTGCATCTTCTCGCGGTGTCTGGATAGGTGGCCACCAGGGCTCTGAGTCCTCGAAATAACGACCAACTTTGCCTTGGAAATCTTTGTTCAAGCCCATTGTGTTCCCCCTGTATGAAGTTGTAATTCGCGTGATTTTTACTCGGTGACGCAGCGATTTGTGGTGGTGCCGATTCCGTCAATTGTGGAGACCAGTACGTCTCCAGGTGTGAGAAACACTGCGGGCGTGCGCGAGACGCCCACTCCACCTGGCGTGCCAGTGAAAATGACATCGCCTGGAAGCAACTGCACGATGTCGGAAAGATACGCGATGATGTCAGACACACTGAAGATCAAATCGTCAGTGGAAGTATCTTGCACGATTTCTCCATTAAGTGTGCATGTCATGCGTAAGGCATCTCGTTGAGGTACGTCGGCTGCATCAACAAGCCACGGACCAAAAGGTGAATAGTTTTTGCGACTCTTACCCAAACTGAACTGGGGTGGTCGGATTGCAAATTGGAGTGCGCGATCGGAAATGTCTTGGCCAACTGCAATACCTGCAACATGTTCCCATGCATCCTCTGGTGCGATATTGCGTCCACCATCTGCAATCACAACCACAAGTTCCACTTCCCAGTCAATGGACGAACCCACTAGAGGAATGTCGGCATTTCCATGTGCCACAGATGAGGTGTACTTCGTAAATGTCAAAGGCGATGTGGGAATAGGAAGTCCACTCTCCTCAGCATGTGAGCGGTAGTTCAATCCGATGCCAAATACTTGAAAGGGCCAGGGGGACGGCGCATCGAGATCATTCACATCGCAGAGTTCGCCGGAGCCATCGGGAATGGTTATCGCGAACTCGCGGAGTTCTTTCCATCTACGAAAGGCATCAATGGGTTCAGAAGAGAACTTGCCATTGCTCGCAATTTCGAGATCCACCAATCGATTCTCGGATCCGACGACGAGGTGAGCACGGCCATTACGTGAGGCGAAACGAAGTGTCATAAAAGGCACTATAGTCCTAATTAGGCAGTTGTCTAAACCTTGGAGGAAATCATGAGTTCACCCGTCAAATTGGCCCACATTGTGCTGAAAACATCCCAATTCACCGACATGGTCTCTTGGTGGAAGGAGTTTCTCGAAGGTGAAGCCCGGCATGAGAATGACTTCATCTCGTTCATCTCATATGACGACGAACACCATCGCATTGCGATTGTGAACTTCCCAAATCTGGAAGAGCGTACAGCGAACGCACGGGGCCTTGAGCATGTCGCCTTTACCTACGACACACTCGATGATCTTTTTGGACAATACGAACGAATGAAGGCCAAGGGCTACGCGCCGTATTGGACAATCAATCATGGACTGACATTGTCTGCGTACTACCGAGATCCAGATGGCAACCAAGTAGAGACACAGATTGATGTTCCAATGACGAAGAAAGAGTTAAAAGCGTTCATGGCGGGTCCTTTGTTTGCTGAGAACCCCATTGGTATCAATGTGGATTTCGATGAACTTGTCTCTCGATACCGCAAGGGTGAAAGCGTTGCGTCTATTACTGACTATGCAACTGCGGGATAATTCCTGATGCACGATCTTGACAAGACGCCAACACGTGCACGAGCAACGTCAGAAGAAAAACTTATAAATGCTGCAGCTGACCTTCTTGGTGAACTAGGTCCTCGTGCGATGAGTGTGCGCGCGATTGCTGATCGTGCTGGTGTGAATCATGGACTTGTGCATCACTATTTTGAAGGGAAAGAGGGCCTCTTGCGTGCAGCAATGACACGGCTGGTACATGAGCACGCTGAATTTGCCAAAAAACAATCAGGGGGAAGTCCGGTGCCTGCGCCGCTGGCTTTGGCGAATGACCAAAGGTATTTGCGTGCAGTTGTTCGATCTGTTTTGGACGGCGAGATGGAACTTGCTCAGATGGAATTAACCGCCGGAGTATCAGTGCCACGCGGGGTACTGCGACACGTAGTTAATGCACGCCAATTGCAGTCAGCTGATGCTGAGACAAAGGCAATAGTGACCATTGGAATGGCAATGGAGATGGGGTGGGCTGCTCTAGAACCTTTTCTCTTTGCTGTGGCGGAAGTAATCGACGACGACGAGAAAGAGCGTGTACGCCAATATGCCCGCGGATTCCGTAAGACTTTCGCAGAGAGAAATCTTCATGAACTTATGTGATGTCGTGATTATTGGCGGCGGACCTGTGGGGTGTCTTCTATCAATATTGCTCTCAGACATGGGCGTCACAAACACTGTCATTGAACGCGATAAGGAGTCCTATCAACTTCCACGCGCAATTGTGATGGATGATGAAATCCAACGCATGTTTCACGACCATGGAATGGGAGCTTGGATTGAGGCGAATACTTCTCGCTTAGAGGCAGCAGACTTTGTCGATGGGAATGGTGCATACATTCTTGGTGCGGAAGTTCCTCCCATGGGTCTGCAAGGATTACCGCCTGTTGTCGTGCATTATCAACCAGAACTTGACGCGATGCTTCGCACTCAAGCTGCAACACGCGGAGCCCAAGTGCATTGGGGACAAGTGGCAAATTCTCTGCAAGAGCTGGGAAATCGCTGTGTTGTCACACTCGATGATGGAACTGTGTATGAGTCGCGTTGGGTGGTGGGTTGTGATGGAGCCTCAAGTTGGACACGTAGACAATTAGAGATGCAATTAGAGGATCTTGAGTTTGATCAACCATGGCTGGTGGTTGATATTGAGTTACATGACAACGCACAAGTGGATTTACCCGTGGGTGTGCGCCAATACTGTGATGCTCAACGTCCCGCAACGTATGTGAAAGGCCATCGCCAATATCGACGCTGGGAATTTCAAATTCAAAAACATGAAGATGCCCAACAGCTCAACACTGCGCAAGGTTTGTGGTCTTTGTTATCCCCGTGGGTAACCCCGGTAGACGCGCGTATTGTGCGCTCTGCTGTGTACAGGTTTCACGCCGTTGTTGCGCCACAGCTACAAAAGGGCAATGTGTTTTTGGCAGGCGACTCCGAGTCACTTGCTTCAGAAGTGATGCGTGAATTAGAGCGCAAGGTTTTGCTCTCTG
>ERZ889217.89-NODE-89-length-55936-cov-21.691237_pt1 | contig 55936 bp, 56 predicted proteins | sample MGYA00521098_ERZ889217 | MGnify/ENA primary metagenome ERZ889217 (study PRJEB32303, sample SAMEA104408613) | aquatic metagenome | biome: Brackish water; feature: Pelagic; material: water | place: Baltic Sea | collected 2014-06-10T22:04:00 | depth 2,362 m ... | reverse complement strand
GTTGATAATCATCCGTGTACGGCATCATCGGTGGGTTTGCGTCAGTTTTTGCCATGGCTCAACTTCTCTTCATAAGTGGACGACCGTAAGTTGATGTTGCTACTTCTTTGGTAACTACTTCTCCGCGCTTCTGCCACCAACTGAACAGATAAACCATTAAACCGATGTAATAAACATGGATGACTACAACAATGATGTCGCGAATTGCTTCATAACTGATCGTGATCGGAAAGTTTCCACCGATCGTATCTGACTTCAAAATATCGAAAGGTCCGTAGACGAGTTTGTCTTTACGCCATCCAAGATCTTTGTCGGCGTGATCTATCCATTGATGAGGCACTACTCCGAACGCAAGAAACAGAACCAGGAAAACATACGCCGAACCGAACATGGCTTCACCCCAAGTTGCCTTGCGATCAAAACTTCTACGCTTACCAATCGGAATTATGACAAGGCTCAGCAAAGTCGTTAACAATGCCGAAAAAATAAAGGCCTGGTTAACGCCGGGCCATCTCAGAATGTCAATTGCGAGCATTAGTTGAGGGCTTGCCTTTCCTCGTGAAATCTGTTTTTAGCCTAGTCGTCAAGATAATCCGACAGATAATCAATGCCAGTTTTTTGGCAAGTTTTGCGATGCTTTTAAGTCACTCTGTTTCACGAATGCTCAACGCAATATAAAAACACCAATTTGGGCGGGTGACGTCGTTGCAGTGGTTGTGCGCTCGTGAACTTCTCGCATCAGCCTGACTTGCGTCTAACCTATTAAGACAAAGTCAGTGAAGAAATAGTTACCAAGAATTTGTCTACCAGGATTTTTAATAGAGTGATTTGAGGAGCGCAGTGGCAGGAATACCCGAGCATCTACTTAAACGTGCACAAGAAGCGCGTGACAAAGCAGCAGGAAAAGCACCTGCGGCAGATGCATCCAGCGACGCGACGAATCTTCCTGCGAAAACTTCTGAAGCCAAACCAACTCCGGCGCCGCAAGTTGCGAGCGCCCCGCCACCACCACCGCCAGATCCAAGTTATGTAGTCGCTGCAAAGACGCGAATCAAGATTCCGTTTTGGGCGATGGCTACTTTGAGTTTGCTACCACTTTGGGCGCTGCTGTATGTGCTCGCAATTCGCCCGCAAGAAAGAACAGTCGAAGGACCACTTGCAGTGGGTGCTGGTGTCTACGGATCTTGTGCAGGTTGTCATGGCGCCAATGGCGCTGGAGGAGCCGGTCGAGCTTTGTACCAAGGAGAAGTTCTGAAAACTTTTCCGAAAATTGAAGACATGCTTAACTTTGTTTACACAGGCTCGCAACAATATATTTCAGCTGGTTTGAAGATTTATGGCAACCCTGACCGTGAAGGTGGCGCGCACGAATTGCTTTCGTATAACGGCAACCCGATGCCCCAGCAGGGCGAAAAATATAGCGGTGGTCTAACTGACGCGGAAATTCTTGGAGTCGTCTGTCATGAGCGCTATGAATTAAGTGGTGCTGATCCTGAAAGCGAAACATGGAAAGCAGAATACGAACGTTGGTGTTCGCCCGAATCAGAGATTTTTGCTGGTCTTGAAGCTGGCTCGGTTAACTTTGACAATCTTGCAGAGACTTACGCTTCAATGCCCGATGCGCCGGCACATGTCGGCACAGACCCACGACCAACCGGCAAATAATTAATTAACCAGTTTTGCTCGCCAAAAGCGAGCAACGTCACACTGTTTAGATGGTAGATGCCAAGTAAATCTGTTTAGCCTTGGGCCTAGATGCAAAACGACACTGAACTAGCCCAAGATGATACTGGCGAAGTTCGAAAAGTGCTGCGCACAGAAGTGCTCGTAGTCGGCGGAGGACCCGCTGGTGCGGCTGCTGGATTTTGGCTGGCGCAACTTGGTCACGATGTAATTGTGATTGAACGCAAAAAGTTTCCACGCGAGAAAACATGCGGCGATGGATTAACACCACGAGCAGTTAAAGAGCTTGGCGACATGGGTCTTGGCGATCAACTGTCGCAGTTTCATCGCTACGAAGGTCTTCGCGCAACAGCGCATGGTAAGGCACTCGAATTGAAATGGCCAACACACCCGATTTATCCGCAACATGGATACGTCGTGCGTCGACGCGAACTTGACATGATGGTTGCACGAAACGCACAAAATGCTGGTGCGAAACTTTTAGAAGAGCACGAAGCAATCGCACCCATAGTTGAAAACGATTGCGTTCGTGGCGCAATGGTTGCGAACAAAGTTGATGGAAGCACTATTGCAATTCACGCGCAATACGTGATTATCGCTGATGGTGCGAACTCTCGATTCGGTCGAGCGATCGGAACCTCGCGGGAAAAATCCTGGCCTTACGGTACGGCGATTCGTACTTATTGGAAGAGCCCACGGCACGAAGAACCGTGGATCGAATCGGCGTTAGATGTGAAAGATCGCAATGGCAAGTCGATGCCCGGCTACGGCTGGATATTTCCGGTGGGCGATGGCACCATAAATATCGGCGTCGGGCTTTTGTCAACCTTCAAAAACTTTAAAGATGTGAACACTTCACATTTACTTGATTCGTATGCATATATGGTTGCCGACCGCTGGGAGATTGACCCAACTCAACCAGAGTGCAAGGCAACTAGTGGCAAGATTCCGATGGGTGGATCTGTGGGTCCAAAAGTTGGCAACACTCACATCGTTATCGGTGATGCGGCGGGCAGTGTTAATCCATTTAACGGTGAAGGAATCGACTACGCCTACGAAACTGCTCACATCGCTGCCGATGTATTGCATGATGCGCTACTTGCCAAAGATTCGGAGATTTTAAAGCGTTACGACCAAATAATTGAAGACGAGTACGGACAATATTTTAAAGTTGCCAGATTATTTGCACGAATCATCGGTCGACCAGTTCTGATGCGCGAACTATCTCGAGTTGGCATCAATAGTCGAACACTTATGGAGTGGGTGCTTCGGATCATGGCTAACTTATTGCGACCAGACGAGCTCGGCCCGGCCGAGGCTGCCTATAAAGCCGCCGCATTGATCGTGCGGGCGATGCCTGATGCCTAATTGAACGACCCGCGAACTGTCTGAAGTTAGCATGGCGATATAGATACTCGTAGTCGTGCCTCGAATTTGCTGTTCAGCTACTTCTCTTTTCTGCAGACTCTTGTGTTACCCCTGCTTGAAATTTCGCCTCCATTTTTACGAACTTTAGTTTTCAAAATACTGTTTAAAGAGTTTGGTAAAAATGTGTTTATTGATTACAAGTGCTATTTTAGATATCCGTCGAAAATTAAGATCGGTAATAACGTATTCATTAACCGCGGGTGCGAGTTTTATTCATCTCGTCAATTCAAAGATGTATTCATAGTTCTTGAAGATGACGCGGTTTTGGCGCCAAATATCACTTTCTTTGGGGCAGGGCATTTGACAACCGAAGAACTACCCGATGTCGCAGCAACAATTCGCGTAGGCCGCGGTGCGTATATCGGTGGCAACTCAACAATTCGTTATGGAGTAACTATCGGTGCGGGCGCGGTAGTTGCCGCTGGCTCGGTGGTCACTAAAGATGTTCCTGAAAATACTGTTGTCGGTGGAGTACCAGCCCGCACTATTAAGCCGCGTTACAACAAAAACTAGAACTAGCTAGTTAACGCGCTGGTTGCAATTCGATGTGCATTTGCCATCGTCAGCAACCCAATTGATGTGCCTGGGATTGAAGGCAACACGCTTGTATCGACAATGTGAACATTTTGCCAACCAAATGGTCGGCCAAGATTGTCGGTTTCAGTCGGAAGTTTCGGATTAGCAGACATCGGAAACGATGAACCAAAGTGATATCCGACTGATGCAAAATTTTCTTGGCGAGCAAAACCCAAGGCGACCGCCCCTTTTCTTCGAAAAATTCTCTTAAGTCGTGAGTTCAAAACTTTGACGACGAGTTTTCTGTCAGGGTGCAGAATCTGTGTTGACTCTAACTGCGCCACACCATCGACGAAATGCTCTCCAATGCGCACAACATATTTTGACCCGTGATCTGAGTGCGTGTTGACGATTGCAACCAACAAGTTGCCACTGACAAACTTTGCCAACTTTCCTCGCACAGAATTAACAGTTGAATGATTCAACCCAAGTCTTGACATAGCGAGTTCATTTGGCTGCGAAATCTGCACATGCACCCAACGATCCGAAAGTTTGCGTTCTTTGAATTCTAAAAACACGTTGCTCTGAGTATTTTGCTTGGGCCAAGCCACCGGATAATGGACAGCCGAAACAAATGGTTGAAGAAAGCCACCAGTTTGTTTGATGGACGCCTCAAAACCCGACATATTTTGAGACTGCAACATGATGCGCGTGCTATTTACGGCACCTGCCGCCAAGAACAACCGATCAGTTTCAATATTCTTTTCATCACCGCTGTGCTCGTTTACCATCGAAACTTTTACGGTTGAACCAGATTCAACGATGGTTCTAACTTTCCACCCACCCAAATATTCGATTTGTTGTTCAAGCCGCATCTGATTGATTTCTAATTCGGCTTTGTAAATAGCGTCATACACACATCCAGCACTGCAATGTCCGCAAAAAATGCAGCCTTTAAGATCGCCGATGTCTTTATTGCGAGTCATAATTCTTGCCTGTCCAAAAATTTCTGGTGCATCCAAACTGGGTCGGGCCGCACCACGCAAAGTTCGTAGTAACTTGCTCTGCCCTTTTGACAGACTCAAAACATCATTCGGATTATTTTTTAACGACGGAAAATATGCTGATAATTCATCAGTTGGTTCGGAACACGATATGTTTTGCACGCATTCACGCATGCTTACAAGAATTTCGTTATGCGACACAGGCCAATCTTTGATATCTGATTCGGCGGGTGGCAAAAAAGCCGCACCCCAACCCGCGCTAAACCCACCCATAGCCAATGAATAACTTGGCGATGACCGAGAAAAACTGCCCATTTTTACGGCCTCTGAGTTGTCACTAGAGTAAAAATAATCAGACCCCAAAACCAATTTTTTTGGGATAGCCGAATTTGAATCCGCTGTGAAATTACTTGCCAAGCTTTTTACATCGTCATCAGACCAATTCATCGGTTGAATCACCGACATTCGCAATTTTATCTTTTGGCGCTCTGGGTCAAGTTGACGCCCAACATCAATCACGAGTGGTTTAATACCTGCTTTTACAATTGCTTTTAACGCACCTACCGCCGAGAGCCCCGAACCGACTACTACAACTTTCATTGTCTGTAATTACTTGGGTTCAAGTTCAGATAAAGCATTCGAAATTCGCGAAATCTGTGTCTTTGTTAACTGGTGGTAACAAGGCAAATACACGCCATTTGAATACAAACGGTCAGCATTGGGTGTGACGCCTTGAAACGGATAACTCTCTAATCCACTTATCTTGACCAAACTCGTGGTTGCACAGTCAACACCCCGGGATGTCAACTGTTTTTGAAACTCAGGAAAGTTGTCTGCGTAGACGATGTATTGCCAGAAAACATTTTCTCCACCATCTTTACCAATTGGCCTATCTTTAAAATTATGAGAACTATTTATCTGATTAATCGCAGACTTTCTCTTTGTATCTTTTTCTTCCATCTGCTTTAACTGCTGCAAACCGACCTTGGCTTGAATTGATGTATAAGACTCGAACCACTCAGCAGGCAGGCTGGGCAATGGTTGCTGATCGCGGTCGCCGGTAAATTTGGTGAGTTTTGAGCCACCGCGCCAAGTCAAAAAGCGAAGCACAGGAAAAGTCAGCAAGGCAAAAACAATCGGCTGCGACGCGAAGTTTCGAATCAAGTCAGTTTGAACTTTCTTAATCAATCGAGACCTCGAAGGTTTTGAAAGTTCGCGCTGACTATCGCCAAGGCTTTTCGCCATTTTGTCGTCATCGGTGAAAATAAAGCCCCCGCCGTAGGTATCAAGAGTTTTGACAGAAGATGCGCTGTAAACACTTACATCGCCAAAAGATCCGATTTGGTCGCCACGAAATTTGCCGTTCAAGCACTGTGAGAAATCTTCAATGATAAATACGCCGGCGTTTCGTAGCGTCTTGCAAAGCGCTTCGACATCTGGAACAATCCCAAACAGATAAGTCAAAATTGCAACGCGCGGACTTGATTTCAATGCATCGGTCAATGCACTCTCAGAAAAGCAAACTGTTGATTGATCGATGTCAACAAACACTGGAACCAATTTGAGATCCAACACGACATCCAAAATCGGTTTGATCGTGATCGGTGGCATCAGCACCACTGAACCTTCCGGTAAATCAAGATTCTTCAGAACTGCGTGAATTCCAGTTCGTGCAAATGGAAACACAATGCAATGTTTTCGGCCGACATATTTTGCGAAAGTTGTTTCAAAACGAGTCACCGTCTGCGAATCGTTAATTTTTGAAAAGACCGAGCGAACGAGCCACACCAAATCTTCAAACAAAGTATGCGAAATACGACCACGCGAAATCGGTAATTTCATAGGGCGCAGACTACTTCGTCGACTTCATCGGTGATCAGATTCATCTTTGAAACACTTTGATTTGGCGAATAAATATTTATAAATTCGCGCAGACTAATTCGGCTCGCTCCACTGTCGTTGCGACAAGTTTTGATTGTTGGCGATGCAAGTCGAACAATCCAACCGTTTGCCAAAACTCCTCGATCACCGTTATCAAGCATGTCAACAAGACTCGGTAACTCAAGAAACCGAGTCGGCGTTGGGCCGTCTGAGTTCACGATCGCAAACCACATCACCGAATCACCAAACATGTTCGCCAACATCACACACGACGACCGTTTCGTGACATCAGTGCAATCAAGTTCACCTGGCGTTCCAGACGCTATATAGATGTTCCGACCGTCATCCAGACTCGCTGTTGCATCGCTCACCGTGCGGCCATTTTTAATTGATAATCCGTCAGCCGTCGAAAATGTTGAAATCACCGCGACAAGTTCGATATTTTTTTCAACTGAATCTTGCATCACTGCGGCATCTGATCCGCGACCAAAGCAGTCACTACACGAGATGGCAAACAAGAAAAAACCTGAGACTGTTAGTAATCCAAGCGCAAGCCAAAGACGCGAATTCAGTAACTGACGCACTAATCAATAATACTAAGACTCAGCGAATCAGCTGAATAACTAGAAGTTAGCGAGCACCAGCAGCATTGAGTTGCGGCGCATTCTCAGATTTGCCACCTGTTTCAAGTCTCATTTGCTCGAAGTAACTCAAGATCTGCAACTCAACACCAAGATCTACATTTCGAACTGAAACACTGCTCGGTGTAGACAACACAACAGGCGCAAAGTTAAGAATAGAAGTGATGCCTGCTTCTAGAAGCGAGTCGGCCGCGGCCTGCGCAGCCGCAGAAGAAGTGGTGATCACACCGATACTTATCTTCTCGTCTCGGACAATATCTTTAAGATCATTCACATCCCCGACGGTCAACGAACTTGTCGTACGTCCAATCTTTTTTGGATCGTTGTCTACAATTGCAACAACCGGAAAGCCGCGAGACAAAAAGCCATCAAACTTGGCGAGCGCACAACCCAAATTTCCGGCGCCGACAACCACTACATTCCACTCACGCATCAAACCCAGTTCTCGTTTAATTTGATGAGTCAGATATGTAACCTCGTATCCAACACCTCGAGTACCGTAACTTCCCAGGTACGAAAGATCTTTTCGCACCTTGGCTGCGTTGACTCCTGCGAGAGCAGCAAGTTCATCGCTTGAAAAACGAAGAACATTTGTTGCCGCGAGGTTGTTAAGAATCTGCAGATAAATCGGCAAACGAGCAATTGCTGCGTCTGGTATTTTGCGTCGTTGAAGTTGCGTCATGGTGTCAAGGGTAGGGCTTAGTGCATTAATTCACAAAGTCAAATGCGTCTTTTGGTATTTTGTTGGTCAAGACTTTTGTCACCAGAGTTATCGTTCGGTAGTGCTAATCGCAACCTTTACGGCCTCAACCAATCAAACCAATGCAACACTTGCGGGCGCAGCGACGCTGATTGCCTGCGCATTTGCGATGATCACGTTTGATCGATGGCAAATTCGTGGTCAGTCGCACGACTTGGCATGGACAATCGCAATGATTCTTTTCGCCGTGGGTTCGCTGGCTTTGTGGTGGGCCGAGACAACTGGTTGGACACTGTTCATCTTCAAAATATTTTTCGTTTCGGGTGCAGTACTCAATGTTGCATGGCTCGCACTTGGGACGATTTATTTGTTGACCAGTAAAACAACTGGCGACCGTGTTCGTAAATATCTGACAAGTCTGAGTACATTTTCGATTGGCGTTGTATTAATTGCACCTGCCAAACAAGAAATAATTGACGGAGAGTTTCCTTCGGCACGACAATTATTTGGTGTTACTCCCCGAGTTCTTGCCGCAGTTGGTTCTGGTGTGCCCGCACTGATAATAATTTTTGGTGCTCTGTGGTCGACCTTCAGGGTTATCCAAAAAGCATCACCAACGATTTCGCAAAAAAATGTGCGTCTCGTTAAGTCACCAAAACGGTTGGCACTCGGCAATGTTTTTGTTGCCACGGGAACACTTGTGCTTTCGGCGAGTGGATCTTTTGCTGGTCGCTTCGGTAAAGATCGTGCGTTTGCCGTCACACTATTAGTCGGCTTGTGCATTTTGTTTTCAGGATTTTTGGTAGCCAGTAACTCGTCTCGAATGAATTCGAAAGATGATTCAGCTTTTCGCGATGGCTGAAATATTCAGCGAATTACAAGTGAGGCAATACCCGCGGCGAAAATGACCAAAAGCAATAACGCAATCGCCAGAGTTGTCGCAGGTCGCATGATCTCAAGATTAACGAGTCGGACTTATTTTTACTGATGTAGTCACCGAGGTTGGGTCTTGGCCGGGCGAATCAGTTGGGGCCGAAAGAACGATCAAATCTCCTTGCCCGATCTGAAGTTCGGTCGCTGCCGATCCACGATCTACGCACAGCGAAAGCATCCCATACGAGTCAATTACTAATCCGATTCCACTACCAATTTGGTCATAACTTCGAGCAATTTTCAATGATCGCACAACGGGTTCACGAGATGCACTCGCGCCACTCAATAGGGAGCCGATTTCAACGCGTACGACCTCGCCAAAATCGGTAACTTCGTCCGGCCCAATATTAAGTTGACAGTTACCAAAGCGATCAACCCATGTAACTTCGCCGTGCAACGATCCATTTTCTTCTCGTGGCAAAGGCACCACACCAGGAAGCAACAATGCGGGATCGATCAACTCTCCGAGTTCACTCAGATCGACGCCGTTGCAAAGATGTGCAGCAACTGGGCCAAAAATATCTCGCCCCGCAAAAGTTTCGCCTGGAGCGACGAGATGATAATCGGTATTCGTCAGGCAAACTGCTCGCCCCGCACCACCAGCAAGTGCAATAGCCATTGCCAACAAACCATTGTCTGGACCAACAAAAACTCCTTTGCCATCTGCAACTTCAACTGCGATTGCCCGACGGCTTGAACCAACTCCTGGATCAACAACTGCGAGCACAACACCACTTGCGACATAAGACACACATCTGGCCAGAGACAGCGAACCAGCGCGAACATCAAACGGTTCAATTTCATGTGTTAGGTCAACCACACGACAACTTGGAGCGATTTCATAAATCACACTTTTGACGACGCCGACAAACTCATCGCGTGTTCCATAATCGGACAGAAAGGAGATCGTCGAATATTGATTTGTCATCGGCGTCTCACGATACTGAGAAACGTAAGAGCCGGTGCCAACCCCCCGACGGCACCGGCTCAAACGGCGCAGCTCTTGCGAGCGCGACTCCCAGTTGGGGGGTTACCCCGTCCGGTGATCTTGCGACATCTCTATTCTCACTTTAGACACGATTAACAGGTATCAAACAAATTTTGTTAGAAATAACAAGATTTAGTTTCAGTAAAACTATTGGCCGAGCTCTTTGCTTCGTGCGGTTGCGGCGTGAACCGCTGCTGCAATAATTTCTGCGAAATGCTTATTCTCAAGGGTGGCAATGCCGGCGGCCGTTGTGCCATTTGGAGAAGTAACATTTTGTCGCAACTTGGCTGGACTCACATCACTTTGTGCCAGCAACGCCGATGATCCGACCAAGAGTTGTCGAACAAGATCATTGGCAACTTCGGCCGACAAACCTTGTTGCACGCCTGCATCAATTAACGCCTCAGCTAGCAAGAAAATATACGCTGGTCCGCTGCCAGATAAGCCGGTTACGGCATCAAGCAGATTTTCATCAACTTCAACAACTTTGCCAACACTAAGCAGAATTCTTTTTGCCCACGAAATCTGATCACTTGAACAGTTCACACTTGCCGCCATCGCAGATGCACCCTGACCAATTAGCGCAGGAGTATTCGGCATGGCGCGCACAACCGAAATTGAGTTTTGACATGCACTTTCGATTGAAGCAATAGTTACTCCGGCAGCAATTGACAGCAACTGCTTAACGCCAAAATTTTGAAGTGTTGAGCAGACGTCAAAAACATCGTTAGGTTTCACTGCGATTATTACCGAATCACAATTCAGCATTTGCTCCGAGATTTTTGCCTGTGGAAAGTCTTGAAACAAAATTGCTCGCTGCTCGCCACTGCTCTCAACTATCGCCAGTTCGCTGGGCATCAAAAATTTATTCGCGACCAAGCCACGGGCTAATGCCGCCCCCATGTTTCCACCGCCAACTATGACTAACGACGGGTTGCTCACAACAAGATCACCCGGCACACGCTAATTAGCCTAATTAAGTTAATTAGCCGGGTTAGACGCACTCGAACCACCTAACGGCTTCCCCGACCGGTCGGCAATTCGAGTGCTACTGCGTTGTGTGCGCATGGTTTTTGCTTTGGCAAAGCCAATTTCTAGGAGGCTCCAAAAAAGTTGCTCAACCACTGAATACATGGTGCCGATTACACGATCTAGTTCTCTTTCGACAAGAGCAGTAAGAACTAACTCGCCACGCAGAAAAATTGCATCTTCGACTCCGATTGAAAAATGGGCACCAACCAGTTTTTCATTTCGGCGCAAAATCGTCTCGTATAGAAGCTCAGCGTTTTGTTCTGGCGCAGGCATCACATAGGTCTCATAGCGCAAAGTTCTCTGACCGAGTGTCAACCAAATCGTCGTGAAGTCTTTTTCTTCCCCACGCATTCTGATGAACCACCTAATTTCGTCACCTTCTGCGCGGTCGACTGCTTCGATGTTCGTGTAGCTCGCCCGAATCCGCCCCAGCCATTCGTCGATTTGTCGCTCAACACGTGCAATCGCCGCGTCGTCGAATAAATCGCTCACGAGACTATGAGCAAGCAACCAATTGGCGCGCCTCAAGAGCGTCGTATACGCCGATCACGCTTGCTGCTGTCGCCGCCCACGAATAATTTCGTGCACGATGAGCAGCGTGGGTGCCCATTGAAAGACTCAAAATCGGATCGTCCAAAAGTCGACGTGTATAGCCAGCGAAAGTTTCAACATCACGATTTTTAACGACATAACCAGTTCGTTCGTGCTCTACGAGATTCAAAAGTCCGCCAACAGCACTCGCCACAACTGGGATACCACACGCCGCGGCTTCAAGCGCCACGAGACCGAAACTTTCGCTGCGCGAAGGCACAAGAACAACATCTGCGGCACGGTAATAAGTTGACAACAAATGATGCGGTTGTGGCGCAACAAAATGCACTCGACCCGTTAGTCCAAGATCAACTATCAATCGTCGAACATGGCTGGTCTCACTCGAACCAAATGTTCCACTTGCTCCGCCGACGACCATAAGTTCTGCATCAGTGCGCTTGAGTGCCGCCAGTGTCTGCACTGCAACGTCAACACCTTTGAGGGGCTGTATCCGTCCGACAAATAACAGCAACGGCTTATTGCCCCATCCGAGCGCATGCCGAGCGCCGCGACGATCACCTGGTGAGAAAAATGCAGTGTCAACTCCTGGTGATGCAACTGTCAATGCACCTGGTGAATTGCCGTAAAGCGAACGAAACTGACTTAACTCTTCCGGGCAACTAACGCAAATTGCGTCGGCGCATCCGATGATCTCTAACTCGGCACGCTCTCGCACAACCGATTCGGTGTCTCCACCAAGAGATTTGACTCGTGCCAAAGTGTGAAAAGTTGTAACAAGTGGCAAACCAAGTTGATGCTTAAGGCGATGACCAACCAAACCAGACAGCCAATAATTGGCGTGAAGCACATCGGTGCCGCCGTTAGTTTCTATATGTTCAGCAACTGCTTGCGTGAACTCGTCAACGACATCTAGTAGTTCGTCTTTCGATAGATCAAACTTTCCGGCTTTGATGTGCACAACTTTGTGATTTGGCTCGACATCAATAACTTCAGGTAACCCTTCGCGCCATGCGCGCGTGTATGTCGTGCATTGCAAACCTGCTTGAGCCATCGCCGAAACAAGTTCGCGGACATATACGTTCATTCCACCACCGTCGCCAACACCTGGCTGAGCCAAGGGGGACGTATGCATCGAAATTATCGCGACGCGCTTCATTGAATTTCAAATCCTACCGTTTTAGTCAGATTTTGCCTTTACTGAGAGATCAAGGCTATTTCTATTAGCTAATTAAATGATTAATCTGCGAGAAGTGAGTCAACGTTGACACCGTCGTCTTTGTAGCGCTTTACAAGTTGTGTTGTTAGTGCGTCAATAGATGTGAAAAGTGCTTTTCGCACTAGCGATTGTGAAATTTCAAAACTTGAAAGTTTTTGAACAACATTTTCAAGCGACTGATCATCAAGAGTTCGCAGGTCGCCAAAATTGATTTCTTGGCAAAGTTTTTCAAGTTCAACCACCAACGGGTGTTCGGCAGAAATGTTTGTTTCACGCGGCGGACGCGACGATCCTCCACCGTGTTCTTGACCAAAAACATTTGCAATATCCGAAACACTGATGCCAGACGCCGGAGTGCCATCAATGCGACGGCGTTGCTCATCGCGCGCCAGATCGCATCGCCCTTGGGCCATGCGACGAACGAAAGAAATTACATCTTCTTGCATTTGCAATGCTGCGCGAGCAACTCGAATCTCGGCAGTTGACATCGATTCTGCGTTCAAAATATCTGTCATAAGCACCCTCCTGAAACTGGTGGCAAAACCGCCACTTCATCAGCATCGCCGACAGCAGTGGCGCCATTTGCTTCTTCGCCATTGAGCCACACACGACATGTGCCGAGCACTTTTGCAAAGTCGCTACCAAACTCAAGTACTGCGGTGTTCAGAACTTCATCAACAGTCGACCCTTGAATTTCTCGGCTTGAAGTGCCAGCGGCCTGTCGCGCAGATGCAAAAAGTAGCAAATGTGCCATGGTCTAATCGTACTAAAGCCACTACCCTGCGTTGAGTGTCTGTACGCGGTGAGTCAACTTTGAAGACGCGATTGCTTGTTCTGCGACATGGGCAATCAGAATGGAACGCCCAAGGTCGATGGCAAGGTCAGGCCGATATTGCACTAACACCCAACGGTATTAAACAAGCACATCAGGCTGCGAAAAAAATTGGCAAGTTTGATTTGATTGCGGCGAGTTCTTTGCAGCGTGCTCGACGCACAGCCGAAATAATTGCCGAGGCTCATGGCATATCTGATCTTGTTATTGATGATCGCTTGAAAGAATCTTTTATCGGACCATGGGAAGGTTTGACATACGCCGAAATTGAATCTGGTTGGCCAGGATATTTGGAATCATTCAAACAGCCACCTGATTTTGAACCCAATCAAAATGTCGTGAACCGAATGACCGCAGCATTTATTGACATCGCTGCCAAGTGTCGCGGTGGTCAAGCGCTCGTTATTAGCCATAGTGGTGCCATCCGCACGATTCGCCGCGAACTCAAAGTCGCTGATGCAAAACTTGAAAATCTTGGGGGCTGTTGGTTTGATGTTCTGCCTGACGGTCAAATAACTGCGGGACGAATAATCACCGTGATTGATGAACTTAACTCGAGCGAATCGCTTTAAAGTTACATCGTGCTTGGTCGTTGGCTTGATGATTCGTTTTCGCAACTAGTTCGTAAAAACATAACTTTGCTCACCGCGACTCGTCTGACGACGAACGCTTGCTACCGATTCACTCCTCCGTTTATTGCAATAATCGCCAAAGGTTTTGATGTTTCACTTTCACAAATTGGTATCGCCTTGACCGTCTCCGAACTGTCAGGTTTGCTATCACCGTTTATCGGACGCTTCGTTGATCATCTTTCTCGCCGGGGCGCGATGCTCATCGGATTACTCGGCATTGGTGCTGGATCAGCACTTGCGGCGATTTCGCCAAATATTTTTATGTTCACGGTCGGCGTGACGTTAATCAGTGTCACTAAAAACTTCTTTGACCTCGGCATGATGGGATGGATCTCGGATCATGTTCCTTATGAAAAACGTGGTCGATACATCGGCATCACAGAAATTTCATGGGCGCTTGGTCTGCTAATTGGTGTTTCTGCGATGGGAGTTATAACTGCGCTCATTTCATGGCGAGCAGGCTTTGTAGCCGGGGCGTGCGGAATAATAGTGTCACTGGCGTTTATTGCCGCGCGAATAAAAACAGAACCACATGAAGTTTCATCGCGGGTTGCTGATGACGGTATTCGCCTGAGCGGACGAGCATGGTTTGTCGTAGCCACGATGTTTGCCACGATGTGCGCGAGTCAATGCATTTTTATAACTTTTGGTGCATGGCTCGATGACGAGTTTGGTTTTGGTGCGCTCGGCATCGCTGCCGTGGGTTTCAGTTTTGGTTTGGTCGAACTTTACGCATCGGTGACAAGTGCCAAAAAAACCGATAGTTGGGGCAAAGAGATCAGCATCGCAATCGGTTGTTTGATAATGGTTCCTGGTGGTCTGGCGTTATCACTCGCGTCGCATAATTTGATTTTGGGACTACTCGCACTAATGGTTTACATCTTGGGCTTTGAATTTGCAGTTGTCAGCATGTTGCCACTTGCAACGCATCTCGTTCCAAAGCGACCTGGCAGTGGTCTTGGACTAGTTATCGGTGCAGGCACGATCGGGCGCGGCGTGATGAGTCTTGTTGCTACGCGCGCGTACGAATCAAGTGACGGGATTGCTTTGCCTGCTCTAATCGGCGCAGCATCGGCTGCAGTAGCAACTATTTTGATCTATCAATACCACCGACGCGGCGGCCTAGTTCACGAGTAACAAAATTTTGGGCTCAGCCAGAATATTTGTTAGTTATCGGAAGTCGGCGATCTTTACCAAATGCTTTGGTGCTGACACGAACACCAGGTGCTCCTTGTCGACGTTTGTATTCGTTCACATCTACAAGTCGTGCAATCCGCTTTACAAGGTCGGCATCAAAGCCAAGTGCAATTATCTCTTGCGCTGTTCGATCTTCTTCGACATATAACTCAAGAATTGAATCCAGCACATCGTAAGGCGGCAGACTTTGATCATCGCGTTGATCGGGTCGCAGCTCAGCCGAAGGAGCCTTGTCAATAATTGCCCGCGAGATTACTTCACGCTGTGACTTCAAGTTTATGAATTCACATAGTTCGTACACTTTTGTTTTAAACAAATCCTTGATCACGGCATAGCCGCCTACCGAATCGCCGTACAGGGTGCAATACCCGACAGCAGTTTCACTTTTGTTGCCAGTAGTTAAAACCATCCAACCAAACTTGTTGGATAGCGCCATTAGTGTTGTTCCGCGTACACGACTTTGTAGATTTTCTTCGGTCAAATCTGCAGATCGATTTGCAAAACTTGGCTCGAGCATCTCTAAATACGAACTAAACGCAGGTTCAATTGAAATTGTTTGCATCTCAACACCGAGTGATGCAGCCAAAACTTGTGCATCAGTGCGCGAACCAGTTGATGAATAACGCGATGGCATTGAAACACCATGAACTTGCTTGGCCCCAAGGGCTTCAACGGCAATTGCGGCGACTACGGCCGAATCCACCCCACCTGATAGGCCGATAACGACATCAGTGAAACCGTTTTTCAATACATAATCGCGCGTGCCGAGAACCAAAGCCGCGTGAATTTGAGCAATCTCGGTCAAGGGCTGATCAATTTTGCCGATGGATTGTTGAGACGAAATCCCAGACCTAGCACTTGATTTTGGCAAAGACAAATCATAAACAAGCAACTCTTCAGCGAACTGAGCCGCACTAGCAACAAGTGATCCATCTGCCGACAAAATCATTGAACCACCATCAAATACAAGTTCGTCTTGACCACCAATTTGATTGACATATGCGACCACACAGTTGTTGTCTTTGGCCCGCGCGCTAGTCATTTCATGACGCACATTGAGTTTGCCAGCATGAAATGGTGAACCATTGATGTTGATATTTAGTACTGCACCCAATGACGCCTGCTGGGCAACAGGACCATCTGCTTGCCAAATATCTTCACAAATTGTTACACCAAAGCAAATCTCATTGATCGTGAACAACGGATTTTCGACTCCTGGAGCAAAATATCTCTGCTCATCAAACACGTTGTAATTCGGCAACAGTTGTTTTCGATACACACCAAGCACGGCACCGTTTCGACAGATGGCGGCCGCATTAAAAATTTCACCAGTTCTGGCATCCCGATCAACAAAACCAATTACTGCTGCCGTGTCGCTAATTGACTTGACGATTTTTGCGAGTGCCGAAAGATTGTCATCAACAAATCCATCTTTTAAAACAAGGTCCTCGGGCGGATACCCGGTCAAAGACAACTCTGGGAAAGCCACGATCTCGCATTTGGCTGCGATTGCTTGGTTGTAATAGTCGAGAATTTTCGTGGTGTTTGCCGAAAGTGCCCCGACCGTCGGGTTGATTTGGGCCAGCCCAACGCGAAGTTTGGCGAAATCTGCCACAGAATCAGGCTACCGAGACAAAACTTCACACGCCGTTTACATTCGGACAATGCTTCAGAAACAGCAGACGGTAAAACTATGGGGGTTCCAAATGTGCCAGCATGGCGCATTTATTACGAAGGGAAACTTCATGGCATATCAGGCTGAGTACATCTGGATTGACGGAGCAGAACCAACACCGACATTGCGTTCTAAAACGAAAATCATTGACAACAATTCAAAGGCACTTCCAATTTGGGGATTCGATGGTTCTTCAACGAACCAAGCAACAGGTGAAGCATCAGACTGCATTTTGAACCCTGTTTTTAGTTGCAAGGATCCAATCCGTGGCGGCAAAAATATTCTCGTGATGTGCGAAGTATTGCTCGCATCAACCGGAAAGCCGCATCCAACCAACACCCGTGCGGCGTGCGCAGCGGCTGCAAAGAAATATTCCTCAGAAAAAATGATTTACGGAATCGAACAGGAATACACGATGATGCGACTCAACGGTCGTCCATTAGGTTTCCCAGAACTTTCTGGTGAACCAGCACCACAAGGACCGTATTACTGTGGCGTTGGCGCAGGTCGAGTCATGGGTCGCGACATCGTCGAGATTCACACAGAGATGTGTCTTGAGGCTGGTCTGCATATTTCAGGAACCAATGCCGAGGTAATGCCTGGCCAGTGGGAGTTTCAAATTGGTCCGGTTGATGCACTGCGAGTTAGCGATGAGCTTCATGTTGCTCGCTGGCTGTTACATCGTGTTGCCGAAGATTTTGACGTTGTGATTTCACTGGACGCAAAACCACAGCAGGGTGACTGGAACGGCGCAGGTTGCCACACAAACTTCTCAACAAAAGATATGCGATCAAACTACAAAGCAATCGATGATGCATGTCAAGCACTAGGCACACGAATCAACGAGCATGTCAGCAACTATGGACACGACATCGAGAGCCGATTGACCGGAAAACATGAAACTGCTCCATACAACAAGTTCAGTTATGGTGTTTCAAATCGTGGCGCTTCAGTACGAATTCCATGGCAGGTTGCTCGTGACAAAAAGGGTTATGCCGAAGATCGTCGACCAAATGCAAATATGGATCCGTACATCGTCACACAGTTGATACTTGAAACAGTCTGTGGAAACCCAAAAATAATCAAAACTAAAAAGACTGCACCAAAAAAGCCCGCAAAAAAGAAGGCCAAGAAGAAGTAACAATTCTGCCGTCGTTGCACGAGTGAATCTCGCCGCAACGACGGCAGACTGTACGAATGTGTTCAAGCAGAAACGAGCGCTGAGATGATTGAGCAGCAACGCGATTACGTCTTGCGAACCGTTGAAGAGCGCGGAATTCGACTTGTCCGCCTGTGGTTTACCGATGTTCTCGGTAACTTAAAAAGTTTTGCGATCAGCCCCGCCGAAATGGAGAATGCCCTCAACGACGGCATGATCTTCGACGGTTCAGCAATCGACGGGTTCAGTCGCATACAAGAAAGTGATGTGCTTGCTATCCCAGATGCCAACACATTCGAAGTTTTACCTTGGGTTGACCCAAAAGGAGCAGAGGCCCGTGTATTTTGCGATGTAGCAAAATTAGACGGTACCCCATTTGATGGCGATCCGCGACAAGTGTTACGGCGCAATTTAAACGCTGCCCACAAACTTGGCTATCAATTTTATGTCGCACCTGACATCGAATATTTTTATTTTGATCCTCCGACAGTTGACTCGCGACCTGTTCCACTTGACGAGGGTGGATTTTTTGATTTAACAAGCAGTGACATCACAAGTTCTTTGCGCAAAGAAACTATTCGCACTCTTGAAACAATGAGCATTCCCGTTGAATATAGTTTTCACGAAGATGCGCCGAGCCAACACGAAATAGATTTACGGCACACCGATGCGTTGACGATGGCCGACAGTGTCATGACCTTTCGCTTGGTCGTCAAAGAAATCGCGGCTCTGCATAATGTGCATGCCACTTTCATGCCCAAACCGCTCGAAAGTGTGCAAGGGTCCGGAATGCACCTGCATTTGAGTTTGTTCAAAGATGAACAAAACGCTTTTCATGATGGCGACGACCCGTATAACTTGTCGGAGACTGCAAAACAATTTATGGCAGGTTTATTGCGTCACGCAGCAGAGATAACCGCGATCACAAATCAGACCGTGAACAGTTACAAACGCCTGGTGCCTGGTTTTGAGGCACCAGTACATATCTCGTGGGCACGAAATAATCGCAGTGGATTAATTCGAGTACCGGTTCAAAAACGAAATAGCGAACAATCAACTCGAATCGAATATCGATCTCCAGACCCAGCATGCAACCCGTATCTGGCATTTTCGGTGATTCTTGCGGCGGGCCTGCGCGGCATCAAAGAGGGCTACGAACTGCCGCAAGAGGCAGACGCAAATCTTTTTGAAATTGGCGACGACATGCTTGAGAAATTGGGCATCGGACAATTGCCCCAGTCAATGTCTGACGCGTTGCGAGTGATGGAGCGATCAGAACTCGTTGCCGAAGCGCTCGGAGACCATATCTTCGAATGGTTCTTAAGAAATAAACGTGCAGAGTGGCGCGGTTACAAAACCCATATCAGTCAGTACGAACTAAATCGATACTTGCGCTCACTCTGAGACGACGATGGTCAACGACGAAACTAAACTTCTCGCGGTATTTCCAGATCCTGCGCCGATAGATGTTGCGAGAACTTTAGACCTCTCTGGTTATTCGTGGAAAGCAGTAAAAAACAGCGACGCACTCAGCCAACTGCAACCCGCAAATGGTTGGGCTGGGGCCGTTGTCGACTGCAGTCAAGACCCCGAATTCGGCTGGGCTTTGTGCCGTTCACTTCGGCGATGCGATATGCCGGTCAATCGAATAGTCGTTCTCGTTAGCGGTGCGCAACTGGCAGATTTAGAAATGCGCGATGATCTATTCGATGATTTTTGTTTGGCGCCAATTCATCCACGAGAACTTGATTCGCGTTTGCGCCATCTGTTTTATACCGAGATGTCTGTTTCTCGCGAATCACTAATTGAATACGGCGGATTGGTGCTCAATACCGAAACCTACCAGGCATCGTTTGGTGGCAATCCATTGGATCTCACATACATGGAGTACGAATTACTTAAGTTTCTTTCGCAAAACCCTGGCAAAGTATTTAGTCGCGAAATTTTGCTGTCTCGAGTTTGGGGATACGAATATTACGGTGGCGCTCGAACGGTAGATGTGCACATTCGCCGCTTGCGCGCAAAACTTGGCGAAGAACACGCCAACCTGATTGAAACTGTTCGCAGTGTTGGCTACCGCTTCGGCCAATCTAAGTGGGGGTAAACCTCCTTTCTGCCTGCGAGACTGAGATAATCAATGCCTACCCAATCAGTTGACACACAACTCGATCTAAGCCTTACCGGCATGTCATGCAACGCATGTGCGATGACAATCGAAAAAGGACTCAACAAGATGCCCGGTGTACAGGCGTCAGTCAACTTTGCCACCGAGTCTGCTCGAATCAGTTTCTCGAACCAACAAACGAACCCTGAAAGAATAATCGAAACAGTCAAGTCACTTGGCTACAACGCGCGCCTGCTCGAAAACACAACCACCGAAATGCTTGAAGCCGAAGTTAGCGAGCGCGTGGCGATGCTTCTGACTCGACTTATAGCGTCAATAATTTTTGGTCTACCAGTTGTAATTATTTCAATGGTCGCCGCATTGCAATTTAAAAACTGGCAATGGCTGGCACTTGTATTGAGTGCTCCAGTTGTCACTTGGGGTGCTTGGCCGTTTCACCGCGCCGCTCTCATGAACGCCCGCCATCGCGCGACGACCATGGATACTTTAATTTCGATTGGCATTACTGCTTCAACTGCTTGGTCAGTCTGGGCGATTGTCTGGGGTGACTCAGTCGAACATATCTATCGTGGGTCATCACACACTGCGAGCATGACGAGCATGATGATGAAGGCTGGCGACAGCACACATATTTATCTTGAAGTCGCTGTCGCAGTGACGGTGTTTCTACTTGCCGGCAGGTACTTTGAGGCTCGGGCGAAAAACCGCGCTGGTGATGCGTTGCGCTCATTGCTTGCACTCAACGCAAGAACAGCGACCGTGATACGTGACGAAAACGAACAGACCATTGATGCATCGCAGGTGCGAGTGGGTGATTTGATGGTTGTTCGACCAGGAGAGATAATTCCGGCTGACGGTGTAGTCGTCGAGGGCAATTCGTCTTTAGACGTCTCGATGTTGACTGGCGAGAGCGTGCCTACAGATGTCGCACCAGGCAGCGAAATTGTGGGTACAACGGTAAATCTGACTGGGCGATTGATCGCCCGCGCAACGCACGTCGGTGCTGAAACTACTTTCGCACAAATAACTCGTCTGGTCAGAGATGCACAAACAACAAAAGCACCGGTTCAAAAACTCGCCGACCGCGTGAGCGCAATCTTCGTGCCAACCGTAATCGGTCTGTCAATTGCAACATTCGTCAGCTGGTATTTTTTGGGAGACTCAATAACTCAAGCATTTACGGCAGCGGTTGCGGTTTTAATTATCGCTTGCCCGTGTGCACTTGGTCTTGCAACACCGACCGCACTAATGGTTGGCAGTGGTCGCGCCGCCCAAATGGGCATCGTAATTAAAGGTGTAGATGTTTTACAAAGCACGCGTCGCATCGACACCGTTGTATTTGACAAAACCGGAACTGTTACAACCGGTGTGATGCAACTAGTCGACATTATCTGTGCGCAAGGTTCAACTCGTAACGAAATACTTTTATATGCAGGTGCACTTGAACACGCCAGTGAGCATCCGGTTGCTCGCGCGATTGCGAAGGCTGCGCGAACTGAACTTGGCCAGTTGCCTGACGTGACTGATTTCGAATCTTCGCCTGGCATGGGTACTACCGGTGTGGTGAACGGTCGCAAAGTGATGGTTGGACGCGAATCTCTATTTGGCAAGACCATGGTGATTATCCCATCGGATCTTCGCAGTGCTCTAACAAACTCGCGTAACAGCGGCAACACCGCCGTATTGGTTGTCGTCGATGGCGCCGTTAAAGCAGTCTGTGTTGTTGCCGATCAACCAAAAGCCACTAGCGCAATTGCTATCGCTGAATTGCGCAAACTTGGGTTGCGCTCGGTGCTTCTCACCGGAGACAACCATGCGACTGCAGTTGCGATCGCCCAGCAGGTCGGAATCGACGCCGATGAACAGCACGTTATTGCTGGCGTCTTGCCCGATGAAAAAGTTCGTGTCGTATCCGATTTGCAGCAGCGTGGTTATGCGGTGGCAATGGTTGGCGATGGAGTAAACGACGCCGCCGCACTTGCCCAGGCAGATGTCGGCATCGCCATGGGAACTGGTACAGATGTTGCGATGCATGCCAGTGATCTAACTATTGTCAGTGGCGATCTGAGATTGGTTGCTGATGCGATTTTGCTTTCACGCGCAACATTGCGCACGATTACGGCAAACGTGTTCTGGGCATTCGCTTATAACACTGCAGCGATACCACTCGCCGCACTGGGATATTTGAATCCAATGTGGGCTGGCCTAGCAATGGCGTTTTCAAGTGTTTTTGTGGTCACAAACAGTTTGAGATTGCGCACAACCAAACTCACACAGCACACCGCGTTCGTACACGCAACTCGCTGACGGCTTTCGCCCGCCAGGCTCGCGCCGTTCGCTCTGCCACGCCATAACGCGCAGCAATTGTTGCCGCATTATCGCCACTTGCAACTGCCCGCAAGATCTCGATGTGCTTTGAATCTATGCCTTGATCTATTGCAACGGCAATAAGTTTGTCCAAACTAATTTCTTCTTCTACCTGCTCTTCTGGTGCAACTAGAAATTCAGACAAAACATAAGGGTCGGTCGGGATCACTTTGTAGCGCTTTGAACGGTGACCGTGTACGAAAGCGAAATATTCGCTGTCTCGCACAAGATTGGCGGCAACTTTATTTGGCCGACGGTGCCAAGGATATTTGCGAATCACTCCCCATGCGCTGGGTAGAACATCAGCGATTGCCGTATCGATTCCTCCTTCAACTATTCGACCTCGTCTTCGTGCTATTGCCAAAAGGGGTGGCAGAATTCGCTGCAAAACAATTCGAGCAGCAAGTTCATCGCTCGTTGCCTGTTTGACTAACAACCATAAATATTGATCGCCTTGCGAATCATCGCGTGCCGTGTTAAAGCCTGCTCGCACTAGAACCTCATCTAGGTGACTTACTTTGGCACCAGGCAACGACCACGAATTAACGATTTCTAGTTCACGGTTTCGGTCACTGATGAGTTGCCATTCTTTGATTAGTCGCGAAACCGGACTCTCCGATCGCTGAGCAAGTCCGGGGCTCCAAACCAATAACGGCTGGCTTGTTACTTTGTCTGAATTGACTGTCGTGAGTTGTGTCATGCACAACATCGTGCGAATTAGCGCCACTGCGACTAGCACGCGCGGTCTCACCGCAACTCTCACTTACAAAAAAACTTTGAACTTCAGCCATAATTAGGTGATGCGAATCACTTTGCCATCAGGCACGCAATGCGAAATTGATAAGACCATAAAAAATCCGGCGATGGGTTTGGTCATTGCCCCAGATATTTTTGGTTTAAGAGAGTTGTACGACGACCTAGTTGCGCGTTTCGCTCGCGAATGGAACATGGTGGTCTGTGCCGTTGAACCGTTTCCAGATCGGGTTTTGGGCCCCGAGATTGAACCGAGATTTGCAGCAGTGCCGACGCTGAGCGATGAAAATCATTTGCGTGATTTACATGAGGCAGCCGACGCCCTTGCCGTGCCAGTAGTTGGGCTGATGGGTTTTTGTATGGGTGGAATGTATTGCTTTAAGTCGGCTCGATCTGAAAGATTCAAAAAAATTGTTTCGTTTTACGGAATGATCAAAATCCCAAACGGCTGGCTCAGCGCAACACAAGGTGAACCGCTGCACTATTTACAAACGGGTAATGCTGACCGAGTTTTGGCAATTATCGGTGGCAAAGATCATTACACACCTCAAGTTGATGTTGCCGAATTGCAAAATCATGGCGTGCGAACTGAAATTTATTCTGATGCCGAACACGGTTTTGCCCACGATGCGTCACGGCCGGCGCATCGCGCACAAGACGCAAAAAACGCTTTCGCGCTCGCACGCACTTGGCTAATCAACTAGTTAAACAACTAGCGAACTTAACTCGCGAATCAGCTAGAGCGTATTTCGAGTTTTTGGCGCATCAAAATTCGATACCGACGGTCGTGCTGTTCGAGCCAGCCCAAACGAATAAAACTTGCGATCGCTTTGTTTACTCTTTCACGAGAAGCGCCAACCATTCCGGCAAGTTCTTCTTGTGTAATCGGAAGAACAAATTCGTCTTTTCCACTCGATAGTTCGAGTAACCGCTTGGCGGTTCGGCCAGTTACATCTAAAAACACGCTGTCAGAAAGAACTTCATCCATTATTCGCAAACGTGATGCCAGCAACTTTGTTACTCCCCACAACATCGTCGGGTTCAACTGCAACTGTTGACGAACTACCGAATAAGGAATCTGCAACAACGACGACGGTTCAATCGCGCGAGCCATTGCGCTTCGTTTGCCATTATCTAGAAGCGCAAGTTCGCCAAACAGGTCGCCTCGCTCCATTAAGGCGAGCATGCTCTCTCGACTATCTATCGGTTGGTTGCCGATTGCAATTGCGATTCGTCCTGACAACACGATGTACATCGATTCTGGTGTATCGCCCTCACTGAACAACACATCCCCGCGCTGTAAGTTTTTTGTTTCACCACTGGCTGCAATCACAGCAAGAACATCTGGTGGAGTATCTGCAAAAAACGCGCTGTTGCCAAGAAGTTGTTGTGCCATATCTAGATGACGGTACTACCCTAAATGAGCGTGAACACCATGCCAACCCAAAAAATTGGCGAAAAGATTTGGACGATCGTCGTTGCGGCGGGTTCGGGCACCAGGTTTGGTAGCCCCAAACAATTTGAGCTAATTAATGAACGCCGAGTTGTGGATTGGGCAGTTGAAACTGCTCGTGCAGCGAGTGACGGCGTAGTCGTCGTTTTGCCAGCAACTCATGCCCATAATGAAAAAGGAGTAGTTGGCGGGTCGACGCGAAGTGCGTCTGTGCGCAGTGGTTTGGCTGCGGTTCCTCTAGAAGCCTCAATAATATGTGTTCACGATGCGGCCCGACCGTTTGCCTCGGAGTTTTTGTTTCATGAGGTAGTCGATGCAGTATGTGCTGGCGCCGACGGTGCGGTGCCAGGGTTGCCAGTTACCGACACAATTAAGTTTATTTCGAATGACAATATCGTTGTATCCACCCCGGATCGTAGACAACTTGTCGCAGTACAGACTCCTCAAGCATTTCGGGCAAAAGTTTTACGCGACGCTCACGCATCGAACCCAGAAAGCACCGACGATGCAACATTGGTTGAAAACAATGGTGGCCGAGTCGTGGTGGTTCATGGTGACCCACTCAATCGCAAATTAACAACACCAGAAGATCTGAACTGGGCTCGCGCGATTACGCGCGGCGAAGTGTAAATATTTAATCATGACCGCGAAAATTAGAGTGGGACAAGGTTTTGATATTCATCGCTTTGTTGATGTGTCGGATACTGATCGAAAACTAATTTTGGGGGGCGTACATTTTGTCAATGAACGCGGGCTGGTTGGGCATAGTGATGCTGATGTCATTGCCCATGCGGTCGCCGAAGCGATTCTTGGCGCATGTGGACTAGGCAACATCGGTGAACACTTCCCTGACACGGATGAAAAATGGAAAAATGTCGACTCGTTAACTCTGTTGGCAAGCGTCGCCAAAATGGCAAATGAAAACAAATTTGAAATCGGCAACGTTGATTGCAGCGTTGTCTGCGAAAGACCGAAGATCTCGGTGCATAGAGACGAGATGCAAAAGAAATTGACTGCTGCTTCGGGTGCTCCCGTAACGATCAAAGGTCGTCGTGCCGAAGGCCTCGGATCACTCGGTCGCAGCGAAGGTATCGCCTGTTGGGCGGTCGCCGTGGTGACGCAGAATGATTAATTTTTAATCATGGCTCAAGATCGAAATAGTCGACCGAACAAACGCAATAGATCAAGCGGCTCAAAAAAAACTGGTCGTAATCCGAATAGTCCAAAACGAATTGACTTATCACGAAGACCGAATAGATCAGATCGCGGTGGCAGTCGACCAATTCATAAAGAGCACGGCTTGGGTGGCGAACAAATTGAAGGCCGACAAGCAGTGAGAGAACTTTTACTAGGTTCGCGACGCAGAGTTCACGAGATCTGGATTGCAAACGACATTGAGAGTAGCCCGGTGATCGATGATATTTTAGAAATTGCACGCGACCAGAGAGTTCAAGTGTTAAATGTTTCGCGACGCGAAATCGAAAGGGAAGCGCGCAGTGAGGCACCACAAGGAGTTCTCGCCAAGGCCGCACCGCTCGAAGAAACATTGTTGGCTGATCTGCTCGTCGCGCCGCGCGATAAGCCACTTATGTTGGTTGCGATCGACGGTGTAACCGACCCAGGAAACCTCGGCGCAATTTTGCGGTGTTGCGACGGCGCAGGAGTTGACGCAGTCATTTTGCCCCGACATCGCGCAGTCCACATAACTCCGACTGTTGCAAAATCATCTGCTGGTGCAATTGAATACTTGAACATGTGTGTTGTTGGCGGTTTACCAAGTGCGTTGTCTGAAATGAAAACTGCCGGAGTTGTTGTCGTCGGATTAGATGACTCAGCAGAGAAAAGTATTTTTGAATTGGGCGCGGTGGCTACAGATTCGGTCTGTCTGGTACTCGGCGCAGAAGGGCCCGGTTTGTCAAGACTCGTGCGCGAACGGTGCGACTTGCTCGCCAATATTCCAATGCTCGGATCGTTATCTTCTTTGAACGTTTCTGTTGCTGCGGCTTTGGCAACCTACGAGATCGTGCGGACCCGCAGGGTTTCGAAGTAAATTCAAGAAGCCCAAATATGTCATACACCGAATATCTGCCGTACACTGACCGCGAATAAAAAACGCCGGGGTAGCTCAGTGGCAGAGCAACCGCCTTGTAAGCGGTAGGTCGTGGGTTCAATCCCCACCCTCGGCTCGATTTGAATACTTGTAAGATTCTGAGAAGATTCTGCAGCCAATTTACAAAGCAGGCACGTATTTATCGCCAAAATTTATAGCCGTGTTTATATTCGTATTTATAGCGGTATAAACCATCTAGTTATAACTATGCGATAACTTAGGTAGGTATGAGCCAAGAGCAATATCGCCCAAGTCGCGGAGATTCTGACCGTTATTCGTCGGGCGGACGTTCTTCTAGCGGGCGGTCCTCAGGTGGACGTTCATCGGGTGGTGGCTCGAGTGTCAATTCAACTTTGTCAATCATCATCGCAGTGCTTGTTCTATTGCTTGGGTTCTTTATTTTGCGTGATATTCGTGGCGATAAGACCACCCAAACATTTACTGCGCCAACTCAAGACACTGTTGTAACTACCGAAACAACACTGCTTGAGATTCCAGTTCAAACAACGATCGTCTTGACTGCATTCAAAATACAAATTGCCAACGCATCAGGAATCGCCGGAAGTGCAGGTCAGTTGACTACTGAGTTGCAAGGTCGTGGCTACATCGTGCAACCTGCTCTCAACAAAAGTGAAATCACGCCAAAACAAACTGTGACTGTGGTGTACTACTTGCTCGGCAGCGAAACCGCCGCCGCCGCGGTCGCCAAAGAACTCGGCGGAGTTGCTGTTGCGGCAATGCCAGAGCCAGTACCAACCGAAACCGGAAAACTCGGTGAAGCAAGCGTGCTGATTTTATTGGGCACTGACATTGCCGGGATACCGCTTCCTGCTGTGAGCACTGCAGTTGCACCCGTTGCTCCCGTCGTAACAATCGCACCTGTTGCACCTGTTGCACCAACTACGACGGCAGGATAACAAAACTTTCAAATTATTTTGCGTTGCGCAAAAGTTGCAACGCCGCTTGCTCAATGCAATGTAAAGGTTGTTGCATCGCGTTTTCGCGACCAAATAATTCAACAAGACTTAGTGAATTAAGTTGACCTTGTACTTCTTGGTGGATATCACCACAGATTGCCGAGATATGAATTCTTTTCTCAGCGGCAAGTTCCGCCATTGAACCGACAACTTTCCCTGAAAAACTTTCTTTGTCCATGTAGCCCTCGCCCGTAATAATGAAGTCAACGTCAATTAGCAGTTCGTCAAGCAGAACCTCTTGCGCAACAAGATCAAAACCGGGCACAAGTTTTGCCCCGAGTGCCGCCAAACCGCCCGCTAATCCACCTGCGGCACCAGCACCTGGCAACAACGAAACATCAACACCATGCGTCTCTTTATACATCTGAACAAGACGCTCAAGGCGAGTTGTGAGCAACTGAACTTGCGCCGGCGACGCACCTTTTTGTGGTCCAAAAACTTTTGCAGCGTCGGTAAACGCCGTGGTTACATCACACGCAACTACAAACTCAACACCTTTGAGTCGCGCTGGCGTTTGAATTGCGCGAACCGCCCCTAACCCGCCGTCCGTGGTGGCAGATCCACCAAGACAAACGATTATTCGTTTTGCTCCAAGATCTAATGCGGCATCAATGAGTTCTCCAGTGCCCGTTGTCGAAGCAGCAACAGCATCATTTTTTTCTTGACCACCCGAAAGTAACAACCCTGAAGCGCATGCCATCTCAATAATTGCCGTGCCTCGATGCAAACGCCAATCTGCATTAACAGGATCACCCAACGGACCAGTGACGAGTGTCGTTCGGTTTGCACCGCCGAGCGCATCTAGTGTTCCTTCTCCCCCGTCGGCAAGTGGACGCTCGATGCAATCGTGACCGAGTTGCCAACATGCATGACCGATTGCGGTTGCGACCTGTGCTGCGGTAGCGGTACCCCGAAACTTGTCGACGGCAGCGAGCACTTTCATGCGTTCAGGTTAGATGAGAACGTGATCGCAAAGTACCCGCAAGATGCGCCTAGCCTTAAATACAATGTTTTTTAAAGGCCGACTTCAATTGTCGCTTCTTGCAATCACAATTATCAGTGGCGTCCTATCGCTGGTATTCGCCCAAATTGGTGATGACCCGCCACCAACTACAACTCTCGTGCCAACAACGACAACCGTGCCCGTAACCACGACGATTTATACGCCACCAGTCAGATACTTAATCCAACCCGGCGACACACTCTTTGGTATTGCTTCGACTTATTTATTGGATATGCAGGCGTTAATGGATTTGAACGACATTACAAACTCTGACCATGTTGAAACGGGAGATGAACTTATATTTCCACCTGCAAATGGTTTCGTTCCAGTTGCACCATCTACGACGATGAAACCTTAAATTACTTTTGGCGATGCTTCACTGAGATTTCAGCAATCTCTCGCATAATTCTTGCGATATCAAAATCTTTCGGAGTGTAAACCGCGACGACACCTAGGTCGGTTAATTTCTTGCGATCGTCCTCAGGAATAATCCCGCCCACCACTACGGGCGAGGTCACACCTGCTTTTTTCAACTGCAACATCACTTCTGGCACAAGCGCTAGATGCGACCCCGAAAGTATTGAAAGTCCAATTACATCTGGATCCTCATCGCGTGCTGAGGCTGCAATTTGCTCTGGTGTCAAACGAATACCGCTGTAGACAACTTCCATTCCAGAGTCGCGTGCAGCAACTGCTATCTGTTCGGCTCCGCTCGAGTGGCCATCTAGACCCGGCTTTGCAACCAATAATCTCGGCGGACCACCAGCAATCGTTTTGACAAAATCTGAAACCTCATTTAATAGATGACCATGTCGACCAGAGATGCCACCCACACCAGTCGGCGCACGGTACTCACCAAAGACATCGCGCAACACCTGCGACCACTCGCCCGTCGTGCCGCCGACTTTGGCAAGTTCAATTGAGGCAGGCATCAAATTAGATCCGTCACGAGCAGCAATTTGCAAAGACTTGAGCGCCGAATCTACTTGACTTTGATTTCGAGTTTTTCGCCAAGTTTCTACTTCAGCGATCATTTGATTCTCTATCTTCGGATCAACTTTAAGAATATTGTCAAAGCCACCCAAAGGCGATGGCGCAGTCTGTGTAAATGCGTTTACTCCAATGACTTTTTGATCACCTTTTTCTATTCTGCTCGTGCGACTCGACATTGAATTGACGAGTTTGCTTTTGAGAACATCAACTGCTTCAAATGCACCACCGATCGCCAAGATCTCGTTGAGTTCGGTCCATGCTTCGTCGACCAGTTGCGCGGTGCGTGATTCGATTACCGCCGACCCATCAAAAATATCTTCGTATTCGAGCAAGTCGGTTTCAAAAGCAAGGACTTGTTGCATTCGCAACGACCACTGTTGATCCCACGGGCGAGGCAGACCCAGGGCTTCGTTCCATGCCGGCAACTGCACACTACGAGCCCGAGCATTTTTAGAAAGTGTTACAGCCAGCATCTCAAGCACAATTCGTTGCACATTATTTTCGGGCTGAGCCTCGGTAAGACCGAGAGAATTAACTTGAACGCCGTATCTGAAACGCAATGCACGATCGTCGGTGATCTGGTATCGCTCTCGACCTATCCGTTGCCAGAGGTCGACAAACGCGCGCATTTTGCAGATCTCTTCAACAAATCTGATTCCGGCGTTGACAAAAAACGAAATCGACGAAAACACCTGCGGAAACTGTTCATCGGTTACCTGACCACTTGATTTAACCGCATCCAAGATGTCAATTGCATTGGCAAGCGAGAATGCGATTTCCTGCACTGGCGTCGCGCCAACCTCTTGCAAGTGATAAGAGCAAATATTGACCGGGTTCCATTTTGGTGCGTTCGTCGCACACCATGCGATCATGTCAACGATTATTCGTCGTGATGGTTGCGGTGGAAATATAAAAGTTCCACGCGACAAATATTCTTTAAGTATGTCGTTTTGAGTTGTGCCTCGTAAATCTTTTGTGGCTACATTTTGTTCGTCAGCGTTCGCAACATAAAGTGCAAGCAACCAAGCAGCGGTTGCATTAATCGTCATTGAAGTATTCATCTCGCCCGGAGGAATGCCGTCGAGCAGTGTGCGCATATCACCGAGATGTGCGACTGGTACCCCAACTTTGCCTACTTCACCTCTGGCCAGTACATGATCAGGGTCGTAACCAGTTTGCGTTGGTAGATCAAATGCAATTGACAATCCTGTTTGACCCTGTGCCAAGTTCGTGCGATACAACTCGTTTGATGCAGCGGCACTTGAGTGCCCCGAATAAGTGCGCATCACCCAGGGTTGATCGCGTTTGGCGGCTTTGGCTGGTTCACTCACCATTGTTTAAGGCTAGGCGTGTTGCTATTGCATTACAGCGACTGCAAGTTCACGCAAATACTGCTCTCTTGTAATGGCTACCGCGCCGAGAGTTTCTAAATGTGGCGTTAACCACTGCACATCCAACAAACTCATTTCAGATTCTTTCATCTTGCCAACCAGCGCCATTAACGCGACTTTGGATGCATCTCGCAATAAATGAAACATTGACTCACCTGCAAAAAATTTGCCGACGCGAACGCCGTAAAGTCCACCAGCCAACAATCCATTTTCGTCAAAGACTTCAAAACTATGGGCATAACCAAGTTTGTGAAGTTGCACATACGCGTCTATGAACTCGGCAGTGATCCAACCGTTTTCACGATTTGGTGCCGCGCAACCGCGCATTACTTTTTCGAAGCAAGTGTCAATACGGACTTCAAATTTCTTTGAACTACGGCGCATCGATCGAGAGATCACCAACTGATCTAAGTTGATGACCGCCCGCTTTAGTGGTGACCACCAGACCAGATCAGTGGGTTGTCGATAATCAAGTTCATCGCTTGAAACCATCGGAAATATTCCATGGCGGTACGCGTGAATCAAAGTTTCAGGTTTTAAATCTGCGCCACGACCGACAACATCGCTGCGAGGCCATTTCGCTGAAGGTGGAAACTCCCAAACCGACTCATCAAGTTGAGTCGGTGTTGAATCCCAGTTCATCGGTAACTAATTCATATGTTAATAACTATAAAAACCTTGCTTTGATTTGCGACCCAATTTGCCCTGCTTGACGAGTTCTTTCAACATCGGGCGTGGCTCGAGAGTTGCCGACTTAAATTCGGCATGAAGAGCGTTGAGAATCGCAACCGATGTATCCAGCCCGACTAGGTCTAACAATGCAAAAGGCCCCATCGGAAAATTGCACCCACCCTTCATAGCAACATCAATATCTTCCATGCTCGCGGTGCCGGCCTCGAACATTGCGATTGCATTGTTCAAATACGGAAACAACAATGCATTAACAATGAAACCCGCGCGATCAACGACTTGTACTGCGTCTTTTGAGCAGGCTTTGACAAACTCATTGGCAAATGCGATCGTCTCATCGCTAGCAGTTATCGGCCGAACAACTTCAACAAGTGGCATCAAAACCGCAGGATTAAAAAAATGGATCCCACAAACTTTGTCAGGGCGGTTTGTCGACTTCGCCATCTCGATTACAGGCAACGTGCTCGTGTTCGTCGACAAGACACAAGACGGTTTGACAATTTTGTCGAGTTGAGAAAACAATTCTTGTTTTGTTGCAAGATCTTCGACAGCAGACTCGATTATCAGATCACAATTAGCCAGATCTTCAAGTTTGCTCGTCACACTCACATGAGACATTGCCGAATCTCTTTGTTCTTGGGTGATTTTCGCTTTTGCGAGTTGTTTATCAAGGCTCGCCTCAATCGCAGATTTCGTCGCTTGCGCGGTCTCTGCAGAGCGTGAACGGACGATTACATCTATCGCCGATTTGCCTATAACCTCGGCGATTCCAGAACCCATGATCCCAGAGCCAATTACACCTACTGTTTTGATTTCAAGTTTTGTCACTCGAGCGACACTACCGACATTTACTGTCATTTATCTAACCGTAAGTAAGCCGTCATCTCGTAGATGCTTTTAAATCACTTTGAAGTCATCTCAAACAGATAAAGTCCACGGGGTGAACAGCGCAAAAATTGAATCTTTGATCAGCGATCCGCAACGATTAATCGCCCTTGATGCGGTGCATAACTTTCGCGATTTAGGCGGCTACCCCACAGTTGGCGGTCAGACGACAAAATGGCGAACACTGTTTCGGGCCGATGGGCTTTATCGATTAACCACCGCCGATGCGCAAGCAGTTATTGATCTTGGCGTAAAAACCGTGATCGATTTACGAACAGATAACGAGGTCAAAACTCGTGGCACCTTCCCCGTTGACAAGTTTCCTGTCGCGTTTCATCATCTGTCGATCATCGACGCAACATGGAACGAAGGTGAAACACCGGTTATCGAGGACACCGTTGAATTTTTAGTCTGGGCATATCGCGAAATGATCGCCAATGCTGCACAAAAGTTCGCTAATGCCATCGAAGTGATTGCAGCAACCGATGTTTTGCCGTTGGTGTTTCATTGTGCTGCGGGCAAAGATCGCACCGGAGTATTAGCGGCGTTGATTTTGTCAATACTCGGTGTGCCAGACGAAATTATTTCCGCAGACTACGGACTAACCGAATTAGGCATGAAGCGACTCATCAAGTGGGCCGAGGTCAGCCAACCAGAACTTGCCACGGCTTACGCCAATATGCCGGCACGATTTGCCGCGGCCGACCCACGGGCAATGGCAATTATTCTTGATGATCTAAATACGAAACATGGATCAGTGCAAAACTTCGTTCGCGAAATCGGTGTAAGCGACCAAACAGCAAACACGTTGCGAGAGTCGTTACTAACCAATTAAATATCTAAATACCTAGAATTGAGTCGTGACACACTCTTTGGCCAGTCTCAAAAGTTCAGGGCCAACGGGTCTGATGTTTCACCACTTTCACGGATCGGGTCATGAAAAAAGTGAAGGCTCGTTCTCTGCCGATGAGTTTGGGCGATCACTCGATCACGCATCAAAAGTCGCAACTCTATTGAGCGCAGACGAATTTCTAGACAAGGCTCTTAGCCAAAAACTAGATGAGACCGACATCTGTTGTTCGTTTGATGACGGACTGCAATGTCAATTTGATGTTGCAGCCTCGGTGCTCGCTTCGAAAAAACTCAAGGCATTTTTTTTCGTCAACACTGGGCCGCATGCAGGGCAGCCATATATTTTGGAGATTTTCAGGATTTTTAGAAACCAATTCTTTGAGAACAAAGATGTGTTTTTCGCAGAATTTGATCTAAGTATCCAAACCACCATGTCTGAAACTTTTTTATCAGCGAAAAAAACTTTCCCGGAAGATTATCTGACCGTTTATCCGTTTTATACGCGTGGAGATTTGTGGTTCAGATATCTGCGTGATGAAATCTTGACTCCTGAAGAATATCTGGAGATTATGAGGTTGATAATTCAAAATCACGGCACCTCAATTGACGAAATAAACAAGAAAATCACAATGAGCAAAGAATCGATCACTCAACTGGCAAACCAAGGCCATGTCATTGGTTTGCATTCACACAGTCACCCGACAAACATAACGAGGCTTACACCAGCCGAAAAGTTTTCTGAATATTCTGTTAATTCAGAATTTTTGACCAGCTATCTAAACGAAGCCCCAAACTGCATGTCGCACCCAAATGGCGTTTACGACGAAGACATTTTAAAAATTCTTCGCGAGATGAACATCTTCGTCGGGTTTCGAGACAATATGGATTTAGTGCCTGATCGTTCAAATCTTGAAATTCGACGATTAGATTCTGCTTTCTTGCCTCGCGACTAAACGACTTAAGCGAGTTTTTAGTTTTCGCTGATTGTTACTTTCGTAATCCGAACTTCTTCTTTTGGCGGCACACCATTTGCGGCCGGGTCATCATTTCCTGCTTTGTCAAGCGCCGGAATTGTTGAATCCAAACCCTTTGTGACTTGACCGAACAGCGTGTAGTTCGGTGCGAGCGTTACTCCTTGCTCACCGGAAATAATAAAAAATTGACTGCCATTCGTGTTTGGCCCCGAGTTGGCCATGGCCAATGAGCCGAGTTTGTATTCGCCGGCAGCCGGCAACTCATCGGCAATTGAATAACCCGGCCCACCCGTACCAGTCGCAGTTGGGTCACCGCATTGCACCACGAAACTTGGTATCACTCGATGACAAACAGTGTCGTCAAAATATTTTGATCGCGCCAAGTTGACGAAATTGTTGACAGTGCCGGGAGCCTTTGCTGCGTCAAGCACGACGGTGAAATCACCTTTTGATGTCGACACGACTGCTGTATAAGTTTTTGTTAAGTCAATGCACAATTTTGGCGCAGAAGTGAACGCTTGAACTTGAGAACCAGAACCGTCGGTCGGCGCACACTCGCCTTCGCCGTAAGCAAATGGCCCGGCAGCGGCTGGAGCCACAGTTGACTCGGCTGGAATTACAGAATCACTAGTTGCTGTCTCCGATTCATCTCCACCACCACTCAAGTTGAACAACAAAACAACCCCGACAACTGCGCCGAGCAATAAAGCGATCCTCGTTATTCGACGGCGCAAAATCTGACGTTGAGTCTTTTGTGCGACTTCATTTCGACGAGCTAAGCGATTTTGTTTTTGGCGGTTTCTTTTGTCTGTTCCCATGATCAGAAAATGCTACAGGTCGGCAACACCAGCACCGCTAGCGTTGAAGCCCGTGGCTTTGATAGTTCAAAAATATGGTGGCACCTCAGTAGCCGACCCCGAACGAATGCGCAATGTTGCGCGCCATATTGCGACATCAAAAGCAGAAGGCAACCAAATAGTGGTAGTGGTTTCGGCAATGGGAAAAGCCACCGACAACCTAATGGAACTCGCACGGCAAGTTTCTACGGCGCCACCCGGTCGTGAGATGGACATGTTGCTAACAACAGGGGAACGCATCAGCATGTCGTTGTTATGCATGGCGTTACAAGATCTCGGCGTTGAAGCAATGAGTTTCACTGGCAGTCAAGTGGGGATCATTACCGACACGGTGCATGGTCGGGCGAAAATTCTCGAAATCAAAGGTGACCGCGTTCGCGAAGCAATAAGTGAGGGCAAGGTGGCGGTCGTTGCAGGTTTTCAGGGCGTAAGCACCGAAAAAGAAATCACGACACTCGGTCGTGGGGGAAGCGATACGACTGCAGTCGCACTCGCCGCGGCTTTGAAAGCCGATGTCTGCGAGATTTATACCGATGTCACCGGGGTTTTTACTGCCGACCCTCGACTTGTTTCACAGGCACGAAAATTAAAACATCTCGAGTTCGACGAAATGCTCGAGATGGCTGGTGCCGGCAGCAAAGTGCTGGCACTTCGCAGTGTTGAATTTGCACGCAATCACAACGTGCCGATACACGTGCGCTCAAGTTTCACTTGGGAGCAAGGAACTTGGGTGACGAGCGAAGAACGTAAAGGAGAAAAAAATATGGAAGATCCAATTATCTCTGGTGTCGTCCACGACGCAGGCGATGCGAAAATAACTGTGTTGGGTGTGCCCGACCAACCCGGTGTTTCTGCGGCATTGTTTGAGCCGTTGGCCAATGCAAATGTCAACGTCGACATGATCGTGCAGAACACTTCGACTGCGGGAACGACCGATATTTCTTTTACATTGCCCAAGACAGATGTTGCGATCGCCCAGCCGATCGTCGAAAAAATTGCCAAACAAGTCGGCGCTAGTGGCGTAACTCAAGACACCAACATCGCCAAGCTTTCGCTCGTCGGCGCTGGCATGAAGTCAAGCCCGGGAATCGCGGCCAAGATGTTTCGAGTTCTTGCAGACAACAAAGTGAATATCGAAATGATTTCAACGAGCACGATTCGCATTTCGGTTGTTGTGGCCGCCCCGATGCTCGAAACAGCGGTGCGCGCACTACATACGGCTTTCAACCTAGATAGTGGCGAGGAGTATTCGGCACCACTGCCTGAACGCAAGTAGCAAGTAGATTTCTTCAGACATATGCAAACCAAGCGTGCACATCATTTGCCTTGGAGGCGCGCAGGCAATCTTGCGGATAATAATTTGAGCGCAGATGACGTCGTTCGTGAAACGGGCTGGGTATTCAACAACGAAACCGGCAAAGATCTGACTCTAGAAGAGTTCGTCGACACTGGCGACAAAGAAGTTCAGCGATATATTCGGTTGCTTGAACTCGGAGATATAAAATTCGAGTCTTCAAGTCTGCTCGAAATCGGAAGTGGCATCGGCAGAATGACCTCGGCGTTTACGAATCGCTGCGAGAAAGTAATTGCCGCAGATGTTGACTCGGCTTTTCTTGAGCGATGCCGACAAACAGTTGCGCGGTTTGGACGAATTGATCGCCTAACCACACTTCATGTCGTCAACGGAAGAACACTTGGGCTAAACGACAACACGGTTGATATAACTTTTTCATACATCACCCTGCAGCATTGTCAGCCTCACGATGCTCTTGAACTTGTAAACCAAGCAATTCGTGTCACCCGAAGTGGCGGCACGGTCGTGCTCAATTTTCGCACCTGGGTACTCAGCGATGTCCTGCTCGTGCCATTGGGTGTCGCGATGCGCTCGCTTTGGAAAGTTTCATTTGTTGGCCCACGCCTCGCCCGTTGGCGCTGGTCAACAAGATTCGGGTGGCAGGCCAATCGACTTAAACCAGACACGGTGCTGACAAAAGTTGCACCACAACTCGGCAATATAAAAATATTTCATTCAAAAAAGCGAACTCTTAGAGTCTTGACGACTGGCAAAAATGGCGTAAGGGTGATCCCGACAAATCGAATTAATCCAAGTCACTGGTGGTTGGTCGCTCAAGTATCCTAAGTGCGTGGCAAAAAAATTATCTCTCGGAATAGTCGGCGCAACAGGCATGGTCGGCAGTGTGATGCAGACACTGCTGGTCGAACGAAAATTTCCTGCTTCAACGGTTAGATTTTTCGCGTCCGCAAGATCTGCCGGAAGCATCATCGAATGGAACGGTCAAAAAATCACTGTTGAAGACGCTTCAACTGCCGACACCAGCGATTTAGATATTGCGATTTTCTCGGCTGGCGCAACAACTTCGCGGGCAATCGCTGAAATTTATGCCAAGCGCGGCGCAATGGTGATCGATAATTCATCTGCATGGCGAATGAACCCTGATGTTCCGCTGATTGTTTCAGAAGTGAACCCTGAAGACATCGCCCAGGCAAAACTCGGAATCATTGCCAATCCAAATTGCACGACAATGGCTGCGATGCCAGCACTCAAGCCACTTCACGATGCTGCTGGACTCGTGCGAATGGTTGCAAGCACATACCAGGCAGTTAGTGGAATGGGAGTTTCTGGTGTCAGTGAATTGCATGAGCAAATCAAACTCGGTGCGCCAAATGCAAACGACCTGACCTATAACGGTGGCGCAATTGCGTATCCACCTGCCGTTAAATTTCCGAAAACGATTTCGAACAATGTGATTCCGTTTGCGGGCACTTTGGTCGATGACGGCATGTTAGAAACCGACGAAGAGAAAAAACTGCGCAACGAGAGTCGCAAAATTTTGCATATTCCAAATCTGCGTGTCTCGGGCACTTGTGTGCGCGTTCCAGTTTTTACCGGTCACTCACTTTCACTAACCCTTGAATTTGATCGCGCGATCACTCCTGCTGAGGCAACAAAGATTTTGGCGAGTGCGCCGGGTGTGAGTTTGATGGATGTACCAACACCCTTGGATGCAGCGGGTAGGAACCCAAGTTTCGTCGGGCGTATCCGACAAGATCATTCGATCGAAGGCAACAAGGGCTTGGTGTTATTTGTTTCTAACGACAATCTTCGCAAAGGCGCTGCGCTTAACGCTTTGCAAATCGCCGAAGTAATCGTCAGCAATAACAAATAAAAAAGTTATAAGTTAACTTTCGACTGACAGTCCTTCGTGCCAGACGTCGCCCGAAGTAATTGCATTTGCCGCACGACGCAAACGCAACGAGTCAAGCGGTTTGATCAACCAGCCTTGCGCGCCACTTCGCCGAGCCATGTGCACATCGGCAAGACGATCAAGCAACATTAAAACCGGCACATTTGGCGCTCGTCCATCACTGTGGTCTAAACGCAGATCCATCGTCACTGCCATCGCGCCCATCGAACCACTCTGCAAATCAAGAACTGCTAGATCTGGTGTGCGTTGCTTTATGGCTTGTGGCACATCACGACCGTCACTGCACACAACAAATGAAGTTTCAGGTGTGCCAAGTGCCGAATGCACTTCGTCAAGAACCCACTGAGCATCGGTGGCAAGCAAAATGTGCACGCGCAAATGTTAGCGTAAGTTTCTCAACACACGACTCGGAGAGTGAATTGCGCACACAAGTCAGCCAGAAACGAACATACGTCACGGCGCTGATGCTTGTTTTGATGACGCTGATGATGTTTATCTCTGCAAGTTCTGCACGGGCGCAAGATGGGGCGATAGATCTGGCACCTGTAGATGTAGTTGAAGTAAACGGATTAATCGATGAAATCGTGGCTCATGACATTGAGCAAGCAATTGATCGTGCCGAAAATTCTGACTCGCAAGCAATCATCTTGCAAGTCAACTCTCATGGCGGCGTTGTCTCTACGGTTCGAATGACACAGTTGTTTGAAAAAATAATTAATTCAAAGCTTCCGATCGGTGTTTGGGTGGGGCCAACGACGGCCCGCGCATACGGTAGCGCCGCACAGTTGTTGGCTGTCGCCGATGTTTCGGCGATGGCCGATGGCACGCGAATCGGCAAGACCGGAAAATTACTTACGACTACTGCTGGCAAAATTACTTTTGGCGATGCCTCGGCGCAGTTATTAACTTCTACTTTGAATTCTCAAGAGGCGAAAAAACTGGGTGCATTAAAACTTACGACAGCCGACGAGGGCGTGCCAGTGTTGCGAAATATGTTGTTGGCTCTCGACGGACTGACGATCAAAGGCAAAACATTGGACACGGTAGTTGACGCCAAAGATGAAAATGGTCAGCTCGTGCGCGATGCTGCGACGACAAGATTTTTTAAACTGGGCTTTATCGAGCGCTTGCTACACACCTCGGCAAGCCCACCAATAACATATTTGTTGTTCATCATCGGTCTCGCACTATTGATATTTGAATTTTTTACGGCAGGTATCGGTATCGCAGGCGTTGTCGGTGCTATTTGCACAGTGCTTGGCAGTCATGGGTTAGCGACATTGCCCCTGCGCGGATCAAGTCTGGTGTTGATGTTGATCGCGTTTCTTGCGCTGGCGATTGACGTTCAAGTCGGTATTCCACGGTTTTTTACAGGCCTCGGTCTTGCACTATTTACGATCTCTAGCGTCACTCTGTTTCGTCCGAGCGACGGTGGCGACGTTCGACTTTCTTGGCTAACACTGGCCTCTGGAGTTGCAACAATTGCTTTGGCTTTCGTTGTCGGCATGCCGTCAATGGTTCGTACGAGGTTCGCCACGCCAACTATCGGTCGTGAGTGGATGATCGGCAGCGTTGGTGTTGCAGTCGGCGCAATAAATCCACTCGGGGTCGTGCGAATTCACGATGCCAACTGGCGTGCGCGAACGAATCGGTCGACACCGTTAATTGATGGACAAGAATTAAAAGTTGCCGCGATTGATGGAGTCACTCTCGAAGTTGAACCGCTCGAAGGCGCTGCTCGTGACTACCGCGAGATGCGCAAACCAAAATAAATTTTTGCGATAGTTAATTAACTAGCTAATTAGCTAGCTAGCCGTGCGCCGCCAACTCGCAAATCATCTAAACGTTTGGTGATGCCACGACTATCTAAAGCTTCGAGCAACGGCACTGCGTGCTTGCGCGTGATACCAAGATATTCGCGAAACTGCGAGACGGTGAAACCATTTGGATTCTGATTCAAAATTTCTATTACTTTCAGTCGTGCGGTCTCTAGTGCGGTGATATGAAACACGGTGCCATCAACATCCACCAATAATCCGCGTTGTACGAGTTGTCTCACAATATTGCGGTCAAGTGTTTTGGTGTCTGGCGGTGTTACTCCGGCGTGAGCGAATAGTCCTGCATATGGATGATCAGCAATTGAATTGGCGCCCTTGATTCGAGCACGTCCCATTTCGATTACAACTTCTGGCAAAGTCGCGACGACTGCTTGTTCATGCGATTTGAGTCGAGAGATTTCGATGCCGTCAGGATTTTTTGCCAACTGCATCGCTAAATTTTTCCGTAATGCGTCGTAAAGCGCTGGTGTAGTCAGCCATTCGCCGACGACTGCTGGCATTCGCTGGGCTGTTAGTAATTCAAATTCACTGACCGTTATCCAACCGTGCTCTGCAATTAGTCGATCAAGCGACCGATCAGGTTTGGCGCGTGAAACACGCAGTATCGGGTGAATGTCAAGCACTTCTCCGCCACCAATTGTTTCTTGTCGACCAGATTCGCGAAGGATATAGCGATCACCTGGCATAAGCGCAAGCGATGAATCAATCGCAATGCGTACATAACCTTGCTCATCGGCATTCAACTCACGCGTGCCGATCAGACGAATTTTGGCTGAGAATTCGCCGGCGCCGATATACACCGAATAACTACCGCGTCGAGTAACTCGGTGTTTGAGACCAGGAACAATGCGCAACGACGCATCAAACATCGCAGTTGGTTTCCATTGCTTTAGATTTACAAGCGCGTCACCACGAGAGATTTCTTCGTGCGAAATGCCGACAATGTTCAAAGCGCAACGATGTGAACGATCAAGTTTCGTGACAGTCTGCTCATGCTGTTGAATTTCTCTGACTCGAACTTTTTGCTGATTTCGCACGACAACTAATTCGTCGCCAACTTGTATCGAGCCGTCAATCAAAGTTCCGGTGACGACTGTTCCCGCGCCTTTAGTGGTGAACGCGCGATCAATCCACAATCTTGGGCGCTGGCTTGCAAGTGAGTTGGCCGAAGAACTCGCTGATGAACTTGCCAACGAACTAGTTCGCGAACTTGTTTGAGTCATCAGTTGGTCAAGTGCACCGCGCAACTTATCAAGACCCAATTTTGTTGTCACTGAAGTGGCAACTATTTCGGCGTCAGCCAAGAACGATTCGCTCGTATGCTCGGCGATTTCACGACGGCGAATGTTTTCTAAGTCGCCGTCAATTAAATCAATTTTTGTTAGTGCAACAACGCCATTTGCGACGCCGAGGAGTTTCAAAATCTGAAAGTGTTCTTCGGTTTGTGGCATCCAGCCTTCTTTGGCATCTACGACCAAAACGCAAGCATCAATCGCCCCAACACCTGCCAACATATTTCGCAAAAAACGAATGTGACCGGGCACATCAATGAAACTTGCAACAGCACCAGAAGGCAACACCGTATGGGCAAAGCCCAGATCGATCGTCATGCCTCGACGCTTTTCTTCTTCCCATCTGTCTGGGTCAGTGCCTGTTAGTGCTTGAACAAGCGAAGATTTGCCGTGGTCGACATGGCCGGCAGTTGCGATGACAGTCATTGAATTAACTAACTAAAGATATGGCATAATGCGTCAATCAACAGATGGTCATCTTCACTGCGCACGGTGCGTAAATCAAAATAGGTTTTTGACTCTTTGACTCGAGCGATAATCGGCAACTGACGATTGCGCAGTTTTGCAAGATGATCACCAGCGACTACAACACCAGCAGAAGCAATAGACGCACCAGGTGCCGACCCTGCCCCGGGTATTGACTCAATCAAGCAGACTTCACCGACTTGGGAGGCTGTGATTATTTTTTCGGCACGCAACTTCAACTCAGCAACAGAAGTACTCGCCATCTTCCAGAATGCAACATCTGTCGTTGCAGTTCGCCCTAAATACGAAAGTGCCAAAGATTGCATTGAGATCATGGTTAGCGAACCTGGTCGTAGTGCACGTGCAAGTGGATGTTGGGCACATGCCTCAACAAGATCAGCACGACCCGCGATCACCCCGCATTGCGGGCCACCAAATAATTTGTCACCACTAAACATCACCAGCGATGCGCCGTCACTCAGTGTTTGTCGCGCCGCCGGTTCGTTGGCTAACCACGCTGGCGTGCGACCCTCAAGCCACGGGCAGGTGTTATCGATTAGCCCCGAACCAATGTCGGCAACAACTGGCACAGGCAAAGTTGCCAGTTCTCGCATCGGCGTGTCTTCAACGAAACCCGACACGCGATAATTAGACGGATGAACTTTAAGTACAAGCGCAATATCGTTGCCCCGTTTTTCGATCGCTTTTTTGTAATCGCGCAGGCGGGTGCGATTCGTTGTGCCGACATCAACTAATCGGGCACCAGATTGTTCGGTGACTTCAGGAATTCGAAAGTTGCCACCAATTTCAACACTCTCACCACGCGACACTGCCACGTCTCGAGAATTCGCCAATGCGGCAACTACAAGCAAGACTGCCGCCGCATTGTTATTGACCACGATTGCCGACTCGGCACCACAAAGTAGTGCGAGCAACTTTCCGACGGTTTCTTGGCGTGAGCCGCGTTCACCCGTTCGCATATTTAGTTCGAGGTTTGATGCACGATCAGTGGTGTGTATTTCAACTGGTGCGCGACCAAGATTCGTGTGCAACAAAACCCCGGTTGCGTTAACAACTTCTCGCAACAATGATTGATAAAATTCTGTAGCTAGTTGATCGGCTTTTTGCACTGTCTGTTGGACTGTCTGTTGCGCCGAACTATTGGCAATTGCACGGCGCGCGCAATCTACGAGAATTGCATGTGGCAACGAATGGCGAATCGCCAGCTCTCGTGCGAGTGCATCCACAGATGGTGGACGCCCCGCGGTGTCGACCGACACGCGATTCATTGCTTTGAACCTATCGGCAAACCACAAGTGAAACGAGCAAGTTTTTCGATGCGATTCACGGTTCTGGCTCGTCGTACTATCTTGTCGTGACGAATTCAGGCACCAACCCACAATCGTCGAATGATGACAAATCTGCGCTGCGACCAGCCGCCACCGTGATGTTGATCCGCGATGTTGCAAACGGAGCATTTGAAGTTTTCATGTTGCAACGCACGCTTAACGCTGCATTTGCCGGCGGGATGTATGTGTTTCCGGGTGGAAAAGTCGACGACTCGGACGGCATTGAAGAATTAGAACAACTGTGTGATGGTTTAGACGATCAATACGCAAGTGGCTTACTCGAGATACCAAGTGGCGGTTTGGCGTATTGGGTGGCGGCCATTCGCGAATGTTTCGAAGAAGCAGGTGTGTTGCTGGCACGAAGCACCAAGACAAATCAAATAATTGCATTTGATCAACCTGCGATCGTTGATCGCTTTGACGAAGCACGGCTCAAAATTCATGACTCTTCGATGAGACTCGTCGAGTTATGTCATAGCGAAGATTTGCATCTGATAACCGATTCAATTCACTATGTCAGTCATTGGATCACACCGGTTGGTGAGGCGCGAAGATTTGATACACGTTTTTTCGTAGCGCGTGCACCAGAATCTCAGGAACCGTTACATGATTCACAAGAAACAATTGCCAGTTTGTGGGTGCAACCTCAAGATGCACTTGACAAACTCGCACGTGGTGAACTTGCGATGTTTCCGCCGACTTCAGAAAACTTGAAGTTTCTCGCAAAGTACAAGACGAGTGACGAAGTACTCGCGGCTGCAAAGAAAGTTTCTCGGCCCGTCGCAATTTTGCCCAGACTGCGCACCAACAGCGACGGCAAAGTCATCGGTGTTCTCATGCCGGGTGACCCTGGCTATTAACCGGTTGCTAGCTGATTTTTGGTTTGTCGCCGAGTGCCACTGCGACACTCTCAAGTAGACGAGCCGAACAGCCAGCCATCTCAGTAACCGGCACAGTTTGCGAAATAATTTTTTTGGCAATATCGCGAAATACTTCAGCAGCGACACCTGCACCGGCAATCGCAACCGGCTCACCATTGTCACTACCGTGACTGACATCGCTTTCAATCGGAACTTGACCGAGTAGCTCAGAACCAATTTCGTTAGCCAGGTTTTGTCCGCCACCAGAACCAAACAATGGATAACTCGTTCCGTGTTCGCAAGTGAACGCGCTCATATTTTCAATCACACCAGCGATGCGCAGAAAACTGCGTCGAGCCATGTCTGCCGCGCGAATCGCAACTTTTTGTGCCGACACTGCAGGGGTTGTAACGATAATTAAATCTGTTCGTGGCAGCATTCGAGCCAAGCCCATCTGCACGTCACCAGTACCTGGTGGCATATCAATCAACAAATAATCCAAATCGCCCCAGTGCACGTCTTTCAAAAACTGTTCAACCGCTTTTGTCAACATCAGCCCGCGCCACATCAGCGCCGTGCTTTCATCTTCAACGAGCATGCCAGTGCTGACGACTTTTAGTAATCCCTTGCCAACGATGCGTTGGTTCGGAATCATTTTTGGTTTATCGCTTCCAGCGACGAGTTTCGCCTCAAGACGATCAGACATATTCAACATTCGCGGCACCGAGAATCCCCAAATATCGGCGTCAAGCACACCAACTGTTAAGCCTTGATTTGCAAGCGCTGAGGCAAGATTTACCGTCACCGAACTTTTGCCGACTCCACCTTTGCCACTCGCGATCGCCAAGATTCTTGTGTTGAGCGGTATCTGCGTCGCTGGAGCATTCTCTTTGGCGTTCCATCGGGCGCGGGTCATAACCGCAGTGCGCTCATCAGAATCCATTTCACCCCATTCAATTTTTACTTTCGTTACCCCAGGGTGAGTCGTGACTCGCGATTCAACATCGTTCTTAATTTGCGCACGCAATGGGCAACCTTTAATTGTCAATTTCACGCCGATCGTGACGAGGCCTTCATCAGAAACTGTCACGCCGGTAGCCATGCCCAGATCAACGATGTTGTCGCCAAGTTCTGGGTCGATCACGGCGCGCAACAGATTTGTCACCTCTGCGGGGGTTGGGGGTGGCACCCGGCGACCAGTCATATCTATCAAACTACCTGACCAGTTAATAGATGGGTTTGTTACACAACTAGATAGCCATCGGCGCTTCTGTTCTTCAATCGTGCGTGTATGGCAAAGCAAGAGATAGTCTTAAATCACATTCAAAAAACCTAAACGGAGACAGTCAAATGATCACTCTTACAGACAAAGCAGCAGTCAAAGTCAAACAACTTCTTGAATCTGAGAATGCAACCGAACTTGCATTGCGTGTTGCAGTTCGACCTGGTGGATGCTCGGGTTACTCATACGAAATGTTTTTCGACGGAGAATTTGCCGCCGATGATCTTGTACAAACATTCGGCGATGTGAAAGTTGTTGTTGACCCAGCGTCGTTGCAACTTCTTGAAGGTGCGAATCTTGACTACAACGATGGATTACAAGACGCTGGTTTCAAAATCACAAACCCAAATGCCTCGCGCAGTTGCGGATGCGGTCAAAGCTTTAGCTGACTCCGGCGCGCTTCAGCGCTTCGGTTATTTCTAGAGAGTCGAACACAGCGTCAAGTCGTTGGACGACTTTTGAGTTTGCATCAACGATAAAAAGCGTGGGCTCAAAAGTTAAACCGAGTGCCTTGACCGCTGGCGCAATCACAGTTGCTGCTTTGTCTGCATATACCTCGGCGTGAACAAATGCCACGCGGTTGCCCACGCGTGTTGCGACTTCAATTAACCCGTCGAGCGCTGGCGAGCAAGTGCCAGTTGAGCAATGCGACGGTGTACCAACAAGATAAGCAACTGGCAGGCCAAGTTTCAACGCAGCACTCAGGGTTACTTCGTGAAATGGGCACGGCTTTGGCTGCCGCGTGCAAATCGGGTCGACACCAAGCGCGTTATCAAAAGTCGGCGTATCAAAACTTGACAGCGAGTCGCCAGTTTTGGGCACGAGCACTTGGTTGCGCTCAAGCACACTAAATGCCGCGCCGTCTTGCGGGCCGCCCGAGACAATCAACACGTAGTTGCCGGCTGCTGCAATCTTTGCGTAGAACGGATAATACGGTAGCGAGATTTCAGCACCGTGCAACTTGGCAGAGATATTTTCAATGACCACTTTGTCAGTTGAGAGATCGACAATTTTTGCAGAGAGTGTTTCTGGAAATTTAAAATCGCTATCAGTTGTGATGATGCCCGATTGTTGCGCCAGCGAAATCGGCAGACGCACTTCGCCCGGAACCAGAACTTGCGGAAAGCGTTGCACGAGTTGTATATCGCTTGGCAGATCAGTTATTTGGTCAGTTGTTTGGTCGGGTACCTCATCAACTACTTGATCAGAACTTGGCGCAACAAGCGAGTCTGTTGACGAGTCTTGAACCGATGTCGGACTATCGCCACATGCTGTCAAAATTCGCAGTGATACGCCTGCACTAACAACCGACGCACCACCCGAGATAAACCCACGCCGACTTATATTTTTCATGTGAGTTATCGTATTGGCGCGAAAATCATCTACGATTTAAAACATGTCAAAACAAACTCCACCAATTGGTCCGTATACGCCGGTCGTTCGCGCAGGAGATTGGATAATCGTTTCAGGTCAACTCGGACTCAAAGATGGAGTGATCGTCAGTGGTGGAGTAAAAACTCAAACTGCACAGTCGATAGAAAATCTCAAAGGTCAACTGAAAAGTGTTGGTGCAACGATTAACGACGTCAAAAAAACAATGTGTTTTTTGACCGACATGGATACATTTGCAACTTTCAACGAGGCGTATGTTGAAGGATTCGGCAATTCGCGCCCCGCGCGTAGCACCATTGGTGTTTTGTCACTGCCCGCTGGTGGCGCAGTCGAGATTGAGGCTTGGGCTTACAAGCCTGAGAAATAAAATGGCTGGTGCAATCATTCTCGTTTTGGCGCTGTTGGCGTTTCCGATAATCGTCGGCTTGTCAACGGTTTTTATTGCTGCTTTGCTTGGACATTTGCTTTATCGTGACGCAGACGAACGACACGCCAACAGTGAACTTCGCGACTTAAATATCTGAATACAGAAATTGCAGACCTTGTAGTTGCGAACTCGTCGTTAGTGGCGACGATGGATGACCAGCGAAGAGAAATTCGAAATGGCTGGGTGGCGATCTCTAATGGTTTTGTCTCGGCAATCGGCAGCGGTGCAACGCCGCCCGCAAAACAAGTTGTCGATGCGACAGATTGTCTTGTCACGCCTGGACTCGTGAACACACACCATCACCTGTATCAAAACTTGACGCGGGCATTTCCACCGATGACGAACGCGCCGTTGTTTGGTTGGCTGCAAACCCTTTACCCGTTGTGGCGCTCGCTCGACGAAGAGTCGGCCCATGTTTCTGCTTGGGTCGGCCTGGCTGAACTTGCGTTGTCGGGCTGCACGACTTCAACTGATCATCTTTATGTTCACCCTGTGGGCGCGGGAGATTTATTGAGTGCCGAGATCACAGCGGCGCGCGATATCGGCATGCGTTTTCATCCAACGCGCGGGTCAATGTCGTTGTCGATTAAAGATGGTGGGTTGCCACCCGATGATGTGGTTCAAGACCACGATGTGATTCTTGATGAATCGGAGCGTGTAGTCGCCAAGCATCACGATCGCAGTCACGGGGCGATGGTTCGCGTTGCGCTCGCGCCATGTTCACCGTTTAGCGTGACGAAGCAGTTGATGATTGACTCGGCAGAGTTGGCTGCAAAGCTCGATGTTCGCTTGCACACACACTTTGCCGAAAATTCAGAAGATGACGCATTTTCGCTGGCAACATTTGGTTGTCGACCAATGGATTATCTAGAAGAAGTCGGCTGGTGCCACGACAAGACATGGCTGGCTCATTGCGTGATGCCAAACCCGCAAGAAATTAAACGTCTCGGTGCGGCACGCATCGGCGTGGCGCATTGTCCAAGTAGCAATTTGATTTTGTCATCAGGTGTTGCGCCGGTGATCGATCTAATTGCTGCTGGCGTGCATGTTGGCATCGGCGTCGATGGATCATCTTCGGCAGACAGTGCATCAATGTGGCTTGAGTCGCGTCAAGCAATGCTGCTCGCCAAATTACGCAACGGTGCAGCAGCAGGCACGGCGCGCATGGCACTCGAGTGCGCGACTCGCGGAGGCGCTGGTTGCCTTGGTCGTGTCGGCGAGATCGGCGAGTTGTCGGTTGGCAGTGTCGGTGATATTGCGATTTGGTCTTTAACCGGCCCGGTATTTGCTGGCGCAATTGCCGACCCGATTGAAGCGTGGTTGCGTTGCGGGCCAGTCTCGGCTCGCGACACGATCGTGCACGGCAAACATGTTGTGCGTAACTATGAAATAGTAAGTACAAAACTTGAGACGATGCTTAAGTCTCACGCCAAACTCGCCCACCGAATGCAAAAACTTGCCACCAACTAAGCAGAAACTTTAAGTAGATCTAGAATGCCTTATGTCTGAAATTAGAAATTTCCCGCTACACGCATCTCTCCAAAAATCAATTAAAGGTAAAATAACAAGATCTTTGTTGCAGTTGTTGCGGCGCAACAAACTTGGACGAGTGCTGCTTTCGATGACTACTCGATTTTCTATTTCTCAAACTGCGAGCACCGTAATTCGTGGCAAAACCGTGCACTATTCAACAATTGAATATTCGTGGTTAAATACTCGTTTTGAAGATATTGAAAACCTCGAGCCAACCACTTTGACCTGGATTGACTCGCTAGACACGAATTCGGTGTTTTGGGATATCGGAGCAAATATCGGTTCATACGCAATTTATGCCGGAATCAGTCGCGACATGCAAGTCGTCGCTTTTGAACCGTCCCCGTTCAACATTGAGTTCTTAGCCAAAAATATCTGGCTCAACAATCTTGAAAAGCGAATTACCGTTATTCCAATACCGCTCAGCAATGAGGCGATCAAAGCACCGCTGTTAATGAAATCAATTGAATGGGGAAACTCCGGTTCAACATTTGGAGAAAACTATGGAGAACGAGGTCAACCAATTGAAGTTGAATTTGAATACAACACAATTGGCTTCTCAATGGATCAAGCAATGAACTGGCTAAGGCTCGGCCAACCTGACTACATCAAACTTGATGTCGACGGAATTGAGGGTCTGATTCTGAGTGGCGGCACAACCGTGCTATCAAAAGTAAAGAGTTTGCTCGTCGAACTCCCGCAATTTGAATCGGGTCGAGAAATGGTAAACACGGCTCTGACGCAAGCTGGTCTGACCCACGAAAAAACCGCTCAGCACAACGAAATTTGGTCGCGGCACTAAACCCGAGAAACAAAGTGGGTCGCCAGGGGATCGAACCCTGGACCTGCGGATTAAAAGTCCGTCGCTCTACCAACTGAGCTAGCGACCCAAGTCGCTGTCAGGCTAGTTGATTATCAGGCAATTTGTTCAAACGATTTTGCGACACATGACCAACGCAAGGCCGTCAATTTCGCACGGTATTACTCATTCGGCGCACCCGCAGATGCTTGACTGATTGCATGCGATTTCTCCCCCAACTCAACGCAAATCGCCGCACGATTCTGTTGGCAACTTGGGGGCTATTCACTGGCCTAACTTTTTTGATGATCTCGGCAGGTAGTTTCAGCACGCTGCTCGGCATCCGCGCTGAACTCGAAAATCTGCCAACAATAATCAGCGGCGGAATCACCACCGCCTACTACGCCGGTTTCTTGATCGGGTCGTGGTATTCGCTTCGCGCACTCAAACAAGTTGGCCAAATTCGCGTCTACGCGGCACTCGCATCACTGCTCAGCGCATCAATACTCGTCACTGGCCAATTCGACTCGCCAATCATCTGGCTCATAATGCGCGTCAGCACCGGCTTTTGCTTAGCCGGTCTCTATGTCGTCGCCGAATCATGGCTCAATGGCATGGCAGAAAATCATTACCGCGGTCGATTGCTGGCCATTTACAACGTCGTCACCATCGGCGCTTGGGGTATGGGTCAATTGTTAGTTTTCAATTTCGATGCGCGCAATCTAAGTGGATATGCATTCGCGGCAATCATTGCATCACTCGCAGTAATTCCAATTTCAATTTCAGAACAAGCAGCCACCCCTGCAATTGAGAATCATGTTCACGTCAGCCTGCGCGATCTCGCAAAAATCGTGCCGACAGGCGTGGGCACAATTCTGCTCGTCGGTCTCGCCCACGGCGGCATTCTCAGCATGGCAGTAATTCACGCAACACGCGAGGGACTAAGCATCGGGCGCATCGGCATCCTTGTCGCGGTGCTTCAACTCGGAGGTATGGCGCTAACTTGGCCGATTTCTTCGGCGTCAGATGACATTGATCGTCGCACTATCGGATTATTGTGCTGTCTCGCGGTTATGTTGCTTGGTGCGGTCATGCTTTCACAGCCAACTGGCAACAACTGGACAATTCTGTTGTTGTTTCTAGTTGGCGGTTTTAGTTTTCCGTTGTATGCAATTGGCGGTGCCTACACAAACGACTGGGTCTCACCCGAACAAATGGGCGCCGCAGCATCGCAACTTGTCACGCTGTACGGATTTGGTGCGATGCTCGGACCACTTGTTGCCGCACCATTTCTTGACATAATCGGTGCCCAGGGTTTTGCGTGGTCGATTATTTCGTTGCACGCACTCGTTTTGTTGTTCTTGATCTATCGCATCCGCGCATGGCACGCGCCAGTCACGACAAAACATTGGGATGATGTCTCTTTTCACGGCCGTGCATTTTTTATTCCGGCCACCATCGTCTCGTTGGGCGTTAACCGACGCCCAACCAAAAATAAAATTTAAATATTTAAATACCTAAATAGTTAACCAAACGCCCGCACAGGACGCACCAAATTCGGCATCTGCTTGTCGTCATCCCTAGAGATACCATCCGCAAAAGCTAGGTAATATTGTAGATTATCACTCCGTTCGGAGGAACTTGCATACCTGGGAGTGAAGTCTGGGTCAGTCGGAAAACTACCAACCGATGTCCTTTGATTGTACAACTGGCTTAACTCGTCTCGAGATGGCAGATGCCAGTCGGTCTTACCGTTGTTGGAGTATGCCCATGCGACACCTGCGGCATATGTGCTCGTCGCAGCACCGCCAACAGTTGTCATTCGGGCATAGATCTGGTTTGTGTTTGCCATTCCCATACCGATTGCGAGCGCGGCTGTTCGCAAAGCAGACTGATTAGCCGATGGGCGTGGATAAATACTTGAATCGGAGCATTCAGCGTTTGTACTGTCAATCACATTGAAGCAGCCATTTACTCCTCTATCCGACCACGGAAGTTCTCCTTGGTCACTGGTGACGGCTTCCATGTATTTACATGTCGTGTTGCAGTCTGAACCTGTTGAAGTAAATGTGCCGCCCCCTGCTTGCACATAAAATACTTTGCCACCACCAGGGCCCGTGTCACCAAGAACGCATGCTGCAAGTCCGTTCGCACATGTCGGTTGCAACGACTGTGCCGGTTGTGTTGGTGCTGCGACGGCGTCGCGCCATGATCCATAAAACTGTGATGGTGCAATGTAGTTGGTGCTAAGAGAAGCAGCACCTGTTGATTGTGTTTTCGCTTTACACGCAGTTTGGATCGAAGCCATCGAATTGCTGTTGTCACCGTCAGCAGCACTGCTTTGAGGTTTCAACACACCGAAAGCTTGACCGTTAACAGCCAAAGCCGACCAAGTAACAACAGCACTATTAGAAGTATTAGTTTGACTGTTTACAACAACCGGTGAAACCCTGCCAGACCCCAAAAATTTGCCCTCGGAAATAAACCTTGCAGCCCAACAATTACCAGAAGAAGAAAACGCCACCGCATAAAACCCCTGACAACCAAGAAGTTCACTATTCGAATTCCAAGTCTGAACAGCCTGAACGCTTACTACACGCGAATTGGTCGAAGAAGCAGAACTCGCCACAACATCAACACCTGGTTCAAGTCTCTGCAAATCGGCCGCCAACCCAGTCGAATCACCACATTGCGCCGACGACCCATCAGAAAAATCGCCTTGACTTTGATAAACAAGATTCGCCGCCCGCAGAACCGCTTGGATAGATGCTTACGCTTCTTTATCATAAGAATTATTACGAGAACCCAAAAAACTCGGAATCGCAATACTTGCCAAAACACCCAACACAACCATCGCAATAACCAACTCAGTCAACGTAAACCCAGCGTCAAAATTGGCACACCTAAAACGACAACCAGCACTACGCCGACCAACGCCAGCCAAAGGATGCTTCCCTAACACGCCTTTCAATCTTAAAATTAAGGTTATTCGCGGGTCAAGTACTCAACGTCTAAATTATCCTTTGGTCGACTAGTCGCACGCTTGTTTGTCAATAAATCATCGCGTCCGATGAATGAAACCTGCAGCCCATCAACATTAACCACGAGTCGATTCACCCAAAGACAAGAGTGCTCAAGCAACGCGAGCAATCAATACTCCAACGCCGGCGAACTGCAAAGCAACAGCAACAACCGTAAACACGTGCCACACCTCGTGATAACCGAACACGAGTGGTCGAAGTTGCGGACGCTGCAAATAAAACAAAATCGCACCAACTGTGTAGACGATGCCGCCAAGTGCGAACAACAACAGACTGGTAAAACCCGCGCGGTGATACGCCCACGGCAAAATGGTCAAAGCCGCCCAACCGATGATCAGATACATCGCGCCAGAAACTTTGTGAGCCCGCCATGTAATTTTCAGCGTGATACCGACTAGCGCGGCACACCATATCCCAATTAAAAATACGACCCCGATGTTGCGCGGCAATGCGAGCAAACAAACCGGAGTGTACGTGCCTGCGATCAACACATAAACCATTGCGTGATCAAGTTGGCGCATCGTGCGTTGCGCGCGCTGTGTGCGAGTGAACAAATGATACGAAGCCGAAGTTGAAAACAACGCAAGTAACGATGCAACATAAACGAACACGGCTACTCGCGGTAAACCGTTTGGCGTGACGAGTGTGAGAATGACCCCCGCCGGAATCACAACCGCGACCGCGCCACCGTGAATTCGCCCGCGCCAACGAGGTCGCCATTTGCCCATTGCGTGCTGAAACACAGGAACATGCGGCACTTCGCGTACCTCCTGAGAAGAGTGTAACTTTTGAGACATGACAATTAACGGTTATGAGTTCGATCGGTTCTTGCGTTATGACGAAATGGTGGCGTGGCTAAATGCGATAGCGGCGAAGTACCCGAAACTTGTCAGCGTCGAGTCGTATGGCAAGTCACATCTCGGCCGCGACCTGATGCTCGCCACCATCACCGACATAACAACCGGCGCACACAATACAAAACCGGCACACTGGATCGACGCCAACATTCACGCCACCGAAGTCACAGGTGGTGCAGCGGCACTGTACATAATTCAAGACCTTGTCGAAAAATTCAATAACCGCGACGAAATAGTTGTCGAAGCATTGAGCACAAGAACTTTTTATATTGCACCACGCGTAAACCCCGACGGCGTCGAAGACGCCCTCGCTGACAAGCCGCTGTTTCATCGCTCGAGTGTGCGGCCGTGGCCGTGGCGCGATGGTCATTTGTGGCCGGGTCTTCATCCGCAAGATATCGACGGTGACGGACGAATCTTGACGATGCGAATTGCCGACCCAGACGGCGGATGGATTGAACACAATCAAGACGCTCGCGTGATGGTGCCCGTCGGCCCACTCGGAGCGCCAAAAAATATAACGCGTTACAGATTGATTCAAGAAGGCCTTATCGAAAACTTTGACGGCTTCACCGTTGACCAACCGCGTGACCCAGCCGGTCTCGACTTGAACAGAAACTTTCCGGCGGGTTGGGGCGTGAGTGTGCTCGGCTCTGGCGATCATCCGTTATCTGAGCCAGAAACTGATTCACTCGTGCGCGCTGTGAAAGCGCGACCGAATGTTTGCGGCTACAACGCGTTTCACACCGCCGGCGGTTTTATGTTGCGCCCGAGCAGCAGCAAACCAGATTCGCAATTGCCGCCTGTTGATTTATTTTTCTTCAACGAGTTCGGCAAACATTCGACACCATTAACTACTTATCCAGTGCACTCAGTGTTTGAAGATCTCACATGGGATAAATCTTCGGTGATGGGTGGTGCCGGCGATGACTGGGCCTATGACCATCTCGGTGTTTATTCATGGACAACCGAATTTTGGGACGCCGTGTTTCACGCAACTGGCGAACATTCGTCAACTGATGTTTGGTATGTCGGCCCGACCGTCGAACAAGATCTCGCCGTGTGTCGATGGTCTGACACGCATGCACCCGATAGTTATGTGAAGTGGTACAAGTTTGATCACCCGCAACTCGGCAAAGTCGAACTCGGTGGGGCAGATGCATTTCGCATTTGGACAAATGCGCCGTCGTCAAAATTACGCGCCGAGATCGCGGCTCACGGTGAAGTTGCCGTGTATCAAGCGATGGCGTCGCCAAGATTAGAGATCAGACATGCACGCGCAGAGTCGCTCGGCGAAGATGTTTGGCGGGTTGAACTTGGCGTTGCCAACACGGGTTGGCTCAGCACCGAAGTCACAAAACTCGCGCACAACCACAAACTTGTTTTGCCGATTACAGTCGAAATCTCGGGTGCGACAACTGTTGGCTGCGAGGCGCGCGCGAAAGTTGGTCAGTTGGCGGGTCGTTCAATGTTTTTATTAAACGGTGGTGCGATGTCAGACGGCACGCCTGATCGAGTGATGCACTCGTGGGTCGTGCGCGCGAGCCATGGCACCGAAGTTTCGCTCACGGTGCGTCACCCACGCTGCGGCGAAGTCTCCAAAACAATCAAACTAAGTTAATTTGTCGACGCCTCAATCGGTGTTGCAAATTTTTTGTGTGATTTGACTGCACGAATCCAAATATAAAATGCGCCCAGTGTTCCGACGACATTTGGCAACGAAACAAACCAGTCGTCGATCATTGCACCATAGATGAACCAGGTCAAACAGCAAAAAGATAACAGCCCATACATCGCCGCTGACACTCCGTAGAGATGCTCGGTTCGATATACGCGCACAACTTGCGGAATTATCGCCGGTGCGCCGATTGCAACCGTGCACCAACCCATCAGCGTGATTGAATAGTTCGCAATAAGCAACCCGATAATGAACACGACAATCAGTGTCACTACTGGTACCGACCAACTAATTTTCTCGTGCTTCACACAAACAAAAAGAATCAACGAGAGCGCGACTACCAATAGTCCGTTCGAAAGCGCAACCTGACCTTCGGGCTTACTAATTCCGTAAATTG
>ERZ889217.88-NODE-88-length-56123-cov-25.597507_pt1 | contig 56123 bp, 56 predicted proteins | sample MGYA00521098_ERZ889217 | MGnify/ENA primary metagenome ERZ889217 (study PRJEB32303, sample SAMEA104408613) | aquatic metagenome | biome: Brackish water; feature: Pelagic; material: water | place: Baltic Sea | collected 2014-06-10T22:04:00 | depth 2,362 m ... | reverse complement strand
CTGTGACGGATCTTCCCCCTGTGGTAGCAGCTCCAAATTCTAATTGGGCAGCTACTGCAGAATTTTATGCACTCATCCCATAGGCGGATTCCAGCACTACGGTGAAGGGTTTTAATGCCGTTGGAAATAATACAAGTTTAAATATTTCAATGCGTTGTTTTGGTCAAACTTGGAATAATGGGGCAAGTTTAGATAATGGCTACACATCTCATCAATATGGCCCTGAGGTGGCCGTAAAATTTTCTTCTAGGCGGCATGATAACTGCTTCGCACTAATGGACCACTACGAACTTGGCTAAAACCTAGATCTTTGGCAATAATCTCAAGCTCTTTATATTCTTCAAGGCTGCAATAACGCTCCACGGGAATATGGGCAAGGGAAGGGCGTAGATATTGACCGATAGTGACCCTTGCGCAATTAACCCGCCGCAATGCTTGCAATGCCGCAATCACTTCATCATTTGTTTCCCCTAAGCCCAGCATTAAGCCACTTTTGGTAGGAATATCAGGGGCAAGTTCAGCGCTGGCTGCCAATAATCCCAAAGATCTTTCCCAGGTGGCTCCGCGGCGCACCTCCCCTTGCAGCCGATAAACAGTTTCTAAATTATGGTTAAAACACACTGGTTTTGCATCTAATACCTGTTGCAACCTTTGCCGTTGTCTTTTTAAAGACTCATTGAAATCTTTATGGCCACCCCAGAAATCGGGGGTGAGAACTTCAATTGCAATTTCAGGCATTCTGCGCCGAATTGCTGTGATTGTATTTGTAAATAATCCTGCACCATGATCATCTAAATCATCTCTAGCAACAGCAGTGAGAACAACGTATTTAAGTTGTAAAACCTCTACTGCCTCAGCAACGCGCTCTGCTTCTTTGAGATCTACTGGTTTAGGGGCGCTGCCTTTTTCTACTTGGCAAAATGCACAACTGCGGGTGCAGATGGGTCCTCCTAATAAAAAAGTAGCTGTGCCTGCTGCATAACATTCGGCGCGATTTGGGCAGCGGCCCTCCTCGCAAATCGTATGCAACCGTTGCTGTTTTACCACCGCTTGTACCGCTTCTAATTGGGAGGCATTACCAATCGGTCTTTGTACCCAGCTCGGTAAGCGTTGCTTTGGTGGTATCGCGCTGTAGCGGCTGAGTTTTTGTTTTTCCATATTGGTTATTTCATTCAAAGGTTCTTCTACCCTCTAGCGCCCTTGCCAGAGTGATCTCATCGGCAAATTCCAATTCGCTGCCCATCGGAAGGCCATAGGCGATGCGAGTTACCTTGCAAAAAGGCCGCAGTAGGCGGGCAAGATAAAGGCTTGTGGTGTCGCCTTCCACGCTTGGGGTGAGAGCAAGGATCACCTCCTGCACCACTTCTGGATCGAGTCGCTTTATTAAAGCTTGAATCAATAGTGTTTCCGGTCCAACGCCATCCATCGGCGAGATTAAGCCACCTAATACGTGGTAGTTGCCTTTGAATTCCCTGGTGCGCTCAATGGCCAGAAGATCGCGGGAATCTGCAACCACGCAAATTATCCCGATATTGCGTTCTTGATTTACACAAATATTGCAATGGCTCTCGGCGGAAAGGTGGCCGCATCGCAGGCATTGGCCCACCTGTTGCCTGGCAGCTAGGAGGGCTTCAGCAAAGGCTTGGCTTTGCTCTTCTGGTTGGCGCAATAAATAAAGGGCCAATCTTTGAGCGCTGCGGGGCCCAATACCAGGCAGCCGCTCGAACTGCTCAATCAGCCGAGCCAGGGGGCGGGTGAAGGCAGACAGTGCTTTAAAACAATTGATTCGAATCTAGGTAGTGTTCGGCGCAAGAATGCGCAAAGCTTTCGGATTACTTCACTAGAAGTCGCAATTTATAAGATTTTCAGTGCTGACCTGGGTTTGAGAAGGTAATTTGATCGCTACAAGTTCGCTGCATACGTCTACAACGCATGTTTTAGCACTTTCATTTTATCGCTCTCACTACGTTCGGAGATCCATCCATCGGGTTCTATGCGGCGCCCGTCCGTGTTCCTGTGGAGATAAATCGAATCCGGGGCTTCAGCTGGCTCACTAATTTTAATTCTGAGATAGCAATCATCCTCACGCCAAGCCTAACGTTCAGCGGTGGTGGAACTCAGATATTATGGTCAGAATCAATAAGAAGTCGTTTTAGAAATATTTCCAAGCCAGATTTCGGTCGGGTTTCTAAGACCTTCGCACGCATAACGGCTATTAATCTATCTTCCTCAGCCACAATAAATCCGCTGCAGAAGTCGATTGATGGCGTCTCACTGATGAGTGACATCGTGATCGAGAATAACTCTTTCCTTCTAAAGCTCTTCATCAGAAGGAATCGGGGTCTGCAGGATCGCCTGGGCTGAATTGATGGCAGCATTTGCCTTGCTCTGCTAGGGCAACCTGCACGAGCAGCTGGAGTTAATCCATTGACGCTAAATAACTAAAAACTTCCGAACGGTGTCAACTTTCCTACTAGTTACCGCTACTAATTTGTACATTTTGATTGCAATTAAACTTGGTGTCCGTGAGTTGGAGATGTGTGACTGGCTTAGGTGTAATTGTATCTTTTGCGGTAGGCAAGCGTAGCTTCGTTAATGCAGTTCGCCTCTTCGGGCGTAAGAGCATACAGCTCAGGAATATTTGGAGAAATCTTAGAAATGACAGACTCCAGTTCTGCCTTATTCATATGCAGATTCTCCAGAGAAAGATCAGAAATAATTTTCTTAAGAGAGCTGGTTGGATCTGCTATCAAATCTTCAAATCTTAGTTCTATAAGATTTTTCTTGCTTAAGAGAGGCTTGTCTCGTAGATAGGCATCCTCAATTGCCCTGAAGGTAGTTAAGACGTATTGCAAGTAATTAGTTGACCCAGAGGAGTTTAGTCCGTGGAAAAAATCAAAAAATTTCCATAACTTTACAGTAGATGGGATCATTCTTAGTGGATCACGGCTTATGTATATAAACTTAGCTGAGGGGAATAGTTTGAGTAGGATCGATATGCGAGCAGTGTGAGTAGGGCTTTTTAAAACCAACCGCCGTGGATCATTGCACATCAATCGTTTGACAAATAAAACCAGAGACTCACTCCAATACTTTTTTTGCTTTAGAGGCAACTTGCTGACATCTAAGCCCTCTAGTTGATCGCCTAAGCATGGGAATGCAATGCGCCTATATGGTGACTGAGCTCCCAGCATCAACAGGGCAAACTCATCTTCTTGTGGTGAGTTCCAGTCTAGTGAGACAGCATCAAAAGTTCGAGTCTTGGGTAAGACCCAGGAAAAAATTGCCGTTACAATTTTTTCTGTCAGAAGAAAATGTTGAGGTGAGAAGCATTGATATGTGGTGGGCGCTTTTAATTCAGAAAAGCAACATAGTAATTCATGCAAAATAGTAGTGCCACTTCTCCAATGGCCAATGATGAATAATGGAGACTCGTGGCTAGGCAAGGATCGAAAATGAAGGCCTATAATAATTTCCCATAAAAACGCGAATGGCAATATTAGCGTCTGTAATAATGCGAAAAAAGTAGTAATTAGTACAAGACCTAGTCTATTGGTGGATATGTTTTTTGATTTACCATTTAACAAATTCACCCAAGTATTTAGTGTCATTCCCAACCACAAGCGCGGGCTCTGCCACGGATAGCTATTCATGGTTTGGTGATACATAGAAAGCAGCTAGGAGAAGCTGAATGAAGGCAAATTGCTTGAGAATTTATACGTACTACGGCGCCAACGGTCAACCTGCTCAGAGAAGAGCCATCCTCAATGTAATACCAATCCGTCTTTAGCCTCCAGTGACTCCAAGAACTTGTCAACGGTTTCTAAGCCCTTAGGGTCTTTCTGGCTTGTGGCCCTCCCTGGAGGGGAAAGTGGGCCACGTAATCGCTAAACCCGAGTTGCTTGCTGCCTATACCCTTGTGTCTGTGTTTGATTTTTTCCTTAGATTTCAGCTATAGAGGGATCAAGAAAAGCTTGATGCCAAAGCTGAATAGATATTACCGAGACTAAACCAATTTCAAGGGACAATCTATTAAGCCTCGATAAATTATTTGTTGCTATTTTTTTTCTCGCTTGGCTCACAATAATTTTATCAAAATACCCCGCTTTGGCAATAGATTCAGCACTTAACAACTGGTCTACATAGCAGGAGTTCCCTGTAAATAAAAGTGAACTGAAAGGAGCGCGGAACATTGCTTTTCGACGCCATGCGATGGTTTTAGGTAGCCACCTGGATGCACATTGGCGCAAAAGATATTTCCCAGTAAAGCCTCTTAACTTCATATCTGGTGGAATAGTCAAAAGAAAATCAGCAAGATCATTGTCAAGAAAAGGATATCGCGTTTCGAGTGAAGAATGCATTGATATTCTATCTCCCTTTGAGCTCAATAGCATGCCAGCTAATTGAATTTTAAATGAAACAAGAAGTTCGCGATCAAGCATCCCAAGGTCATCGAATTGATGCCTTGTCCCGCCGAATATATCTGCATATGGATCTTTACTCTCCAAATAATCTTTGAGATCCCTGTTGAAAAAACGAAGCACGGAGGATGCCACAAAAGCGTGAGCTAGCACCCATCCATTCACGCCACCCACATTATCTATCATGCTCTTAATTCGTGTTGAGCTAAGATTTTGTGACCGAGAGTCGCATCCAATCAATGTCAGAATAGTCTTGTTCAAAAGTCCCTGGGTGCCATCTCCTTCTAAGGAAAGAAGTGTGGGTATTGTGAAACTTAAAAACCGACTCAGTTTATGCCAGGGATACCCTGCTAGCCATTCGTCTGCACCTTCACCGCTTAAGACAACTCGAAATCCATCTGATGAAACTGATCTTGCTTGTTTCATTAAAGCAACGCATGAAAGATCCAAGACAGGTGCTTCTGTAGTACGTATAAGTTCCGGGAATGAGTTCTTGATGTCCTCTGCTGACACAGAATATATCTTATTTTCAGCACCAAGCCGAGATGCGGTATCTCTGGCTTGATGTGATTCGTCTAGGCCATTATGCTTTATTTGTACGGTGTAAGTATTTATTGAATGATCAGTAAGGCTATTTGCCATTGCTACAATGAGGCTGGAGTCAACTCCACCTGATAAATACGACGCTACAGGCACGTCAGCCTTCAATCGGGCTTTGACAGATTGTAATAATAAGTGCTCAAATTTATCGACCATTTCTGTTGCGTTGACCTGCGATAAATGCTTATGTATAAACTTGTGCCCCCAGTAGTAAGACTCTTTGTGCCCCAATTTTCCATCCTTTCTTAGGTCAAACGAAAGAACCTGGGCTGGTTGCAGTAGTGAGATGTTATGAAAACATGTAGCGGGGCCTGGAAGTGAATACAGGCTTGCAAACTGGTTAAGTCCTTCATAGCTTAACTTTGGCTTGATAAGTCCAGATGCAAGAATAGATTTTATTTCAGATCCAAAGATAATCCAGCCGTCGATCAATGAATAATATAATGGACTAATCCCAAACCTATCACGACAAAGGTGTAGTTGATATCTTTCTTTGTCAACCAATGCGACAGCAAACTGTCCATTGATTTTAGGCCACATCAATTCACCATATTCGCGCCACAAAATCGGTAATAAGTCTGTATCGCATCTACTGCTAAGAGAGTGACCTCTTGCTTGTACTTTGGTTGCGAGTTCATGATAATTGTAGATTTCACCGTTGTAGACAATTCTCGATTTTCCGATGGGGTCGACAATTGGTTGCTTCCCTCCGTTTGGATCATTTATTATCAAACGCTGCGAAATAAGACCTATACCAGGTTCTTTAAAATAACCAGCCTGATCAGGTCCACGATGAAATAAAGATTTGGCCATGGCTTTTAGCCTATGGCCTTCAATTATTCTATCCATCCCAGTTAGATCGATTATTCCAGCTATGCCACACATATGTTTTTGGGGTAGGTAAGATAAAGTAAAAAAATATGATTACTTAATTTTCTGTTAGGTTACGCCTAAGGCGATTGGGCGTAGTTTAACGAAAACTGGTTTTTTGAGTTTCAAGGAAATTCTTCCTACGACCTCTGGTTCATTATCATCCACTGTGGAGACCTCAAATTTCCTTACCATTTCAATTAAGAAGATAATCAACTGGAGCTTCGCCAGGCTCTCGCCTGGACATCGACGTTGCCCTAGTCCAAAAGGGATATAAATCGAATTGGTGATACCTGCGTCACTTGTTCCATGCCTGCTGCCAATGAATCTTTCAGGGTTAAATTCTAGTGGTTTTGTCCAGTAAGATTTATGCCGGTGTAAAACCCAAGGCGCAACAAATACCATAGACTTAAATGGACACTTGGCATTTCCTAGTTGAGCGTTTCTAGCCGATTCACGGTAAAGAACTGGTATTGGTGGATAGAGGCGGAGGGCTTCATTTAGAAAAGAGTTTGTAAAAACTAGCGTCTTAAGTTGAGCTTGTGTAAGATCTTCTCGTCCTATCAGTTTTGTGGTTTCATTGGCTTCTTCCCTGAGCCGATGTTGGTATTCAGGGTATTTACCTAATAGATATAAAAGCAATGTTGTTGTAACTGTCATAGATTCTCCTGCAGGCAATGACAGGCATGTAAGTTGATCGAGCACATTACTACTTTCTTTTTCACCCGGAAATTTATTTCCAATGAGCCTGTTAAGCACTGTGAATGCTGAAGGTGTCTCTGTGTCTTTTAAGTTGAGAATTATTCGACTGATTAGTTCCCTTGCGGCTTTTGCCTTTCGATGAAACAAGAAGGATAAAAGTTTCATGGAGATTCCTGTCTGATATAGAACAACAGCGAAGGCGGCGCTTTTCTCAAATTTTGCGAAATTTTGTAGTTCATCCTGGCTAATATCTATTTGGTCGGAGCTTATTCCAAATAAAAATCGACATGTCACATCCCAAGACAATTCTGATGCAACCTTGCTGGCGCTAACTCTCCCTAATTCAGCCTCTGTGGAAAGTGTGTTGATTGCCTTATTCATTGCTAAATAAACACGCGGGAGCATAACTTCAGGCGTAATTTCTCTTAGTACATTCTCTACATGGTTGCGCTGAGCTCTCCACTTAGCGCCTTGTTCCGCAGAAAGCGTGGATGCTCCTATCAGTGGCTTAAAAATCCAGGCAGTAACTCGATGTTTAGGGAATGTTGCTTCTTCCTGAAGCACCCTTTTAATGTCAGCAGGAGCATTTACAAGGAAATACCTTGCCCCTAAAAAGCCAGTTCCCTTTGTTGATTTCCTTTCATAATCTTGAGCAATAAACATATCAAGAGTTGAGCCTACTGCGTTTAAGATGGCATGAATTTTTCTAAGCCCAAGTAGGTGTACTTGGGCAAATGTTGACAGGGTTTCCAGTGCAGTTTGGATCCCTTTGTTTACTTGATTAGCGAGAATTTTCCCTGAAGTGGCTTTTTTCATGCCGATTGCTTAATTCTATTAAGTAGATTCTGGCTCTTCGGGGAAACTTTCATGATTTACCTATTGGTATTTTCACAATCCGTAGCCTTTGAGGGAAGGGATTTGATTTTTAGTGGCTATCGTAGGATAATAATCCCTATCGAGCTGTGATCGAAAATTCTAGATTTTTGATTAGATTGATATTTATTCTGTTTCTAGCTCTACCGAGCATTGGGTTTAGGTCATTTACGCCGGCCTGAGAGCCAGCGCAGATCGAGCTAAAACGCTTACTGCCAAACAGGTTTAAGGCTGTATTTGTAGGGGGTTATTCCGAGTGAGTGGCCCGTACCAATTTTTTTCTATTAAATGGCTATGGGTTGTTCGCATTGATGGTTTTAGGCAAAATCCACCGGGAACCTGGCGCCGTAGCATCCACATGGCTAGGCATTATCAGACTTGGCTGCATCGAGGACTTTTGCTAGAAAAGAGAATATAGGCAAAAGTAACGCAGCTGCCTACAATTAAATCTAAAGGTTTAGAATCATGCCCTAATCGACTTGGATCCCCTACTGTTAATACTGTAATTCAATTTTGCACATTAATTTTCTTAACATTGTGACTACAGAATTTATTTGCGGAAAGGAGATTTTTTCACCAAAGAATCGTCCTATCAGATATAAACTATTTGCAAAAACTGCTAACAAAGCCGGCGGAGTAGCTTGGATTAAATTTTTACAAAAAAATATTCTAGTAGTATCCGATCCGCTTGTAGCTAAGGAGCTTTACACCAAGCACGCGTCAGGCTTGATTCGCTCTGGTATTAGCAATGGAATAATCATGGAAATGGTAGGGAGCAGTGTGCTCACAGTTAATGGCGACGAGTGGCTTCATCTCCGTCAGGACATAAATCCTTCTTTAAGTGATTTGGCCGTTGATGCTTATCTTCCTTCGATTGCTGACTCATATGTACGTCGCCTTGATAACTGGTTTGAGGGATCCAGTTCGGGGGCAATTTCGATTCTCCCAAATGATCTTTTAGCAAGTTCATACTATGTGAAATCTAGGTTGATATTTGGGAATGAGTTTAGCGACGAAGAAGTAATTAGTTTAGTGGATAATGACACTACTTGCCTTGCTTATTTGGCTAAAATTGCTCCTTCAGGAGCAAATTTTCCTTCATGGATTCCATTTTCTGCCAAGAACTCTATAAAAAAACTCACCGGAATGTCAGCCAAGATTCTTCTTAAAAATCTTGATGACTACCTCATTCGTCGCGGCAACTGCATAGAGGACATTTGTATCCTTGATTCTTTTTATGGTGAAAGATTGGCTCGTGGCCGCTGTCCATTGCAATTTGGACAGCAAAAGCAAATTGATCTGATTAGAACCTTATTTTATTCGTCTGTGGCAACTACCTCAACAACGATCGTTTGGGCATTGAGGATCCTGTCCGCTAAATTCCAAGTTTGGGAGATTATTAAGAGTGAAATTGATTCATTACTAACTGACGATCGCTCGTTGCCGGATGTACTTCCCTTCATGCACAAGACCAGAGCATTTGTTCTTGAAGTGATGCGGTGCTATCCCGCTGTTCCCTCTATTCTTAAAGAAGCTGTTTCTGATATTAGTTGCTCGTTCGGAGTTATACCGAAAGGCTCTGCTGTAATTGTTTCAATTCATGGAATACACACGAACCCTCTGTATTGGCAAAACCCGGCTGAATTTAGTATGGACCGCTTCGAGCTTAATGCTTCTCATCATGAAACATTCTGGACTTTTGGCCTTGGTTCCCATGCCTGTCCTGGAAGAATGCTTGCTATTTCAGAAGTAATGATTGTGCTTGCCCTGCTTGTGCGTCGATTCTGTGTTGTATCTCAGCCAAGTATGAGCCTTGACGCAAATTGTCCTTCTATTTTTCTTGAACCAATGGATAGCCAGGCTTTTCTCCTTGAGCCTAGGCTTTGAAACCCTAATACCGCGATGTAAATCTAAGATTATATGATCCTTCAATCGAATCGTATTAATATAACTTCTTCCAATTCATCGGTTTTTGTTTACTTGCTCTGGCCCCCGTTCAAATCCGCCATGTAAAAAGAGTCTACGGCTAGTTCAACCCTCAAATTTATACTTACGAATTAGATGTAAATTCGTAAGCAACGCAGCAATATTGTTTCGCGTTGCTTCTTGTCCTCCCGTTCTGGCTACCCTATACAACTAAAAGAATTCGTGGCGGCTGCAGGTAGAGGTGATGCATCGGCAGGTATCCTTGAATTGCATAAGTTACTGTCCAGCTTCCGGAATCTAATGATCTCAACTAAAGTTGGCCGATGCCTAGATAAACTCTTCTTAAGAGTGAAATCTATTCAAAATAGGTTTCTATCGTCTGACGCGAAGAATTCCCGTCATCAGTTTATTGCCGATATAGCCTTGTCCGCTGGAGGGATTGGCAAGCTTAAGGTGTTGGGATATAGCCTGTGGTGCATTTCTGATCAAGCTCTTTTAAGACATCTATTATTTGATCCCAAATCAAATCTAAAAAAAGGAAATATCCTTAGCCTCATAAGGAGATTAATTGGCCATAGTCTATTCACTGCAGATTCGCCTGAGTGGGATGCGCTTTCAAACTCAACAAAGTCAACCCTAGGCAATATAAATTCCCAATCTTATCGCAATCGCGTTGTGGAAGTAGTTGAGAACTGGCTAGAGCATCGAAAGCCTGAGCACAAGAGTAGTTTCGTGTTAACGCTCCGAGGAGATTTATACTTTTTAAGCATGGATATAATGACTTCAGTATTACTCGGATGCTTGCTTCCTGAAACTAGCAAAGCAAGTATCTATTCTAATCACGAATGGATACAAAAGACTATCAAGCGACGCATAGGCTCTTCTATGATAATGCCAACGTGGATTCCAAGCCCAAGCTTCTTAAAAATATATCTTACTAAACAGCGTATCAACACCCTCCTTTCTCCTTGGGTAACAAAAGCTAGGGATATGTCGAATGAATATGGTCATTGCTTGCTTTCTGACGTAGATACTGAAATACAAGAAAAATCTCTTTGCCCTTTCTCTGCCACACAACATAAAGATCTTGTTAAAACCCTGTTTTTTACTGGAATTCGTACAACTGCCGTTACTCTTGAATGGATAATTCTATACATGGCCTCGCAACCTGATAAACTATATGAGATTCAAAATGAAATAGATACTATTTCTGAGGCTGGTAAATTATCACTCAACAATATTCCTAAACTTGAATACTTAGAAAGATTTATTACTGAAGTCATGCGTATCGCACCCGTTGCTCACACCCATGTCCGCCAGGTTAAAGCTGGTTTCGAGTATGAACATTGCAGATTCCGTGCTGGCGATATCCTGCTCCTATCGGTATTCGGATTTAATCACGATCCAGATATTTGGAAAGACCCAGATGAGTTTCATCCCGAGCGATTTGCCAATAAGGCCTTGCTCTCTTCTTTGTTTCCTTTTGGCCTTGGACAACATACATGCCCCGGCAAACATTTAGCATACCAAGACATTCTTATAGTATTAGTCTCATTACTCCAAAAATTTAATATAAAAGCAATAGCACCAATTAATCTTGATCCATGCTCCTCATTGCTTCTTGAACCATCAAAAGAGCAAGTCATTGAATTAATATCGCGTTGAATGAAACCCCAATAGCGGAGGAGCTTTTGTTTTCAAAAAGGAGAAGAAACAATTCCAATGATTCCGCTGATGAATGCCTAAGATCTAAACTCCCCCACTTCTAAAAACTATCAGAAATTTGGTAAAGAAGCCCTATTGAGTATCAAAGCTAAAGGGAAATTGGTTCAGCCAATGGCTCACTATTATATCCAACCCACTGATGTTTTGTATAATCATAGAGCCTGCAAATTCTGGTATTTTGCACAAAATGGAAGAACGACCAACATTCTCTCACAATATAATTATAAAAAGAAACCTCGAGCGAATTCTGGGCACCAGAAAGATTGGGGAAAGGAAGAGCAGTGTCTACATGATGAGCGGTATGTTCCATAATATTTCTCATTAAAATACGCAAAACTCTAGGGAATAGCAGGTGAGGTGTGCTGCGCATTTGAGACTCATGAAAGGTTGACATTTGTGAATCCAATTCCGAGTACCAAGCCACTTTAGGGTGAGTATGCTGTAGAAAAGTAACAAATCCAATGAAATAACATGAAATAAACTGTGGCAGAACAAAACCAGTAAACAACATTATTAGGATATTTTCTCCCCGAGCAACCGAAAACCATGCAAGTAAACTGAACCAGAATAAAACGATCAGAGCTAGCTGGATCCGATCTATAAGGAATGCCTTAGAATTTTTCGGAGTACGTTGTGGAGAAGGGAAAAACTCCCATTTAAACCACATCTCTTTCAAATACATCCAACCACATCCATACCAACTGCGGCAAATACGATAACTAAATTTTCCAATAGAGGATAAGATATTGTACTCAGTTGGGCTCAGTGGAGCAAAACTAGCATCCTTTTCTTTGATGTTTGTAAAACTATGATGTAGATAATTATGTACATGAATCCAAGAAGTCACAGGTTTCAAAGCAGGTGCCATTGCTATCAGTCCTGCAACTCTATTCATCCATGTTTTTGGAAATAAGCTGCCGTGAAAAGCACTGTGACCAATATTAAACATTGCTGCAATGGCATTCCCGTTCATGATTCCAAGGACTATTTACGCCCAAAAAGGTGCAAACAGGATTCCAACAAGACTTAAAATCCAGAATACGAAGGGCAGAAAAAAATGAATCAACCCTGGCATGAGTCTTATGGGCCTATCAACCCGATCAAGACAGGCTCTTATTTTGGCGGAAGTAGGTGAGTTAGACGTTATCCTCACTTAAACATCTTCCATAAGTTGATCAAGAGAATGAACATCTTGACAAGTAGAAACCAAAGCTACTCATTTTAGCATAAGAATTAGCGCATAGCTGCATGGCACAGGTTGATCTGGTAGTAGCCTTGCAAGTTAATTAGAGATTGCCAATGTTAATTCTATTATTCAGTACCTACTTCATATCATGCATCAAGAGCATTTGACAAATTAGAGCTATAAGAAAAAATCAATAAGCAATCAAAGCATGTTTGTAATTTGACTGTAACACCATATTTATAGAAATGGAAACAACCTTATTGACTGAAGAAAGTAGTGCATATATCAAAAGAAATTTTGATTGAAGAAGCTTATGGTACAGGTAAGAATAGCTTATAAAGGAAATAGCCTTGAATACAACTATCAATAGCAAATGAGATGTAGAGAAAAGTTCCCCCAGTCGCAGGGAGTCAAGGTGCAAATATTGTTGTATTTCTACCCCAAGGGATTATTTATCCAAACTCCTAATTAAATACTTTACGCAAGCTCAAATAATGGTTTTGTTAATTACATTAATGTGGGAAATTTGCTAGAAATATAATTACAATCAACTGTAATAATGCAGTTGGTTATAGTAAAAAATAGACGCATGACAAACCAATCATGGCCAAGCATTATTTGGTGTCTATAGAATTGGGTTAACACCACTCAAAATCTTTCTTGATTACCACTATGCCGCCGTAACTCTGAGATCCCTTTCTTTGATTGGCATGTAACAGCTAACCGCATTGGCGATTCATTCGGTTATCTCAGCCATCGTGAAGCGACGATTGAATGGGACGCAGTAGCCGTTCTAGCGCTTTGCTTGCAGGCTGGCATATGCTTATTAGTCTGCAAGCCCAAAGAGCCGTGTGCAGAGCGAGCTGGGTAATTTGTGATCCTATATGAATAAATTTCCTGGTCTTGTTGCATGTGCATGTAAAAATGATAAACTTCAAATGCCTTTTTTTTTATTAAATGGAATTTTCGGCAATTCAGAACGAAAATTTTAAAAGCCTAAGAAAAGCATCATCACTTGCTTTTCTAGCTTTTTTGATTTTTGGACTCCTCAATATCATCACCCTAGCGGGGCCTTCACCATCGTATTTCCTGAAATTTCTGTGTTTAGTGCTTATTGTGTCCTGCCTTGCTGCAGCTATGGCCTTTAAAAAAGCTGGTAGCAATTTCTCCTCAATTGTTACCACTGAGAATAACGATCTTGCATTGCTTACTTTGGCCAACCAGCAACTGCAAAAAGCGTTGACCTGGGCTTCAGTTACTGTATTGATGATACTAATCCGGTCTGCCTATTTCCACGCTAACTTTGACTTTGTTGTGAAATAATTAATTGGAATTGCTTGATAAATTTTAATCAATAGATTTCCAGCCTTAAATTCAACTTTTCCGTTTAACAAAATGAACTCTTTTGAATTCTCCTCTGTCGATAACGTCCATTTCAAAGCACTTTCGCAAAAATGCAATTTACTTGCTTTTCCCTTGATTTTACTCGGGATCTATCATCTTTCACATGCTGTTTTTCCTTCTCTCTATGGAAATCAAATATACCCCTCTTATTTTATTGTGATGGCAATTGTTGATATTTTTGCACTTATTGCAGCATACTTTTTGATCTGTGCTTCTAAAACATATTCGTACATTGTCAAAACACAAGGCTCTGATATTTCCTTACTTATTATTGGCAACGAGCAAATGAGATTAGCTCTTAATTGTGTTTGTATTACTTTATTCCTATTTTCTGTGCGCTTCGTTCTGGCAACTCCCTTGTGGAATGCTATTGCTCAACCTTAGAATTTTTAGGCCATCAATAATAGAGCTATAGTATTAAGTTATAACTTACTTTTATTTATTGTTTGAATATGAATCCTGAATTTCTCGGGATTCATTTTTTTGCGATTTGAATTGTTCGTTATTCCGATAAATTCATACATTTGCAATTTAATTATAAATTTTTCTTCTAGTAACACCAATCTGGAAAGTAAAAATTTGTTTATTTTTTGATATTGTTTACAAATTGGGTGGCAGCATTTTTATCATGATCCTCGAAATTAAGACTTTTTCGATGCCGTGCAACTTTCGTGGCTGATTCCGCCTTCCATCCGTAGCTGGTAAAAATATCAAACACCTAATTATATCGCTGGTATTCAGTCCCTAGTTTCTTTTTAGCAACGTATATATAATCGGCTAAGTGATTGATCCGTTTTCTAGATTAATAATGCGGTCGGCATATTCTAATATCTTATTGTCATGAGTAACTACTATCACAGCACAATCGTTGACCTTGGTTAAATCTCGTAGCAATGTAATAGCAATTTGTGCTGAATCCTTGTCAAGAGAGGCTGTTGGTTCGTCGGCCAGGATTAGTTTAGGCTTGTTTGCAATGGCTCTAGCAATAGAAACTCGTTGCTTTTGGCCAACTGATAGATCCTTAGGCTTAAAGAGGGTTCTTGATCCAAGCTTTAGAAGTTCGAGAAGTTCGGTGCACTTATTTTCCATTGCTAATAGTCCCATTTGCCTCCAAGAATCGTGTATTTCCAAACCAACACGAATGTTCTCCAATGCAGTTAAATAGGGCAGCAAGTTATGGGACTGAAAAATAAATCCAACCTGCCTGCGCAACAGCAGTAGTTCATTAGGAGAAGCTGATATAATATTTTTTCCCAGCACCTCAAGGCAACCTTTTGCTCCAGTTTTTAAGCCTCCTATAAGTGTTAATAATGTTGTCTTACCTGAACCAGAAGCACCCGTCAAGATAATAAGCTCACCGCTTGATACAGATAAGGATACAGAATTAAGAACATTTGAGTCCGGCTCATCATAAGCATAACTGAATGTGAGATTATTTACGATGACCGGGGAGGCGTTCATTAGCATAATTTTAATACAGGCTAGATGGATCAACCTTTCGTAACTGATTCGTAGCCAAGTAGCAAGAGAAGGAACTTGTTAGTAAACTTAAAAAGAGGACAGAAATACATCTTTCAAGGGTCATGTAAATAACTAAATTGGTCGCAGAAGCCATCAGGCCGTACAAACCAACTGATATAGCAAAGGAAAAAGGGAAGGATATCGCTGTTAAAAGGAAGGCCTGTACAAAAACCACCTTAATTACATAAATATTAGGATAACCGAGAGCTAACAATGTGGCATACTCTGGAAGATGACTGATGACGTCTGAATACAAAATTTGATATAAGATGATACCACTAACCACGAAACCAACAATTACACCGATGCCAAAAATAAACGTTAGTGATGTATTTTCTCTCCAAAATTTCATTTCTTTGTCAGAAATTTCAGGAATTGACATTGCCATTATATTATAACCCACCGGATATAACTTTGAGTTTAATGTATCAAGAACTTTTTGAATAGAGTAGCCTTGCTTGAGCTTGACAACTCCAAGATTAATTTTAGAATAATTACGGCCGGGAAAGTAATGCATCAAGTTGTCTTGGCTCATTACTAGGCTCAGATCTGCTGCAAATGTAGATCCAATAGATGAAATCGAATTAATGATTAATCGCTTATCGCCGAGATTGGTGCGATAGTCGTTATTACTTCTAAGTTTTTTCTGAACATTGCTTACGTAGGAAGGCCTAGACATGTTATCAATAGAGGCTCGTTCGTAAAGAGTTAATGAGGATATATTTAGCTTTGTTTTCTCAATGCTTAGTGCTGAATTAGATGGATCTATAGAATAAATCTGTGCGTTTGTAGTGAAACCCTGTGGCAATATAAGGAGGATTCCTAGCTGTATTGATAATGGTGATACATGGGCGACTCCTTCAACACCCTGTGTTCTCATAACATCCGACAACGCTATTTCTGGAGACTGAGATAAGCGACTAAAGCGATCACTTACCAGCACAATTTCACCGTCCAATAATGAATATGGACGTGACTGGCTTTGGTAAATTGCATTTAGAAGTCCCAGCTGGAAAAAAACTAATACAGTTGAAAAACATATTCCCGCTGCTGCTGCTGCCGTCTTAACAGGTGCATCAGTAAGCTGCTTTAGCGCTAGGGGTAGGCGTGGGGTTAGACTCATAATGTAAACTGGAAATTTAAAATATCCATATAAAAGTTATTTACCAAACAGTACATTGACTTCCATATAATTATACTTTTGAGCTTCGGATGAGGAAGTAGGGGATAACTTAATTAAAACTTCAAAGATCCGGTTGGCGACTGTGGCTGCAGAGTCATCAGAATTTATAGACTGCTGACTGACCTGACTAGAAATTTTAATAACTTCACCAGTCCATTTAATCCCTGGCAATCCATTAACCGTAATAGAGGCTGCTTGATTTAGCTTAATATTTTTGATGTCAATTCGATGGACTTCAGCAAGAATACCCATCGATTCACTATCTCCAATATCCATTACATGCTTACCATTCTGATTGCTTTCTCCTGCCCTAGAATAAATCTTAAAAATTTTAACGTTATTTTGAGCTCGTACTGTAGAGATAACAGACTTAAATTTATTTGTACGATATTGCCACCCAATTGCAGTAAGAGCAGCCCTATTAGCCTTAACAAGCTCTGAATTGGAAATATATTCTTGTTCATTAACTTTGAAAAGTTTCAATTGTTCTTCTGCCTGCTGAGAGGTAGCAGCGCCAGTACGTGCTAAAAAATTGTACCTTTTAGATAGATCTTTATGATAATCTCTAAGTATACGAGATGACATCATTTTTGCTTCTGAACTCTTAAGTTCAGATATCTGTTGACGCATTTCCGCTCTGGAAGACTCCATATTGTAAAAGGCCTCGTTGCTATCTTCAACAGTAAAAAGTGGAGACCCTTTTTGCACAACATCGTTCTCCGCAACGTGTAGTTTTAGGATACGGCTGTGTTGATAAATCATAGGATACGTGATTGAGCGAACATACCCTGTAGGCTGAACTTTACCAAGAGCAAATACCTTTATTAGCAGTGGAGCGTCTGATCGTGGTGAAATTGGTTTTTTTGTTATCCTTTGAACTAACGCCAACCCAAGGAATAAAAATAGTAATAAAATTAGACCCTTTTTTTTATTCAACTTAAGCATGATAAATTCCACAAGGGCCTGAGGTGCAAATGTTTGCTTGCTGTGCAAATAGATGATTATGGACTAAAAATTGATCTACAGACATACAAAATGTTGACAAGAAGTGCGACATTATTAAGCTTTTCCAAATAACTACTCCTCTATTAATTTTAAGTGCTTTCAGTCCCTTTGATTGCTTCTGTTGTATCTCTTAATGCTTTTTATAGGCTGCATTTTTTGTTTTTAAAATGGCACTGGTGAATGCATCACAATGCAACTTTGATAGCTATTGCATTAGCAGTCTTTTTTTTTGAGGTGATTCTTTTTGTCCTATAGGGTTTTCGTTAGCTCTTTAGGCGCATATTTTCATAGAGATGATTATTTCCCTCGGACTAATTCTTATGCATTCCTTCTTTTGAGTGATACAGTTATTGGATTCTTTATACTTGCTGATTTGATTGAAAAGTTTAACCAGTTACAGGTAATTGGCTTATTGCCTTATTTCTATTATTGAAACCAGCTCTGAATTACTTGGTGCTGTTGTGGGCTGATAAGACAATTACAATGACTGGTTAAATCCATATTGAAAAAGTGGAGTAATGACTTCATATTCTATTTGCGGGGTAGTGTTCTATATAAAGTACGATCATTTTGAGCGGAAGCTGCCAATCTTGGAGTAATCTTTAATTGCAAGGTTATTAGGGCATCCGAAACCGAGATGAAGAAAGAGGAACTCGGAGTGGGTAATTACTGTCTGATGGATTTTCTTCATCTTGCAAGTAAGATTGATTTACACTCGCTAGCAGAGGCATTAAGGCCGCTAGTTGGAGCCAATTTTGAGTTTCATCAAGACATGTTTGTCACCTGCATGGTATCGAGCTGGGACGACCACGAAGTTATCATCGCGCATCCTCTCAACTCTGTATTTCCCGGGCCTGAAGCTTGCGGTGAACTCACTGAAGACAATGCCCTAACTTATATCACTTTTGCCTTGAAGCGGCCACCGAAGTCTGGCGATAATTTGGTTATGTGTCAGCATAACTTTGTTACTTTAGTCGCCACCACACTTGCTAATACGTTTGATATCAAGGTTCTGCATAGCAAAACTTGGGATATAGATCTTGCGACAACGAAACTTTTCAATCGCATATTCACCAACGACTCTGCTCTCGTTGATAATCCTCAACCAAAGGTTTTTGCAAGTGGTTGGAAACGGCAGATCTATGTAACCACGATCGATTCTCTACGCCCAAAGTACGAGGGTCCACTCGATTTCCTCTTCGTGGTCCATCCGCGGACGGTGATCGCAGACTGGCGACCGTTATTTCCGATTCTGCGCGGGCTGAGAGCAAGTTTTGCAGGTATTTTCCCCCCCACAGCATCAATTGTTCTTTCCTCTATTGAGGTACCGGTTGGAGATCGTCTCCTTCGAGGCGAGCTAGTTACGATTCCGCATGGCCCAGAAGAAATGCTCGATCGACTTCCCGAAGCAAGGGATGCGGTGGTCCAAATTCTCGATTATGCAGAGTATCGCCAAACAAAAATGGTTGGACTAGGGGCTTTAATCCCTTCGCTAACAAGGCACGGCAGGCTGCTTAAGCAAGCCAAACCCAACGTGTCGATCACCACCGGCCACGGGTTCACTGCATTGACCATTGCGCAAATGGTCGACGACATCGAGGCCGAAATCGGTTCAGGCGGCGTCGTTGCTGTGATTGGTGCTGCAGGCTCCACGGGACGGGCTGCCTTGCGGTGTATGTTCAGGCGTGCTCCGTCCAGGCAGATTCTCGCGGTTGATGTGGCGCTTCAGCTTGACAAGATTCCGCAGATACCCGGCTGGAATCCTATTTTTCATAAACTTACAGCTAATAAGCAAAATATCAAAGAAGCCACGATCGTAGTTTGTGTTACTAATGCTATTGGAAGTATCCTGAAAGCCGAAGACTTCGGACCGAACACCGTCGTACTTGATGACGCCCAGCCAGAGAATGTCGATCAGTCCGTCCTTTTGGCTAGACCAGATATCCGCGTCGTCAAATGCCTAGCCCGCATTCCCGGACTCTCCTGCCCATTCGACATGGGTCTATTTACATCGGATAATCGTGATGAGGAAGTTACGTTTACGTGCCTGGCCGAGACCGTCCTATTGGCAGCCGAAGGGCATGCCGGCTCGTACGTTGTCGGTGATCCAACCGACGAGCAGTTCGACTACCTCGAGCAGATGGCAGTTAGGCACAGATTCACTTCTGCAAAGTTTTTTAGCTTTCCCAGCCTTGGCAAAGTCGATCTTCGCTGAAATGGTTAACGAACTTACGCCTGATGGGTATAAGCCAATACATCAATCTCCCTAGCAGTGGTAGTTGGAAGTCTTTTCTAGTTGCAATAACCATGGCTATGGCGTGGTCTTTAGTATGACTTAGGCTAATTGAGATCTCTTCAAAACCATATAGGTCGAGAACGATCATGGCTCTTGGCGATAAACTTATATATGGACTTCCGTATGCATCATTCTTTACTGAAAAATCCGAGAGATCTATCGAGGCTATTGCCGTTTCCATCGGGAATAGCTTGAGACAAGCCTCTTTTGCCGCAAACCGAGCAGCCAACCGACCGTAACGGCTCTTTGATTTACCGGCATAGTCAAGCTCTTCCTGACTGAAGATTCCGTGAAGATCTACATTAGTTAAATGATTTATAAGGCCCTTAACTCTAGTAATATCAACAAAATCTACACCACATTTGAATTTATTTGGCATTACTCACTACCTCTACGGCTATTTGCTCTGACGATCAGTGCACAATTTTGACCTCCAAAACCACGAGATAATATTAATGCAGTATTAGTGACAGGCTCCATATGAGTCTTCGCGATTGGCAAGTCTTCCAATGATTTATCTATGTTTTTCAGAGTGGCGATCGCAGGAACAATGCCACGTTGAAGTGCGGTGATGGCAAGAACAGTATCAATACTACCCGAGGCTCCTAATGTATGGCCAAATGCCCATTTAAAACAGGTAATTGGAGGGATCTTACTTCCGAATACCTTGCGAATTGCTTCGCCCTCAGAGAGGTCTGATGTTATGGTGCCGTTACCATGGCAAACAATCATTCCGATCTGTTGAGTACTCAAACCTGCCTGTTCTAGACCAATATAAATAGCTCTTGAAATCCCATCTCCATCCATTCTCACAGGCAGAAGTCCTTGAGCTTCAGATGTACATCCCTTGCCAAGAATCTCAGCATGGATAACAGCTGATCTTGATGATGCCGCCTCAAGGGTTTCGAGCACAAGAGCTGCCCCACCCTCTCCAAGTATGCAACCAGATCGCTTACTATCAAAAGGACTAAGCGATGCCTTAGCAAGTAGACCTGTTATGTGGTAATAGAGAACTGTCTGAGGATCAATTGGGGCATCGTGACCGATGGCAATGGCTCGATCAGTATCGCCAATGCGAAGGCTCTCAAATGCTTCAATAATCGAGAGCATTCCACTGGTACTGTGATTTGTAATGAAGGCATTAGGCCCTTTTAGCTTATTTCTAATGCCAACATGGCATACAACGTTGTTTGGCAAATTACCAAGCAGCCACATTGGATTTATATAATCATTTAGCCTTTCGCCAATTATCAGTGTACTTCCATCGGCTTCTTTGATAAGTGGCAGGAAGTCATACTGAGTGCTATGTAGGGCGCCACTGGTGCCTCCATAAATACCAAATCGTTGAGCAAAGTAATCATCTGCTTCGAGAGATAAAGTTTCTCTATATTTGCTTATTCCCGCAGATTCAAGTGCATTTTCTGCAACGTAGATACCTAATACATCAGTTTTCTTGATTAGCTTAAGGAGTTTTCGATCATTAATAAGTTCTCTAGGATTAATTCCCACTACACCCGCTACGCGGTACGGCCAGTTCTCCACATCCCAGCTCATATGTTCAGCGATGCTAACGTTGCCATTAAGTAAAGAATTAAAGATATGCTCTGGATAATTCCCTGCTGCGCAAATTGCACCCAATCCAGTGACTACAACCCTCGGCATTATCTCCATCAGCTATGAATCTTTGGGATCACGAAAAACTAGGCAGCTATTGGAGCCACCAAAGCCTAGTGAGTTAGACATGGCCACACTAACAATCAAGTCTTTGGCCTTATTACATACGAAATTTAGATTGCATTCGGGATCGTGTCGCTTGAGATTTGCGTTGATGGGAACCTTGTTGTAATAAATGGTAAGGGCACAAATTGCTGCTTCAACAGCTCCAGCTGCAGCAATTAGATGCCCCATGGTACTTTTTGTTGAACTCACTTTTAGATCATTTATATGATTCCCAAACACAACATGTGCCGCCGCTGCCTCACTGCGATCATTCATTGGTGTTGATGTGCCATGGGCATTGAGATAATCAACCTGCTCGGGGTGTATTCCAGCTGATCGCAGAGCTTGTTGCATAGCCTGTATTGGCCCATCTCCTGAGGGAAGTGGATCGGTGATGCGATAACTGGTAAGTGAATTTCCCTCACCAGCAAGCTCTGCGTAGATTCGGGCTCCTCTCTTAACAGCACGTTCCCATTCTTCAAGAACAAGGAATCCTGCGCCTTCGCCCATTACAAAACCATTACGGGTAGCATCAAAAGGACGGCTAGCTGTAAGCGGATTTTGATTGTCCGTTGATAGCGCGTCGAGAAGGCAGAATCCAGCAAGACCTAGGGGACTAATCATGGAATCAAAGCCCCCTGCCAGTACGTAATCGCAGTCTCCACGTCGAATAAGTTTAAGGCCCGTGCCAACCGCTTGACCTCCAGATGCGCATGCGGTGTGCACAGAAGTTGTGTATCCCTGGATTGAATATCTTTTAACTAATAGTGATAATCCTTGCGCTGATTGATTGCGGCAGAAAGCAATTGGGTCTGTTGCAATTGAGCTTTCTAAAATTAGCTCTGCTTCCAATTCGCCGTTAGGGGCTGCTTCCCGTTGAAAAGCAAGAAGTTCTTTATAGTTAAGGCTAACCATACCAGTACCAACAGAGCATCCCCAGCGGTGGCCATTGGCTGCATCCGGATGGATGCCTGAATCTTGTATGGCTTCTTCAGCTGCAGCTAGGGCGAATAGATGCGAGCGAGAAGCAGCTTTGCTCAGGCGCTTGTGGCCAGTCTGGCTGAGGTAGTTATCGCCCTTAACTTCGGCTGCAATCTGAACGGAAAAACCGTTGGCATCAAATAGGCTTATGGGTGCTACGCCACTCCTTGCTTGTAACAGTGATTGCCAGGTTTCACTCATATTGTTGCCAACAGGTGTAACGAGGCCAATGCCGGTTATTGCTACCCGGCGCGGATGTATTGCCATTGCTAAGCCGCCTGCGGCAATTCTATTGCCGTCAGTTCTAGCAATGCAGACGCAACTAATTTACCGGCGTGATTAGCAGTTAATTTGACCGACTTTGGGCTTCTTTCAGTTGGGAGGAATTCCGCTCTCAAACTAAGATGTTCTCCCGGTGCAATCCAGGAGCGAACCTTTACCCTTCGCATCGCTGATATATTAACGTTGGGAATAGTGGAATGAGGTGAGTTGTTATTTACTTTTTCCATTACCATTGATGTTAACGCATACATTAATAGTGTCGCAGGAAAAACAGGTTTGTTTGGGAAATGATCCGCAAAAAAATCTGCTTGGTCTGGGATAAACAGGCAGGCTTCAAGCGTTCCGATGGCATCTACGTGCAGATTGGTACCCTGAATGCAAGGTACAACAGCAAGTCTGTTTTCCTTTGCTCCAATTGTCTCAAGAAGCTTAAATTGTTTTTCAACAAGTTTAGAATCGTCAAATTCTTCCTGGGGTAACATTGCCCCTGTGCAATCCATCAATTCAAGTATCAGACGCTCGCCAACAACAGCTAGGCCTGAATAGGTAACCGAATCAATATCACAGGAGTCAATTTTAGCTGCAAGGCGCAACGTTTCGCCTGGATATACTTCGCCATGATAATTAATTTGTCCGGCAAGGGCTGCAACAGGTCTACTAGTGAAATTCAATGTCGACATGGCGTACCATGCCGCTAGCTGCCCAATTGCCTCGGCAACCAGAGAATGTGGAAAAAAATCCAGGTGCTCGGGTATTTTGAAGGAACCTTTGATTTCTCCATAGTTGTTAGTTGATGATATTCGATCTACAAACGAAAATGCGCTGAAGCGATCTAGAGACATATCTCCTGGCTAATTAGCAGTATTGGCCTGATCTCGCTGCGCTTTTATAACCAGCTTAAGAAACGTCTCCGGAGTGAAAAGCCTGGGGATGTCTGCCACATTAAGAGGTGTCTTGAAGCGTTCAACAGGCACTTCACTCAAGAAGGATTTTAGCTGTTCCAATCCTGCAGTAGACAATACGCCATTTTCTTCAAACTCACTTTCGCTTAGGGACCCACGTGCATCTTCAAGGATTTTTCCGCGGGGTATTTTTACCTTAAATATTTTTTCGAGTCTAAAAACTATATCTAGAAAATCAATCGACTCTGCATCAAGGTCGTCAATTAATGAAGCTGTTAGCGTAATTTGCTCTTCGTCACAGCCCAGCGCTTCTGACATGGCTTCGGCTAGTTTGGGAAATACGGCGGAAATCTCTTCTGCTGAAAAATCTGATTGGGTCATGGTGTTAATGAGATCAATTCATTTTAAAGCCGCCGTCCACATGAAGCACTTGCCCAGTCACGTAATCGGACAGGCTTGAAGCAAAAAACAACACTGCCTTGGCAACGTCCTCCGGTTGGCCAAATCTGCCAAGTAAGATCTTAGATTTTACCACCTCTCCAGCCTGTTGCCTTATGGACTCAGTCATATCGGTTTCGATCATCCCAGGCGCCACACAGTTCACTAAAATATTTTTGGGTGCTAGTTCAACAGCAAGTGATTTTGTTAATGCATTGATAGCACCCTTGCTGGCAGCGTAGTTTGTTTGGCCCCGCCCACCTTTTTCGCCCGCTACGGAGCTGATATTTATGATTCTGCCCCTGCGCTGGCTAACCATGTATGGAATAACGGGACGCAAAATATTGAATACACCAATGATATTAGTTTCAAGGACATCGCTCAATTCACTATTAGTCATTAAACCAAGAATATTATCCCTAGTTATCCCAGCGCTGTTAACAAGGATATCAATTTTTCCAGCATCTTCTGCTATTTGATCTATTGCACCTTCGCAGGCTGCGGCGTCGCGAATGTCAATTTTTTTCGCATTAACAACCCCACTAAGCCCTGACGCTGCCTCCAGCGTTTCTTCTGTGGCCGCTTCATTTCTAATATATAGGAATGTTACATTGGCACCTTGGCTCGCCATCGTAAGCACAATTGATCGGCCGATCCCCCTGCTGCCGCCAGTGACAACTGCTGTTTTACTCTTAAGTAGGTTTACAATTTCCATTCTGTTTTAGTTAGGCTTTGATAAGGATTGAGCTAGCCAGAGATTGCGAAGCCTCCATCTACCACAAGCGTTTGTCCGTTGATCATCGCGGCTTCGGGGAGGCATAGAAGATAAATGGCATTTGCTACATGTTCAGGCAACATACTTATGCCTGTTGGGTTCCTAAGGCTAAAGTTTTCTAATAGCATTTCCCGGTTGGTAAAGTGAGATAGGGCGTCTGTGTCAACTACGCCAGCGCTAACTGTGTTGATTCGAATTCCCAGTTGACCCATCTCCTGGGCAAGGCTCCGAACAAGAGACTCGAGCGCAGCTTTAGAGGCGCCAATAAATCCATATTCAGGTATAGCCCTGCTTGCTCCAAGGCTCGATAGCGCAATAATCCGCCCACCATTATTCATTATTTTAGCTGCCTCTTGGCTCAAAAGCACTAGAGCTAAGGCATTGGTTTCCATGCACCACCTCCAATGTTTTAGGTTCATCTTCATTACAGGCTTGAGTACGCCGCTAGCAGCATTACTGATTAGAAAATCTAGCTGTCCAAACTTTTCAGTAAAACTGGTAAAAATTTCTTTAACGCTTTCGGGATTGCCTACACTCCCTTGAATAGAGATGGCTTGCCTACCAAGGCTTTGAACTTGATCACAAACCGCAGCAGCTTCAGCGTGGCTATTGTAATAATTAATAGCAATATCGCACCCAGCCGAGGCTAGCTTCAATGCGGTTGCACGTCCGATTCCCTTGGCACCTCCGGTCACTAGAGCAACTTTCCCAGCAAGCGTCTGCGACATTGTTCTTGTGAGCTGTATTTCTACAATTCATCCTATGCCTGTTGAGGGGTGCTTAGGATCGCGCTCTTCCCTTTCACAGAAATTACCCCTATGTCCTCTCGATCAAACGCTCGCTAGGTTTATTTAGGTAAGACTAAGTTATTAAACTCAAATGTTGTTCAAGGAATTTGATCTGAATTTTACTAAATCAATAAGTTACATCGAATATTTTTACTATGAAAGAATCTTGATTTAACTTTCTGGTATGCCGTTAATAACCTCAATTCCTTCTGTGAATTTGTATACGACCAAACTATTTCATCCAAGGCGTGCAAAACTTCCTAGTATTAGTATTCCTCTATTGCAGCTGTGAACCTGCGAGATGGCAATCAGCCAGTGCATGAAGCGCCCGACCTGCTGAAACGGCCAAAGCTGGTTGTATGGCTATTGATCGCCCTTATAGGCATTCATGTCCTCGCTCTTAGTGCGTTTCTTCCCTCTATTTTCGCTTGGTGGGGCATCCCGCTTGTACTAATAGGAAACTTCATCTTTGGATCTCTGGGAGTCAATCTCGGTTACCACCGGATGCTGACCCACAGATCTGTTGCATTCCCTCGTGTGCTCGAACGGCTCTGGTTGCTTTGCGGGGTTTGCTGTCTAGAGGGGTCGCCATTGTGGTGGGTTTGCGTTCATCGGATACACCACCAGTACAGCGATCATCCTGGAGACCCTCATTCTCCGAGTGGGAGCTTCTTTTGGGGGCACATGCAGTGGATTTATATCGCCGACCCGCGGCAGCAATCCCTCGAAACCTATGCCAAATACGTTCCAGAGCTTGTTAACGACCCGCTCCTCCGTTGGCTGCACCGACGCCACACGTGGGCGGTGGTCTATGCCGTGCATGCAATCCTGATAGCTGGGATCGGCTTCGGGATCGGCTTGCTGGTCAAAGACAATCTCACAGCTGCGGTGCTATTTGGCACTCAGGTGTTTGTTTGGGGCGTTCTTGTGCGAACTGTCTACGTGTGGCATGTGACCTGGCTCGTGAACTCTGCGGCCCACCGCTGGGGCTATCGGAGCTATGACACTCCGGACCAAAGTCACAATAATTTGATGGTGGCACTCCTTACTAATGGGGAGGGATGGCACAACAATCACCACGCGGCCCCGCGGGCATGTTCGCAGGGTCACCGCTGGTGGGAGATCGACCTCACTTTTGCCGCCGTAAGGTTATTGCAACTTATAGGCCTCGCTTGGGACTTGGTTCCAGTTCAGAAGAAGAACCACAATTTATATAGGAAGTGAGTTCACATATGTCACCTAACAATCTGTTTGCTATTTTGGAAGATAGGTCGGTCATTGAAGACATTCGAGAACTATCGCGGGTCGACAATTGCAAGTCTGCGTGTGTTATAGCACAACAGTGGCTGGTCATCGCGGCGGCAATAGCTGCCTCTGTATTCATCGATCGCTGGTATCTGTACCTGGCAGCGATCGTTGTTATTGCTGCGAAGCAGCATGCGCTTGCTGTCATCGTGCACGACGCTACCCACTACAGGGTTTTTAAGTCTCGCTTTGTTAATGAATACGTGGGCAATCTTTTTTGCGCATTTCCAATTTTCATCTCTATCCAGGGATATCGCGGTGATCATCAACTTCACCATCTTTGGACGAACACGCGCGAAGACCCTTACCTCCACATGTTTGATAAAGACAAGGCTTGGCAATGGCCCAAGACTACCGGCCAAGCTCTTTGGCAGATTCTTACTGATGTAACAGGGGTGAACATTCTTCGCAACCTGAAATTGATCCGCCGATGGGCACCGATCGGACAGTGGCTGATGCATAATCGAAACCCACAACTGAACCGTCGTGTAACCGCCGATGCTCTCTATTACTTGGCCCTCTGGGCAACAATATTATCAATTTTAACATTACTCGGTACGTTGAAAATGTTCCTGCTCCTGTGGATGTTACCGGCATTTACCTTCTACGTGCTCTTCAGTCGACTACGCTGGATATCTGAACATCCCTACGGTAATTTGACAGAAATAGGCTTCAAGATACGCCACGTAGAAAGCACGAGTTTAGAACGCTTCTTCATCGCGCCTCTCAACGTTAATTATCACATAGCCCACCACCTATTTCCCGCGGTACCGCTCTACAATCTCCCCTATGCTCATCACCGGCTGCTCCAACACTCCGCCTATTGTGAGGCGGCGGACCGTTACCGCAGCTACCTCGGCACGACCGACAGCATTCGCGCTGAATTGATTGTAAATTAGTTAGCTACATACAATGCTCCCTCACACTAGGAGTATACAAATAAAAATGACAATGAAGACGCTGGAAAATCCGGGCTGATTACGCGAGATGGGGTTACAAAGGATTTCTAGGCGGTGGATACTGCAGGCGTGCAATTTACTCTCAGCGCGTTTCGCTCATTGCCTTGAGGATTCAGTGTCTCATTGGCAGCAATCCCGCTCACGTAAAGCTACTGGTCCTGGGGTTTCTGAATTGCTCATCAACTGCGGCCTTAATTAAAGCGTGTACTACCAGCAGAAAGGCTCTGAGTCGATCATTTTCTTGGCCGGTGGCGACAAGTCAAATCAGGCCCGTGATATCGAAGAAGCGCTGATGCTGGCTGTTGTTACGAAGAGTACTAGTGAGCAAATCGACTGCGCTAGCAGAATTTTCGACCCTAGCTCCTTGCTGAACTTGGCCTTGTGGGTCTGAGTTTTTATTGCTATTCAAGCCGTGTATCTCTAATGGTGAAGGCAGACAGTGCTTTAAAACAATTAATTCGAATCTAGGTAGTGTTCGGCGCAAGAATGGCAGCATCTTGCTGTTGCTTGGCTCTCCCATGAAGGTTTCGGCTTTGTTTCGGGGGATCCCCCGCCTGATGTGCGTGTTGCTGTTGGTGTTGCTGGTGGGTTGTTCTGCAGCAGCAGCTGGCTTAAATCGCTATAGCAGTTCCGATGGGCGCTACGCCTTCCTTTATCCCACCGGCTGGATTCGGGTAGCGATTAGTGATGGCCCTGAGGTGGTTTTCCACGACCTAATCAACAGCGATGAAACCCTTAGTTTGGTAATCGCACCGGTTGATCCAGATAAACGCCTTGAGGATTTAGGTAGCGCAGTGGCGGTGGGAGAAAAACTTGGACGCACCGTTATTGCCCCTGCCGGCAGCGGCCGTGAGGCGGATTTAGTGGAAGCAAGCGAACGGGCCGACCAGGGCCGCACCTTCTACGACCTGGAATACAAAGTGCACCTGGCCGATCGCGATCGCCATGAATTTGCCACGGTGGTTGCTGATAAAGGGAAGCTCTACACCCTTGCTGCCAGCACAAATGAGGCTCGCTGGGAAAGGGTTTCAGCGATGTTTCGCAGTGTTGTTACCTCCTTCACGCTTAATTATTAGGGAGGCCTGAAGTGGCTAAGGGGAGCCGCTTTCTGCTGTTGGGGGCAGGGCTGGTGGGGGGATTGTTGGCGATCGCCCTCGCTGAACAGGGGGCCGAGGTTGTTCTTTCAGGTGCAGGGCCCAGCAGCAGCGCCACCGCCATCAGCTACGGAGGTGTGCCTTGGTGGGCTGGCGCCAAAACTGAGCTGGGTTTGCTTCAAAAACAAGCGCCGGAGCAATGGCAAAGGCTGGAGCAACGCTATGGCGATTTGGGGTTGCACAAAGCGGAGCTTTTGCTCCATTGGCATGCGGCCCTTGGGGAAGCTGCCCTACAGCAAGCATTAGCTGTTATTCCCCAAGGCTTGCATCGGCTTTCAGGGGCTGAATTGCAGGAATATGAACCGCTACTGGCGGGGGCTGCCCTCGGTGGCGCTGTTGTTTTGCCTTATCTGCGGCTGGATCCTTTGAAGTTGCTGCGCGGTTTGGAAAGCTGCTACGGGCAGTTGGGTATTAAACGCAGGGGCAGCCTTTATGGAGAGCCCCTGGTGGAGGCTATTGCAGGTGCTGATCACACGGTGGTGTGTGCTGGTGCCAAAACGGCCGAACTGCTTGAGCACATGAACTTGCCGTTGCCTGCTCTATTGCAGCTGAGCTGGGCGGGGGCACTACAGCTCCCAGGCCACTGCCTAAAGGGCCAGCGGGTTGTGATGCCCTTGCAAAGTAGGCGTAGGGAGAAGGAGCAAATCCAGTGGCAGGCAGGCCCCACAGCTTTGCTTGATGTTGGCTTAGCACCCGCGCCGGGGGGAGAGGGTTTATTGGTGGGGCAAACCTCCTGGTTTGAATGCCAGATAAATGCTGCCCCAACTGAACAGCAAGATCGCAGGGTGCTTGCCGCTGCTTTTGATTTGCTTTTGCCATCGATAACTGAGGCTGATCAAAGCAATAGCCTGTGGCTGCAACGCCCTGTGAGCTTTAGCCGCGATGGCTTGCCATTGCTCGGTGCGCTCAAGGCCGGTGCGTTTCAGCAAGAAAAAGCTTTGAGCGTGTGCGCTGGCTTCAGCACGGCTTTTGCCTTGGTGCCTGCCCTGATGCCGTTTTTTGCCCAGGCTTTGTTGGATAACAATTGGGGCAATCTTGAGCGTTTGGGGCTGCTGGCGAACCGCCCCTGCCCCAGCTGACATTTACGGTTTAGTCCGTAATGATGATTGGGCCCTTGGCTAATGGCTTGATTCCTGATTGGCGCAAGCTCAGCCAACGGCAGCAGCTGGCAGTTGCCTTAGGGCTGGTTGGTTTTGGTGTATTGGCGTGGGCCTTGTTTTGGCGAATTCCCACTGAAGTGATCGGTCGCGGTGTGTTTTTAAGGCCCAATAATGCCGGCTTGCTTAATGCTAGGGCTGAGGGTCAAGTAAAGAAAATCTATGTATCAAGAGGTGATCGGCTGCGCAAGGGGCAAGTATTAATGGAATTGTATTTACCTGTGCTTGAGAAGCAATTGCAACGCCAACGATTAAATTTAGTAGAACTAAAAGCCCACAACAAACTCTTAGATATAAGGGATAAATTAAGGTTGGATACTGAGCAAAAGTCGGTGGAGGTGGCACTAACTAAATTAAGTAGTGATCGCCAAAGATATGGCGAATTACGAGCACTATATGCAAGTAAGCTAAAGAATCTTAGATGGCTTAGTAAGCGGGAAGTTGTGGCGCCGTTGGCCCAGGAGCTCGTGCAGGCCGAAAAGGGTTTTGTAGATACTGATGTGAGCTTAGATGAGGTTAAAATTCGCGAGAAGTCTATCCTTACAGATTATCAAAAAGTAAAGCTCCAAATTGAAACTCAGTCCTTAGAAAGAAGAATGCAGATTGATGATTTGCGCCGTTCGCTTGAAGTAACAGAAGCTCGGCTTGCCTACGATGGAAAGGTGCTAGCAGACCGTGACGGCCAATTACTTGATCTGCAGGTGATCTCTGGGCAAACGGTAAAGCTGGGAGGCAGACTTGGCACTATCGGTCGCAGTGATGGTTCATCAGCCTTAGGGGCCGTGGCCTATTTTCAGCCTGCTGATGCCCGTCGATTGCCGGAAACATTACGGGTGGAAGTGGTGCCGGATTGGAAGGAGCGCAGCCGTTTTGGTGGTTTGGTAGCCAAGGTTAAATTTGTTAATACCCTGCCTGCTACAGAGGAAGATATAAGTACCACCACAGGTAATCCCCAATTTGCTAAAGATCTTGTTAGTAGTGGCCCGGTGATGCGAACAGAATTACAACTCTTGCGCAATCCCCGCAGCCTCGATGGTTTTCTTTGGACCCTTTCAAAAGGTAGCCGTGTATTTCCAATTCGTTCGGGCCTAACTATGACAACCCATGCCTATGTGGAATGGCGCACGCCTATTTCATATCTTGTGCCGGCACTGCGTTCAATTACTGGTGGTTATCGCAGTGGTTCAGTTGATAATGGTGAGGTGAATTGGTGATGGCTGGTATCTCAACTAATTCATTATTGCGCCGTGAGCTGCCTTGGCTAGTGGCTGAAGTTGTGCTTTTAGTTGTCTTGTTAAATGCCAATGCTCCAGAACTTTGGTTTTGGTTGGTTGTATTACTAGTGATACTTGGTTATAGAGTCGAAAGATTTTTACAAACGGGCTCTGATTCTTAATAGATATTAATTAAGGCTTGATACTTAACTGCGGTGTGATCACTTCAGCGGGGTCTCGACTCACAGGTAGTAATTCCCTAAGTAATTTTGCATAGCTGATATTTACATCGATAGTGGCATCGAGCCGGCGCACTAAATCACGCACCAATTGATCTTGCGTAAGGGAAAGGGTTACCTCGTTGGCAAGGCCGGTTTGATAACGCAATTTGGCATCGCGGAAGCCTTCTAAACTTGCGGCAACGGCCCGCCGCGCCGAAACTAATTTAGCCAGGCTGGCTTCATGGTTAAAGAAGGCGGTTTCAAGTCTTAGGCGGATATCGTTGCGTTGTGCCACTAAAAGTTGGCCTTGAATCTCCGCCTGCCGCCCTAATAAACGCACCTGGGCTGCAGTGCTTCCGGCATCAAAAAGTAACCAACGGAAACTCAAGCCGAGGGACCAGTTGTTGTAATTGTTATTTAGGGAGGGGATAACTGTTGTGCCGCAACAATTACCGCTCACGTTGAATTGTGATGTTTGTTGGCTGCCGGCACCGCCGCTGGCATTAAAACTTAGCTTTGGTAGAAGTTGGGCGGCGCTTTGATCGCGGTCTCTAAGTAGTGCCTCTCGAGTGGCAAGAAGAGCTTCTAATTCGGGATTGTCTCGGTAGGCCTCCAGCAGGCTGGTTTCTAAATTGAAGGGCCAACGCGGTTGAAGCTGAATTGGATCAGCAGCAACTGGTGTGAGCTCAGGGGCAAGGTTTAACACCACCGCTAATTTGCGTCTTGCCACTGCCCTATCGGCCAGCGCTTGCACTAATAATTCCTGGGCAGTTGCCTCAATGCTTTGCCGGCGCAGCAAATCAAGCCTCGGCACTAGGCCAGCTTGTTTTAAGGCCAATACATCTTTAAGGACCACAAGGTCGTTACGCAGATCAGCATCACGAATTCTCACCAGCTGGTCGCTGCGTTGTAGCTCGTAGTAAGCCTCACTTATGCGCAGCTGCAATTCCCTTTGGCTATTGGCATAGTTTTGGCGGGCTTGCTGTAACCGGGCCCGAGCTGCTTGTACAGCAGGGGTGCGAGCAAAATCAATCAGGGCATAGTTGAGTTCAAGGCCTGCCTCTAGGTTGCGCTGCCCTTCGGACAAGGTGGCTTGTGCCCCAGTGGGCACATAAAACACACTGTTAGTTGGAAAAAGTGTGGTTCCTGCCGGTACATCAAAACCTTGATTGAATTGGCTGTAGCCAGCCCCTGCCGCCGCCAAAATGCGGGGCCAATAGCTGCCTAGTTGTACTTGGAGATTGTCTAGGGTTGCAGCAACGGCAAGCCGTTGCGTTTGCAGATTGGGGTTTTGGTTAAACCCAATTATTAGGGCTTCCTTGAGGCTGAGGGCAGTGGTGCCATTGTTGCGATTTGCATCTAGCAAGGTTGCGGGTATGGCAGGCACGATATTGATTTCATTCGCTGGCAAGCTGGGATCGGCTGGTAGCAAGCGATCCAAAGCATTTAAGGAGCGATTTAATTCTTCCCAGGAACGCTCAAGCAACGGAATTGATGGTTCCACCGCTGGAGATCCATGGGCAATAGCTGGTGTGAGAACCAGCAGCAGGCCCATGGCAACCCACTTTCTCAGTGGCATCAATTGCATCATTTGAAACTTAGTTTAAGTGGTTTGATCGTCAAATTTGTTTAATGAATTTCAGCCCAAGCTGCTTCAAATTGCTGAGCGTTGCTGATTAGTTGCAAGCAGAGGCTGGCTCGCCTGCCACCGGTGGAGCTTACCAATACATGTTGGGCAAGTTCATCATCAAATAATCCCTGTTCTGCCGCCAGAAGTTCATTTTTTTCTGCCTCTAAAGGCAACAGCCCATTAATAGTTTGCCCTAAGCCCTTGCCCCAGGGCCATTGCTGCCGCCAGATTTCACAGCGTTGAGCAAGGGCCTCCAGCACCGCAAGTTCGGCAGCGAGGAGTCGTTGTAACCCTGCTCCTTGCATGGGCAACATCGGTAGACGCATCAATGTGGAGTAGGCACTAAGAAATTGGCTAAACACCAGATCTTCCAAATCCCAAACTTGGAGCCGTAGACGGCCAACCCGATCGGTTCCTAGTTCTGCTGCTGCATCCGGGCGGAGATTTTGCAACGTGATCATTTTTTGTAGTAACAGATCGCGATATGTGTTTCGCTCCTGGGCATTTAGTTCAATGTTGTTGCTAAGTAAGTGGGCCCGTTCTCGAAAAGCGGTTGCTAATTGGGCCCAAATTAGTTTTGATTGAAGTTGGTGTTGAGCCAATGCGCGGTTCGGCCAAAAGCAATTGATCGCAAATAATGCAACCCCTAGGCCAATCAAGGTGGTAATGATGCGCATGGGAATCCAAAGGTTGATTTCCATGGCATGGGCTGTGTATCCCATTACCACCACTAATCCCCCCACCCTGTAACCCACTTGCAGGCCCAGGTATTTACATGTCAAGCCCGTCAGTCCAAGGGTGATCGCTACCCCCACTGGTATTGGTACAGCTTGATAAAGGGTGTGATAACACAATGCCACTGCCGCAGCACCAATGAGAGTGCCATAAATCCTTTGTAGTGCCAGTCGCCAGCTGTTGCCAACGGTGCCACCAAGGCTTGCAGATACAGCTAATGGACCATAAATGGAATCTGGTAAGCCAAGGGCAATTATTAAACCAGCTGAAAGCCCAATGCTTATGGCCATGCGCAAATCAGTACGCAACATTAGATAGTGTTTTAGTGCCATGTTGAATCAGCTTGGCTGGCTAGTTTGAGGCTATGGATCGTGCATTTAACACGTTTATACTCATCTTGGAGGGCAAGGATTAACAATGGCGATAACATATATTTTTTTGCTAATTCATAGCCTAATTGCCTAAGTTGCTCACGATCTACTACATCACGACCAAGCCAGTTCTGCCCAACCAAGCAACCTGCTGGCATTTGGGCTGCCAGTAGAATGAATTCCATGCTGTGATGATTTAGTTGATCCCAAAGCAAGGCCCGTTGGCGCCAATGGCGCCGATGGTTTTTGGGGTGAGCTCGCAGCTCTTCCCCTGCCATGGCGTTGAATTTTCGGCATAGTTGAGAGCCTTTTAATGGCATTATATCTAGGTCAATTTTATTAGAGCTTGTTAACCATTGTTTGGTTTGATCTAGACGATTGCAAAGTAAATTTTTTAAGTTTTTCTCTTGATTTAATAAGTTTTTGGGTCTGTCAATGCGCCAAAATAATAAAGTTACGATTATCACTGCTAAAATACCGGCTAAGGTATCTAAGGTGCGAGCAAATACATATCCCCAGCCCATTAATGAGTAATCTTCCACTAAGAATAACATTGAGCTAACTACCACCGCTGAGCTTAACCCCGATTGCCAATTTAATAGTCTTAATAATGGAATCAATACGACCATAGCAATGGTTAACCCCCACCAGCCGTGGCTAACAGTGTGAATAAATCCGCTCACCACACCGCCTAAAACTGTGCCAAGTACCCTGCCTTTGATGTTGTTAAGTACTTGAGAATCTGTATCATCAGTGCATAAAACTACTGCTAACAACGGGTACCACACGTAACTAATACCTGATGTTGCGAGAGAAAAACTGCCTGCCAGGAGTGCAGCAAGGCAGAGTTTCAAGATGGAGCGCAAATCTTGCGACAGCATCTTTTTTACTGTTCTCCTCTCATATTTTGACCACGCAATTCAAGCTCCTCTGAAAGAGTTACTTCTTCTGCTTGATTTATTTGGATTTCGCCTTCCAAGCCTGGCTGTGGTGGGGCACTTTTAGGCATCTTCTTTAATTTGCGCTTTAAAGATTCATCCATAGCTTGGTTCTGTGAAAAGGTGGACATGGCCTGCCAGTTCAAGTGGTTTAGGATTAGTTCAAAGCTTAATGAAATGGCCGTTCCCTCTTCGAATGGACTGCGCATCGTTACTGCACTGCTTTTATTAGTTGCTGGAGCAGCTTCGATTGTTTTTCCGTTTTTATCTGCTGCGGCAGTAACGCTTGTATTTGGTGCTGTAGCCATGGCGGCTGGAGTTAGCCAGCTGCTGCGTTTTGGCGCTGCCTCTGATTTGGGGGCAAAGATTTTTCGCCTCCTATCAGCTTTGCTTTATGTGGTGGGTGGTATTTATGTTTTACTTTTCCCAGTGGACAGCACCTTCAGCATTACGCTTTTCTTAGGTGTTTTGCTTGTGGTGGAAGGGGTAATGGAACTAGCTGCCGCCGCCGCTGCTGCTGGCCCCGCTCGTAATTTAGTGCTTCTTGACGGGATTATTACTTGCCTGCTTGGTGGCATGGTGCTTGTGGAATGGCCGTCGGATACCGTTTGGGTGATCGGCACCTTGTTTGGGATGGCTTTGTTGTTTTCCGCTTTCCGGATGTTTGCTAGTTCTGGGGGGGAGAGCCCACAAACCAATAGCTGATGTTGTTGTGGTAACCGGGGGTACCTGGCAGCCTTGCAGAAATTAGAGGCTTACCTGCTACTGCTGTTGCCAAACTGGCCATTTGAATTGGGTTGAGATCAGTTTTAATATCAGATCCCAGCACATAAATTAATTGCGGTAAGCGGGCAAGAATTTCAGGAGTTGCAAGTTTTTTTAGCAGAGCTGTAATAACTAATTTTTGGCGCTCCATGCGGCCAATATCGCCCAGTTTATCGTGGCGAAAGCGTATAAACCCCTCAAGATCCTTACCTTTTAAAGTTTGCAAGCCTGGTTCAAGAGCAATACTTAGATTTTGGCTTGAGTCGTTGTAGTACATCGCTTTTGGTACGTTTAGCTCCAGCCCGCCAACAGCATCGCCCATTTTATTAATCGCTTTTAAATTGATCAAAATATGGTGCTGCAGGGGCCTTCCTAGGAGATTTGATACTTCGCGTTCAGTTTCTTCAATCCCCCCGAGTGCAAATAATGCATTTGCTTTTATCTCTCCGTGAATTGGAGAATTGATGTAGGTATCACGGGGAATTTGCATTAAGTGCAATCCCTTCTGGGTGGGATGCAGAGTTGCCATCACATCAGTAAGAACCCCAGAGCCATCGGTGCCCAAAACCAACACATCTTGAGGTGGTCGCAAAAATAGGTGCGGCATCGCCGCACCTGGATCCAAGCCCCTGAGTGCATTAAGGGTTGGTTCGAGCAAAAAGGCGCCAAAAGCTAAGCCTCCTGCCATGGCCGTAGCCAAGCTCAAAAATACGAGTGGTCGTTTTGCTGGTTGATTAGCACCCGCTTTAGGCACTTCTTAAGCCTCTTTACCCAAATTTAACAAATATAATCAGCCTTTCCAGCCTGAAAGCCTCGAAGCTGCAGCTGATCTTGCGTAGGCCCTGGCAGCCGGTAAGGCGGGATCAAGCTGCTTAGAGCTAAATGGCGGTAGCGATTTGCGCCTTAACCAGGCCCCCCAGCGGAATTCATGAAATGGAATCAAAGGAGCTGCCTCAATTACGCCCTCCTGCTTCAGCTTCCAAACCAGGCTGCGAAAGGGGTCGTCTTGAAGGCCGCTCAAACCACTTGGCAAGGCTGATAACGGCTGCGGTCCTAGCCCGCGGCCGTTGTAAAGATAAAGCCAACCTTTTTGCTGCAAAGCCGCCAGCACTTGTTCGGGTTGCTTGCAGGTGAGCTCCAAGGCCACATAGCCCCAAGCTGTGGCGGCTGGATCGAGTTCCAATAAACCTCGCAAACGGTGATGGCGATCCACCATCCAATATTCGCCACCGCCGCTAAGCACCATTGGTACCGGTTTACTTTTTAAGTATTTGCGCCGTTTTTCGATGGAATCAGCGGCAAAATCTTCGCGCCTGTGCAGCACTTCTGCTAAGCCCACACACATTTGGGTGGGATGCAAGCTTGCCACCGCCACTTCGATTAATTGGCACTCCTTTTTTGGAGCTGGTATGGGTTCAAAAGGTGGCAGTTGCAAGCTCATTGGTTGTATTCCAGGGTGCAGCGATAACGCAGGTCGTTGCGTACTTGAAAGCTTTCGCAGTTAGTACTTGTAACTGTGGCATTGGCAGGGATCTGGCTGCGGGCTCTCTCTTCTGCATTGGCCTTATCCCAAATCGATTCAGCTGTAACAGAATTTGCTAGGCAGGGAGATACTTGGCAGCTGATTAAAGCGATAAAACCAATAAAAAATTTCTGCAAAAATGGGGTACTCATGAAGTTTCGTTGCTGCAGTTGGAAGTAAATAAGTAAGGGAGCAAAACCAGGGGAAATCGCTGCCATTGTCAGCAAACTCAAACAAACAAATGGAGGTGGCCATGACATCACGGGCTCCCCTGCCCTGGGTTCTCACCTGGGATGACAATGGAGAACTAGAAGTGCACGATCAGATGGATTTATTGCTGAGTGAACCGGTTTTAGAAAAAGCCTGTTCAGTGCCCATAAATCATTTAGGCATTAGCCCTTGGGCAAGATCCGAAAACGTCGGCTGGCTTCCAGCTTGCAGCTTTCCCGGGCGGGGTTTAAGGATTCCCCACCTTGCAGCCGTTGAATCAAACATCGACAGGTAAATGCACCCATTCCTTCAGGTGGCGTTTGGCCTGCTTGGGCAAATGCCGTTTGAAAACCGATTAGGCAAAGGTTTTGGATGGCTGTTTCTTCGCTAAAAGGTGCAGCAATTACTGCTGTTGGAGCCGTAGAAATTGTAAAAATGCTGATGCAGGCACTTATCAAAATTTTTAGTGCGCCCATAGCTGTGTGGCTTTATACCAATTGATATAAAGCCATCAGAGCCGTTTTGTCTGCTGTGAGGGGGCAGGTGCGAATCAGCCCACTGCTAATCGGCTGATTTGCAGTTCCTTTTGCATTACCTTCACGCGGCTAAGGGTTCGCATTAATTCCGGGGGCATGCCCTTTGGCAGATCGATGGTGCTGTGATCATCAAAAATGTTGATCCGACCAATTTTTTTACCCTCTAGACCAGTCTCGTTGGCAATTGCGCCAACGATATGACCGGGTTTGATGCGATCACGCCAGCCAACTTCCACCCGAAACCGTTCCATGTGAGATTCGGGTACGTCTGAGCCACGGCCACCTCCTGGTGCGCCGCGCCGCTCGATCCGCTCCCCTCTTTCTGGGCGATCTGGTCTATCGCTGCGACCCATACGGGACACAGAATTTTGCGGTTGCGTAACCACCAATAAAGGTTGATCTCCTTGAGATAAACGTAAAGCTGCAAGAGCTAATTGCTCAGGGGTTGCCTCGGTTTCGCGGCTTAAACGCTGAATTATTTCAGCCATTAGAGCAACTTCTTGTTGCCTTTCGTTAGCTACAGGTTCAGTGAGAAGTTTGGTTAGTTTTTCTTGTAATTGATCCAAACGTTGTTGATTTATTTCTGAATCAGATGGCACTTCCATTGGTTCAATTGCGCAACCCACTGCCCTTTCAAGCCCGTAGAGCAAGCGGCGTTCCCGCGGAGATAGGAATAAAATTGCATCCCCCTCACGGCCGGCTCTACCGGTGCGGCCAATGCGGTGAACATAGGCTTCACTGTCGAATGGAACGTCGTAGTTAACGACAAGGCCAATCCGTTCCACATCAAGCCCGCGGGCTGCCACATCGGTGGCTACAAGCACGTCAACCTTGCCATCTTTAAGGCGTTCAATTGTGCGTTCTCTTAGGGCTTGTGGAATATCACCATTAAGCACAGCGCAGGCGGTGCCGCAGGCTTCAAGGGCTTCCGCCACTACCACCGTTACTGCTTTGGTGCGGGCAAAAATGATGACGCCACCACGGCCATGGGCTTCTAATACCCGCTGCAGTGCAGGTAGTTTTTGGTGATGGGGAACACTAATAAAGCGATGACGAATGCGGCTAGCATCAGCTGGGCGAGTGCGAATTGTGATCTCAGCTGGTTGCTTTTGATGCTGTTGACAAATCCGCCTAATCTCATTTGGCATGGTGGCAGAAAATAACACCACTTGCCGCTTAGTTGGTAGTTGCTCTAGCACCCACTGAACGTCGTCGATGAAGCCCATTCGCAACATTTCGTCGGCTTCATCAAGCACTAATGTTTGCAACTTGGAAACATCAAGTGTGCCTTGACGCATGTGATCCATCACCCTGCCTGGGGTGCCAACAATTACATGTACACCGCGGCGTAACTTCTGAATTTGATCGCGGAAATCAGTGCCGCCGTAGAGGGCTAAAACATGCACCCCCGGACTGCAGGAGGCATAACGCTGGAAGGCTTCGCTTACTTGAATAGCAAGCTCGCGGGTTGGAGCCAGCACCAATACTTGGGGATGACGCGCTTCAATATCAAGCCTGGCCAGAAGCGGCAGGGCAAAAGCTGCGGTTTTGCCGGTACCGGTTTGGGCTTGGCCGATTAAGTCTCTACCCAGCATTAATTCAGGAATTGCCGCCGCCTGAATTGGTGATGGTTCTTGATAGCCGCAGCGTTCTAGGGCTTCAAGCAGATTTTGAGGTAAACCAAATAGTGCAAAACCAGAAGCTGGTGCTGCAACTAATTCAGGATTCTCAGCGGCCTGTTGCAATTGAGCTTCTTCTGCTTTTAATTTTTTTGTAGAAGCCTTTTTGGCAACGACTTGTTTATCAGAAGGCTGATTTTCGGAAGACTGAATTTCAGCTATTAATTCTGAAATTTTATCAGGATCCTGAATAGTGTTCTCAGCAGTGATCTGAGAAGTTGTTTCGATGGAAATTGCGATGTTTGTTGCAGTGTCTGAATCCTCAGGATTCAGTTCGCTAGACAGCGGAAATTGAGGCGTGGTTGTCACGGGAGAAAAGGCGAATGTCGCCGCAGGGGGGCCTGAAATTCCTTGCTTCAGGCCGGCAGAACCCACTTTTTGATCTGCCTTGCCTTCACCAGATGGACTTTCAACATTTCCAATGTATCACCTAGCGCTTGATGCGCAGCGGCCGTAATCATCGGCAAAGCGTTCAATATCGGTTTCGATGAGAAGGCTTCCCCTTTGGATTTCAACAATCAACATCCCTTCAGATCCTGCTTGGGCGCGATGGATAGCTCCGCATGGCACAGCAAATGTGCTGTCAACTTGAGCTTCTAATTGCTGACTGTCAATAGTTACATAGCCTCCGCCAAGGGCTACATACCAATGTTCGCTGCGATGGCTGTGGCGTTGCAGCGAAATACGCAGGCCCGGAGCGATCCACAGCCTTTTTATTAAATAACCCTCCCCTACCGCCAAGGTTTCAAACCAGCCCCAGGGGCGATCTGTGCGGGTTGCTGATTGGGGCGCCCCATGATCAGAGGCTGGAAAACTAACCTCCATCATCGCCAATTGATTCGCAGAAAAGTTGGGCGATATAAATTTGTTGGGCAGTTAGACCTGGAGGAACAGGAAGTTCTTCCTCAAGGGCGCCCGGTCCACTTAACCATTCATCGATACCTAATTGAGTGCGCATGCAATCGCGATACATCGCGGGTGGGGTGGGGGTTAGTGGTACGCCGATAAAAGGGGGAATCTCCAATGTTTGAAACCAGTGCAACTACAGCATTAGTGCTAACGGGGCTTAGCTGCGGTTTTGTTAAGAAATTAAATTGGATCTTCAAGGTAAAGAAGGTCTGCCCTTGTCTGGGCGCGGGTGAGAGCTGTGTATAGCAGCTTTGGATCAAGGCCTTCCAGCTCATTAATCACCACGATCACCTGTTTCGCTTGGCTTCCCTGGCTCTTGTGCACCGTAATTGCAAAGGCGGGCTCCACCCCTCCAAGCAACTCCAGCGGAAGGCGTTGGGGCCCATCACCACTGGCGATAACCGCTACTTTGCCGCCGCTAAAATCTGGGCGAATCAGGCCTAAATCACCATTTGATAAGCCGCGCTCGTTGTTATTGCGGTTAATTAATAAAGGTGTTCCGATGGGCCAACTGAAGGGGTTGTTTTTATCTAAATCAAGCCAGCGTTCATTTAGCTGATCTACCCCGTGGCGCCCTTTTCTTCTTGGCGCTAATAGCATGAGCTCCAAAAGTTCATTAAGGGCTTCTTGATCGGCTAAATTTTGATTTTCTGCAGCTAATTGCAGGTTTTGCTTGTGTTTTCGCAGCCTTTCAATTATTTCTTTAGGCCAGCCAATGCTTAGATTGTGCCAGTTTAAATTATCTGATTTTGATATATTTATTAATAAGTTGTGAAATATTTTGGTATTTAGCATTGCTTCTGAAAGCCTTAGCTGTTGTACAAATTGCCCCAAGCTTGTGTGTTCATTAAAGCGATGAGAGCCCTTGAGTTTGATCAAGCATTGCGGCGCTTGCACCGCCAGCATTATTTCTAAAGGGGCCAATGCTCCTATTCCTGCAATCGGCGGCAATTGGCCTGGATCCCCAAGCAGCAGCAGCCTTGTATGAGTGGGCAACGCCGATAGCAAAGCAGCTAGCAGGGCTGTGTCCACCATTGAAAATTCATCAATCACCACGGTGTCTAGTTCCAGTGGTTTCCTCGCTCCGCGGCGAAACTGCCCGTCACCACTGGCTTCAAGCCAGCGGTGGATCGTGCCACAGTTGATTCCTTGCGCCAGGGGCGTTAGCGCTTCCCGCAGCCGGGCAGCGGCCTTGCCTGTGGGGGCCATTAAGGCGATAGCTGTGCCGGAGCTTGTTTCTTGTATTAGTTGCTTTACCAGGCTGGTTTTACCGCTTCCCGCACCACCTGTTACCAGCAGCCCCCCTTGGCTTTGCAGCCGTTCGCAAAGTTCAGCAAGCACCTCTTTTTGCATGCGATGGCCCTTGCAACTCCAGAGCCGGAATCCTCCATTTGGAGAGTTTTCAAGCACAAACGGCAGTGCTCTAAGGGCGCAAATCAGTTCTGGATCAAGGCTGCTGGCCTCAAGTTCCAACGGTTCTTTGGCTAAGGCCAGGTTGCTGAAAAAATTCTCTAACAACGGCTTAAGCGCTGCTGCTTGTTGTTGCACCAAAGCAGGTGCCAGGGCGATCAAACGCTCGGCGCTCATGGATTTGTGCCTTGATCAAGCAGCCAGGCGGTTTCACCATTGCGGGTGAACAGCATCAGGGCATGCACCTGGCATTCATCCTGTGGATCTAAACCAAGCCGCAAACCAAGCCATATTTTTATGGCGCGGCGATAAAGCTGCGCTTGGAGCCAGTAATCCTTCGCTGCCATCAGGCTTTGCACCGTTTGGCTAAGGCGATTTGTTTTCCAATCCAGCACCACCCATTGCAGTTGCCCGCTTGTATCTGGAGCCCTAAACACCAAATCGATCACACCGTTTAAAAAACCAGCTCGCCATTGGGGAATGCGCTGCTCAATACGTTTTTGCGCGTAGTTACGCAAGTTGCTGTTGGGATGTTGAGCGAGTTCCTTTAGGGCCTGGCCCAGCACATCTTGGGGCGGGCCATTCTTAAATCCGCTGAGGGGCAGATCAAAAGGCAATTCCCGCAGGGTGTTGTGGCGTTTGATTTGGTTGAGTTGTAGCTTTTCAAGCGGACCGCCAAGGGGGCGCTGCAACAATTCCTCAAGGGCTGGCACTAGCTGCAGCGCTAGGTTTGCGTTGAAGCCAGAACCAGCCACGGCATTACGCAGGATTAGTTGCGCTTCTGAACCATTGAGATCCGCATCAAAATCCAGCTTTTCCAGCACCTCGTGCACAAGGGTGCCAAATGCTGCACCAGCAGGTAAGGCACTCCAGAGGGGGCTTTCTGCAGCGCCAACCTCCTCACTGGAACTACTTTTATCAGGATCAAAACCTTCCTCCTCTCTGCCGTATTCACTTGTGCTGTATTCAGCTTTGCTGTATTCACCTTTGTTTGAACTCGCCTCTACCAAGCGGCTATAGCTCCAGCGCCCCCAATCCCACTTATTTGATTTTTGCCGTATTGCTGGTGAAATAACTACAGAAATTGGCTTTGTCTGTTTTTGTTTTTTGGTGAGCGGCGAGCTTGTTTTTGCATTTTGAGGAGGCACCAGCTCAAATTCAATGCCAAGTTCAAGGCAACGGCGCTGCACCACCTGTTGCAGCGAAGAATCTTCTTTAATCGCTTTAGCGATCGCTTCCCAGGGCTGCTGAGCCCCCATACGCCGCAGTTCGGGATGTAGCAACCAGGCGGGCAAACTGGCTGCGCTGTCACGGATTCGGCCCCAATCAAAGCTCAGCTGATGGCAAGCACGGGTAATCCCCACATAGCCCAAGCGCAAGCCCTCCTGCCACGCCTCCAGCTCTGCCTCCTGGCGTCTTTCCAGCCGAGGGCTGCTGCCATCACGGCGGCTTGCTTCCAATACCCGCCCACCCAGGCTTTGATCCCAAGCCCTGAACGGTTTTTCTGCTCCGGGTCCCCCACTGCTGTGCCAGAGGGTGGGACACCAAACCAAGGGGAACTCCAAGCCTTTACTTGCATGGACTGTGCTGATGCAAGCCATCTCTCCTGCCGCCACTAGGCGTTGTTGGCTGTTGTTATCGCCTTCGCTGCTGCAACGCTTTTGGGCAAGCCAGATCCCCAGGCGTGCGGCGGAAGGTTGCCCTTGGTTTTGCCAGTTTTCTTGAAGTAATTCGCCTAGTTGCAATAAATCGCTCACCCGTTGGGGGCCGCCGAGGCATGCGTTAAGGCGAGAAAGCCCAGGCCCATCGTTTATCAACACCTCCAGCGCTGGTAAGGGCCCAAGCTGCAAATATCGCTGGCGGGCTTTATGCAGCTTCTGCATCCATAACCCCTGCTCAAAATCTTGCCACTCCGATAGCTCCCTTGCGTTGAATCCACCAAGGGGGGAAAGTGCTAAAGCAAGGGCTGCCGGCTGGCGACCCTCAGCGGCGAGAGCCCCAAGCGCAATTGCCACACTGCCAGCTTCTGCAGTGCACCAGATATTGCCGCCCCTGCCGATGCGTGCAGGGATGCCGCGGCTGAGTAGTTCCCTTTGAACAGCAAGGGCTTCAGCGTTGCGGCTCACCAATACCGCAAGATCACCCGGATGAATTGCCCGCCAGTGGCCTTGATCGAGTTTTTCAAGAGCTTGATCAAGGCAATTCTGGAGATCGCTGGCAACACTGGCTGCCATCGCACTTACCAAAGTGCCAGTGGCGCTTGGTTTATCCCCATTGGTGATCCAACGCAGGCGAACTGGTGCTACTGCGGTTTTAGCGGCGCTAGTGCGCAATTGAAATTGGGGGGTATCGGCGGGCGGATGCACAGCGCGATACGAAATCTTTGCGGTGCCAAAAGTATCGCCACCACTAAATAAACGGTTCAGCACCGCAAGTAGCTGGGGATCACTACGACGATTGGTATTAAGGCCAGCCCGCAGGCGATCGTTGCCGCTGGTGGCAAGGCGGTATGTGCGGATATCGCCGCCACGAAAGCGATAGATGGCCTGTTTGGGATCACCGATCAAAGTAACTGGCATCACCCCATCAAATAGGGCTGCAAATAAACGCCATTGGATTGGATCGGTGTCTTGAAATTCATCGATTAAGCAACAACTAAATTTGCATTTAGCCCAATTTTGTAGAGCTTCTAATTGTGCTGATTGCAGTTTTGCTGGATCTACTTGCTCGAGTAAATCGGAGAAGCTGAGCAGATTTTCCGCTTGCCTTTGGCTGCTCGCCTGTTGTTTTAGATCCTCACAAAAATGCTGAGTAAAAACTTCTGCCGGCCCATAGCAAAGCTCTTCTGCTAATTGATGGAGGCCAGCTTGGGGCGCTTGATCGGGATCGGCCAGCACCTGGCGCAAACGACTGGTGGCAAGTGCTTGGCACAGCAGTCGGTAGGTTTTTGCAGTGGTTTGGGATGGCGCTTCAAAAAACTGCTGCCGCGCTGTTTTGAGCAGGGCTGGTAATTCTGCGAGCCTGGTTTTTGCTAATAATTTTGTTGGTGTTTCGTTGCCTTTGCCTTTGCATAGGGCAACTAATAATGCTGCCGCCTCATCTCCATGTATGCAAAAAGCAGTAAAGAAACGCTGCTCTAGTTCAGCCCAATGGCTGGCTGGTTCGATTTTGATTGAATTGGATTGCAGTTGCATATCCCTGTCGTCGTCTACCAACTGGGCGAGCTGCAACAGCGGTTCAGCCCTTAGATCACTGTGGCTTTGCACCCAGGCTTGCCAGGGGCTAGGGCTATGGGATATGTGGCAGCGTCGCCAATCGGTAACAAGTTTTAAGAGCAATTCCTGGTTGTTTTCCTGCAATCCCACCTGGGAATCAATATTTAGGAGTGAACTGTTATCGCGAATCAGGTTGTTTATGAAGCCGTGAATTGTGTGGATTGGGGCAAGATCCATTTGATCAAGGGCCACCAACAAACGCAGTAGAGGTTGATAGGGATCTGGGCTTTGATGCCAGCTAGCAACCAAGGCCGCCAAGGTGGGATCGAGGGGGGGAGCTGCTTCAATGTTTTCGCCGATGGCCATGGCAAGGGCCGTAGCGGCAAGATCCAAACGAGCGCGGATGCGGCGGCGGATTTCAGCAGCAGCAGCGCGTGTAAAAGTAACTACCAAAATTGAATCCACCGTTCGCCCTTGCTCGGCGATAGCCCGCAAAACCCGATGGCTTAGGGCATAGGTTTTACCGGTGCCAGCACTAGCTTCAAGCACTTCTGTGCCATTAATTAACGGCCCGTTTAAATCAAGCTCAACCAGATTTTCACTTGATTCGATGATGTTTTTCACGCCATTTCTTCTCTTTTAATTTCATCTTTTGCGATTGCTGCTGCAAGGGGCAGCAGGATCTGTTCCACCAAGCTCCAACATTCAGCCTGAGCCCACCAGATTTCAAGTTCTGGTGGTTCTCCAGCATTGATTTGAATTATTGAATCTGGCCACTGCAGCCGCTCAATATCTGCTTTATTCCCTCCGGGATTTTGCTTTTCTTGCAGCAACCACCAGCTCAGCTGGGGTTCAAAAGGCAAAAGGCGGCAAAGACCTTCGCGGCGCAAATGTTGCAGCAATTCCAGGTGTTCTATCGCTGTTGGTTGCTCTAAAGGCGCGAGTGCAACGGCCAGCAGTTTTTCTTTTTCACCGCTGCCTTGAGGGCCAATTAAATGGGTGTAACGCGGAGCTATTTGATTTGCAAAAAGATGGTTAATCCAGCCTTGCAGCAGTCTTTTTGGCTTTAGCTGGCCACTGCCGGTTAAACACAAGCCAGTGGGGTGGCTTTCTTCCAGTTGCTGTTGTATTTCCAGCAACTGGAGGCTGCGCCGCGCTAGATCTGCGCTAACAACTGGAGCCGCAGGACCAGCAGGCAATAACCCCCTGCGTTGCAGGGCAGCGAGCTGCAAATCTTCAAAACCGTGATTTAAAAAATGTTCCCCCAGTTCCCAGCGCCTGAGGCCATTTAATTCTGTTTCCTCTGGATCAAATTGTTGCTCTGGTTTTCTTTGCAGCTGAATGCCATGGGCTTGCAGTAGCTGTTTGGCAGGATCATTAAAAAACTGCTGCAATTCTTCTGAACTAGCAAGTTCAATGGTTTTTGTATCACTTTTTGGCCAATTTAAAGTTGGCGGCCAGATCGCTTCTAAAGGTAATTTTGGGTTTGCTGGAAGTTGCCGCAGCGGCGCTGCATATCGCAACAACAGATCAGTTATTGGTTTGCCGGCACTGCTGCGGTATTCGCTTGCTAAGCAACTAATTAGATCGGCAAGGGGACCTGCCGGATTGCGTTGCTCACCGGTGCATGGATCTGTGCCTGTGAAGGTGGCAATCCAATGGTGGCGGCTGGCCTGCAATGTTTCCAGCAGGATCGCTCGATCTTCTTGCCGCCTGCTGCGATCACCCCGCCATGGCTTTGCTGCAATTAAGTTGTATTGAGGGGAGTGATCAGGCCGCGGCAACCGTTCCTCATCCATTCCGAGCAGCACCACCACGCGATGGGGAATTGAGCGCATCGGTTCAAGGGCGCTGAGGGTAACGGCGCCGCTCACATGGCCATAACGCCCTTGCTCCTGGGCTTCTGCTTCCTCCAGCAGTAGTACTACTGCTTCGCGTTCAAGGGCAGGTGCATTTTCAGGTGCTGCTCGTAAAGGTTTGAGCAGTTCAAATAGTTCAGGTGTTTGCCAGTTATTAGGCCCTCCGCTGCCGCTAAGCCCTTGCACTGCATTTGTTAGAGCAACCACCCAAGCTTCAGGAGTTTGCGCACTTTCAAGGGGCCTTAAAAACCTGAAAAGGGATTCACAGGCCGCGATCAAGGCCAGCACTAATGCCGGCGTGAGCATGGGATCGCCATGGGCAGCTAAACCTTGCCATTCCCCATCGGCTGGGTTGCCAATTGGAAAAGGATCTTCCAGCAATAAGCCCAGCAGCAGCCGATCAAGACCCCACTGCCAGCTGTATTGGCTGCAAATGGGATAACCCCATTTTTGGCGGTGCTCGGCATCACGCCCCCAGGTAACGCCAAGCGCTTGAATTGAACGCAGCCATTGCTGAGCTTCAAGTTCATTTAGCTGCAACGCCTCGGCCACTGGCGGCAGCAGTAGCAAATCGAGCACTGCCTCCAGCTCATAGCGGCTGCCGGCAAGGGCAAGCAAGCGAAACAGGAGATCGATTTTTGCGTTGCGTTGGCGCAAGGTGCGATCGGTAACTCGTATTGGTAAATGGCGCGGATCACTGATACCGCCGGGTCTTTCGAAACTGGCCAGCACAAGGGGGGCAAAGCGGGCTACATCGGTTGTGAGCAGCAATATTTCACGGGGTTGCAGGCTGGGATCGCTAGCCATTAAGGCGAGCACTGCTTCATGGGCTTCCTCTACCTGGCGGCGATCGCCATGGCAATGGATTACCTGCAAGTTCAGCTGTGCAGTTGTTATTAGCAATGGTTGCCTCTGGCCGTTCAAAGGGGAGCGGCGCTTTCCAGTGGCGAGATCCAGCTTCAGTTGATCGAGCAGATTCAACTCTTTTGCGATCGGGGCAGGCGTTAGTGAAAGCCTGTGGAAATTTTCTTCGAGGTTGGTGGATATCAGTTCCAGTTGCCAATCAAAATCCCGCAGGGTGCGCCCCAAATTTGCCAATAACGGATGCCCTTCATGGAGCAGCATTTTTTCTAGCTGTTCCACACTGCTGTCGTTTTTATCGATAGGGGCAGGCGTAGCGCCCCAGGGGCAATCGCAGGGGCTAAGCAAATAGAGCACCACCTCCCGTGGCCCTTGGCTTGCAATCGTTGCCAATAGATCTAAAAAGGCGGGCGGCAAGCTCGATAAACCAAACACCTGCAATGGTCCTTCTTCATGCCATTGCTCTTTTAAAGATGTTGCATTTGCTATCTGCTGGGGTGCCGCCAGCAAGCGTTCGCTGGGGTGATTAAAACCCAACAGCTTGGCTTGGCTGTGTAATTCCCTTAATAAGTGTGGTTGCCACAATTGATCTGCCGGCAGTGGTTGGCCTTGAAAATCAAGATCTTCTTCTGCTAGCCAGCGCCGCATTGCGGCGGCTCGATAAAGCCCGTATTGATCGAAGGTATCTGTTAGCTGCAAAAGGAATTGCAACTGCTGGCGATTCAGCTTGGGCCTGTTTTTATCTGTTTTATTTTTATCCGCCTGCCAATAAAGATGCAGGGGGTTGTAGATGGCATTTTGAGGCAGCTGAAAAAGTAATTGAGCCAAGCGCCAACGCATGGCATCAGGCTCCCAGGGATCAATGCAGTGGTTTGGTTGTGCTGCTAACTGCCGCACCAGGTTGCGGAAATAGCGACCACCGAAATCAAAATCAATGCCAGCGCAAATCCCAAGCTGCTCACTAAGGGCAAGAGCAAGCCAACGGCCCATCGCATTGGTGCTCACCAGTACCTTTTGGGCGCAAAAGGGGTCTTTTGGTGTGTTGGCCTTGAGCTGTTGGGCCAAAGCCTCAGCCAGGCTTTCAATGCTGTTGCTTTGGATTAAGCGAAACAAGGCCGCAAAGCAACGAATAATTCTTTCTGCCGATCTTTAGCTTTTTTCAAGGTTTTTTTGGTTATCAATGCCGCTATCCGCGTTGATTCCCTGACACAATCTGGATACTTATAAAAAGCACCTTGACCACAGATCTTCAATGGAGGGATAACGGAGAGCTTCATCCTGATGAGCTTGAGCGCCTTCAACAGCTGCTTTCTAAGCAGGTCCAAGGGGAATCCCTTGAATTCCAAGCGCTCCATGAAGAGCTCAAGCCCCGTGTGCAAGGGGGTCGGGAATTGCTGCGGATGGCGCTTCAAACTCGCCCTTAAAAACGAATTCCAATCGCAACTTCATAAAATCAATAAAACTACGATCGGTTGAAATTACGGCTGCAGCTGGTCTCGGCACAGAAGTCGCTTGAATTGCAAACTGAGAAGAATCCAAGAAGGTTGGATTTAAAATTAACCAAAAATCGATTTCTTTATTATTCTCCGTGTAATTGCGGCGCCGTTCTGAAAGAACTTCTGCAAGCGGTTCTTCTTTAGTTAAGAAGGCTTCGCTTGCCGCTACGAAGTAATAGGTGCTCATTAGATAAATTCTTTGCCGATGCCTGGATTCTGCTCTAGCGGGCGTGGATTCACCACTAAAGCTTTCATATCGCGTACTGCCTGCTCAAGGCCCACTGCTAATGCCCTCGCGATAATTGTGTGGCCGATGTTCAGTTCCTCAATTCCAGGAATAGCAGCAATTGCCTCCACGTTTTGATATGTGAGGCCATGGCCAGCATTAACCCTTAACCCCATTTCACGGCAGTGCTGGGTGGCCTCAATCAACTTGGCTAGTTCTTGGGCTTGCTTTGCTCCCCATGGGGCATCGGCGTAACAGCCGGTGTGCAGTTCCACCCAGAGGGCCCCGCTGTCGCGGCAGGCCCGTAGTTGTTCTGAATTGGCATCCACAAACAAACTCACAGGAATTCCTGTGCCTTGAAGGCTTTGCACCTGCTGCTTTAACAAGGTGCCCATAGAAACCACATCCAAGCCCCCTTCAGTTGTTACCTCTTCGCGCCGTTCTGGCACGAGCGTAACCATCGCTGGTTTAAGCATTTGTGCGATCCCGATCATCTCAGTGGTGGCCGCCATTTCCAGATTTAAGCGGCTGCGCACGGTGGCTTTTAGCAATTCCACATCACGGTCTTGGATGTGTCTGCGATCTTCTCTTAAATGCACGGTGATGCCATCGGCACCACCCAGTTCAGCTAGTAGAGCAAAACTCGCTGGATTTGGTTCCACCGTGCGGCGAGCTTGGCGCACGGTGGCAATGTGATCGATATTGACGCCGAGACTGGCCATCGCAATTGCTGTCCAGTTATTGATCCTAGGAACCCAACCGCTGGATATGGTTCTCCAATGGCCAATCCAATCAGTAGTGTTGTGGCCCCCTGGCTTGCGCCAGCTGCGATGTGGGCCACTCAAGATCTTGCTTTGCGTTGCTATTTCAAGGCAACAAAAGTGCTGGGCGCTGAACATTTACCGCGGGGTGGGCCGGTATTGCTTGCCCCCACCCATCGGGCTCGCTGGGATGCCTTGATGTTGCCGCTGGCAGCAGGGCGGCGCATTCATGGCCGCGATTGTCGATTCATGGTTACCACCACTGAAATGCAAGGGCTGCAGGGTTGGTTTTTGCAGCGTTTGGGTTGTTTTGGGATTGATCAAGGCCATCCAGGCACCGGCAGCCTGCGCTACGCCTTGGATTTATTGGCCCATGGCGAACAGGTAGTTGTATTTCCGGAAGGCAAAATCAGCCGCGATCAAGAGGAGCTGGAGCTGGAACCTGGCTTACCCCGCCTTGCCAGTTTGGCGCAGATAAAAGGCCTGGAGGTGCCTGTGGTGCCAGTGGGTTTGGCTTATAGCCATCAAATACCACGCTTTCGCGACCGGGCGGCTCTTTGTTTTGGAGCACCTCTATTAATTGCGGGTACAGGTAAAAAAGCTGCCGCTGAACTTTCAATACGGTTAGCGAGAGAAATGCGTTCAGCTGAGGAAGCGGCCCGCACTTGGGTGGGTAATTCTTCAATAACCAAATAAAGTTTATGTATTGAAGATTTCTGTTGGCTTTTATGCGTCGTTTATTGCTGCTTTCAGGCTTGGTGGTTGGTTTTGCGTTGCCCCTTACTCCAGGCAGCAGCCTTGCTCAGGGAGCAGGCCCTACGGCTGCAGCCCAATCGAGCGACGCTTTTAACCTTGGTTCTGTAGATGCCTTGCTCGCAAAAGGTGATCGGGAAGCTGCTAATGGCAATCTCACAGACGCGGTGAAGTCTTACGACAAAGCCCGCAACGCATCCCGTTCGTTGTTGTCTTTTTACCGTGATCTTGGAGGAGCTTTCCGCGGCTTAGATGCCCGTATCCCCCGTGATATGGATCAAAAAGGTCGCGAAGCAATTGAAAAATTGGCGCAAGCAAATCTTCGTTTAGCAGCTGTTTATCGGCGTCAAAACCAATCGGAAGTAGCCGTACCACTTTTGGTGGAAGTGGTGAAAATAATGACCCCAACCACCGCCGATGGCCGTAAGGCGTATCAACAATTGGTGGAAGTGGGTTTTGCTTTCACCCCCTACGCTGCACCAGCTGGAACAACTACGAATTAAACCCAATGGTGCAAATAACTGCAGTAGCCGAGGCGATTCGCCTGGCTCTTCCCGAAGCTTTGGTGGAAGTGGAGGATCTCACCGGCGGCGGTGATCATTTGCAGGTAAAAGTGTTGTGGGAGGGCTTCAGATCTTTATCTCGCGTGAAGCAACATCAATTGGTTTACGGCGCATTGCGCACCGAATTAGCCACTGAAGCGATCCACGCCCTAGCCCTAACCACTGCTTGCCCCACCTAAAGTTTTCTGAAATCCCTCTCAAATTATTTGGTAACCATGGACGCAACACTCAAAAGTCGTATTGAAACTCTGGTAAACGCCAGCCCTGTGCTGCTTTTTATGAAGGGCAATAAGTTGATGCCACAATGCGGTTTCTCTAACAATGCAGTGCAGATATTTAACGCCCTTGGCGTGCCATTCGATACTTTTGATGTATTAAGTGATCAAGAAATCCGCCAAGGAATTAAGGAATATTCAGACTGGCCAACAATTCCCCAAATTTATGTGAAGGGCGAATTCCTGGGTGGCTCAGATATTCTGATAGAGCTTTATAACTCCGGAGAACTTAAGGAAAAGCTTGCAATCGCTCTTGCTTCCTAACGCCTTTCACTTTCAAATAAAGTTCGGGGGTCTCCATCGGGGCCCAGAAAGCTAGATGGATCCCGAATCCAACGATCAATCAGTTCCTCAAATCTCTGTTGACTCAGGGGATCTAGCAATTTGCTTCGCCTTAATGCATGGTTATAGCCATCTGCATAAAGCTTCATTTCTGATGGGCCGCTGTAGCGAAGCGCCATTTCTTGCAGCGCATCACAGAGGCTCTGGAAATGGCGAATGGCTGTGGGATCTTGAAGCGCATTCATGGGTTGGGACAGCTGGCAAGGCTTCGCCCTTCACCAGCCAAGTGGAACTTACAAGTTACGGTAGGGGGCCTAGCTAAGTAATTGGTGGAACCCCCCGGCCAGTACCGCATCCTTGTGGTGGATCCACATCCAACGCTGCGCATGGTGTTAGCCCAACGGTTGCGTCAAGACGGCCACATGGCGGCAGCTGTGGGAACAGCAACAGAAGCTCTGCAGGTTTGTTTAGAAGAGCAGCCCGAACTGCTTGTGAGTGCAGAACTGCTAGAAGAAACAACGGCTTTGAAATTAGCTGCGCAGCTGCGTTGCCCTGTGATGGTTCTCACAGCCCGCACCGGCGCCGAAGCGGTGGTTTCGTTGCTTGATGGTGGCGCAGAAGATGTATTGCGTAAGCCGTTTGGCCTTGAGGAACTCGCGGCCCGCTGCCGCAAGTTGCTGGGGCGCAGTAGTGGCTTGCAAGAAAAGGTGAGTGTGGGGCCTTTGGCTGTGCATTTATTGCTGCGCCAAGTAACCCTTAGGGATCAACCGGTAGAGCTGAGCCCTCGGGAATTTGCCTTGCTCTGTGCACTGATGATGCCTCCGGGCCATGTGCGCAGCCGTCAAGAGCTATTAACAATGGCCTGGCCACCATTTAGTGGTGGTCCGCGTTCTGTTGATACCCAGGTGCTCACTTTGCGGCGCAAGCTTGAGCAGGCTGGTTTAGGGGAAGGAGGCGGTATTGAAACCGTGCGACAGCAGGGCTACCGCTTTAGCCTAGAAAATCTTCCAGATAAACCATTAGCTGTTGATGGTTCCCCCCAGAATGAGGTTCCAGCCCAAGCCTTGGAACCAAGCGGTGAACAACTCAGCGATAAGCATCAAACCGCTTAAAGCTGCAAGCAATTGGTAGGTCCAGGGGGGGGTAAGCCGTTGCACAGAGCTGGTGTTAATACCGGTTGCTTGCTGCAATTTGGCAAGCAATTCAGTGAAATTAGCTACCCGTTGGGGTAATAAAAAAGATCCTGATGTTGTACGTAAATAATAAACATAACCGGCTTGGCTCGTTGAAACAGGCACAAGTGCTTTGATTTCATTAAGTGATACCTGCCAACCGCGGCGTAATAACCAACGGCTCCAGATTGGGTATCCCACTTTCAAGCTGCTGGAGCTGAGTTGCACCTCTTCACTAACAAGTGCTAATACCAATAAAAAACCTAATATTGTTGCTGAAAGTAACCACAATTTCAATTCGCTTGGTGCAAGGACCGGCAGTGGTAAAACCAGGGCTAAATATAAAAACAATAAAGTTGTTTTTATTAATGGTGCCATTGGGTATGAAGTCATTGATTTAATTAGGTAGTGCCCATGGGTTGATGCCTAGATCGGCGCCAATGCGATGGGCGCAGGCAAAACCACTAAAGGCCACTGCATTTAAGCCTTGGCCTGGAAAACAGGAATCGCCAACGCAGTAGAGCCCTTTAATTGCGGTGCGGTTGAAGGGCATCGCTAGCAACCCTGGCAAACGCATTGCTGGAATTGGCCCATAGCTGCCTTGATGGCGGCCAAGGAAGCGGCGATGGCTGCGGGGAGTGCCCACTTCAAGGTGATCAATGGCAGCTTCCACGCCTGGCAGCAAAACTTCAAGCCGGGCGATCAAGCGTTGGGCATCGGCTTCTTTTTTGGCTTGATATTGCGATGCTGTTAGCCCTTGCCAATGCTCCATTGAACTGGGGGTAAAGCAGTGCAGGATGTGTTTACCGGCTGGAGCTAAAGCCGAATCAAGCAGAGTTGGCATTGAAACAAACACCACTCCCTGTTCGGCTTCCATCTGCTGCCAATCCTCAAGCAATAGGTGATGGCAATGGAAATTTTTGGGCACTAGGGCGGCATCAATCCCCAAATGAAGCGAAAGGAATGATGGGGATGGCTTATAGCGTTTTCGCCAAGTATTTTCTGCTTTTGGGATTTGAACGATATCAATCAAATTGCCAAAGGTGTCCCAGCGGGTGGCATTGCTTACTACTTTGCGGCTGCGGATTTGCTCCCCATTTGCTAGTTGCACCCCAACTGCTTTGCCATCTTCTAGCAATATTTTGTTTACCCGCGCCTTGTAGCGAATTTGGCCGCCATGGCGTTCTAGCCCGCTAACTAATTTTTCTGCAATTACCCCAACGCCACCTTTTGGATAGTTGATGCCACCGGCATGGCGATCAGAAAAAACCATGCCTGCATTTATCATTGGCGTGAGATCTGCTGGCATCACACTCCAGCAAAAACATTCCATATCAATAAATTTAAGCAAAGCGGGATCTTTGATGAATTTACGTGCCACATCACCAACATTGATCGGTAACCAACGAGCTAAACCAAGGCAGGCTAGAGGTGCACGAAAGAATACTTTTGCTAGATAGGCGGGATCTTCTAGTGATAACAGTGGCATTGCATCAAGGCAATTAAATACCTGCCAGCAAGTATTATAAAAAGCACGAATACCTTTTTCTTCCTCGGGAAATTTTGCCACTAATATTGATATAAAACTTTCATAGTTGCGATCAACGGCAACTGTTAAACCATCGGGTAAGTGATATTCAAGCTGAGCTGGATCGGCGATGGTTTCGCAATGTTCACCCACATCAGTAAGGGCGCGGGTAAGCAGGTTGGTGTGACCCTTTTCACCAAACCCAAAAATCATTGAAGCTCCCACATCAAAGGTGTAGCCGTTTCGCTTAAAGCTGCCACCAGATCCACCTGGGATCAGGTAGCGCTCCAGCACCAGCACCTTTGCCCCCTTAACGGCAAGTTGGCTAGCGGTTACGAGGCCGCCGATGCCAGCGCCAATTACGATTACATCCCAATGGAGGCTGCTGCTGTTCACCTTGGCTGCGGAGCTAGTAAAAGAGACCCTAGGGGGTTATCAGGCCAATTGAAATGGTTAATGCAAAGTTTTTTCTAGAACAATGGCATAGGGCTGTTTATTTAATAACGGTAGCAATCAATGCCAGGAAAAGTTGAATCCCCATGACTAATTTGAAGTTGAATGCGAGCTAGGTAACGCCTTGCTACAAATGAGTTTTCCATTTCAAACATCCAAAAGTTATGCAATTGCTTGCATTGACTGGTAACAATATCCGATTTATCAAAATAGTATTCATAGCGGACAGCCAGCTCGATCAACTTATCAATATTTACATCCAGAGGCAGGTGTTCTTCTCCCCACTTCTCCACGCCAAATTCAGAAAGTTTCTTAAATAACTCAGGATCACTCTTGCAACGTTCAATAAATCTTTTTAGCTCATTTT
>ERZ889217.87-NODE-87-length-56177-cov-17.570454_pt1 | contig 56177 bp, 56 predicted proteins | sample MGYA00521098_ERZ889217 | MGnify/ENA primary metagenome ERZ889217 (study PRJEB32303, sample SAMEA104408613) | aquatic metagenome | biome: Brackish water; feature: Pelagic; material: water | place: Baltic Sea | collected 2014-06-10T22:04:00 | depth 2,362 m ... | reverse complement strand
GTTGGCGGTGCTATGACTGTTCACTGCTTGACAAGCGGCTGTGCCTCCTCTTCGTGTTGGATAAAACTCGAAATTCAAATTTGAGTTTGCCGACGCACGAGAGTCGAGATACGCGGTGGCGTTGCCACTCGCATCAGCTCGACCCAGACGCACTCATCGGCAAGTTCAAATAATGAACATCGCAAATCTTGGTGGCTAGGTGGGAAACTAGTTTCCACTTTTGCTGTTTGATAAAGGCAATTTGCACTGCCGTTATCGCTGCCATAATGGTAGCGCATATGGATGAGAACCCCACCCCAGAACAAGCACAGGCTTTGGCCGATGCTCGCGCTCGCCTAGCCGAGACACCAGCCAATGTGGTCGTAGCAAACCACGTCGTTGGGCTTTACGAACTTGCGGCGATTCACTTGGGCGCAAATCCACCACGGCTTGATGATGCAAGATTGGCCATCGATGCATTGGCTGCGATTGTCGACACTCTTGGCGCTCGACTTGGTGATGACCATGCGACTTTCAAAGACGCTCTAGCCAACATTCGCCTTGTTTGGGTCAAATTAACAGGCGAAACCAGTTAGCGATAACTATCAACGATCTATCTAGCCGAAAACATCGCCGGTTTTGATTCTTGCCCCGTTCATCCAGCCGTCGACAGTAATCACTGATTTACCTTCGGGTTGAACTTTGACCAACGAAATAATGCCGGAGCCAGTCTGTACCTCGCACTCGTGCCGTGAAATGACATTGATCGCGCCGTGAACCTTGCTGGCAACAGATTCTGAGACAATGCGGGCCTCAACGATTTTTATTCTCTTGCCACCAAAAGTTGTGTACGCCCCGCCGACACGAATCAGGCGATCTATTTCAGCAGCAGCATTAGTCCAATCTATTTGTAACTCGGCGCTAGTTATTTTTTTGGCGTATGACGCCTCGCCACTTTGAGCCACACCATCTTTTAATCCATTTTTGCAAGCATTCACCAATAGCGGAAGCGAAGCATCTAACAATTTTTGGCGCAACGAATTGAGAGTATCTGTCGACGCGATCGGAATTTCAACACGATTGAAAACTTCGCCCTGGTCAAGAGATTCAACCACCCTCATAATGCACACGCCTGTCGTCGCATCGCCGGCAAGAATCGCCCGCTCGACCGGGGCGGCACCACGCCACCTCGGCAGCAACGAAAAATGGACATTGATCATCGGTACAACACTCAACACATCCATTGAAATCAACTCGCCGTAAGCCACGACCACCCCAAGTAAATCTTTTGAAGAATCAACTAACGCGACTGCATCGCTCGCAGACTGAGAAATCTTCAACCCCAATTCTTGAGCGGCGACCTTGACTGGGCATGCACTCGTTTGCTTTCCGCGCCCTCTGCGAACATCGGGCCGGGTAACAACTAGTTCGACGTTAAAACCTGCATCTACGAGTGCTCGAAGTGGTGCAACTGCTATTTCTGGGGTGCCAAAATAGATTATTCGCGATGCGCCGTTAGTCGGCAAATCAGCGAGTGAGGTCACGAAAGCTTTAGGTGAGTCGTTTCGATTTGGCCAGGGTTTTCTTCGCGACGGCGATATTCGGTCAACGCCAACTTTCGTTGCTCTGCTGTCATTCGCTCAAACATCAACACACCTTGCAGATGGTCAATCTCATGTTGAAACAATCGTGCAAGCAATTCGTCGGCTTCAATTTCAACCGTATTGCCGTCGAGATTAGTACCTCGAACGAGCACCAGTTTCGGGCGCAACATTTCGACCGACAAACCTGGAATCGACAAACACCCTTCGTCATAGACCCACTCACCACTTGATTCAACGATCGTCGGGTTGAGAATGACTTCAGGAGAGTCATCCACATCGTAAACAAAAAGTTGCTTTTGTACACCGATCTGCGGTGCCGCCAAACCGAGACCTGGTGCCTCGTACATCACCTTCAACATTTCGTCGGCGAGTTTGACAAGTTTGCCATCGATGTTTGTGATTTCAGCCGCACAAGTTTTCAGCACGGGGTCGCCGAAAGTTCGAATCTTATAATTCATGGGATTCAGGCTATATCCGTGGGGGGTCAACGTGAATTGTCAGCCGAGATTTTGCGCTCCGTTTGGCACCTGACAACGCCTTGCTCAAAACCTGCCAATTTTCGGCACGCACCAGGCCGTGAGTTGAATCTTTGATCATTGTCTCAACAAACAAAGACTCACTCATTGACTCTAGAAAAGACTTTGTTCCAACGCCGCTGACCTCGGCCAAAGATCCAAACGGCGGAAACTTCAATAATTCTCTTCGAGCTATTTCGCTCGTGTTGTAGAGATCAAAGTCTCCGGTCGACAGCCCAAATAACAACGCATTTTTTGGCGTATGAGTTTGCAACAGTATTCGCGGGATCTTTTTTGATCCGCCGACCAGACGGGCGGCATGTACCACAAGGGTGCCCACGATTTCAGTGCTTCGATATCGCGGCGCTAGCAATTCGGCATCAATATCAAGAAACACAACGGTGTCGGCCGTTTGAACGCGGTGCAATACCGCCTCGGTGCCGACGAATACATTTACTCGTTGATTAACTTGCGTGGTTGCCGAGGTAACTTCGGCAACGGTGCGATTTGCTGCTGCCTGCAACTCTTCTCGCAACCGACTGACGCCTGGTTTTAACAACGCGCAACTGCTTGACCCACATGCTTGACACACGACTGGTCGGGTCGTGTTACAACGCGGACACTCCAGACTTTCTTTATCGCGTTGATTTACAGCGGCATCGCACTTCTCGCATCGAAGAATCGAACGACACTTTGCACATGCAATCAGTCGGGCCCGACCCTTGGTGTTATGAACGCATACAACGCGACGACTCGAATCACGCAGTTCAGCAATAAGTTCAGACGAGATCAATGAGGTACTCCAGCCCTCGTCTTTGTTCCGATCCAAGATTTCGATCTTCGGCCAAGATTTCTGGTTATCAGCAGCCCGAATCTCAAACACACGAGTAGTCGCCCACTTTCTGGCCACCTGCGATGGAAACGGCGTGATCAAACAACATGTCGCTTCAACACTTTGACAACGCTTAATTGCGACATCACGCGCATGCCAAGTTGGGCTGCGCTCTTCTTGCAACAAATCATCATGCTCGTCGATCACAACGATCGTCGAGAACTTGGCGACTGGAGCCCACACGACACTGCGAGTACCCACAACGATGTCGACGCCTCCCATCGCGCTCGCCCAGTCTTGCGGCCATAATGCAACCGAAAAACCATTGACCTTAAGTGACGCCGCCAATAATTTGGCACGGTGTTGCGTTGGTATCACCACAATCACAGGGCCACTACTGGCAAACGCGCTAACTATCGAGGTTGGATTGGCTAAAGGTGAGACCAAAACTAAACCACCGCCCCGATGAATCACTTGATCAGCAACAGAAGATGAATAAGTAATACCCCGTGATAAATATCTTGGAGATGGAACCTTTGCGATCAAAGTGCTTGGCGCAGAAGTAGAAACAAAACTACGCATCCTGCCACTCCACCGCGATGTTGCCCAATGTGCGAGTTTGATTATTTCAGTTGTCGTGCCAAGACCCAATACTTTTATTACTGAGCGAATCTTGTTTAATGCCAAACCTGCGCTGGGTTCGCCAATATCAATCACCCACCCCGCCACATTTCTTCCGTGCAACGGCACTCGCACGCGCATGCCGACCGCAAGAGTTTTATCCAGAGACTCTGGGATTAAATAATCAAATGTTTTATCGACCCCGGTGACATCAGGAACGACGCGCGCAACCCGAATTGAGGGATTCGCGTTTTGGATCAGAGTTTGACTGCTGCCTTGAATTCTTTAAGGCGCGACAACGTCTCCCAAGTGAAATCAGGATGACTACGACCGAAGTGACCGTATGCCGCTGTCTTTTGATAAATCGGACGCTTCAAATCAAGGTCACGAACAATCGCCGCAGGACGGAGATCGAAAACCTCTCGAACCGCTGCCTCAATCAAAGACTCGTCTACTTTGTTCGTCCCAAAAGTTTCAACGAAGATGCTTACAGGATGTGCCATACCGATTGCGTAAGCGACTTGAAGTTCACAGCGCTGCGCCGCACCAGATGCAACAACATGCTTGGCAACCCAACGCGCCGCATAAGCAGCCGAGCGATCCACTTTTGATGGATCTTTTCCGCTGAATGCACCACCACCGTGACGACCCATACCACCGTATGTGTCGACGATAATTTTGCGACCGGTCAATCCTGTATCTGCGTGCGGTCCACCTTTGACGAATTCGCCAGTTGGGTTGACATAAACGGCGTAGTCATCTTTCGCAAATTGCGCTGGGATAACGGGACGAATAACTTGCTCGATCAGATCTGGGCGAATGACAGTGTCACGATTGATGCCATCGGCATGTTGAGTCGAAATCAATACGGTTCGCAAACGAACCGGCTTGCCGTCTTCGTAATCAAAAGTAACTTGAGTCTTGCCGTCAGGACGCAAGTAAGGGATTGCACCAGACTTGCGAACATCTGTCAACTTCTCGGCCATTCGATGCGCCAACCAGATTGGCAATGGCATCAAATCGGTCGTTTCTGTACACGCATAACCAAACATCATTCCTTGGTCGCCTGCGCCTTGGCTATTTAGAACGTCTTCGCCACTCTTGCCACCGCGAATCTCTTCACTGATGTTTACACCTTGAGAAATATTCGGGCTCTGTTCGTCGATGCTGACGATTACTCCACATGTATTGCCATCAAAACCGTAAAGTGCATTGTCATAGCCAATGCCATTGATAACTTGGCGAGCGAGTTTTGGAATATCGACATATGCACTTGTCGTGATTTCACCGGCGATGACGCACAAGCCAGTTGTCAACAAAGTTTCACAGGCGACACGACCAGCAGGATCCGCGGCAAGAATCGCATCAAGCACGGCATCTGAAATCTGGTCTGCCATCTTGTCTGGGTGACCCTCAGTCACGCTTTCAGATGTAAACGAATACTTTTTCATATGATCTCCATATCTGCTTTCAACAAGACGCTACTAAATATGGCGCCTAGACAGTGGCTATTTGCGACTAATTGCTGTCGGGCTGGGTTGCTGCTTCAAGCTCGGCGGCTAATTCGGCTTCTTGTGCTGCGGCAGCGGCTTCGTTTTCAGCGACGATATCTTCGATCGTTCGTTGAACTAGCTGAATTTTGCCTGCTGAAATCTCTTCAAAACTTATTGACAAAGGCTTGCGCGCGGTTGAACTAACTTGAGGCGGAACCATGTTGCCCAGGCCGTCGCCAAGTTGATTGAAATAAGAGTTAATCTCGCGAGCACGACGCGCTGCAAGAGTCACAAGTGAAAACTTTGAGCCTGTGTGTCCCATCAAAGATTCAATTGGCGGGTTCATCATGGTGTCATCTGTATTCACTTATTTCCTCCTGGATCAGACGTCGGGGACGCCTAGCGGCTCATAAGTATAGCCATAAATGGGGCTAGATTAAGCGCTGTTTTCGCTCAAAATCAATAATCCGACTCATCTCATCGACAGTTGTGTCTAGATCATCGTTGATCAAGACATAATCAGCAATCGCCTTGCCAATTGGTTCTTCGTCTTCGGCTTTGCGCAATCGCTTTTCTACTTTTTGGTCAGGGTCGCCTCGACCATGCAGACGAGATTTCTGTTCTTGTCGAGATGGCGGCAAAATAAATAGCAAGAGCGCTTGATTATTTAGCTGCTTGACCTGCTGGGCACCGTCAACCTCGATTTCAAGCACAGTGTCTTTGCCCTCAGGGGCATTTGGTGTTGGCGTGCCATAGAGATTTCCGAGAAAATCGGTCCACTCGAGAAATCCACCTTCAGCGATATGTTTTTCAAATTGTTCACGAGTTACAAATTTGTATGCGTCAGGTGCTTCGCCACTTCGTTGCTCACGGGTTGTCCATGAACGACTCAACCATAAATTTGTATCTCGCTTGACAAGCACATCAACAATCGTGCTCTTGCCAACGCCACCAGGGCCAGACACAACAATCACAAGTCCGCTCGGCTTGAACGACATCAGATCAAGAACTCAAATTTATCGAGCAGTGCCTGACGCTCGCTGACCGAGAGGCTTTCAATTCTGCGCTTTTCAGTAATTGCAAGTTCACCCATCAGTCGACGTGCTTTAACTTTGCCCACGCTTGGTATTGCTTCAAGCGCCTTAACTAAATACAGGCGCTTTGTTGCTGTGTGATCCGCGTTTTTTATCAGGAGATCACTCAAGTTCAGCCTGTCATTAGCGATATCTAGAACAACCTGAGACATCTCACATCGCAACGCAAGGGCGCTGGCGATCGCCAATTTGCGATCTGCTTCAACGCTTTCAGACAGATATGAGGTTGCCATTGATTTATTCTACTTGCGCAAATTAACTGTTCATTTAAGTGGGTAGTCCGTTTCGGTGAGCGGCTGAGGTGACTTGCGACCAATCGGTTACGTTATGCGAGACCGCCCAATCAATGAGCTGATTCTGAATTAAAAGCGCAGCACGGGGATTAGCAAAATTCGCAGTGCCAACCTGAACCGCATTGGCACCAGCCAACATCAACTCTGCGGCAGTCTCACCAGACACGACACCGCCAACCCCGATGATTCCGATTTCGGGCAGGGCTTGTCGCACATCAAAAACACAACGCACCGCAATTGGATGAAGAGCAGACCCCGATAAACCTCCGCGAATATTGCCGAGACTTGGCAACCCAGTATCTGTGTCTATAGCCATTCCCATTGCCGTGTTAACGAGCGTCACCGCTTGAGCGCCTGCCTGGTGAACAGCGCGGACAATATCAACTAACTCATGCGTATTTGGACTCAACTTTGCCCAAACCGGTAGACCCGAAAAAACACAGCCTTCAATAATTTGCGCACTGAGTCGGGCGTCGTGAGCAAACACCACATGATCTCCGCCTAAATTTGGACACGAAAGATTGACTTCAATCGCCGTGATTCTGTTTTTTACTTCGCCAAGCAGTTTGGCTGCGAGTAAATAATCCTCAACGTGGTGTCCCCAAATGCTGACAATGATGGTTGCGCCAGATTTCTCTAACGCGACTAGATCATGAGCAATGAAATGCTCAATACCATCTCCTTGCAGACCGACTGCGTTGAGCATTCCATTTTTTGTCGGCGACAACCTTGGCGCAGGGTTGCCCGCCCACGCGAAAGGTGCTATTGATTTTGCGACAACACCACCGATTTCGCTGAGCGAAAAATACGCGTCTAGTTCGGCACCGTAGCCTGCGGTTCCCGAGGCTGTAAGAATCGGATGCGCAAGTTTGACATCGCCTACTTTGACTGAACAATTACTTATTGACCCAACATTCATCGAGCGTGAAACTCTTGCAACGACATTACGGTAAATGGTCGATTACGTTGCTCGATCATCCCTTGAACTGCGGCTGTGGCGGCACTCAAAGTTGTGACAACCGAAACGCGACATGTGTTAGCGGCTTTGCGAATTGCCTCGCCATCATTTCTTGTGCCATAACCACGCGGTGTGTTGATCACTAATACGATCTCACCTGATTCGATGAGTTTTACTGCATCGTCACCAGTGTTGCTGCCAGTTCTTCTCTCTGAGAATTTGGCCACCACGCGCGATATTTTGCAGCCATTGGCTTTTAGAAATTCTGCCGTGCCAACAGTGGCGACGATCTCAAGACCGAGAGAAGTCAGACCTTTGACGACATCAACACCGCCAAGTTTGTCGCGGTCGTTTAGTGAAACGAACACAAGTCCAGACTCGGGCAATGTTGTGCCCGCGGCAAACTGAGACTTGGCAAAAGCGCGCGCGAACGAATCGTCGATCCCCATTACTTCACCGGTTGAACGCATCTCAGGCCCAAGAGCCGTATCAACATCTGCAAAACGATTGAACGGCAACACTGCTTCTTTGACCGACACATGAGATGCACCAGATGGCTTACGCAATAGACCTTCTGTGCGAAGTTGCGCCAGAGATGCGCCAAGCATGACACGACTCGCAACTTTCGCCAAAGGAACGCCAGTTGCCTTTGCCACGAAAGGCACTGTGCGACTTGCACGCGGATTAGCTTCAATCACATAGACGGTCTTGTCGGCAATCGCAAACTGAACATTGATCAGGCCAATAACCTTCAGTGCTTCAGAGATTTTTTTGACCATGTTTTCGATCTCTAAAATCGTCGCACTAGACAAAGTGACTGGCGGAATCGTGCACGCCGAATCGCCTGAGTGCACACCAGCCTGCTCAACATGCTCCATCACGCCACCGATTAACACTTCACCTGTTGAGTCTCGAATCGCATCAACATCAACTTCGGTTGCGTCTTCTAAAAATCTGTCGATCAATACTGGTCTTTGCGCAGATAACCCGCCTTCACGGCCCAATGAACCAGCCTGACTCATTTCTTGCATCGCTTTTCGTAGCCGAGGCTCGTCGTGAACAATCTGCATTGCCCGCCCACCCAACACATAACTTGGACGCACGAGAACCGGGTAACCAATTTGGTTTGCAATCATTACGACTTCTTCGACATCACGAGCGGTACCGCCTGGAGGTTGCAAAATATTTAACGACTCGCAGAGTGCACTCCATTTTTCGCGATCTTCGGCGATATCAATTGACTCGCTCGTTGTGCCCGCGATCAATTCTTTGGGTAACTGTGTGGCAAGTTTTAGCGGGGTCTGGCCACCTAATCCGACGATAATTCGCGGGTTAGACCCAGATAACTGTTGTTCGGCTTCAATCACATTCATGACATCTTCATAAGTCAGAGGCTCAAAATATAATTTGTCCGAAGTGTCATAATCAGTTGAGACTGTTTCAGGGTTGCAGTTCAACATGATCGTTTGAAAACCAGCATCGCGTAATGCAAAACTCGCATGCACGCAGCAATAGTCAAACTCGATACCTTGGCCAATTCGGTTCGGGCCACTTCCTAAAATAATGACCGATGGCTTTGTGCTGGCATGCAGTTCTGATTCGTCTTCATATGTTGAGTAGTGATACGGGGTTTGTGCCGCAAATTCGGCACTGCATGTGTCAACTGCTTTATAAGTCGGCTTGACGCCACGCTTCAAACGAGTCGCTCGTACATCGTGTTCGGTTCGTTTGAACAAATAGCCAAGTTGAGCATCTGAAAAACCAAGTCGCTTTATGCGCTTCCAATCTGTAACCGACAATTCTTCAAGACTCTGCGACTCGAGAAATTCACGCTCTTCAACAATCGAAAGCAATTGATCCAAGAACCAAAGGTCAAATTTGCAGGCTTGAGCGATTTTCTCTATTGAGATTTTTCGGCGCAAGCATTCTCCGATTTCGAAAATCCTGTCAGGTGTCGGTATCGCAATTTTTTCGAGCAACTGCTCGTCGCTTGAGTCGTTAAAGATCTCTTCACCGGGGTCACAATTAAGCCCAAGTCGGCCGATCTCTAGCGATCGTAGGGCTTTTTGTAAGCTCTCGGTAAAAGTTCTGCCAATTGCCATTGCTTCGCCGACACTTTGCATCTGAGTACCGAGCACACCCGTCGTGCCAGGAAACTTTTCGAACGCCCAGCGCGGAATCTTGGTGACCACATAGTCAATGGTTGGCTCAAAACTCGCTGGGGTCATTTTTGTGATGTCGTTTGAGATTTCATCGAGCGTGTAACCCACCGCGAGCTTTGCCGCGATCTTTGCAATTGGAAACCCTGTGGCCTTGGACGCAAGCGCCGAACTTCTTGAGACTCTCGGATTCATTTCGATTACTACTTGATCGCCATTTATCGGGTTCACTGCAAACTGCACGTTCGAACCGCCTGTTTCAACTCCGACCCGGCGAATACAGGCGAAAGCGGCATCACGCATTTTTTGATATTCAACATCAGACAAAGTCATCGCCGGGGCGACCGTCATCGAGTCACCAGTGTGCACGCCCATTGCGTCGATATTTTCAATCGAGCAAATCACGACACAGTTGTCGTTTTTATCGCGCATCACTTCAAGTTCGTATTCTTTCCATCCGACGATTGATGTCTCGATCAATATTTCAGAGATCGGACTGGCCGCCAAGCCATTTGCAACCACAGCACGAAATTCTTCGATCGTGTTGGCGATACCCGTTCCCCTTCCACCCAAAATGTAAGCGGGTCGAATAATCACTGGCAGTTTGATTTCTTTTAGAATCTCATCTGCCTGCTCGGCGGTGTGCGCGATACCACTACGAGGCACATTTAATCCAATTTCGATCATCGCCTCTTTGAATTTGCCACGGTCTTCAGCAGTGTTGATTGCAAGTGCATTGGCGCCGATCAACTCGGGGGTGCCAGGCACGCCAACTTTGCCGCGTTCGAACAGAGTCATGGCGAGGTTCAACGCAGTCTGCCCACCAAGAGTCGGCAACACAGCATCGGGTTTCTCGCGTTCGATAATTTGCTCGATGAACTCTGGCGTGAGTGGCTCGATATATGTGCGGTCAGCAAAATCAGGATCAGTCATGATTGTTGCGGGGTTTGAGTTAGCAAGAATCACTCGATAACCCTCTTGTCGTAAAACTCGACATGCTTGTGTGCCGGAATAATCGAATTCGCAGGCTTGTCCGATAACGATTGGACCTGAACCTAAAACGAGAATCGACTTGATGTCTTCGCGCCGTGGCATTATTTGCGATCCATCATCTGAACAAATTGCGAAAATAAATACCGACTGTCGTGCGGGCCAGGACCGGCCTCTGGGTGATACTGCACACTGAAAGCATCGGCGTCACGAACGCGCAAACCTTCATTGGTGTTGTCATTTAAATTGATATGCGTTACATCGGCCTTAGTCGCCAACGAATCTGCGTCAACACAAAAATTATGGTTCTGACTTGTGATCTCGACCGAGTTAGTCGCAATATTTCGCACGGGATGATTCGCCCCATGATGACCGAAAGGCAACTTATACGTCTTGCCGCCAAGCGCAAGTGCCAACAACTGATGTCCGAGACATATCCCGAAAAGTGGAATACCGGTACCAAGTAATTCTCGAATTGTTGCCGGGGCACCATGCACCATCTCGGGGTCACCAGGACCATTAGACAAAAAGATTCCATTTGGAGATAATGCCATCACCTCTTGGGCCGTCGTGGTTGCCGGAACAACATGCACAGTTGCGAACTCGGCCAAGCAATTCAACATCGTCGTCTTGATACCAAAGTCATACGCAACGACAGTGAATTTGCCACTGCCGTGAATGTAACTTTTGGTTGTCGTTACTTCAGCAACTAGGTTTTTGCCGGCAGTCCCCTTCTCGCTTTTCGCGACCTTGAGCAACTCTTCTTGACTTGACGTGCCGAATGCGCCGGGCATCGAGCCAGAATCTCGCAACAATCGTGTAAGCCGCCGCGTGTCGATACCAGCGATACCTGCAAGATTATTTTGTTTCAGAAACGAATCCAACGAGTCGTCACTTCGCCAGTTGCTTCGTCGACGCGCAAGTTCACGAACAATTACTCCGCGTGCGAAAACTTTTGACGCTTCATTGTCTAAATTTGTCGTGCCGTAGTTGCCAATATGCGGCGTGGTAAAAGTTATTATCTGCCCTGCATATGAAGGGTCGGTGATTATCTCTTGATATCCGGATAGTCCTGTATGAAACACAACTTCACCCTTTGAGATGACGGGTTCAGAGATTTCAGACGAGCCCGCACCGATTGCTTCACCTTCAAAGACCGAGCCGTCATTCAGAACAAGAAGAGCTGGCTTAATTTTGGTCTTTGAAATTTGCGTCATTTCTGCGCTTGCCCGTCAATCACTGTTGGTGTGCCTTTAAAAATAGTGTGACGAACTTTGCCACGAAGTGTCCGACCAACATAGGGCGAATTTATGCTTTTGCTTGCCAGTCTTTGCAGATCAACACTCCAGGACACTTCTGGATCAAATACACAGATATTTGCAGGCTCGGAGGCCGATATTGGACGTCCGTGGGCACTGTCTACTCTGGCGATTCTTGCTGGGTTCCAACTCAACAACGCCACTGCGTCTTTTATCTCTAAGTCGCCGAGCGCCAACACGACACCGAGCGCGGTTTCAAGACCAAGCATTCCCGGTGGTGCCATGTCGAGTGACATTTCTTTATCACGGCGAGGATGAGGTGCGTGATCAGTCGCAATCGCATCAATCGTGCCGTCTAGTAAACCAATTTTCAGCGCACGAATATCGTCACTTGAGCGAAGAGGTGGATTGACCTTGTACACGGGGTCATAAGAAGATAAAAGTTCTTGCGTCAATGACAAATGGTGCGGAGTTACTTCGGCGGTAATCGGCAAGCCGTCGCGCTTTGCAGCCCGAACAAGTTCGACGCTTCGCGCCGTGGATAAGTGCAAAAAGTGCATCGTCGCACCGGTGATTCTTACAAGTTCTATATCTCGAAAAACCATCAACTCTTCGGCGATCGCTGGCCAGCCCGGCAAACCAAGATCTGTACAACACTGACATTCGCTCATCACCGCACCTTTAGTAAGTTCAGCAACTTCGCAATGTTGTGCGAGCGTCACGCCAAGACCTCTGGCATATTCAAGTGCTCGACGCATCAACGAAGCATCTTGCACTCCAAAACCATCATCGGTAAAAAAGTTGACCCCGGCCTGAGAAAGTTCAGCCATCGGAGCCAAAGTTTCTCCTTGACGACCGAGCGTGATGCACCCACTCGGGATTACATCAACAAGCCCAGCGCGCTTTCCTTGTTCGCGCACAAAATCAATTACCGCAACTGAATCTTGTGGCGGATCGGTATTTGGCATTGCAACTAAGGCCGTGTAACCACCTAGTGCCCCGGCACGACTACCTGTTTCAATTGTTTCGGCTTCTTCTTTGCCGGGCTCACGCAAATGTGCATGCAGATCGACAAAACCACTTGTGACGATGCAACCGCTGGCATCAAGTTTTATATCAGCATCTAAGTTCGTGCCGATTTCAACTATTCTTTCATTTTCTATTCTTACATCGGCGCGCAGTTCACCGTTTTGATTGAGAATTGTTCCACCCTTGATTACGACCGACTTGCTCATGCTTGACCACCTAGATTTGCGCCACTGCCCAACAAATCAAACAACACTGCCATTCGCACAGAAACACCGTTGGCTACCTGACGATGAATCAAAGAGTTTTTTACATCAGATGGATCGATCTGCATTTCTACGCCCCGATTCATCGGTCCGGGGTGCATCACTATTGCAGAGTCTCTGAGTTTTGCAACACGCTTTTGTGTGAGGCCATATTGCTCGGAATATTCGCGCAACGTTGGCACATGCCCCTGGGACATTCTTTCGCTTTGCAGACGCAACATATATAGAACATCGCTAGTTGGAATGACTTCATCTAGGTGATGATTTACTTCGACTGGCCAGTGTGAAACATCTGGTGGCAATAAAGTTGGTGGTGCGACAAGAGTAACTTTTGCTCCCAACATCGAAAATGCCTGAATATTGCTGCGCGCGACACGCGAATGTTTAATGTCTCCAACGATTGTTATTTGCATGCCGTCGAATCTTGTGGTGTGCGTGGCTTCGCGAATTGTGTAGCAGTCAACCAACGCCTGAGTCGGATGCTGATGTGCCCCGTCACCAGCATTAATGATCGAGGCTTTCGTCCATTGTTCTATTTGCCACGGAATACCCACCGATTTGTGTCGCACAACGAATGCGTCGACGCCCATGTCGGTAATTGTGGCGACCGTATCGCGCAACGATTCACCCTTGTTGACGCTTGAAGTTGAAACATTAAAAGTCAAAGTGTCTGCCGAAAGTCTTTTCGCAGCCGTCTCAAAACTCAGACGAGTTCGAGTTGAATCTTCAAAGAACAAACTTGCAACAGTCCGACCACGCAACGCCGGAACCTTGGGCACGGGCCTCTGGTTAATTTCTGCCATGTGATCTGTCAACTGCAATAGTTGCAACAAACCATCGGCGCCGAGTTCGTCGATACCGCGTAGATGCTTCACTTGCTGGTCGCATTCTTTGCCGTTATCCGCACGCCGTCACTAGTTGCCGATACATCATCATCATGTTGTGTAGGTAGATTCTTGCCAACAAAATCAGGGCGGATCGGGAGTTCACGGTGACCACGATCAACCAAAACTGCGAGTTGTACCGCCCGCGGACGACCGAAATTATTCAGTCCTTCCATCGCTGCACGAACAGTTCTTCCGGTGAACAACACATCATCTACGAGCACGACCGTCGCACCAGTCAAATCAAACGGAATATTCGTAATCGCGCCAAGCGAAACAGGGCGAAGCCCAATGTCATCACGATGCAGACTGACATCCAGCGCACCGACAGGAACGGTGACGGCACTTTCAATTTCATTGATCTGCTTGGTTATTGCCTCGGCGATCCATGTACCACCACGTTGCAGACCGACAATGGCAAGACCTTCAACACCATGGTTGCGCTCGATGATTTCGTGAGCTATGCGAACAATTGCGCGACGCACATCTGTCGCACTCATCACCTCATGCGGCGTGTCTGACCTCGCGCTGATACTCAAAACAGTCCTTCCGTCCGAGCCTCACAGGACTCAATTTACGGTTGATAAATATTGAACTTAAACCGCCACAAATATAGCACGCACTGCAACAGGTAAACGCTGTCGCTTATGAACTAACGCTTGCGCTAGCCCGCTATTTTGCGTTGGTACACAATCCACCACTCATTTGCGTATGAGATTGCGAACTGTGCCGAGACCTCACGCCAAGTTTTCTGCATACTTTCATCCATTGATGCAGGTAAGACCACGAACTCAATGTCATTAGTAAACGGCAAAATATCCCCCGATGCAAAAGCGTCCATTCCATATAAGGCGCGTTTAAAAGGCACCGGGAAAGCATAAATTCTTTCACGTCGCGCTAAATGTGCGGTCAATGGGTGATATGCGCTGACAACAGCATCGTTCGGGATCTTGCTCAACGCCACGCGTGCAGCAATCACTGCGGGATTACTCGAGCCGCTGTACGAAACTCGGGTGCGCGCACCAGGCAAAGGCGCCCAAAGAAACGCGCAAACAAGTGTGCTCAAAGCACAGAACGTAACCAAGATTCGGCGCCACTTCTTTCGCAAACGACCAATCGCAAATACCGTGCCAATGACTAGAACTGGTACCACCACAAATGAGTAGTGATACTCAATATGGTACTGGTACCAAAAATTACTGAAAATATTCGTGAAGATGACCAATCCCGCGATCGCTGCAACTTCCGGAAACACAATGAACCCGAATGCGACAGGTGCGACAAGTTGCAAAACATAAAATGGCCGAGAATCACTGACAAAGTACTTCAGCAATGCCATCGGATCAGTGAACAAAGTGGCGATTGTGCCCTGAACACCACCGAATGGGATACGCCATCCATTTCTAAATGGCACGCCGTTTATTCCACGCTGGATACCGAAAATTGCAAGCAGCGAATACCAAAATGAAACCAAGACCGTAAAAAGACCAATCTTCAACTGTTTGCGCCAAGCGACCCAGCCCCCTAATGGAATAAGAATCAATGAGACATCTTCTTTGACGCTCATGGCTAGCAAGACAGCGATGATGTATATCCGCCATTTAGATTCAAACGCCGCGTAGAGAGCGGTTGCAATGAACACGCCCAAAAATGCATCGGGGTGAAAATTTTCTAGCGCAATCCACACAGTGGCGGGATGCAACAGATACGCCGCAACAAACACGGTTGCCATGGCTTCACTCTCTAAACGATTGCGAGTGAACAAAAATATCGGCACCGCGCCAGCGACAATTGCGAATGCTTGAATCACAAACAGAGTTGATGTGCTACCGATAATCCAATAAACCGGCACTAGAAAGAGCAAAATGAAACTCGTGTGATCACCAAACAGATTGCGACCCATCAGAGTTACAAATGGATTGTGAAAGCGAGACAACAGCCAGATCCCCTGGTCATAGAGTCCGAAGTCGTAAGCAGAAGTTGCCAAGCTTCGATGCATTTCAACACTCAACGCAGCAAAATAGAAACCAACGACGGCCATCATCGCCGCTGTTAAGACCTCCCAGACGGTGGCCTCCTTGACACGATCGCCCAAATTATCCAGAAATCGTTTCGTATTAAACGCCCTTTGAACGAACCTGCTTGGCAATTGCCGATAGTACACCGTTTACATAGCGACCTGACTCTTCTGTCGAAAAGCGTTTTGCCAGTTCTACAGCTTCGTTAATGATGACCGCCACAGGGACCTCAGGACGATCTAGGAGTTCGTAAATCGCAAGTCGCAGAACGTTTCGATCGATAGCAGGCATGCGATGAATTGTCCATGTGTGCGAGTATTCGGTGATCATCTCGTCTAACTGGGGTTGTCGAGATGAAACACCGGATGTGAGAAGAGAAACTAAATTATCGACGGCGAGTATTTGGGCTGCAATGATTTCAGATACTGGCAGACTTCGAGATTCGGCCTCGTACAAGAAATGTACCGCTCGTTCACGCGCTGAACTACGAACATCCTCGCCCGGTTTTGAATTTCGGGTGGAAGTCATCAAACTCTCGTTATATATTCGCCTGATCGCGTATCAACTTTGACTCGGTCACCGATATTCACAAACAAGGGCACCTGAATTACTTTGCCTGTTTGCAAAGTAGCCGACTTGCGACCGCCTGAAACTCTGTCACCTTGTAACCCAGGTTCGGTGTTTGCAATATCAAGTTCAACGGTTACCGCAATTTCAACGCTGACGATCTCGCCATCGTGTGTCGCGATAATTGCGATACCGTTTTCGACCAAATAGTCGGCGACATCGCCCAACGCAGTAGGACTGACATTAATTTGGTCAAAAGTCGCGGTATCCATAAAAACAAAATCGTCTCCGTCTTTATATAGAAACTGCATGTCATTTTTATCAAGAATTGCTTGCTCAACTCGAATGCCTGCATTGAATGTTTTTTCTAGAACATTGCCCGTGCGCAAGTTGCGAAGTTTCGTACGCACAAAAGCACCGCCTTTGCCGGGCTTGACATGCTGAAAATCGATCACTGTGAAAAGATTGTTGTCAATCTGAAGAGTGATGCCGTTCTTTAAGTCGTTAGTCGAAATTGCAGGCACTTGCGATCCTTTTTAGTGTGGGTGAGTATTCGACAGCCGCTTTGCGTGACGACCACAAGGTCTTCAATTCGCACACCACCGAGCCCTTCACGATAGACGCCAGGCTCAACAGTTACCACCTCACCCACTTCAAGAGGTTCGGCGAAGCCGTTTCGCACCCAAGGCATTTCATGAATCTGCAAGCCGACACCGTGCCCAGTGCTGTGACTGAACTCAGAACCGAACCCCGCAGCTGCAATAAATTCTCTGCAGATGCGATCGACATCTTGCGCCAGCACCCCTGCGCGAACATGGCTGAGCCCAAGCAGTTGAGACGCGCTAACAACTTCGTGCATATCACCGAGCACCGGGTCTACTTCACCTATCAAATAAGTTCGAGTCATGTCCGAGTGATAGCCATCAACCAACCCACCAACATCGATCACCACGCTGTCGCCTTCAACAATCTTTCGGGCAACGGGTCGATGATGCGGTCGCGCCGCATTCGGGCCACTGGCGACAATCGTGTCATAACTCGTGAATTCAGCCCCATGTTTGCGCATTCGGTAATCAAGTTCGTCACGAATGTCTCGTTCAGTTAAGCTCAACACGAGCATTGGCTCGACTTCGCCGAGTGCCGCATCAGTCGCACTTGCTGCCAACTCCATCCGTTGAATCTCGGGTTCAGATTTGCGTCTGCGCAGATGTGGCACAACTGCGGAGACTTTGACTAGTTCTGCATCTATTTGTGCCGTCATAGTCTCGTGAGCCGTCACCGTCATCTCTGATGGATCAAAGCCAATCGTCTTCAATTCTTTGGTTGTGTGCAACACACCTTCACGCAATTCTGCGGCGCTTCGGCCCTCAATCACAGAACATTGCGCATGCGAACTTATGGTTTGTTCGCGAGATTGATCTCCGTATCGACCATCGACAATCAACACCATGTCGTCAGGACGCACAATTAGCGTGCCAGCCGACCCAGTGAAGCCTGTGAGCCACCGAATGTTGTTTAAGTCAGTGACCAATAGTGATGTGACTTTGCTATTTGTCGTCTGATCAAGTCTCTGGCGCACAAGAGCATCACGGCCCGCAACACTCAACGGCAGCAAATTACTTTTAGTCATCAGATTCACTTTTTATCAGCAAGCAAGGTCGCGACGGCATTAATTGCAAATGTGTACCCCTTGGCTCCGAATCCGACAATTGAGCCTGATGCAACTGGTGCGACGACACTTTCGTGACGCCACGGATCGCGGGTTGCCGGATTCGAAAGATGCACTTCAACAATTGGCCCAGAGAATGTCGCAAGCGCATCGTTGAGACTCCATGAAAAGTGTGTCAATGCTCCTGGGTTAATAATGATCGCCGCGCAACGCGACCGTGCGTTATGAATGGCAGTTACTATTTCTCCCGAACTCTGCGCCTGCAACGACTCAACTTCGAAACCAAGTTCGGCGGCAGTCTGCTTGGCACGATTCATGTGATCGGCGAGAGTTGCGGTGCCATAGATTTCTGGCTGACGCTGCCCAAGCAAATTTAGATTTGGTCCACTGAGAATCAAAATAATCGGCATTGACGATTTAACCATGATGTTTAGATTAGTTGCATTGCATCAAATGCCCGATGTAGGTATTTTTCGCTGATATCACTAACCATTTCGACACCATTTACGCCGTCCAGTACGAAAGTCAGGCCATCAATCGCCTTTTTGTCAAGACGCATTAGATCAATCAATGTTTGTCGATCAGCTGTGTTGGGTATCGCGACCCCGAGTCCGTATGAATCTCGAATTACCTTGTAGTGGTAAACCAGTCGCGCCTCGTCAATGCGTTGCAAACTATGTGCGAGATGAGCGGCGAAAATCATGCCAATCGCCACCGCTTCACCATGCGCTAGTTTGAAATCGCTGGAGCGTTCTAATGCATGCGCAAGCGTGTGACCGTAGTTGAGCACTGCCCGCCCGCCTTGTTCTCGCTCGTCGGCCGACACAATGGAGGCTTTAATCTCAACACACCGGGCGATTCGTGCAGACAATTCGATGGCGAGCAAATCGTCGCCAGTCAAGAAATGATATTTGGCGACTTCGCCGAGCCCACAACGTGTTTCGCGATCTGGCAAAGTTTTAAGCGCATCTACATCGCAAAGCACGGCGCTAGGTTGCCAAAATGCACCGACTAGGTTTTTCCCTTGCGCAATGTTCACCCCGGTTTTGCCACCAATCGCTGCGTCAACCATCCCGACCAAAGTTGTCGGCACTTGAACGACTGCCGTGCCACGATGCCAACTTGCAGCCGCAAAGCCAGCGACATCGGTAACCAATCCACCACCTAGACCAATTACGACATCTGATCGCGTTAAGCCAAACTTGGCAAATTGTTCTGAAATCGTCTCGATAGTTTGCAGTGATTTGAACTGTTCACCGTTGCCGATTAGCACCGTCATATGAGGCAACGAGAGTTTTACGGCGAAAGGAATATTCTCTTGTGTCACAATCACGGCGCGTTTTGCCGTTTTGGGTAGAAAGTTTTCAATTTCTTTTGAAACACCACTACCAACGAGAACCGGGTATGACCTGTCAGCAAGACCGACTGTGATTTTATGATTCGTCATCGGATCGCACTATTCTCGGTTGATTCTGTCAGCGACGCAGAGCTAGTTTCTAGCGAGCACAAACTTATAATTCGCTCAACCACTTCATCAATTGTCAGCGACTGTGTCACAAGACGATGTGTTGCAAGTCGCTGATACAACGGCTCGCGATCAAGGCGCATCTTGTTTAGCGAGCCGACCGGATCGCCGTCTAACAATGGCCGATGCTTGCCGCGACCAGTGCGTGAAATCAAAGTGGGCGTTGGTGCATCCAACCAGACGATGCACTTAGAATTTTTCTGCAATAAATCACGATTTGATTGCGAGATGATCGCACCACCTGCTACCGCCAGAACTATTGAGGATTTTGTGTCACACAAATCGACGAGGGCCTGCGACTCAAGTTTGCGAAAAACATCTTCGCCCTGAATTTCAAAAATCTCACGCACTGATGTCTTGGCGATTTTTTCGACTGCCTCATCACTATCTCTAAAAACCAACTTCAACCGCAATGCCAATGCACGACCAACCGACGTCTTTCCCGAGCCCATAAGTCCGATCAGCACGATCATTTTCTTTGAGTCACCAACGATCATGGCATCAGAAGTCATGGCACCAGACGAAATCAGCAAATCTCAACAAAACTAGTCAAGACTCTTCGCAAAACTTTGCACATTCTGCTTGAACTCGGCAACGCTGTCACCACCAAATTTTCTTTGCGCCTCTTGAGCCAAAACGAGTGCAACCATCGTTTCGGCGACAACACCCATTGCCGGCACGGCGGTGACATCTGTTCTCTCTTTGAAACTTACCGTTTCTTGCTTGGTCACCATGTCCACTGTCTTCAAAGTCGGACGATTCAATGTTGATAGCGGCTTCATTGCAGCGCGAACCACGAGCATCTCGCCTGTGGTCATTCCGCCTTCTGTGCCACCTGCAAGTGAGGTTTCACGTTTATACGAGCTATCTTTTGCATCCCAGGTGATTGCATCGTGCGCCAGACTGCCGCGTCGCGATGCCGTTTCAAAAGCATCACCGATCTCAACGCCTTTGACGGCCTGAATGCTCATGATCGCTTGCGCCAAAAGTCCGTCAATCTTTCGATCCCAATGCACATAACTTCCTAGACCGACCGGCAAACCGTAAGCCAAAACTTCTACGATGCCACCCAAACTGTCACCATCTTTTGCAGCCGCTTCAATCTCGGCGATCATTTTCAACTCGGCAACCGCGTCAAAACAACGCACGGATGACTCATCAATTTTCTTCAAATCATGGGGTTGCGGTCTGGCTATGTTTTCGTTGCGGGCGCTTCCTAGTTGCAAGACATGCGACATAACAGAAACACCTACTTGTGCCAAAAAGACTTTGGCCAGCGCACCTGCGGCAACTCTGGCTGCGGTTTCTCGTGCGCTCGCTCGCTCAAGCACGTCGCGAGCATCATCAAAACCATATTTCTGCATACCGGTTAGATCTGCGTGACCAGGTCGAGGTTGGGTCAATGGTTTTTTGGTTTTACCCGGCGCAGGCGACATTTCTTCATGCCACACATCACTGCGAAACCACTCGCTGTTTTTAACTTCAATCGCAACCGGGGATCCAAGTGTTCGCCCGTGACGAATACCGCTTAGCAACACGATTTCATCTTCTTCAAATTTTTGACGCGGACCTCGTCCGTATCCAAGGCGTCTGCGAGCCAACTCATCGCTAATGTCTTTTGCGACCACAGTCATACCAGCGGGCAGACCTTCAACGATGACTACAAGTGCCTGACCGTGGCTTTCACCGGCGGTTAAGTAGCGAAGCATAAATAACAGGCTACCGCTGACACTTCACGAGAACCAGACACTTAATAAGTGCATTGACTAATTGAACAAAATAGTGCCGTAATTAGTTGGAGCGTGCCAAATGCGCCAGTGCGCTCTCGCGCATCAACTCTGTATCTCCGATCTGACCGATCCAATGTTGCTGTTGAAGCGCCGCCTGATGCACCAACATTGACAATCCATCTACGACTAACGCTCCTGCTTTTTGTGCCGAAGATAGCAGACCAGTGATCAACGGTTTGTACACAGCATCAAGCACAACATGGGATGGCTTGATCAGAGAGGCGTCAATCGGCGAAACCAGCGAACCTTGCTCTGAACCGAACCCGACTGGAGTTGTGTTGATGATGATTCGAGAATTCGAAATCGTATTGCCAATCTCACTTGAGGAAACGACTCGCGCTACACCGGCTACTTGCTTCACTAAATCTTGCGCGCGTTGCGGCGTGCGATTAATCACCGCTACATCGCTGGCACCGCGTTGCAACAGCTCATATACAACTGCACTCGCTGTGCCACCAGCGCCAAGCACAACCACACGCTCACCTTTGATCGAAGATTTCATCGCTTGTTCGAGAGCATTGCAACAACCTTGACCATCAGTGTTGGTTGCCCATAACGATTGGTTTGGTCTAAGCACGACTGTATTCGCCGAATTCGTAACTCGCACGACCTGATCAACTTCGCCTCGCTGAGCCACAATTTCGGCGACTGTATTTTTGTGTGGCATAGTCACCGAAAGACCACCAATACCAAGTGTTGTCATTGCAGTTAGTGCATCTTCAACTCGTGCCGGCAGAACATTGAATGCAACATAAAGCCAGTCGACTTTGAGCTTTTCGAATACCGCATTGTGAATTACTGGGGACAAACTTTGGGCAACTGGCGATCCGATCACGGCCGCGAGTCGCGTCGCGCTGGTTATCTGGCTAGATGTACTCAAAATTCAGTCTCGTTCTTTCGGGATCAAGGCAGAAACCCGCCCACTCTCGAATTTTCAACATTGACTGCATGATCTTGTTCGGTTGCAGCGAAAGTGTGTCCACCATCGGCATCACTTAAGACGTAATAAAGGTAAGCACAGTTTTGAGTTCTTTTGATTCCGATACACATTTTGTCACTCAAATCTGGATTCGGAGAAGGATTTAGTGCCGCTCGTATTGCAGCACGACCTGGGCTGGCGATGGGGGTCGGAGGCAACCCCTTATACAGATACGAGTTGTACGGAGAATCAATCGCCTTTAACTCGGTGAACGAAGCACTTTCTGGCGAATTGTAATAAAGAGTCGCGTCGATTTGTAGTGGCATTCCGCGTTCAAGGCGATTATAAATCACGCGCGAAATTTTGCCACGATCAATGTCAAGTTTTGCTTCTCGCTCAATGATTGAAGCAATTATTAACACCTGGTATGCCGACTTTCCAACTTTGGCTTGCGAGTCTGCGATTCCTTCTTGTTTGCCTACTCGCTCCATAAGTCTCAACATTCTGTCCAGCACACTTGCCGCAGATTCATTTCCTGAAACTTGATAAGTATCCGGAAACAAAAGTCCTTCGAATCGATACGGAACGAGGTCAAGTGATGCCATATTTGTCGGAAAATACTCAGAGGTCAGCAGTTCGTTAGTCATTGCTGCATAAAAACTTTGCGCGGTAATTCGGGTCGTTTTTTCTTCGATTCGTTGGGCGATCTGCTTTATCGTGAAGCCCTCAGGAAACGTAACTTTTGTAAATGTAATCGAAGGACTCTTATTTAACTTCTTCATTATTTCGCCGATATGTTCGCGCTTTACCAAAGAAAAATAGCCAGGCTGAAGATCAATCCCGCCTTTGCGTTCTGCATACCAACGAAACACACTCGCGTTAACAATGAAACCCTCTTGTTCAAGTCGATTGCTCACAGAGATCAAAGAGTCACCCTGGTTGACGGTGAAACTTGTCGCCAATGGTTTACCGGAAGACATTTCATCTGGGGGATTCACCTGCCGCAAATACCACAGTCCAGTTGCTCCAACCGACAACACGACCGTCATTACGACTGAAAGCGCAATCAGCACCGTGCGTGAATCTGGTCGACGATCGTGTGGCAACGCTTCGAATTCACTAGATAGCCATGCGTCTTGACCGTCCCATGGGTCTTCTCGCCAAGCACCGCTTTTACCTGAATCGCGTTTCATCTGTTGGTTCGATCTACATGGTCGAGCCAACCCTGCAACATCACCGCAGCAGCGATTTTGTCGACGATTTTTCGGCGAGCCTGAGCATTCATCTTTGATTGAATCATTGACTCATTGGCTGTCTTGGTTGTCAACCTTTCATCGTGAGAATGCACTGGAACCGACAAAGATTTTGTCATTTCTTTTATTTCGTCAATCGCCAATCGTGCAGCCGGGCCCACTTCACCAGCCAACGTAAGAGGCATACCGACGACCACGCATTCGGCTTCGTATTCGTCGATGATCTCTTGAATCTTTTTGTGATCTTGTGAGTGACTAGACCCGCGTGCAATTACCACCAACGGAGAGGCAATTGTTCCACTTGAGTCACTGACTGCAATACCAATTCTTTTACTTCCGAGGTCGACACCGACACTGCGCATCGCAGTTTTATACGATCTCAGCGGCTGCGATCATCGATAGTTGCAGAGCTTCGTCAAGCGCCTCAACTATCTTTCCACCTGCAGTTGCGATGTCACCTTTGCCACCGCCGCCGCCACCCACTTTTTTCGCTGCTTGAGCTATCAACTCACCGGCCGCAGTTTTGACCCCTGCGCCAGTCGCTGCCACCAATGCAACACCACCAGTCGGTGTGATACCACCCAACACAACGGCTTTAATCGCAGCGTTCACACGCACGGCAATCGCCAGTTCTCGCAGATCGGCAGGTGCAAGTCCGTCGACACGCTCAACCACGACACCATTTTTATTTTTTTGAATCATCTCACCTGCACGGGCTCTTGCTGATGCCGAGCGCAATGACTTGATCTCTTCGCCAAGTTCTTTCACCTCGGCAATTTTGCGTGCGAGTGTTTCAATCAATGAATCTGAATTCGTGCTCAGCATCTCGCTGGCGACATTGACTTGACTTAGCAATGTTGAAACATACTCGACAGAATTCAACCCAGTCACTGCTTCAATTCGGCGTAAATTCGAGCCAATTGAACTTTCTTGAACAATTTTTATCAGACCGATATCGCCTGTTGCCGAAACATGGGTACCACCGCACAGTTCAACCGAGGCACCTGCCTTCAAAACTCGCACGATTTCACCGTATTTGTCGCCAAAAAATGCAATCGCTCCTGCTGCGGTGGCTTCATCTTTTGATGTTTCATAAGCGTCAACCTTGGCATTTGCCAGCACTTGAGCATTTGCGATTTGTTCAATCTGATCAATTTCTTGTTTCGATAATTGTGCGTAGTGGCTGAAGTCGAACCTCAATCGTTGTGGCGAAACTAGAGAGCCTGCTTGCTTGACATGCTCGCCCAACACGAGGCGCAACGCATGATGTAACAAGTGTGTCGCCGTATGATTCTTGCGCGTTGCATCACGGGCGACCGTATCAATGGTCGCGGTGACTGACTCACCGATCTTTATTTCACCTCGAGTTAGTTTCCCGATGTGTTTGCGCAACCCCGGCAATCCAAACACCGTGTCTGAAATTTTGATCTCACCCGTTGGTGTGCTCAGCGTTCCGCTGTCGCCGACCTGTCCGCCGCTCTCGGCATAAAACGGGGTGACATCCAGAAAAATTTCAAGATCTGAATCACCAGCATCAACAATCGCCAAAACTTTTGACGAGCACGAATCTTGCGAATAGCCGACAAAATTTGTCTGTCCATTCTTGTCGAGAATCTCGCGATAAACCAATAGTTGATCGTCGACAGTTTGCGCACCCTTACGTGCCGACTTGGCACGGGTTCTTTGAGCATTCATCTCGATGTCAAACCCCGCAACATCAACGTCAACATTGCGCTCTGATGCGATCTCTTGAGTTAACTCAAGTGGAAACCCATAAGTGTCATGCAACAAGAACGCGCTCGAGCCACTTAGTGACAATGATTTTTTGGACTTCTTCGAATCCGCTTCAATTGACTCAAACTCGGTCTCGAGAATTGTCAGCCCATTCTTGAGAGTTTGCCTGAAACTTTCTTCTTCTTTTGTCAATACACCCAAAATGAAATCTTTATTGGTGAGCAATGTCGGGTGTGCCTCACCCATCACTTCAATCGCCGTCTCTACGAGTTTTGGCATCACCAATTTTTCGGTACCGAGCAGGTACGCATGACGCACGGCCCGACGAAATATTCGCCGAAGCACATATCCACGACCTTCATTAGATGGAAACACCCCGTCGTTTACCAACATCGTCGACGAACGTGCATGTTCGGCGAGCACACGCAACGAAAAACTCGCGCGATCTTGGTAGTCGCCAACTTTATATTTTTGGGATGTAACAGATTGCGCTTGCTCAATTAGCGGAAACAGCACATCTGTCTCCCAGATTGAATCTTTGCCTTGTTTGAGCGCGAGAATTCTTTCAAGTCCCGCGCCAGTATCAATCGATGGCTTTGGCAATGGCGTGCGCGAGCCATCGGCGGCCTGATTGAACTGCATGAATACGAGGTTCCAAAATTCTAAGAATCGATCACCCTTCGGATCGTTGAGTGGTCCACCATCGGGGCCGAACGCCGGTCCACGATCGATGTGAATCTCAGAACACGGACCGCACGGACCAGTGTCACCCATCTGCCAAAAATTATCTGCATCACCGAGTCGCTGAATTCGATTCATCGGCACTCCGACTTGATCGTGCCAAATCTGCTCCGCCTCGTCGTCACTCTCGTGCACTGTTATCCAAAGTTGGTCACCATCAAAACCAAAAACTTCGGTTACCAACTCCCAACTCCATGGGATCGCATCGGATTTGAAATAATCGCCAAAACTAAAATTGCCGAGCATCTCAAAAAATACACAGTGGCGTTTGGTTCGACCCACATCGTCAAGGTCGTTGTGTTTGCCGCCTGCGCGAGCGCACTTTTGAACGCTCACCGCTCGTTTATAGGGCGGCGCCTCGTCGCCAACAAAGTACGGTTTGAAAGGCACCATGCCTGCAACCGTGAACAACACGGTTGGATCGTGCGGTATCAGGCTTGCTGAGTCAACCTTGGTGTGACCCCGCTCGGCGAAAAAACCGGTAAAAGCATTGCGAAGATCATTCGCACTACGAATATCGGGCGCCATACGCCCCAAGTCTACTCTTCGTGTCTAGCCACTAACTGTCAAGATTAATTGCGCGAATTATCAAAAATCTTTGCGAGTTCTTCATCATCGAGACTCTCGCCCGAAGTGACACCTTGCCACAAGGCAACGACATATTTTTTCAAAGCAGCGACCATGTCAGTCATAGTGTCCGCGATGTTTTCGGACGAAAATGCTTCTGAGTCATCTTCAACTTTTTTCTTCATGTAGTTGATACCAAACACGGCGGCGGCGGCACCCAGGCAAAACCAAAAAAGTCGCTTAGTCATTTCTTTTCCTTTTCGTTCGATGTATCAATTTGTTGTTCGATTCGCTCGGCGATCTCGGCTTCTAAGCCATGATCGCTTGGCGTGTAGTAACTAGTCTGCCTAGAAATTGAACCTTTTGCTTGATCTGGCAGGTATTGCTGCGAAACCCAACCACTTGGGTCGTCGTGTGGGTAGATGTACCCGACTCCGTGACCGAACTCTTTGGCTGCCTGATAATGACCATCGCGTAAATGTGCTGGAACTTCACTAAAAACACCCTTGCGAACATCTTCTCGCGCAGCCCAAATTGCCAGAGCGACCCGATTGCTTTTGGGAGCCGTCGCAAGATAAACGACAGCCTGGGCCAAATTTAATTGCGCCTCTGGCAAACCAACGTGCTCAAGTGCAGTAGCGGCAGCGACCGCAACTACCAATGCATTTGGGTCGGCCATACCAACATCTTCGCTGGCCAAAATAACCAAACGGCGCGCGATAAATTTTGGATCATCACCAGACTCAAGCATTCGTGCCAACCAAAATAATCCAGCTTGCGGATCTGAACCACGAATACTTTTGATGAACGCCGAGACAACGTCGTAGTGGTCATCACGACCGTAGCGCAATGCACTCACACCTAATGCTGCGTCAACATGTTTGGTCGTCAGCACCTCTTTTTTTTCAGACGCGAGTGCACACGCAACTTCGAGTGCAGTCAGCGCCTGTCGAGCATCGCCACCACAACGAGTAGCAAGTGCGTCAAGTGCATCGCCCTCTACTTGCACACCTTCTGCGAGTGCACCACGATCTAACAATGTTCTTACATCTTCGACCAGCAGAGGTTCGAGTCGAAATAAGGTGCTGCGACTTCGAAGTGGAGAATTAATCTCAAAATACGGGTTCTCGGTCGTTGCGCCGATCAAAGTGATCACACCACTTTCAACAGACGGCAAGAGGGCGTCTTGTTGTGATGTTGAAAAACGATGAATTTCATCTATGAAAACGATCGTGCCTTTGCCGAACTGTCCAAGTCGTTCGGCGGCCCGTTCTATTGATTCACGAACATCTTTTACACCGGCACTCACTGCAGAAAGTCTTTCGAAATATCTCTGAGTTGTAAGCGCGACTACTTCGGCGAGAGTTGTTTTACCGGTGCCTGGAGGTCCCCAGAAAATCACCGACGAAAGGCGATCTGCCTCAATGAGCACTCGCAGTGGCGAACCTTTTGCGACTAGGTGGCGTTGACCAACGATGTCGTCAAGAGTTCGCGGACGCATTCGCGCCGCTAAGGGTGCTTGGGCTCTCAGACGTTCAGTTGCTGCGACACTGAACAGATCATCTTTCATTTAGCTGCTGGTGGCAACAATCTGATACCTAAATCTTTAAGTTGAGCCGATTCAACGATTGTCGGTGCGTTGGTCATCGGGTCTGACCCAGATTGTGTTTTTGGAAACGCAATCACTTCGCGAATATTGTCTTCACCAGCGAGTATCGCCGTGAGTCGGTCGATGCCAAAAGCGAAACCTCCGTGCGGGGGTGCGCCATATTTAAATGGTTGCAAGAAAAATCCGAAGCGATGATCGGCATCTTCGTCGGAGATTCCTAAATAGCGAAACACTCGGCGCTGCAACTCTGGCTCATGAATTCGAATCGAACCCGAGCCGAGTTCCCATCCGTTGAGAACCAAGTCATAGGCCAGCGCACGCACCGACAATGGGTCGGTCTCGAGACGTTCAATGTCTTCAGGGTGCGGGTGACAAAACGGGTGATGCCCCGGCTGTGGAAGTTTCGTTGTTGGGTTGATGCCAACGAACATTGGAAAGTCGATAACCCACACGTATCGATACGGCCCTTGATGCACAGGCGGACGCCCTAGGTCGTTGCGCAACTGACCAAGCACTGAACAAGTAGTGGCCCAAGTATCAGCAACAACTAGAACCAGATCGCCAGCCACCGCACCAGTTTGTTTCACGATCTCGGCTTGCTCAATTGTCGAAAGAAATTTGGCAACGGGTGATTCAATCGCACCACCCTCGCCAATTTTCAACCAAACCAAACCTTTGGCACCAAGTTTTTTGGCGCGCTCAGTGAGTGCATCTAACTTATTGCGACCACTGGCTGCTTGTTGCGGATAATCAGCATGCGAAACGCAGATCGCTTTAATTGATTCTGCAGAAGCAAACGCCTTGAACTCAGTTGCAGCAAACACGCTCGTAAGTTCGACCAAAGTCATCGCAAAACGCAAGTCTGGTTTATCGATACCGTAGTTGTTCATGGCTTCATGCCAGGTCATGCGTTCAATTGGTGGTGGTTCTGAGCCAGTCACCGCTTTTGCGGCCGCAATCACGGCAGTCGAGATCATTGCAATTACATCGTCTTTATCGACAAAACTCATCTCGGCATCGAGTTGCATAAATTCGTATTGTCTGTCGGCACGCAAGTCTTCATCGCGCAAGCACTTGGCGATTTGGTAATAACGATCCACCCCCGCAACCATCAATAATTGCTTCCAGAGTTGTGGGGATTGTGGGAGTGCATAAAAGGATCCGGGTTCGTTGCGAGACGGAACCAAAAACTCACGCGCACCTTCTGGTGTGCTCGGCATCAACAATGGGGTTTCGATTTCTGTGAAACCTTGTGACTCCATTGACTTTCGAATCGCAGAGTTGATTGCCGCTCGTAGTCGCAAATTTTTCTGCATTCGTTCGCGACGAATATCTAGATAGCGAAACTTGAGACGCACATTCTCATCGACGTCGTCGCCCCGTTGGTCAATTGGAAACGGAGGTGGTTCGGCGCTGTTGAGCACTTCGACTTTGCACTCGGCCAACTCAACTTCACCCGTCGGAATATTCGCGTTCACCGTGCCGCTTGGACGAGCTTGCACCTTGCCGGTGACACGAATTACCCATTCTGTTCGCACATCAACCGTGTTGTCGACAACACACTGCACTATTCCGCTGAAATCGCGCAAATCTAAGAATGCGAGATGTTCACCATGTTCACGACGCCGACCTACCCAACCACATAAAGTTACGACCTGACCGATATTTAGGGTGCGCATGTCACCGCACAAATGTGTTCGTAATGCCGTGCTGTTTTTAATATTCATATTTATGGCTCATTCTCAATCTTGATTCTTGTTAAGGACTTTTTTTATTTCGTTCAAAAGATCAGGGCGTGACACAACATATTGCTCGCCAGACCCCATTGGTCGCAACATTACTGTTTGGTTTTCAACTTCATTTGAGCCAATGATCAGCGCAATACGGGCCCCACTGCGGTCAGCAGACTTCATTTGGGCTTTAATACTGCGCAAATCATACGCCCGATCGGCACTAAATCCGAGGGCACGTATCTGATCACAGAGTTCGTGCGCGTGAGAGCCATCAACAGTGTCAACGACAAAGACGTCTACATCTTTGCTCGGTGCGACGAAAACTTTTTCGGCGTCACATGCCAGCAGTGTTCGATCTAGACCGAGTGCGAAACCAATACCACTCGTCGGCGGACCACCCAAAGCTTCAACCAAACCGTCGTATCTGCCACCACCGCCAATTGCAGTGTGGGCTGCTTCAAGGGCCGTCGAGACAAACTCAAATGTGGTGCGGCGATAATAATCCAAGCCACGCACCAATCGATCATTGATTTTGTATGAGATTTTTAATGCATCAAGAGCTCGCAACACCGCTTCAAAGTGTTCACGCGACTGACTGCTGATGCTGTCACGAATCGCCGGCGCCTCGGCGATTATTTCTTGATCGGGTTCACGCTTTGAATCCAAAACTCGCAACGGATTACGTGACAAAGTTGCCTTGCTCTCGGCAGTTAGTTTTGAATCGTGCTTTGCGAAGTACTCGGCTAGTTGCTTCGCATATTTATCGCGATCACCAGAATCACCAAGCGAATTAATTGAAAGTTCGACTTGTCTCAGCCCAAGTGCCGAGTAGAACTTTGCAGCGAGAGAAATTACCTCTGCGTCAAGAAACGCATCGTCTACCCCGAGTGCCTCAATGCCTACTTGGTCAAACTGTCTGTATCGCCCTTGTTGCGGTTTTTCATAACGAAAATTCGGTCCGCTATACCAAACCTTCCACGGCGTAATTGGTCGATGCTCAACAAACGCTCGACAAACGCTGGCTGTTTGCTCGGGACGCAACGCTATGTGTCTTCCGCCTTTGTCATGAAAGTCATACATTTCTTTGGTGACGACTTCTGTGGCCTCTCCAAGACGCAAAAAGACATCTAAGTCTTCAAACATTGGCGGAATAATGTAGAGATAGCCAGCCGCTTCTACCGTTGTTGCAAAAACTTCTTGAAAAACACGCCAACGGGCAGAATCGGGTGACAAAATGTCACGCGTCCCGGGCGAAGTCTTGAAATCAGGCACGCACGAAGGCTAGACGCTTTGCCAAGAAAAGTGCTTCATGCGCGACACATATCAATGTATTTCAACCTATTTCAATTATTGAAACGACTTGGTGATGACCAATTCGCTACGACGCGGTTTCGTCGGCCAGTTCTGAATCATGCGGGCTACCAGGCATCACACGATTGGCATCATAGACACCATCGATTCGCTTGATCATTCGCAATACCGACTGCAAGTGGATCGGGTCGGCGAATTCAAATTCAAAACGCATCTTGGCAACACGATCGGCGCCAGTGTGGGTGGCGCAAGCGACAATATTTACGTGTTCATCTGAAAGCGCATTCGCCACATCGCGCAACAACCGCGATCGGTCAAGGGCGACAACTTCGACAGCGGCAACGAAAACGGCGTCAGAATTATCAGATGACCATTCGACTTCTACTGGACGCGCAGAATCTTGCGTAAAAAGCGATGCGGCATTGGCACAATCTGCTCGATGCACAGTCACACCTCGACCCTTGGTGACAAAACCCATGATCTCATCACCGGGTACCGGCGTGCAACAACGCGACAATCTGACCATCACATCTGGCATACCTTCGACGTGCACTCCATTTCGCTGTGCCGAAGCCGTACTATTCGAACTCACCGCCGACATCGACAATTGATCGGGTTGAACTCCGTCACGCATTCTCTTAGACATTCGCTCGACGATTGCAACGGCATCGATTCTTTGATCGCCAATGGCGGCAAAAAACGCATCGGCATCTTCAAAATTAAGCAGCGCAACTTCATCGCTGAGAACTTGCGAAGAAAGAACTTTCTGCGCCGGAAGACCCTTTTGTCTCAGCCGCTCAATTAGCTCATCTTTGCCGTTCTCAACCAAATCTTCAAGTCGCTCACGCGATAACCATTGTTTAATTTTGCTCCGAGCCTTGGGCGAAACAACGAACTCAAGCCAATCTTGCGACGGTTCGTTAATTTCACCCTGTGAGACAAGAATTTCGCAGGTATCGCCCGAAGTGAGTTTGTATTCAAGCGGCACAAGACGACCATTGACTCGTGCCCCCATGCAGCTGTGACCGACCTCAGTGTGCACTGCATATGCAAAATCAACCGGTGTCGAAAACACAGGAAGAGTTATAACTCGGCCTTTCGGCGTGAACACAAAAAGTTCATCTTGTTCGAGATCTGTTTTTAGATTTTCTAAGAACTGACTCGGATCAGAAACTTCGCCTTGCCAATCAATAATTCGGTTCAACCAATCAATATCGCCTTGAGTATTCGAGTCTTTGTAGGCCCAATGCGAAGCGACCCCCCATTCGGCTTGTCGGTGCATATCGCGCGTTCTAATTTGCACTTCGATTGGTTTGCCTCCGGAGCCAACCACTGTTGTATGCAACGACTGGTATAAGTTAAATTTTGGCATCGCAATATAGTCTTTGAATCTTCCAACGATTGGTTTCCAGTGACCGTGAATCGCACCTAGTGCCGTGTAACAGTCTTTTTCAGAGTCAACAACGATACGAATCGCCATCAAGTCGTAAATCTCGTCGAAATCCCTGCCTTTTTGCACCATTTTTTCGTAGATGCTCCACAAATGTTTTCCACGTGCAGTCAAGTCGGCATCTATCTTGACTTCAGCGAGCCATTGCTGCACTTGTCCGATGGTTTTTGCAAGATAAACATTGCGTTCAGGTGCTCGCGTCGCAACAAGCTGATCTAGTTCGGCATAGCGCTTCGGGTAGAGCGCCGCAAAAGCAAGATCCTCAAGTTGTTGCTTGACCTCTTGCATGCCAAGTCGATGTGCGAGCGGTGCGTAAATGTCGAGCGTTTCTTGGGCGACGCGTTGTTGCTTCTCGTATGGCACCGCGGCGATCGTGCGCATGTTGTGCAGTCGATCGGCAAGTTTGATCATCAAAACACGTAAATCGCGCGCCATCGCCACGAGCATCTTGCGCATCGTGGCTGCTTGCTGCGCCTCTTTTGAATCAAATTGCAAACGCTCAAGTTTTGTGACTCCGTCAACAATTGTTGCGACTTCGACCCCAAAATTAGATTCGACATCGTCGAGCGTTATCTCTGTGTCTTCAACAGCATCATGCAACAGGGCCGCGACGATCGAGATTTCGTCCAAGCCGATGTCGGCAACAATGCGAGCCACGGCAATCGGGTGGTTGATATATAACTCTCCGCTCGATCTATTTTGTGAGGCATGCGCAGATCGGGCCATTTCGTAAGCGGCATTGATTTGCGATACAGACCCTTTCGGATGGCGCGCTTTGTACGCCGTCAACAGGGGCGAAAGTTCTTCTGCGATTGTCGTGTTCTGGCGCCGCCACGGCAGCACCCGAGATGCGGTGCCCATGACTTAAGCGTACTAGCGGTAACGCAACTGCTTAATGCTGTGTTTAGCGACGTTTCTTGCGTGGTCGAGGTGGATGAGTGAGGACGCTCGTCGCACGAAGCGCAGCCTGAGCAATCAACTCTTCGTTCGTAATTGCGGGTGAATCAGTTGTGGCAGAACTTGAAGACTTGGATGATTTGGCGACAGCCAAACGCGACATGTCGCCGTGACCCATCAATTCTGCCATCGCCGCGCCAACGGCAATCTGTCCTTTAAATGGCCGATACTTCGGTTCGTTTTGCTTTAAAACATCAAGCAATGGCACGGCAATAAAAATTGACGAATAGGTTCCAGCGAGCATTCCAACTAGTAGCGCTACCGCGAATTCTTCAAGACTCTTGGCGCCAAGCATGAACGAACCAACAACCAACAGAGACACAACAGGCAAAGCCGATGAAAGCGTCGTGTTCAATGACCTAGCAAGTACTTCGTTGGTCGAGACATTGGCAATGTTGGCGTATGACTGTCGCGAAGCAGAAAACTTTTGGGCGTTTTCTTGAACGCGATCAAACACGACCACGGTGTCATAGAGCGAATAGCCCAAGATCGTCAAGAAAGCCACGACTGTTGCAGGTGTTACTTCAAAACCAAATAGCGAGTAAACACCGACGCTAATTAAGACGTCGTGCACCATCGCAACGAAAGCCGCGATTGCCATTTTCCATTCAAGTCGCCACGAAATATAGAGAGATACAACTACGAAAAAAACGAGCAACGCGCGAATCGCCTTTTCGGTGATGCTCCGACCCCATGATGAACTGACTGAAGCCACACTCACCTCTTCGACTTCAACTTTGGCCAGATCGGCGAATGATTGCTGAACGGCGAAGCGTGTTTCTTCTGTTTGGTCCCCGACTTGCACTCTCATTATTTGCAGTTCGGTACCTGTTAGAAACTGAATTTTGGCACTTGCGGATTCAATGTTGTTGTCGTCTAAAACTTTGCGTGCGTCTTCGTCGGTAAGTTTGCCACCAGGACCATTGGACGGAACCTCCCATGCCACACCTCCCCGAAAGTCAATACCCAAATCAAGGCCTTTAACGAGTAGCGACCCAGCACCGGCTACAACTATTACGAGCGAAATTGCAAAGCCAATTACTCGAAGTCCGATGATATTAAAAGTGGTTTCTCCACGATAAAGACGACCAAGACCCTTAATAATTTTCATCGCAACACCTCTGGCTTGATGGTTTGAATGCCGAGAACTTTTCTACCCTGAACTCGCTTTGAACGCGCAAACAACAACACCGCGCTTCGAGTGAAGAAGAAAGTTATAAAGAGATCTGTCAGCGCGGAAATACCGAGGAAGAACGCGAAACCGCGCACTGACCCGACTGTTAAAAACCACAAAACTGCAGCACAAAGAAACGAAACCGTGTCTGCGGCCACAACTGTTCTCCATGTTGACTCAAAACTACGAATCACAGAGTTCTTGAGAGTCTTACCGAGGCGAATTTCGTCTTTGATTCGCTCGAAAAATACGATGTAAGAGTCGACGGCAATACCGATTGAAACGATGATTCCCGCAACGCCCGAAAGCGACAACGCCAAACCATTTGTCCTCGACAACACCGAAATCACACTCCATAACAAAGCAATAGAAATAGTTATTCCCGCAACGACAAAAAGCGCCATGAGTCGGTAGTACGCAACCAGCAACATCAGAACTAGCACGATGCCAACGATTCCCGAGATCATTGCGGCACGAAGTGAATCTGACCCGAGAGTTGCAGAAACAGTTTGGGCCTGCGAAACACCAAAGCGCACGGGCACCGCGCCGAACTCAAGAATTTTTGCCAAATCACGAGCCTCATCGGCTGTAAATGAACCGCTAATTTGAACGCTGCCACCAGTGAATTCTGGTTCGTTAACGCTTGGTGCCGAAATAACCGTGCCGTCTAGAACCATCGCCAACTGACCAGTTGGGCACTGCTCGGTTCTGTTGAAGCAAGCAGCCGCCATTTTGTTCCATTGAACATCGCCATCGGCGCCACTGCGCAAACTGACAACAACTGTCCACTCGCCTGTCTGTACGTCAGCACGAGCATCATTTTTGAAAACTTTTCCGGACGCACCAGCAGGTCCGACAACGTAGGCAACACCTTGCTTATCAAGCAATAAGACTGTTTGAGTTGGATCATTTGGATCTTCACCAAGTTCAATTTTCGGCGCAGCCGCTGCATCTGCTGGCGTGGCGGTTGTCGAATCAATGACGGGCACGGTTGTGGAGGAACTATCTGGAATTGTTGTCGTAGTTACCGCCGAAGTATTTATGCGTCGCGAGCTTCCTGGCCCTCCTGCAACCGGAACTGTGTCGACAACCGTTGTCGGTGTTGAGTCATCAACGATTGTCGTAGGACTGTTCTCATTTAACATTCCAGTTTGTAAAACCGGACGCAAAAGCAACTCTCCAGTGCGGCCAATAATGTCGAGTGCTTGTTGCTGATCTTTGACACCAGGCAAGTTGACGATCACAGTGCCACCCTGCAAGATAATTTCAGGCTCGGCCACTCCGATTGAGTCAACACGAGAGCGAATAATTTCTACTGCTACATCAAGATTGGCTGCGTCGTAGGTGCCTTCTGGTTGCAAAGTTACCGAAGCACCGCCTTGAAGATCAAGACCAAGTGCAGGTTTATTGCCTGCGATCAAGTTTGCCGTGAATGAACTGGCGACGATAACGATCAGCAAAACTAGTGTGACTATGTGACGACGCTTATTCATTTAAGTTGTTCATCTTTTCGATTAGCGAGAAATAAAACCCAATTACTTATCTGATTTTTTATCGATTGCTTTATCCTCTGAAGGTATTGAAACCTTGCGAGCGATTGAGCCCTTAGTTACTCGAACTTCAACTTTTTCGGCGATTTCAATCCACAGCAGATCATCTTCGACCGCCGAAACGAAACCATAAATGCCAGAGTTCATAATCACTTCATCACCTTCGGCAATGCTCGACTGCAATTTGACCGTCTCTTTTTGACGCTTTCGCTGGGGGCGAAGTAGCAAGAAGTACATCGCTGCAAAGATCAAGACCAATGGCAACATACCTAAGATCGGGTTGCTGTTTGTGGTCGTATCAGATTCTGCGACGAGCACTGAAATATTCGAAACGACAGTTTCGGTGAGAGTGTTATGCATAGCCAACAAGTCTAGTGGCTTAAGGCTTGTCGCTAGCAGGGCTTGCCCATGTGGCTAAAACTGTCTTACGGAACTCGGCAAAATTGCCTTGCACGATGGATGCTCGCATCTGCGCCATCAAGTTAAGTGTGAATGCAACATTGTGCAGAGAAACAAGTCTTGCAGCCGTCGGCTCATTGACCTGAAATAAATGACGAATGTAACCACGAGTGTGACGCGCGCAAACCGAACATGTACAAGCCGAATCAATCGGGTCTTGACTTGTTACGAACTCTGATCGGGTGATATTTAATTTACCGGTCGAAGTTAGTGCTGTGCCATGTCGGCCGATTCTTGTTTGCATTACACAATCAAATTGATCGACACCGAGATTGACCGCTTCAACCAATGACGCAGGATCGCCTACTCCCATCAAATATCTTGGTCTGTTTTTTGGCAGATGCTCTATTGCTGCGGCTAACGCCACCAACATTTCTTCGCGGGTCTCACCCACCGACAAGCCACCGATTCCGTAGCCATCGAAATCTAAATCGGCAGTTAACTTTGCGCTCTCGCGACGCAAAATGGGGTCAATCCCGCCTTGGACGATGCCGAACAAACTTTGATCTGCTCGCGTGTGAAAATCGCGTGCTTGTTTGGCCCACTGCGATGTTCGCTTAAGGGCCAGGCGAATTACCTCGTCAGACGACGGAAGTGGCGCGCAGACATCAAGAACCATCTGAATGTCGGCGCCCAACAGCTCTTGGGTTTTTACTGCCGACTCTGGGGTAAATCGATGCATCGAACCGTCGTAGGTTGAACGAAACGAAACGCCCTGATCATCAACATCTGGGTTGAGCGAGAAAACCTGAAACCCGCCCGAGTCTGTGAGTGTCAAACCTTTCCATCCGGCGAATTGACCAAGCCCACCGAGGTCGGCGACAACTTGTGCGCCCGGTCGCAACATCAAGTGATATGTATTGCCGAGCACAATTCGCGCCCCAAGTTCTTCGTAGTCTTGGGCACTTAGATGTCGAATCGCACCACGCGTGCCAACAGGCATGAAGCATGGAGTTTCATAGTCGCCACGATGAGTTGAAGCCACGCCCGTACGGGCATCACCCTGGCGGGCTGTTTCTTTGAATTCAACGGCGAACATTGCCCCTTACGGTATCCAGCACGCAGTTATAACTGGTTGTCGCGAGCTATATTCTGCGGTCTAACAACATCGCATCGCCGAAAGACAACATTCGATATTTCTCTTGAATTGCTGTTGCGTATAAAGACTTCCAGCGCGAGCCGACAAAGGCATCAACAAGCATCAACAGAGTTGTGCGGGGCATATGAAAATTAGTCAACAAAAGATCGACAACTTTGAATTCGTAGCCTTGCGAAATAAACATATTCGTTCTGCCACTTAACACACCCGTAGTTGCCGCCGATTCGAGTGCACGAGTGGCTGTTGTGCCAACCGCGATGACTCGCTTGGCGGCACGACATTGCTCAAGAATTTCAGGGCCAACACGATAACTCTCGGTGTGCATCGGATGTTCGCGTGGATCACTATGAGTTACTGGCGCAAAAGTATCCAAGCCGACCGTTAGATCAACGGTCAATATTTTGACACCATGATCGCGTAATTCATTCAGAAGTGTTTCAGTAAAGTGCAAGCCGGCAGTTGGCGCGGCTGGCGACGCTGGCCTATTTGCATAAATTGTCTGATATCGGTTTGGTTGCAAAAGTTTTGTCGTTATATAAGGTGGCAACGGCATCTCGCCATATTTGACCAGCAGCTCTTCGACACTATTGCTGCGAGTAATTAACTCGACCAAAAATGTGTCGCCCGCAACGGTTCGCTCGCCGATGCGAACGAGTTCGGTGCCGTCACTTGCAAACAAAATCTCGCCAAGTTTCAATCTCTTGGCTGGCCGAATCAAGGCCTCCCAAGTTTCTTGTTCAGAGGATCGTCGCTCTAGCAATAAAACTTCGGCAACACCGCCCGATTGCCGCAACAATCGCAGTCTTGCCGGAATCACTTTCGTATCATTGACGACCATCACATCGCCATCGCGACAAAGTTCAAGAAAATCGCTCACATATTTGTGACCCGGACTAACAGTTCCGTTGTCAACCAATAGTCGCGCAGAGTCACGCGGTTCGATTGGCGTCTGCGCGATCAGTTCGTGGGGCAACTCATAATCAAAATCTTCTAGACGCACGACAGCAGATTTTTAGAATAACTCGGGCGCAGATGCCGGTGGTGCTTCACCAATATGGCGCCATGCCGACGGCATCGCTACTCGACCACGCGGCGTGCGCGCCAGCAAGCCTTGCTGAATCAAAAATGGCTCATAGACGTCTTCAATGGTTTCGGTCTGCTCACTAACAGAAATCGCCAAGGTCGACAACCCAACTGGACCGCCACCAAATTGTCGACACAGTGCAGACAGAATTGCCCTGTCAACTTTGTCTAAACCCAAATCGTCGACACCGAAAACTTCGAGTGCTTGACGAGCGCTTTTCTCTGTCACCTGGCCATCACCACGAACTTCAGCATGGTCGCGAACACGACGCAACAGACGATTGGCAATACGTGGGGTCCCGCGTGATCGACGCGCAATCTCGTGTGCTCCATTTGCGTCTATCGGCACTTTCAAGATTCGTGCGGTGCGTTGCACGATCAGTTCGAGTTCATCAACTTCATAAAAATCAAGTCGTGCGACCAGACCGAAACGGTCACGAAGCGGACCGGTAATCATGCCCGTTCGTGTTGTCGCGCCGATGAGCGTGAATCGTGGCAAAGTCAGGCGAATCGACGAGGCCGATGCACCTTTGCCGACAACGATGTCAATTTGAAAATCTTCCATTGCGGGATAAAGAATCTCTTCAACTTGTCGCGACAGACGATGAATCTCGTCAATAAACAAGACATCATTGACATCAAGTTTTGTGAGAATCGACGCGAGATCGCCAGCCCGCTCGAGTGCCGGGCCCGAAGTAATGTGAATCTTGGCTGACATTTCACTGGCGACAATGCCTGCCATCGTTGTTTTGCCAAGACCCGGAGGCCCTGCCAGCAAAATGTGATCGGCAGATTGTTCTCGTTTGCGCGCCGCTTCAAGCACGATGCCAAGATGTTCTTTGAGTTCGCGCTGACCTACGAAATCACTCAGTGATTTTGGCCGAAGACCAATGTCATCGAGGTCTGCAGGGTCGGTCGTTAGAGCAGGATCTGTAAATTCTTCACGCACGGCGAGCACCCAACATGGTTAGTGCTTCACGCAACATCGCCTCAGAATCGTTGGATGCAGACATCTCGCGAAGCACATCGCGGATCTCTTCGCTTGAGTAACCGAGCCCCGATAGTGCATCGCGAACATCGCCGATACTCGACGAGCCATTCATTGTGCTGCTGGATTCTAAAATGTTGAGGTGTAATCGACTCTTTAACTCGATCAACAATCGCTCGGCTGTCTTCTTGCCGACCCCAGAGACGAGTGTCAATGCCGGAATGTCTGAGCCGGCAACGATGTCGACGAGTGCCCTCGGCGAATGCGTTGCCAAAATTGTCATCGCCATATTTGGACCAACCCCATGGGTGGCGATCAAAATCTCAAAACAGCGTCGCTCGTCCCTGTCAAGAAAACCATAAAGAGTTTGCGCATCTTCGCGAACATGATGATGAATATGCATAAAAGCGGTCGTTGTCGGCTCAAGTTCACCAAGAGTTCGTGGTGTCACATGCACCAGATATCCGATGCCGTTGGTTTCGATCAACACGGTTGATTCAGTTGTTCGTTCGAGAACAGTTCCGCGCAATGACCCAATCATGCCGACCGCACTTTAGCCTCACTAATTTTTTTTGCCAAGCTACTTGAAGCAATATGACACAATGCAATCGCTGCGGCATCTGCTGCGTCAGCTGGTTTTGGAATCGCATTTAAACCAAGTCGTTGCTTGACCATTTTTTGAACTTGTGCTTTATCGGCACCACCCCAACCTGTGATCGCGAGTTTCACTTGATTCGGCGTGTATTGCTCGACTTGTAATCCTCGGCGAGCGGCAGCACTTAAAGCCAAACCACTAACTTGACCAACGCTCATTGCGGTACGCACATTTGATTGAAAAAAAATGTGTTCAACGGCGACAACAGACGGCCGATACTCATCTAGAAGTTCTTCGATTTCTTTACTTATTTCGGCGAGACGCTGAGGCAACCCTTGATCGGGACTCGTGCGCAAAACACCCAGCGCACGCATCGTGATCTGGGTGGCGCCTTGAACCTCTATTACGGCGTAACCGCATCGCGTTAAGCCCGGGTCAATGCCAAGAACAACCGAGTTCTTTGACTCACAGGACAAATGAAAGTTGCCTGATGACTGGGCGAACATATGTTCTATGTTACTGGATACCCGCTTGGGCATTGGCGACTGCTTTGATCAGTTCTTTAACGGGTCGAAAGGTGACTCCAACAAGTGCGCGATGCACATATTTGACTACTCCATTTGGGTCAATAACAAAAACACTTCGTCTCGGCAGACCTGCAAACCCGACTACCCCATAATCACTCAGAACTTTTTTATCAGGATCGGAAAGTAGCGGAAACCCAAATTTATGTTTGCCAGAGAATGTCTCGTGACTCGCAATGTCTTGATGAGATACCGCCAATACTTGCGCTCCAACATTTGAAAACTGCGAAAGCTCATCGTTGTAAGAACATAATTGCTTTGTGCAGACCGGTGTCGCATCACCAGGGTAGAACACAAGAACCACTGTCTTTCCGCGAAACTGGGCAAGAGAATATTCTTTGCCACCAGTGCCAGGCAACGTAAATTCTGGCGCTTTACTGCCAATCTCAATCGATGTCTCTTTGGCCATTATCCAACCTCTTCCATTAATTTTTCTGAAATATCAAAATTAGCGTAAACATCCTGCACATCATCATTGTCATCGAGTTCATGCATAATTTTTAGGATTGCCTTGGCTTCGTCAGCGTCGGTGACCTCGACAGTATTTGCCGAAATCATCGTCGTTGTTGCAGAGTTAACCGTTATCTTTGCTGCTTCAAGCGAATTCTTCAAATCCCATACTTGACTTGGATCGCAAGTTACGTGCCACATATCTTCGTCGGCAGTGATGTCTTCTAATCCGTGATCAAGCCCAACCGTCATTAAGTCGTCTTCACTCACAGATTTTGCAACCAAGATCACACCTTTGCGAGAAAACTGCCAGCCGACTGCCCCAGGTGCTGCCATTGATCCACCCTGTTTTGAAAAAATTATTCGCACATCAGCGGCCGTTCGATTTCGGTTGTCAGTGAGAATGTCGATCAGCATTGCGACTCCGCCAGGTGCATACGCCTCATAAGTAACCGATTCATAAACCTTTCCATCGGTTTCACCCATGCCACGTTTGATGGCTCGCTCAATCGCGTCATTTGTCATCTGTGCGGCTTTTGCTTTTGATACAACCGTTCGCAAAGCCGCATTTACAGCGACATCTCCGCCACCGTCGCGCGCGGCTACTTCGAGCAGACGCGACAATTTTGCAAAGGTCTTTCCGCGAACCTTGTCGATTGCTGCTTTCTTGTGTTTAATGGTCGCCCATTTGGAATGTCCGGACATTTCTAAACCCCTTTCAAAAATAATTCGTGTAATCGCACATCGTCGGCCAACTCTGGATGAAATGAGGCGACCAAAACATTGTCTTGTCGCGCCAACACAACATCTTCTCCACAATATGCCAATGCCTGCACTTGCGACCCAAGCGAGACAATACGCGGTGCACGAATGAACACTGCATGAAACGGCCGATCTAATACGTCTACTTTGATATCTGCCTCGAAACTGTCAATTTGACGTCCATAGGCATTGCGTTGCACGTCAATGTTGATTGCGTCAAACGACAACTGATCGTCACGACCATCAAGAATAGTTTTAGATAACAAAATCATCCCTGCGCATGTGCCAAACACGGGCAGACCTTCTTTTAGTCGCTTGGTAATTGGCTCAAACAGATGTGATGACTCAAGCAAGTGCGACATGGTCGTCGACTCTCCACCTGGCATGACGAGAGCATCAACTTTTTCGAGATCTGCAGGTGTGCGAACTTCAAATGCATCAACAGATAATTCGTGAAAAACTTTTTGGTGTCGAGCGAATGCACCCTGAAGGGCGAGAACGCCAACTTTTAATGCAGACTGATTACGCGCGACGCCAACCACCAGGCGGCCTCGAGTCGTTTACCAACCGCGCTCGGCGAAACGCTCTTGGATATTGTCCATTCCGATTCCGGTCATCGGCGCACCCAAGTTGCGACTGACTTTTGCGATTATTTCTGCGTCTCTAAAATGGGTGGTCGCTTCAACAATTGACCGTGCGCGTGGAGCGGGATCGTCGCTCTTGAAGATTCCGGAACCAACGAAAACGGCCTCGGCACCAAGTTGCATCGCCAATGCTGCGTCGCTCGGCGTGGCGATTCCGCCCGCACAAAACAACGGCACTTGCAACCAACCTGTTTCGGCAATTTCTTGAACTAACGGCAAAGGCGCTTGAAGTCGCTTTGCCCATTCAAACAACTCGGCAGAATCGGCTTGAGTGATTTTGCGAATGTCGCCAATTATTGATCGCAGGTGTCGAACTGCCTCGACAATATTGCCGGTGCCAGCCTCGCCTTTTGAACGAATCAACGCAGCGCCTTCACTAATTCGTCGCAACGCCTCACCAAGATTTGTTGCGCCACAAACGAACGGGGGCTTGAATGCAAACTTGTCAATGTGATGCGACTCGTCGGCAGGTGTTAAAACTTCGCTCTCATCAATAAAGTCGACACCAAGCGACTCAAGAACTTGGGCTTCAACGAAGTGACCAATGCGAGCTTTGGCCATAACTGGTATTGAGACAACCGCTTGAATCTTTTCGATCATTTCAGGATCACTCATGCGAGCGACGCCACCGTCACGACGAATATCTGCCGGCACTCGCTCTAGGGCCATCACTGCGCAAGCACCCGAGTCTTCGGCGATCTTTGCCTGATCGGCATTGACAACATCCATGATCACGCCACCTTTGAGCATTTCTGCCAAACCGCGTTTCACGACCATTGAGCCTGTCTTGTTCACTTCACTTTTTGCCATTTTCAACCCTCAAGTTCTGTAGGAGTTTCAGCGTCACGATGAACCGCGAAACTAGTTTTCGTTATGGATACTTGGCTTTTTTGAGGTCTTCACCTGGTGCAATGTTAATCACCGACTTGGCACGTATCACTTCTATCCAAGTGCGACCAGGTGTGAATTTGATTACCTCGCCGGTTACGTCCTTGAAGACAAAAGGCAACTCAGGGTCAGTTCGCTCCCACGTGCCTTGTACAAGAACTCCCGCTGTATAAACCCAGACTTCTCCACTACCAACAGATTTGGCAACTGGACTCGAACCGGATTTTCCGTAGACGACAGACATCACAACAACGTTTTGCGCATTAACTCGAACATCTTGCATGTCAACATGCGGCTTGTCGTCTTGTGAGCGAACAAAAGTCAGTAGATCTGGGTTCCACTCCCACATCACCTTTACCCCATCCATCGTTATCTTGGTCGCGATAGTTGGTTTCGATGCGGTTGTTACGGGCTCATCAGCCGCGCGATATTCAAACTGTGCCACTGGAGGTTTCGCGTCCTCGGGGGCTAGCGACCAAAGCTTTGTAGTTTCAGCGATCAAGTTGTGCGGCGCGTTGCGACTCGACTCGCGACGGTAGCCACCCTTCTCGTTGGCAACCGAATGACTCAGATCGACTAGCCACGACTTGCGAATTGCCGAAGTGACTTTTTGGTTTCCGCCGCTCCATGCAAAAAGTGGACGGTTGAGTGAGCCCAATAGATCGATGTCTTGTGCGCGACCACTGCGGATCGGCCCTACTGGATCACTGCCTTGTGAGTGAAACACGGCGGCAAACCGAGTCAACTGCTCGACATTTTCTTCAAAGACTAAATCTGCCTGGTTTAAACCCCACTGCGGACGAGCTCTCGGGTGGTTATCGATTTTTACGACCAGCGCTGGACGATTGAGAATCGACTCATCTGCGGCCGGTGTGCCAGTCAACGGGTTTACGACAATTGGAATTGTTGTTGTGGTCGTAGTTTCAGGAACCGTGGTAGCGACTATCTCTTCAACCGGAAGAGTCGATGCAGTTTCAGATTCTCCACCACAACTCGCGACAATCAAACTCAAGACGACTGCCGAGGCAAGACCTAATTTACGACGATTAGTTGAATGATTTTTCATAGGTTAAATCTCCCTTAACAGAGCAATTCGTTCTGACAATGGTGGGTGGGTATTGAATAATTTATGGAACCCCGCAAGTTTACCCGAATCTCTAACACCAGATAGTGGTTGTTCAATCCACATATGTGCCGTAGCCATGCTCGCAGAGTGAGTGACAGTGCTATCTGCCTGAAGTTTTTCGAGTGCCGAGATTAATCCAGGTGGATATCTAGTTAGTTGACACGCCGACACATCAGCCAGAGTTTCACGACGGCGACTAATGGTCGCCTGCATCATTCGCGCAACCAGCGGTGCGATTATCAGCAAGGCAAAGCCAACAAAAGCGAGCGGATTTGAAGAATTGCCACGGTCGTTGCTACGACTCACTCGCCCGCCGTTCCACCACATCATTCGAATTGCAATATCGGTTAGCAATGCCACGGCACCGACAAGCGTGACGGCAAGAGTTGAGACCAAAATGTCGTAATTTTTGATGTGCGAAAGTTCGTGCGCCAAAACTCCTTCGAGTTCGACACGGTCAAGTTTTTCTAACAACCCGGACGTGACGGCAACCGCGGCATGTTTCGGATTACGACCCGTCGCAAAGGCGTTTGGTGCATCATCTTGAATCACATAAAGGCGAGGCTTAGGAAGCCCGCCAGCGATGCACAAATTCTCAACCAAGTTATGCAGACGCTTATAGACAACTTCGTCGGCAGGCTTCGCGCGACTGACTTTGAGCGCAATTTTGTCTGAGTTCCAATACGAAATAACCGCCATTGCGCCAGAAACTATCAACGCAAAAATTGTGCCAACAATAGGATTTCCTAAAACCAAACCTGCCGCAGAGCCAGTCACGACAAGAAGAAACGAAAACCCCAATAATAAAAATACCGAACGTCGTTTGTTTGATGCGATCAAGTCGTACATGTTGAAAGGCTGCTTCTAAAACTAAAACTGCACCTTGGGAGCAGTTTTCTCGGCTTCCGTCGCTTCAAATGAATCACTTTCGGAGAACTTGAAAAGCGAGGCAATCAAAACACTAGGAAAACTATGCACCGAATTGTTGTAAGCAAGTACAGCATCGTTATAAAACTGACGAGCATAGGCAATACGACTTTCGGTATTGCTGAGTTCTTCTTGTAGGTTCAAGAAACTCGCATTGGCTTTGAGATCTGGATACGCCTCAGACAATGCGAAGAACTGACGCAACGCACCGGATAATGCGTTATCTGCAACTGCCTGACCGGTTGCGGTGCTTGGAGCCGCCATTGCCGTGTTTCGAGCGGAAATCACCTCTTGCAAAGTTTTTTGCTCAAAGTTCGCGTAGCCCTTGACGGTCTCAACAAGATTTGGAATCAGCTCGATACGGCGTTTGAGTTGAACATCTATTTGAGCCCAAGCATTCGTAACTTGATTGCGTCTTTGCACCAACGAGTTGTAAATCATCGTGAGAATCGTGATCACGGCGAAAACAAGAACTAAACCAATCCAAACGCCCATCACAACCTCCGTTAATTTTTATTTACTCGCCTTTATTGTACTACTTGAATCACAGGGCAGGATTTTTGCGCAGGACACGATCTGAAAACAAGCGAACAACTCGGCTTTTTGGATGATGATTTGGCACCAGCAGTTCACGCTCAAGAACCGCGTGATACATCTCAATGTAAATTTGTGCAAGTCGGCTCATTGAGAGTTCACTTGCCCTGACGAGACCACCGTCACTGAGTTTTTTTGCAAGTTTTTTGTCGACCAACAATCGAGTTAGTCCTTCTGCAAGTTCGGCGATATCGCCGGGTTCAACCAACCACGCGTTCACATCATGAGTGCCAACGTTGCGATATCCCTCGAGCGAACTTGCGACAACTGGCGTACCACTGGCCATTGCCTCGAGTACCACTATCCCAAAAGATTCGCTGTGCAGCGACGGCGCGCAAAAAACCGAGCATTGCGCCAATCGGTCTATTTTGTCTTCGTCAGTAATTCTTCCGAGCCATGAGATGCGATCGTCATGTGCATACTTCTGCTTCAACAATGAAATGCCATCACCGTCAGACGCGATCCACAATTTAACGTCATCCGAAAGTTTGGCGAACGCCTCGAGTAACTCTGCGAGACCTTTTCTGGGCTCGTACCTGCCACAAAAGAACACAATCTTTTCGGCGCTGCGCGAAATATTTGGTCGCGCATACAGCTCACTCTCTATGCCGTTAAACAAAATTTCATATTCGCCACCTAAATAACGATTTGCAAGTTCTCGTGCCTGCGGTGAAACAGCAACCCGAACATCAAGATGACTTGCCAGCCAGTTGACCCCCTTGCTGATACGCCCATACCAGGCGATGTCTCCAGCCGCATGAAATGTGCCGATCATTGGCGCCAACCGCAATAGCAGCGCAGTCTGAGTTGGCCCAGGTGCAATTGGTTCGTGCAAGTGCAAAATGTCAAATGCTTCATCGTTGATCGCGCGCACGGTGCGCAGTGCTGCCGAAGGGTCTGGGGCAAGAGGCGCAGTCGATCCATTGGCTGCTGTCGGCAAACTATTGCCAAGCGGAGTAACAAACGGCTCGGGCGGCGGTCCATCGCAAGGTCCAAGAACTCTTGCTTCATGCCCCATCCGACGCAATTCACGGGCCAAACCAAGAACTTGAGATTGCACCCCACCAGGAATCGTCAAACTATATGGACACACCAATCCGATACGAAGCATCTTTTTACGCTCAAAGCTTTTTGAGGCATTAACCGGATTGCTAACCGAATTCATCGACTACACGGTACGACCTTTAGACAATTTTAGAGCAGCAGCAATTGCCTGGACTTACTGGGCAACTAACTTGGCACTATGACAAATTCAGAGACTTTCAGACCGGCAATCTCGCTAGTTGCCTCAGCCAACAAGCGAGCGGCAGTACTCGAACTCGCCAAACAGGCCGAGACGATCGGTTTATCTGGAATCGCATGCCCGAGTCTTGGTGCCGCAATGGCATTTTGTGTCTCGCTAGCACACGCAACTAAAACAATTAAGTTTTGGACATCAATTCAACCCATTTATTACAGCCATGCAATCGAGATGGCGAATACCGCTGCGCACATTCACGAAATTTCAAACAAGCGATTTAGTCTGGGCCTGGGTGTAAGCCATGGACCGGTCATCAGCCGACTCGGAGCAACAACTGCCACTCCGCTTGCCGATATTAAAAACTATGTCGAGACGATGCGTTCTCATGAGCGATTTTCAGGTGAGCTTCCACCGATTTACTTGGCCGCTCTTCGAAATAAAATGTTGGATCTTGCAACCGAAATTTCTCAGGGTGCGATTTGGGCCAATGCGGCGTTAAGCAATATCGCCGAACAACTTTCACGCATCAAAGCGTCACCGGGCAAAGATCTATTTTTGGCAAACATGGTGCCTACTGTTATCAGCGACGATATTGCAGCTGCCCGAGCAATACATCGCAAGACTTTGGTTGGCTATGTTTCACTTCCGAATTATCGCAATTATTGGCGTTCATGCGGTTACGACGAGCAAATTGATGCATTCGAGAAAATCCTTGAATCGCCCAACAAAGAAACTCGTTCTGCCGAAATTATTGCAGCAATGGATAACGAATGGTTGGACGACTGCACGATTTCTGGCGATGGTGACACGGTTCGTGAGGCCCTTTGGGAGTGGTCACAAGCGGGCGTTCTTCCGATTGCGGTGATGTCATCGACTTCTGGCGGACAAGCTAAAGCAGTCGCCGAATTATTTGCCTTGTATTCAAACTAATTCGCTAAGACGATTTAGAAATTGAATCACTCGGCCAATTTGGTTGAAATAAATGCCACTGCGCTGGGTCACGGCGAATCAAGAGTTCGAGTTCGTTTGCCAGATCTTGTGAAATTCTTTGCATATCTTCTCTTAGCGTCGCCAGTCGTTTGACTTCAACTGCCGGTCGCACAATTGTTTTGTGACCATCTAGGCGTTTCGAAAAATAGGTAGCAAGCGGTACGAGAGCGGCACCCGTTCTCAATGCAAAAAAAGCAGGGCCAGTCGGGATCGTCGTTCGTTCACCAAAGAACTCGACTTCGATGCCGGTTCCTTGGATATCGCGATCACTTAAAAGTGCGACAATTTCATTTCTTGCAAGCGCTTGTTGCACGGCGACTCCGGCATTGTCATCTAACGGAATCACTTGAACACCATATTTTCTGCGGAGTTGCAAAAACATTTCAAACAACCTTGGCGATTCAAGTTTTTCGACTACTGCATTAAGTCTGTGCCCGCGCTGTATTAACCAGCGACCTGACCACTCCCAGCCACCTAGATGGGGCAAAGCGAGGATGACCCCCTTGCCGAGTTTGAGACCAGATTCAATGTGTTCAAAGCCATCAATTGAAACTCCGGACTGAATTTGTTTTGAATTCAAAAGTGGCAGACGAAAAGTTTCGATGTAGTAACGGGCGTAGCTCTCGTAAGATTTTTGTACCGCACGACGAATTTGTCGTGCGCTTAGTTGGGGTTGAATACGGCGCATATGTCGCGAAACGATTGCACGTTTTTTGCGCATCGAAATCGTCACTACCGGAACCAACACTGCGGTCAATAGCGCTATAACGAATTTCGGGGTGACTCTCGCCAGTGCCGCGACACTGCGATAGCCAAAAACGACCAGCGAATCAGAACTCTTTTTTTTAGGCGCCGATGTCACTTCATGTTGCGACGACGCGATAAACGCATTCGTCGATCGGCTCGCTGGGCCCTGCGAGAAGCACGCCGAGAATGCCGCAATGCAACCCGCTCGGCGGTGGCAGGTGCAACTGCCGCCTGATTCCAAACCTTAAAGAAGCGTTGCACCGCCGTAATCGTGCAAAGAATGAGCATCAACCACATCACCCAAAACAACAGCGCATCAAAAAGCAACCCAACGCAAAGCAAGATAATTCGTTCGGCCCGCTCCATTAACCCGCCCTTGGCGGTCAACCCGAGTGCCTCAGCCTTGGCTCGCTGATACGAGATCAATGAAGACACCGCCATAACTGCAAAAGGTAAAACTGAGGCGTGCGCACCGCGCTGAGAACCTAAAAACCAAGCCACGCCGCCCAGCAAAACTGCATCGGTTACACGATCAATAGTCGAATCAAAAAATGCACCACGCTGGCTACTTTGATTGGACGCCTTGGCTAGTGCGCCATCAAATAAATCGGGTAAAGCCGCAAGAACAACGAGTAGTAAACCGACCTGCAACTGCCCAAGAGCTATTGTCACCGACGCAACGCAAGCAACGATCAGACCAATTATTGTTAAATGGTCTGGCGAAAGCTTGGTTCGCCTCAGCAACTCGCCCACCGGGCGTACGATGCGTTCGACTTCTTTTTTAAATTTGCCGTCGAACATAGAAATATCCTAGTGCAATATCAATGACGCAGTCTTGCTAACTATCCGGGTTTGCTTCAACAAGACACTCAACAATGCGCGCATCGATTGCGTCAATTAATACGAGACCGCGTTGCAGCGGAGGTTCTTGTTCGCTGTAACAAAAAACGCGCCATGTTGGACGACTGCGGAACCCACGCCAAACTTGTTGTGCCGAAGCATGACCGACAGCGAAACCGACCGCTCGTGTCGCATAGATGAGCGCCAATTTTTCATCTACTGTCATCCGCCATGACGATGACAAAGAATACAAACCGAAAACGCCCAACAACATTGCAGACCAGAGAAAACCATCGCTTACTAAACCAGTTTCATTAGAGCGTTTAGTGACCCAAAGAGTTGCACAGATTGCGGCAATCCCCAGATACAGCCATGCAGGTATTTTGCGTCGACTGTTATCGGGAAACTTGTACGGCCCAACAAATGCAGTGACATTCAAATCATCGGGTAACGAATCGCGAATTTCGCTTGCCGAGTCATCTCGCGTCAATTTGTCGCCATCCATGCTGAACGAATTCTAGAGGCGCTGACATCGAGTGCTTCCGGCAAGATCTTTGTGTTTGCGGTCACGACCATAAAATTGGTGTCACCACTCCAACGACCCACGATGTGAACGTGCAGATGCTGTGCGATGCTTCCACCGGCCGCTGCACCAAGGTTGAGCCCGACATTAAGCGCCTCAGGTTTATATACAGACTTGACCACCTTTGTCGCATGTGTAACCGTCGCCCAAAGTTCACTCGTCTCGTCAGCACTTAAAAGTTCGAGATCTGCAACTTCACGATACGGAACCACCAACAAGTGACCTGATGTATACGGGAACGCATTCATTATTACGAAAACAGTTTTGCCCCGATGCACGATATAGCTCTGCTCATCGCTCAGGTCACTTTTTAAAATCTGGGTAAAGATCGAGGCATCACTGGTGCTCCGCGTGTCTTGCCCATGCATGACATAATTGGCGCGCCAACCATTCCAGATGCGATCTAACATTTCATTAAGCCTTAATCTCTTGACCGACATCATCAGCAAGTTGTTTGATGAAATCGCTCAATAAAACATCTCGAATTACATCACCACCGCGCGGATTCACGCCGACAGTTGAATGAGCAATATCATCATCGCCAACGACCAGCACATAAGGAATGCGCTCTAACTTCGAGGCACGAATGCGTTTGCCAAGTTGTTCATCGGCAACTAATTGATCCACCCGATACCCGAGTTTGCTCAAAGTTTCTGTGACTTTAAGCGCGTACTGCTCGTGAGCCGATGCAACTGCCAACACGCGAACTTGTATCGGCGCCAACCAAGTCGGAAACGCTCCGCCGTAGTGCTCAAGCAATACACCAAAGAAGCGTTCAATCGATCCGAACAACGCGCGATGCAGCATGATCGGGCGCTTTCTTGCGTTATCTGTCGCGATATATTCAAGACCGAATCGTTCGGGCAAATTGAAGTCGCACTGAATAGTGCTCAACTGCCACTTTCTACCTATCGCGTCGCGTACATCAATGTCGATTTTGGGTCCGTAGAACGCTGCGTCGCCGGGAGCAACCGTGTACGTCAGACCGTGACGCTCTAGGGCTTCCTTTAAAGCCTCGGTTGCTTTACCCCAAATTTCGTCGGAGCCAACTGACTTTTCAGGATTTCGTGTACTTAATTTAAAATCGAAATCATTGAAACCGAACCGGCGTAATACACTCAACACAAAATCGAGAAGTGACGCGATTTCATCTGCCATTTGTTCTTCGCTACAGAAAATATGACTGTCATCTTGAGTGAAGCCACGAATGCGAAGCAAACCATGCAAGGTTCCGGCGCGTTCGTAACGATAGACGGTGCCAAGTTCGAACAATCGCAACGGTAATTCGCGATAACTGCGTTGACGGTCACGATAAATCAAACAGTGCATCGGACAGTTCATCGGTTTGGGATAGTAGGTTCCGTTGTCCATCTCCATTGGCGGATACATTCCGTCTTTATAGAACTGCAAGTGCCCGGAAGTTTCGAACAAGTGTGAGTTCGCCAAATGTGGCGTGAATACGAACTTGTACCCTCCGTTTTGGTGACGCTCGCGACTGTAATCTTCCATTAGTTTGCGAACGATGCCGCCTTTTGGATGCCAAACTGCAAGTCCGCCACCAAGTTCTTGCGGAAACGAAAGCAAATCCATTTCAACCGCCAACCGACGATGATCGCGTTTTTCGGCTTCTTCAAGTCGATGCAGATGTTCGGCCAACGCCACCTTTGACTCCCATGCAGTGCCGTAGATGCGCTGCAGCATCGGACCCTTTTCGTTGCCGCGCCAGTAGGCGCCGGCGACCTTCATCAACGCGAAATGACCGAGTCGACTCGTTGATGGAACATGCGGCCCGCGGCAAAGGTCGACAAAGTTTTCTGTATTCCGATAAACGCTCACGGCATCCGCGCTGCCTGCTTCACCGGCATCACTTGCATCTGCGTCGCCTTGTGTGACGCGCTCAATGATTTCACACTTGTATGGCTGGTCTGAAAAAAGCTTCAACGCATCGTGTGCCGACATTTCTGCACGTACAAAGGGTTGATCGGCGGAGACTATCTCTTGCATTCGTTGCTGAATCATTGCCAGATCGTCGTCACTGAATGTCTTAGAGTTTGGCAACTCGAAGTCGTAATAAAAACCGTCTTCGATTGCAGGACCAATTGAAAATTTTGCACCTTTGAAAAGTTGCACGACTGCTTGGGCTAAAACATGGGCAGTTGAGTGACGCAGAACATGACGACCGGCATCTGAATCTGCGGTGATTATCGAAACTTTCGCGCCATCTACGAGTGATACTCCCAAATCAGTTTCGACACCATTGACGACGGTCGCCACTGCCGCCTGACCCAGACGCTTGCCAATTGACATCGCAAGATCAAGACCTGTAGAGCCGATCGGTAATTCACGAGTCGAATCGTCAGGCAGCCGAACAGTAATCGTGGAGTTACTCAGAGTCATGACTCGTTCAGTCTAGATTGTGAAAGTTTTAGATATGAGTGCGGTTAACGCTCGAGCGCTTCGGTGCATATTCATATAGATACTGCTGATTGGTTAGCGCCTGAATCTTTATCATCACTTCATCGGTCAACTCTCGCAAGACATCAGGATCATCGGCGCGCGACAAGTACTTGCGCGTGTCAATTGGTGGCCCGATCTCAATTTTGCACGACTTACGAAATTTAGGCATCACTGTGTCTGGCGCCATTATCGCACTTGTGCCGGTTATCCCAACCGGAAAAATAGGGCAACCAAATTTTAGGGCCAATCGTGCCGCGCCGGTACGGCCCTTATAAAGTTTGCCATCACGACTGCGCGTTCCTTCCGGGAATATTCCGAATAGTTCGCCACGTGACAACACCGCTTCAACCGCAATCATCGCCGAAGATGCGTTCTCTCCTCCGCTGCGATCTAGCGGGATCATGCCAATTTTTGTAAACAGCCAACGCGTCTTCCAAGAATCCATGTATTCGCTCTTGCCGACGACCGACATATTTCGCGGTGAGTGGGTGAGTAAAAAAACAGAATCCAAAAAACTAATATGATTTGCACACAAAATTGCCGGACCTGTTACGGGGATTTGGTCAAAACCAATCAGAGAAAACTTCCATAGTCGATTCACAAAAAAGCGCACAAATGGTCTGAACCGAGTCTGAAATTTTGTTGCACCAACAAACTTCGACGGATCAAAATTGGCTTTGGTCATAGGTATGAAAATTACTTTAATTAACTATTTAGATCAATTCCAAGAAGTTTCGCCGACGACTTAATGCTGTGACCTGCCGCTGCGGCTTGATCTATGACTTGAATTGCCGCTGGGGTATTCAAGTCATCATCTAATGCAGCGCGAACTTCGGCAAGTCCAGCCGTACCATCACCATTCTTCGCAGCATTCCATAATTCAAGTTTTGCCAGCGAAGCATTCATTGACGATGACGTCCACTCCCATTCTCGGCGATAGTGATTTGAAATTAGCGCAAGTCGAATCGCTCGCGGATCATGAGTTTTTCGCAGACGATCAACGAACTCTAGATTGCCCAAACTTTTTGACATCTTCGTTCCGTCCATAAACACCATCGCAACATGCATCCAGTGCTTCACGAATTGTTTTCCGGTTGCAGCCTCAGATTGAGCACGCTCACATTCGTGATGCGGAAATATCAAATCGCTTCCGCCACCATGCAAATCAATCGTCGTACCGAGATCACGCAAAGCCAAGGCCGAGCATTCAATATGCCAACCAGGTCTACCCGGACCCCAAATCGTGTCCCAACTTGGCTCATCTGGTGCAGAAGGTTGCCACAACACAAAATCAAGAGGGTGCCTTTTATCCGGATTATCTAAGTCACCACCACGCTCAGCGGCATACCGCAGCATTGTTTCGTTGTCGTAATTAGAGACACTGCCGAACGACTCAAATTTGGTTACATCAAAAAAGACACTGCTGCCACCTTGATATGCGAATCCTCTATCTAAAACTAGTGCGATAAATTTTCGAATGTCAGGGATCGCCGAAGATGCGCGAGGCTTGCTGAAGACTTCCAACACATTGAGTGCTTTCATATCTGCATCAAATCTTGCTTCTTCTCCGGCTGCGAGATCTAAATAGTGCACGCCGAGTTCTCTGGCTTTTGCAAACAACGGATCATCGACATCAGTCACGTTGCGAACGCACTTGACGATGTGTCCTTTATCGATCAGTCGCCTTTGCAGAATGTCGTAACTCACAAAAGTAAAAGCATGGCCAATGTGAGTCGCGTCGTATGGCGTAATGCCACACGTGTACATCAAAACTTCTTTGTCAGGAGCAAAATCAACCACACTTCTCTTGACAGTGTCGTACAACTTAATCGTCACTTAGTAGCACCACGCTCTGGGATTCCGGTTAGCCGTGGGGCGACACGAGTTTTGTAACGCACATTTAGCTGCAACAACACCGCAGTAAAGGCTTCGATTGCTAGTGCATTCGACAAACTGCCGGCATTTAACGGGCGACAACCTGGTATGCGCAAAACAATTTCAGAAATAGTTGCGGTCGCTGTCGGATCATCCGAACATATCAATACATCGCTGTCTACTTCATGGGCGAGATTGCCTAACTCTGTGGCCGGCAAATGTTGAAAAGCCGCGACTACTCGCGATAACGGAATCTCGGCTTGAATGTGCGCAGCAATACTGCCACGAGGTGGCACTAGTGGTTGAAACTCTTTACCCACCCGAACTAATGCATTTGCCATTGTCACCACTATTTTGCCGACCAACTGCGAAGTGTGCTCGTTGACAATGGTCGCGGCCGAGTCCCATGGTGTCGCAATAATTACAATTTCGCAGTTTGCAGCAGCATCGTTGTCGCCACCATTGAGATTTAACTTGAATTCAGGCCACTTGCGCACGAGTTCGACGCAAATACCCTTTGCTCGTTGAGCATCACGAGAACCCAGAAGCACATCACAGCCAATTGAAGCCAAGCGCAAACCAAGTGCACTCCCTGCAGGCCCAGTACCACCAAGAATTCCGATCTGCATGAATCGCAACACTACTTACTTGCGATGCCTATTTACTAGCTGTGTTTACTAATGCTGTTTACTAATGCTGTTTACTG